>Ga0118677_10012644_pt1 | contig 12332 bp, 9 predicted proteins | sample AliMusrvi5mmetaG_FD_86154 | JGI IMG/M metagenome (GOLD analysis project Ga0118677, IMG submission 86154)
CCTGGAGGAAGATGAGAAGCTGGATCAAAAAAACCTTCTGTATGACAATGACTCGATTGGTGAATATGATCTGCGAAAACCCAGGGAATACAGGCAATCCACCGGATATTTAAACAGCGAGGAGAGTTTCTGGATTAAGGATTTCTTTTATTCAAGAAAGAAATACCGGGTACGTCCCGACGGTTCATTTGGCAATTTGTTCGGTATTAAATCCATAGCTGTACTGAGTTCAAAGATCATCAGTAGCAGCGAGATGGATGAGTTTAATTATGAGTTCACCTACCGGCTGGGAAGCGATGAACAACTACTTAATTTGGACCGCACAATAACCACGTTACCGGCGCCAGTGGGGTTGAACGCTTTTTTTTTGACTGATTTACTCAGTAGTTTGACTGAGGCATCTTACCACGAAGCATTACTGATGGCCGTCCAGTCACCTTATGCGATTGGGTGGCAGAAGCTCAGTATGGCAGAGCTGTGGGGTGGGGGATTGCCGTTTCATGTTGACGGAACGACGATCCGGATCATCAATGGCCGTTTGGTTGCTTACGGTGGTATCGGAGGTGGTGATATTTCGTACATCGACCTGATTAAAAGTTACCTTGACAGTTTGAACATTTCCTACAATGATTCACAAACCATCCTGATTAGCGGAGCGATGCTATGGGTGAGTGGCCTTACTTATACTTCAACGGACACGGTTGTGTATAAGATTATGGGGCAACGGTATACAGCAATAAAGACTACCCTTACCCTTGAAGCTGCTGATCCCAACCTTTCACGAATTGATATATTTTATGCTGATCAATACAGCAATATTGGCATTTTAACAGGTACGCCGGCCTTAAACCCATTAAAGCCGGAACTACCGGAAACTGAGGTTGAAGTAGGATCGGTTTTAATCGGCCCGGGAGCATTAACCCCAGGCAATGCGGACGTTGAAAAAGTTTATGATGAGCATACTCCGGATGAATGGATCCCAACAGAAGTACATGATCCCGATTTGCTGATTGACCTGGATTGTCTGGTTGAGCCCTTATCCGGCACTAAAAGAATACAGGTATCAATGGAAGCGACCATTGGGCAGGCTGATCACAAAGTAGGTGAAGCTTATCATGGTGGCATCATATTTAAAATTCTTAGTCCTACAACCGGATTAATTGCGGCAAGTGAAGATACTGCCCTTGATGTTTTTTACGAACGATTATCGGGTGGTGCACCTTATGTGACTGGAGCAAATGGCATTGCCATTGGTACTGGAAAGACCAATTCAGATTTGTTGTTGGCTCATCCAAGAGCCAAAGATCAGGCTGTTAAATATTGCAATGATTTAATTGTCAGTGCCTATGATGACTGGTATTTCCCCTCTGAGCAGGAATTGTACACGATGTATGTGAACCGGTTTCTGATTGGCAATTTTGCCACAAAAACCTATTGGTCGAGTACCGAAGTGACAGGAGCTTCGGACTGGCAGAAGGCACGTTGCCTGCGATTTTCAGATGGGACCATATTTACCAGGGATAAAAACAATGCCTTTTGTGTAAGGGCCATACGGACTTACAATGACCTGACTGATCCGCCGGACCCGGGTGCTGATTCTTACCTAAGGTGCGAGAATACGGTGTTGAGTTTCGTCTCTTCAGAGCCAGTGGCTGTGCGCGATGGAATTTTAAGTCTGAATATCAAAAGCTCACTACCCTGGCGTGATGATTCAATGCTGCGGATTGAATCCTATTTAGGAAATCTTAGAACAGGAAGCGTGTCCATGTCACGGTTTACCAATATGTTCTCTTACCGGCCCGGGGATAATACCTGGCGCATGATAGCCATACAGATGTACCAGTTAGCGCCTACACAAAACACGCTGGACTGTTTTCGGTTTACGCTGTCAGGTACCTGGCCAAATCATTTGGATCTTGGATTTGATGATATCCGATATCAGCATGGAACCGTTGAACCGGAACAGGCCAAACAGGAAGCCCGCTGGCAGACGGATTACCGGTTTGTGGAGCCAGCCGATGGTACGAGGATGCTCTTTACAACCCTTTATCCTTACCTTAAAAATACAACGAAAATTTCGCTTAACGGAGTGAGGCAAATTAAGGGCGAGTATATGCATTATATTGAATATCAGGATAAGATCTATTTTTATTATCCTCCTGAATCAACTAGCGGATGGGTGATTGATTATGACACGCTGGTGGCGGAAATCGATCAGCCGGTGGATCATGGAAGCGGATCTGTCTGATTTAACCAATATTAAAATAGCAGCTGTATGGAACCCGATTATATACCTTTCATCCCTGAGGACGGATTAATAAAACTCAGACAGATTGAGCCGTTTAGTCTTAGTAACGTTAATATTCAATTGTTTGTGACTGCGCTCATTGAGTTATTAGGTAATGACTTTTATGAGTATTGGCGTTTAAAAGGGAGTACCGGGGTTAAGACTCCCGGCTTTGGAGTTCTTTATAACTGGTTTGCAGCTACAAGTGTAAAGGGAATTGCGCCTGCCGGGTACCGGCTGCCAACACGTGCTGAAGTATTGTCACTCATCAATAACAATAGTTTTAGTTCGCTTTGTGATGAGTTAAAAGATACCGGAGTTATTTTTTGGGATGATCCGAGTACGGGAACCAATGCATCCGGATTTATGGCTCGTGGTGCTGGTTACCGCAACTTATCAAATGATGGTTTTTTTGGACTCCGAGAAGAGTTTATCATCTGGACAAGTTCAGATGGTGGTTTAGAGGGACCTGATCAGGCAACGATGTTTCTTCTTCCCAATGCCGGTGAACCGTATGATTCCCTTAATCCAAAAGTTGATGGAGCATCCATAAGACTGATTCGAGATACTGCAGATGGTTGGATTGAAGAGGAAAAAATCACTGATTTTGATGGGAATAGTTACCAGACTATTAAAGTAGGTGATCAGGTATGGACCACTTCAAACCTTATCACTGAACACTTTAATGATGGTGCAAAAATACCCGTTGTTGAAGATCATGCCAAGTGGTTTGCTCTTGCTACAGAAGGGATGTGCTATTATGAAAACGAGTCAGCCAATGGCTACAGCCAGGCAGCGCCACAGGAAATTCGGGTTCACAAACATGATCTTATTAATTTTAAAGATACTGATTCACTGAAGTGGCGAATTGTTGAGCTATCAGATACTCAAATACAAATTGTTGCCGATGGTTTAGGATCGAAGACCGATGTTCCGGATTCACAAATTCAGAGCGACTGGATACAGTTGGATGAGTTGCTGCCTGATTTCATTAAAAATAAACCAACCATTCCGGATGCACAGGTTCAGTCAGATTGGAATGAACTGGACATTGAAGCGCTTGAATACATCAAAAATAAACCTGAGATTCCCAATTCTCAGGTACAAAGTAATTGGAATGAGACGGATACGCAAGCTTTGGATTTCATTCAAAACAAGCCCGACATTCCAGAAGCACAGATTCAATCTGATTGGTTGCAATCGGATATTGAGGCTATTGACTATATCAAAAATAAACCTGATTCGTTAGGAGGAGGGGGAGATGGTGTATCCTCTTATACTTATATTGCCTATGCTTCAGATGCGGTAGGAACAGATTTTACCAATGTATGTAATCCAGCTCTTGACTATATCGCGATTAAAACCACGTCCTCACCTCTGGTTTCTCCGGTTGCCGGCAACTTTACCGGATTATGGAAAAATTACAAGGGGCCGATCGGAGAACCGGGTGACGATGGATTACCAGGAGGATCCGGATCGGACGGATTACCGGGAGCAGATGGGGCCGATGATCATTCAATGGATGTTTACATTGATTTTTTAAGTGTTACCCCTTTCATTTACAATTGTCCTTACGCTCTGAAGTTTACATCTCAAATTAGTGAAGCAACAGGGGCAACCTTATCCGTTGCTTTGAATACCAACATGACCCAATTCCAGAAATTGACAGTTACCCCAACTCAGGTTGGCTTAATCATTTTAAAAGGAGAATTATTATGAGTATTCGTCAGTACATTCCTGTAAAAGCTGTAGCAGCTCCTGACCCGGCAATCTATTGTCCTGCCAATGGGTATGTTCCTAATCCTATATTTTATATTCCCCCCGTGGATTATATACCCATGCCTGAACCATCGCCAGAAGAAATATTATTGCTTGTGACCGAACAAGGTGATCAGCGGTTAGCTTTTAAGGTAAATTGCACTGGAGGATATACGATCCGAATTTATGGTGCCGGTGATGCACTGCTTTCGACTGAAACAGCAGCATCCGGAGGAATTTACACCCATACCTTTATTACAGGAACCGGATTTAATGGAACTTTCAGGGTAAGGATCACTCCAACTGTAGGAGGGAACTCTCTTACCTTATTTACCATTTCAAGCTGGTCGCCCTATGTCAATTGGGATTGGCAAATTGTATGGGCCAAATTCAATACTCCAAACATGGTAACCTTAACCGGCGCGTTTAAAGGGACTACCAGAATAGAAACCTGTTCTTTTGCTGGGGCTATGAATTCATGTACTAATATGCAGCAAATGTTTTCCTATTGCAGCAATTTAAGGACGATCGTTTTACCTGCAATGAATTCATTAACTACGCTATCTGGCACTTTTGAATATTGCACAGCTTTAATTTAATGTGTTTTCCCGACAGCTTTAAACGCAGTAACGACAATGAATAGCTGCTTTACCTATTGTGGTAAACTGCCTTCTCTGGTACTACCTGCATCAATGACCGGGGTAAAGGATCTGAATACCCTGGCGAGTGTTTGTTTAGAATTACAGTCCTGTACTTTGCCTACAACATTGCCTATTGTTGAGAATTTATACAATGCTTTCCAGGGATGTAAAAAACTACGATCGCTTACCTTTGTCAGTGCAATGCCTGAACTGAACAGAATGGATCAGATGTGCCAGGGCTGTTCATTTTTAACCACAGTTACACTGCCAGTAACTTGTGCCAAGTTAACCACATTGAACCAGACATTTTACCAGTGTTCTATGCTATCAGGTTGTGTTTTGCCTGCAAACTTGCCAGTACTAACAACAATGCAAAATTGTTTTACTTCAAACTATGTGTTAAAAACAGTGACTTTGCCAACATCCTCGCCACTGATGACTGGTTTTGCCGGTGTTTTTAATGCTTGTTACGAATTAGGTGGAACGGTAACTGTTGCCGCGAATGCTACCGGGATAATTTCACTTCAATCAACCTTTTACAACTGTTGGAAATTATATGGGTTTGTTTTGCCTCCAACACTGAATTCGTGTACTACAATAACCTCTCTGGCAATGTATGGGAAGGCTCTTACTTCGGTTACGATGCCAACCGCAATGGATACCTGCATTGATGCATCGTATTCATTTTATGGGTGCACAGTATTACCATCCCTGACCATGCCAGCTTCCATGACTGCAATGAGAACGTTGAGTTATTTGGCAAATTCCTGCCCTGGACTCCTAACCTTAAATTTACCGCTGGTCCTTACTTATACTACATTAGTATTGGATTATCTGGCAAGTCAATCGGTGTTATTATCCACTCTTAATGTTCCAACATTTGGCACCGGCCAGGTAGCCTGTTATCAGATGTTCTCCGCTAAATCGCTTCCTGCATTAAATTGGCCAACGCTAAGAATTAAGAAGTTATACCTGGTTGGTGTTAGTCCTGCAGCAACCAATGCTTTATCAACTATTAACATTGACTGGGCCAATTCAACCTATCTGGGCGGAACAAATGAAGTTCAGATTAATTATGCCAATCTGAGTGCAACAGAAATAAACAGGATCTTCGCAGCCTTGCCATCCCTGACAAGCAAAACAATTAATGTTCAAAGTTGTACAGGTTCTGCCGGATGCGATCCTACTATTGCCACAGCAAAAGGATGGATTGTTGGGAGATGATTAATATCCTAAGAAGTAATACCCTTAAATCACAAATAAAATCAAACATTAAAAAACCCTGATTTCAGGGCTTTTAAAGGAATCAGAAGGGAAGTTCGGCAGTATTAAGTATTTCATTAGTTGAATCGGTGGATTGGATTAGGAAATCCAGGCTGAAAATAAGAAAGAAATTTTTCACTAATAGTAACTCCTTCTACTAACTTCAACTCATTTAAATTGTTAAAAAGTATTTTGCTTAACTCATCTGGTGATGATTGAATTCGGGCATTAATAAGTAAATAAACAGATCCTGATTTTTCAAAACTGATAGGATCATGTCTGTCTTCATCTAGGACTGTCGTATAACTTATCTTTGAGGAGTGATCATTATATTTTATAAAGAACTTCAAGTGACCAATTGGAAATTTCTTTTCAACGATATCATTAGACAATTTTCTTATAAAATCATAAGTATGCTCAACAGATGTGCTATTTGTACTAATGATTTCAATTTCTTCATCGAGCCAGGCAAGATTAGCCTCACCTGCGCCATATTTTTCATAATCGATATCTATCACATTATGTTCTTTGATTTGCTCTGAATTGGCAAGAATTTCGATCCAATTTTCAATTGAGTCGCTTTCGAGCGAATTCTGAAAAAGCACCTTCTTTGATGAGAATAAGTCTTTTATTAAGGTCTGCAGCGATTCAAATTCATTTTGTGACAATAGGTCTATCTTATTAATAATTAGAATTTCAGCTTCTTCAATTTGTTTTTCCCATATGTAATTGGTTTCATAGTTAAATGGTAATATCTTGCCCTGCAAATGCATAAGCAATAATTGGGAATCAACAAAACTGGAGAAAGTTACCTGTTCAATTTCCGATTCTCTATATTGAAGTAGAGGTTTAAGTACAGTTGCAATAAGATCAGTACATGAACCAACAAATTCTGCAAATATTGATGATGGATTATAATCTTTTTGCAATATATCAATTTGTGAATCTAGTTCGTTATAATTACAACAAAAACATCCTCCAGTAACCTCCGCATATGGTATGTTTGCTTCATGCATAACCATGCTATCGACAAGACATTTCCCCTGATCATTGGTAATGACAGAGGACGTAATCCCATTATCAGCCAATATTTTACAAGCAGTTGCAATTGCAGTGGTTTTACCACTACCAAGAAAGCCTCCAACCAAATGAATTTTCATATCTTTATTTTTTGATATTTACGGTGCCCTTTAATCGATTCTAAATAATTCTGATTCGGTTAATAATGGCCATATATAATTGTGTCTTTTAATTTTGTTTGGTTTTATCATTTGCACAGTCACATTGTACCGAAGAGCGCTTCATTGCAGGTTCAAGAATACGAACAAAAAATAGTGCAGCAATTATTCCTCCCACGATTGGTGCGAGAATGTAAACATAGAAAAAACCACCACTATAATCAGGGAAAGCGGCATTTCCCCATCCGCTTGCCCAAGCAACTAACCTTGGGCCAAAATCTCTAGCTGGATTCAGCCCTGCCTGAGTCAATGGAGCTATAAGACAAATAATTGAACTAACCGTTAGTCCAATAAACATCGGAGCAAGAGCATCGTTTGGGCGTCCTACATTACAACCTTCAGTAAGCGCAAAGATCATCAAAAGAAGTATAAACGTCCCAAATGCTTCAGCCCCAATTGCCAGAGGCAAAGAGACAACAGCCGTACTTCCTGGACTGGAATAAAATTCACCAAACATTTTAGCAGTTTGAACTGATTCTGGCGTACCTCTTATAATGCTATGAGCCGCCTCAAAAGCAGAAATTGAAGGACCAAATAAGAGATAGATGAATATTCCAGCAAGGATTGCACCTACGAATTGAGCTGTAATATATACTGGTAAACGACGTACTGTCATCCTTTTGCTGACTACCATCGCCAAACTTACAGCGGGATTAAGATGTGCACACGATAAATGACGTGTCAGGTAAATAGCAAGGGTAACACCTATTCCCCAGGCCATAGCAATCTGTATTATACCCTGATAGGCGTTAAATAAAACTGATACTGCTACTGATCCACAGCCGAATAACACCAAAATGAATGTGCCTAAGGTTTCACCTATAAATTCTTTGGAATATCTCATTTGCCATTACAATTAATTAATGCCTATCAGCCAATTTGGAAGTTAGTTCTAAAGAAAATGTTTTCATTAGTGTTCAAAGATAAAAATATAGTTCCTTTTCACAATATAGGATGGCTCTTCAAAATTCCTAATCAGTGTGAATAGCCAGAGGTCTTGCAATTCTGAATTTGTCCTTTCATTTCATAGTGCGCAGGTATAGTTTTGAGTAAAATGTCCTGCTTAGTGATCAAGTCATACCTCAATAAATGAATGAAATTACACGAATTAAAGGCAGATGGTTTTCCGACAATCGGTTGAGTCTGGTAGCCATTATTGGAAATATTGTCTTCGTCGTTTACCTGGCTATTATCCGAGAAAATGACTTGAAAAATAGTGTTGAAACGCACGAAAAAAGATTGAATCTTATTGAAATTCAGATTGGTGACCTAAGAGAAAAGAAGGTTGATAAGGAAACCTTTTTACTGATCAACGAAAATTTGAATGCACTTAGATCAGATATCCGGGATATAAAAAACAGTTTAATAGACCACATAAGTAAAGAAACAAGATGAAAAAATTATGGATCAGTTTCAAGGAAACTGAATTTTACAGAACGCATAAAGAGGAGTTGGTAATTATACCAATACTACTGGTTGCGTTCTTTTTGATTAATCTGATATTCAGTTTTGTATTCCCTCAATCGGCGTTATTTGATGTGCCATCGCAGATGGAAACGCTTTTCTATTTTAGTTTGAAGTTTAGTTCTATTGTTGCTATTGCCTGGTTTGGGCTATGGGTTGCCTTTCCACCGCTGCACCGGCAATTGAATCGTTTTTATCACGGATTCGAGAATCTGGATCTGTTCTGGAAAAATGTTTATGCAACAGCTTTCTTTCTGGTCTTTCTTATTGCTGCAGCCTTAGTTGCTAAAGGAGAGGTTAATGAGAGTCCGGGAGTTAGAAGTCAGCTTAAGAAATTGCTTGATTCACAACTGAATATCAGGGAAACTACCGAAAATCGGGGTCCCGAGGTCGATCTATTTCTGAAATCCGTGGGGGTTAAGCCTCCGGCCTCCTGGTGTGGTGCTTACGTTGGTTATGATCTGAGTTATTTCCGTGTGAAAAACCCCAACAGTGCCTGGTCGCCAAATTACGATAATCCGAAGGATGTGATTTGGACACCAAAGAAACCAGCTAAAAAATTGCTTCTAGGTGATGTTTTTACTGAGTACTATGCTTCGCTTGGAAGGGTAGGGCATGTTGGTTTTTATTTATTCCCAGACCAAGAAGGTTTTTTCATTATCCAAGCCGGAAATACTTCGGGCAATGGATCGCGTAATGGGGATAGGGTAGGCCGTAAGAAGATTAATCCAATAAAAATTCATGCAATTACCAGATACATAAACGAATGAAAAAACTAATTGGGATTTTGTTGATTGGGATTTTGTTTGATTCCTGTTTAACGGTAAGGCGTGTCGAGCGAAACTGTGATTTGTTTGCCAAAATATGTGGAGCAGGGACAACTACTGAAATTCAATATAAAGACACAACGATCTTTATCAACAGGGATGTTCCGGTTTATCTTCCCAAAGATACAACTTACTTACAGGGACAGGTAACCATTGACTCCCTGGGGGCGCAAATGCAACAGGAAATCATTAATGATGGAATGGTGACAATCACCACCAAGGTAAAAGATTCTAAACTCATTGCCAGTGGTTACATAAACCGGGATAGCCTGGTTGCAAACATCAGGGATTCAATATTGATTAAGAATGCCATCAGGCAAAGCAGCTCTAAAACGACCGTGACTATTCGGGAAAAATACATACCTGGATTTTACCGGTTCACATTCTGGTTCGCAATCATTGAGTGGGCGGCGCTGTTAATTTTTGGAGCGATAAAGATTCTGAGGATGAAGTTTATAAATTAGTCATAAGTGAATGAATCCGGTGGAACTCCGAATTATTTTTATTCGATTAATGTGATAGCTGATTGTTGGTCTTCTTTTCCAATATTGTAATAGCGGGCGAATGCTTTTGAATTTTCGGAATGTCCTGACATGGAAGCTATAATTTCATTCTTGGCCCCTTTGTGGTGTAGCCCACCAATAAAGACCCTTCTGGCCATGTGAGTGGAGGCTATATCAGCAATTGATTTCTGGATGCTTTTACGAGTTTTAGGATCAATGATTGTAACCATCCTTTCTATCTTTTGATCTTTAAAAAGCAGTTTTAAAGATGCATTATATTTTTGATCAGTTATATAGGACACCAAATCTCCATTTGGCAGATTGTATTTAGCAATAATCGCCAAAGCTTTTTTAGTCAAAGGTACCCTGGCAACACGTGGTTTATTTTCTTTCGTTTTTCCGGCGATATATTCGATGCATCCGTCAATAATGTTGGAGTGTTTTAAGGTTGTCAGGTCTCCAACCCTACATCCAATAAAACATTGTAAAATGAAGATGTCACGAACATGTGACAATTCCGGATCTTCTATCTGAGCCTCGAAAAGTTGGTCTCTTTCCTCTAATGTAATGAATATAGGATCTCCATAACTTTCAGAATCAATTTTAAACGTTTTAAACGGATCTTTTGTCGTCCATTCCATTCTATAGGCATAGCTATAAAAGGCCCTAAGCCGTTTTAATTCGGAACTAAGTGTATTTCGTCCTATCACTTTCATTAAATCTTTTCGAAAATCTGTAAGATATTGTGCATCAAGATTTTCAAATGTTGTATCAGCCCTATATTTGAATACTTTATTGTAGGTAGTGGTCAAATGTTTTTTTCGACCAGGACTTACAGGAGCTTCATCAATGTATTTTTTGAAGTATTGAAAAAAGCTGACTTCTTTTGGTGGGATGATTTCAATTTCTTCTTTATTAATATTCTGTTTTAGATCTTCGCGCACTTGAGTAGGTGTGGGAATGGTTTTGTTTACTTCGTATGTCTTAAAAAGTTCCTTAACTACCCATTTTAAATGTAACAGATCATCATTAAAATCGACGTGAGTTTGACCATTTGGTGCTAGATATCCTTTTTTAAGTCCTTGCTTCTTGTTGTCCCATTGAGCAATATCGCACCTTTTGCCAGAGTAGCAATAAATTCGCTGGTTATTGAAGACAATAGACAATCTTAGAGGCACATTTTTATCAATTATGGTGGAAATTCCTTTGATAATTGTGCTTCTTTTTTCAGGCTGAAATCTTGTTGTATAGTTCATTATAGTAAAATAAATTGGAAAAGTGACTTTAGATTCGGATCCTTGTGATGGGTCACTATTTTGACGTGTAATTATCTGATATTTTGTTTGATATTATTTTTACACTCACGATGAGTGTAAAAATTCAAATTTACACTCAAAAGTGGGTTAATCCAAATTGTTTCAATAATAAATGGATTAACATTAGTGGTCATATTTAATTGTATATCAATTAAATATGATTATTAATTTTATTTAGTCTAATTAGAAATTGTAAAAAAACGGTTCGCGGTGGGGTCACTTAGCTTGTTAATCGCTCGATTAACAGGCTTTTTTTTTACCCTCCATTATGTTTCTATTGAAATATCGTGTGCCTTAACGGAGATGCTTTAGTTACTTTATATGCTGATATATACTATAATATAAAATCGAAAACAAAATTAACGTTTTCGTACACGGAAACGTTAAGTCCGTGTACTTAGGGGTGAACCTGATGCATATTGAATCGAATGTGCCAGAGACCTGATTGAACTATTTTGGCGGATATTTTGGTTTTTTCAAAACAAGGTTAAGATATAAAGACCATTAGCAAAAAATAAAGTTGGATAGTTTGGATTCACATCATCAAAAAGTAAACATAAATTCGGGAACTAATCAGTAAATCCTATAAAAAATGAGAATTCCATGTACACTTATTTCTAATTTCGTTTGAGCTAATAATTTATCCCTAATGGTGATGATTTTTAAATAATATCCTTAACATCGAAGGATAAACGATAAGCAACAAAGGTAATGCAACGATAAACCCCCCAATTACTGCAATAGCCAGTGGCTGATGCAATTGAGCTCCAGTACCTATTCCGAGCGCAATTGGAGAAAGTGCGATAATGGCACCTAAAGCTGTCATTAGTTTAGGGCGAAGGCGTGTGGAAATGGCATAAACAACAGCCCCATGAGCCGTATCTACTTTCAGGGTTTGTTCAAACTGCAGAAAAGTAAAAATGGCATTTTCACCGATTATTCCTATTATCATGATAATTCCTGTATAACTTCCAACGTTCAGTGGAGTATTTGTCAAATATAAGGCAATCATGCTCCCGGAAGTCCCTAATAGAG
>Ga0118677_10012646_pt1 | contig 12331 bp, 8 predicted proteins | sample AliMusrvi5mmetaG_FD_86154 | JGI IMG/M metagenome (GOLD analysis project Ga0118677, IMG submission 86154)
GGTTGGCAAAGACCTGGCTGGTCTGCCCGCTGTCCCCGTAGCAGTCGGGCAGCGGCCCGACCCGCACCTCGGCTTTCGCCTCGTTGAGCTGAAACTTCATCGCCGCCACGATTTCCGTCAGCAGCGCGTTCATTTCCAGCGGCGCAATCGTCAGCGTGATGCGTCCCAGGCGGGAGTAACGCAGCAGGCCCGCCAGCAGTGACTCCATCTTGTTCACCCCGGCCGTGATAAAGCGGAGGGCCTGCGGAACCGTGACGTCCAGCGGCTGCTTCAGCTCGGGCGCCGTCCCGGTGCCGCGGCCGGCTTCGATCGCGGTCCGGATCGACTCGCACGCCCGGCTGAGCTGCTTGCTGAAACCCTGGACGTTGACCAGCGGCGACCTCAGGTCGTGCGACACCGTGTAAACGATCGTCTCCAGCTCCTTGTTCTTTTCGGCCAGGTCGGTCGCGAGCTGCTGCAGTTCCGCCTCGTCCGCCTTCCGGCGCGTGATGTCGGTGCGGATGGCCACGTACTGGACCGGCTTGCCCTCGGCGTTGACGAACGGAAAAATAGTCGTCTCCACCCAGTAGAAGGCGCCGTCCTTCGCCCGATTCCGGATTTCCCCGTGCCAGACCCGCCCGCGGCTGATGGTGGCCCAGAGCGAGCGAAAGAACTCCTTCGAATGGTGGTGGGAGTTGATGATGCGGTGGTCCTGGCCGATCAGTTCCTCCCGGGCATAGCGGGAGATCGCGCAGAACTTGTCGTTGACGTAGGTAATTTTGCCCGCCGCGTCGGTAATCGCCACGATCGAGTGCTCGTCGAGCGCCGCCCGCACGTCATGCAGTTCCTTCACCGTGGCCCGCAGTTCCTGCTCGGCCCGCTTCTGCGCCGTGATATCGCGGCCGACGCTCGCGGCGCCGACAATCCGGCCCGCGCGGTCCCGGATGGGCGAGATGGCGAGCGAAACATGGACGAGCGACCCGTCCTTGTGGATCCGCTCGGTATCAAAGTGCTGCACGAATTCGCCCCGGCCGATGCGGGCGAGCACGTCCGGCTCCTCGGCCCGGCGGTCCGCCGGGATCAGCAATTGCATCGGCCGGCCCACGATCTCATCCGCAGTGTAGCCAAAGATCCGTTCCGCTCCGGGGTTCCAAGAGGTGATGATGCCGGCCGTGGTCTTGGTGACAATCGCGTCCGACGAGGACTCCGCGATGGCCGCAAACCTCATCGAGGCCTCCTCCGCCGCCGGATCCCCGCCCTCGCGCTGGCCCGGCAAAAGACCACCCAGTCGGGCGATCAGTTCTTTCTTGGTCAGGGCGGAAAGATCTTCGGCAGACACGGCACCCAAGGGTGCGCAGCCTCGCGCCTGCGGCAAGGCCATCCTGCGGCCGGGCGCGCACTCCGCTGCCGCACGCGCGAACCATCCCAGCCCGGTCGGATCCGCAGAAAATGGGCAAAGATGGCCAAATTATGCCCAGCAGCGGTCAACCTCCCGGGGTAAGCTCGACCCGCTTCAAACGCCGGAAATCCCGGTCCGTTTATCGGCCCTCAACCCGGAACCTGACCATGAATAATAAATACTCCGTCGAATATAGCCTCCACTTCCGCAAGCATTCTTCGTCCGAGCATCAGGTGTATTTCACCGACGACCCGGTGGCCTGCGAGGAATTTCTCCAGTCCCTGCTGGAAAAGGGCATGGGGCTGCACGCCATCCGACACGACAGCGTGGACCTGCCGAAGGCGGAATTCGATCGCATGGTGAAACTCGCCGCCGCGGAAGTCGCCTCCCGGCTCATCTGCACCTCCCTGCACATCAAGCCGGAGGAGGAGCGCTACCGGTTCGGGTTCGCCGCCTGAACCCGGCGCCGGTCCGACCGCGGGCTTCCGCCCGGGGCCGGAACCGCCGGAGACTCTGACACGACCCGACAGGGCACCGGCCGCCCGCCAGTGCTGGGCGAAGGATTCGCGCCCACCGGCACCCCGCTCAACCCGGACGGTTTTTCCTCCACCTATCTGGATGTAGATCCCCGTCCGCTGTTCCCCTTCGGCTACGGGCTGTCTTACACCAGCTTCGCCTATCGCGAGCTAACCCTCTCCACCGCAACACTGCGCCCAGGAGAATCGCTCAGCGCGACAGTAACGCTGGCCAACACCGGGACATGCGAAGCGGTTGAAGTGGTGCAACTCTACGTGCGCGACCTGGTCGGTTCCGTCACCCGCCCGGTGAAAGAACTGAAAGATTTTCAACGCATCCGCCTGGCGCCGGGTGAAGAGCAAAGAGTGACTTTCACCCTCCACACCGCCCAACTCGCTTTCCACGACGCTGACATGCAATATGTAGTAGAACCCGGGAAATTCCATCTCATGATCGGCGGCAGTTCCATGGAACTATTAACCACGGAATTCACGCTGATGTAACTTTTTTAACCACGAAAGGCACGAAAAGCACGAAAAACTTCGTCCCCTTCTCTGCAATATGGCTGATGCAAAATCGATTTTGAACCGCAAAGACACAAAGACGCAAAAAGAATCTCAATGATTCCTTCAGACTGAACATATTTCCGAAGGCATTCAATGTCTTTGTGCCTTTGTGGTTCAAAAAATTTCGTGCTTTTCGTGCTTTTCGTGGTTAATCCCCGTCATTCCATCCGACGATAGCTGATGAGCGCGGCTTGCGGGCGTTGGGGGCAATGCACGGTGTAGCCGTCGGCCATCAAGGCGCATCCCGCGACGCGGATGGGCTGGGGGTGGTCGAGATCGGTCAGTTCGTAGCAGGCGTCGGGGTCAAGTCCGCGCAGGGAACAACGGAGCGAGTCGTCGGGCGCTTCGGTGCGGCGGAAGGCCTGGATGATTCCGCTTCCGTTTTCCGGAGAGTGGAACTGCCAGGCGATCCAGCGCGTGCTGTCCAGGTTATAGTCGCTCAGCGGATAATAGTCACCCAGGAAGGCATCGGCCACCAGGCGCCACTCTGCCACCGACTGCCGAAACGATGCCCAGTCAACCTCTCCGAGAAGCTGGTAGATCCGCTCCTGCCCACAGTAATGCTGCATCGTCGCTTCACAAAGCTCGCGCGGCATTAATCCGAATGCGGGGGTGAGATGGCTGCGCCGGTCATAATCATCCTCGTAATACGCAATCCCTCCCGCATATGGCACCCAGAGCGACAACCCGTATGTCTGCCCCTGGTTGCCGACATGCAGCGGAGTGGGATCGTTGGGGGAAAAGAATCGGCCTTGCGGCGTTTGAAAGTCGCTGCGCAGCAGAATCACCGCGCGGCGCAGTGTTTCCAGGTCATTGCGCCTTCCGCCGGAAGAACAAGTGTCGATGATCAAGCCTGGATGCCGCTGCCGCAGGGCATCGAGAAAGGCCAGATACCCCTGCACGTATAAATTTTCCGTCATTCCCTGGCGATCGGGCGCATCAGCGGTGCGCCAGAAGGACAGCGGATCGATATTGAAGTCCTGCCGGTACAGATCCAGGCCGCGGTGGGTCAAGTAGTTGTCAATGTGTTCAGTTAGCCAGACGCGCGCGTCCGCATGACCTAAATTGAGCAGACAGTCGCCGTCACCGCTGTGCAAACACCATTCCGGATGAGATTCATACAGCCAACTGCCATGGCTGACGCGTTCCGGTTCGAACCACAGGATAAGGCCCATTTCTTCGGCATGCGCTTTTTCCGCCACTGCCTGGATGCCATGCGGATAGCGCGCGGCATCCGGCTCCCATGTGCCGACCTGGCTCCAGTGCTCGCCGCAGGGATACCAGCCGGCATCCACCCACCAGTAGTCCAGCGCAATGCCGTTTTTTCGCCAGGTGTCAATGAAGGTGCACTGGTTCTCTTCTGTCTGGTCGGGACCGACGATCATCAGGCTGGAGAGGATGGGCGCAAGAGGACAATTTTCGCCCGCGCTATCCGTGATTTCCGGCATATTATGCGCCAGCATCCAGCGTCGCCATAAATTTTGCGCGCGTGGGTAATCGCCGTGCCAGCATTGCAGCACAATCAGCGGCGCGCGCACTTCCTCGCCGGGAGCCAGCGTGAGCGAGGTGATCTCCTGCCCGCCGGTGATACGCAGAGAGTCACCAGAGTCGCGGGTAAAGCTAGCGGCCCATTGCCCCGGCCACCCAATGACGGCGATGACACCGCCGCCGTCGAACTCCACATTGTAAAACGGGTATGCGCCGAAAGTGGGACGCCCACCCGGGGGGGCGAAGCTATGCCTGCTGTCCGCTTCCAGCAGCAGTACATGTGGCTGATAACTGTCCGGCGCCGTCAGGTCGCCGTCCGCATAATGCAACTGGAAATCCGCCTTCGACTCACGAGTGAAGGTCACATCCAATCCCTGCAGATCCGCGAGCAATGGCGTGGATTCGTTCCCGATGTTTTTCAGAAATACCGTCCATTCCAGTGTGGGGAAATCGTCATAAACGACCAGCTCGCAGCGCACCTGTAATGGACCGCCAGGTTCGTTCCACACCAGCGTGAAGTGCTTCCGCCGCGCATCAGGCACCGTCAGTATCTCATGCCGCGGCCATTCCGTTACCAGCGCGGCGCCCTCCGCGCCATCGTACGTGAATGAAAACGGCAACACACCCTGGCGCAGCAGCAGATGTTCGCGAAGCCAGCTATCCCGCCAGGCAAATTCCTCAGTCGCCGGCGTCGGAATCAAAATCGAACTCGACATATCATGTCCTCCCACAGTCTTGTCCCGTTTGCTATTCGGCAACAAGGGGAGGTAATCCTTTTAACCACGAAAGGCACGAAAAACACGAAAATGATTGATGGCGATAGCGAAGGTTGATGTAAAATACCGAGTCGATGTTTGTAGCCAGGTCGGAGAACATGAGCTGGTCGAATGGCTCGTAGCGAAGCAGAGTGCCGTTGGGATAACGCACAGCGTTCGGATGCACACTTTTTCGTGTCTTTCGTGTCTTTCGTGGTTTCATGTCTTTCGTAGTCTCGTGGTATAATGAGCCCATGGAACATCCTAAGCTATTGAAACACCTGCGTCCCCAGCAAATTCGCGACGCTATCGCCGCACGCTTGCCGTTATTGTTGCCGGCAGGATGTGTGGAGTGCCATGGCTCCCAGGGGCCGGTGGGCACGGACACCATTGCTGCGGAAGAATTATGCCTGGCGGTGGCCAGGCAGACGCCGGCAGTAGTCGCCCCCACGATTGATTATGGGCCGACCGGATGGGCGGTGAGCGGCCCGGAGTGGGGCACAGTGGACGTGGCGGGAGAACAATTCTCCGCCTATGTGAAGGAAGTGCTGCGGTCATTATTGCTGATGGGCTGGCCGCGCATCATCGTGATGATCCATCACCAGGGAACCGATGGTCCGGAAGGATTGGCCTTCCGCAAAGCGGCTGTCGAACTGGCCTTCGAACTGGCACGCGCGGAACGCGGCAATGGCTGGTGGGGTGAGCAACCGCCGGAAACGCATGGTGAAGCCTTTTCCCGCGTGCGCGTGGCGCCCACCATCTTGCCCACCGCGGCCGCCATCTGCCACGGCGATCATGCCGGTCACTTTGAAACCAGTCTGGCGATGTACCTGTGTCCGGACAGCGTGGACCTGACTCAGCTTGACCGGTACAGCTTCTGGTACGCTGATCGCCCGGACAACCTGGCGCGCACTTCCACCCGTGAAGATGGAGAACGCTATTTTACCGCTATGGTGAACGCCTGGGTGGAGGCATTGAATCACGAAAGGCACGGAAACAGCGGTATACCGGCATGAAATACTTCTAATTTGAAGTATAAACAGCAGGAGATCGCCGAAAGATAGCCAATTTAAGATAAACGCTCACAGTGCTCGAGCTCAGTGCTACCAGTGCGGTGTGGGCATATATATCGACAAAGGAGTTATTCTTATGCGTTTATACACTTTGCTACTTTGCCTCTACCTCTGCTGTATTGGCACGCTCGTGTATGCGGCAACCCCCAGTATCACTTCTTTCACTCCGACCAGCGGACCGATTGGCACGGTTGTGACCGTCATCGGGAGCAATCTCGCCACAGCGCCCACGGTCGCGGTGAACGGCACTAGCGCGACGGTGAATGTAACCCAGCTCACCCTGACCATCGCGCCGGGGACGACAACCGGACCGATCAGCGTAACTACCCCCGGTGGTACGGCCACCAGCACCACGAATTTCACCGTCACCGGTACGCCGCTGCCACCGACGATTACCTCCTTCACTCCGAGCAGCGGATTGTATTTCACGGTCGTCACCATTACCGGGACCTACTTTAACAACGCATCCTCCGTGAAGTTCAACGGCACCGCAGCCTCGACCTTCACCCTGGTGAATTCCACCACTATCTCTGCCAAAGTGAATACCGGCTCGACCAGTGGCCCGATTAGCGTGACCACGCCGGGCGGCACCGCGACCAGCACGACGAACTTCACCGTCCTCATGCCGCCGACGATTAGCTCGTTCACGCCGACCATCGCCGGCGCAGGCGCAACCGTCACGCTGACCGGGACATACCTGACCAACGCTTCCGCCGTGCAATTCAACGGCGTGGCAGCGACCAACTTCAGCGTGGTGAATCCGACCACCATCACCGCGACCGTCCCGGCCGGCGCGTCTACCGGGAAGATTACCGTGATCACTCCCGGCGGTACGGCAATCAGCGCGTCGAACTTTACCTTTATCCCGGCGCCAGTGATCACCTCGTTTACCCCGAGCAGCGGTGTCTTATACACGGCCGTCAGCATTACCGGGAGCTACTTCACCAATGCTTCCGTCGTGAAGTTCAATGGCGTCTCAGCCTCGACCTTCACCCTGGTGAACAGCACCAGCATTAACGCCAAAGTGAATGCCGGCACCACCAGCGGGCCGATTAGCGTAACGACACCGGGCGGCACGGGCAGCAGTTCGACGAATTTCACCGTGATTCCTCCGTCGCCCACCATTACCTCATTCACCCCGACCAGTGGCAATCCCGGTACCGTGGTCACCCTTACCGGCACTAACCTCCTCTGGACCACCACGGTGACCCTCGGCGGTACACCGGTATCTTCTTTCACCATCGTGAGTGCCACCTTGCTCACCGCGATTGTGCGGAGCGACTCCAAAAGCGGGAAGATTACTGTGACTAATGCGACCGCAACAGCCACCAGTGCAACATCTTTTACCGTGACTAACGGTGCCGGCACGCTTGGAATAAACTCCATCGATAACGCCGCGCTGGTGTGGGTTCCGGGAGACAATTTCACCATGGGGTCGCCGTTTGGCAACGTCAGTGACGCTCATGATGGTAGTCCGAGCACACAGCAAGTAACACTTACCGGGTACTGGATTTATAAAAATCCGGTGACGGTGGCGCAATATCGGGCCTTCTGCAGCGCCACCGGTCATGCGCTTCCTCTGTATCCGACTAGTATTTTCACCTGGTCAAACTATAGCGATTGGACGGGAGCGGGAATACAACAGACGCCCATCATCAATGTCTCCTGGAATGACTGCGCGGCTTATGCCGCCTGGGCGGGTGTTTCCCTGCCTACCGAGGCGCAGTATGAATACGCTGTGCGTGGACCGCAGGGGAACAACTACCCATGGGGCGGCACGGCGACGGCGGCAGACCCGTATAATGGTTGGGACCAGTCGAAGTGCGGGAATGCCTGGAGCTCGTATGATGCAGGCATCTCCACCTGGCCAACCGGCAGTTTCCCGGCGGGCGCGAGTTGGTGTGGAGCGCAGAATATGGCGGGAAACGTGTGGGAGTGGTGTAAAGACTGGGTTGGCGATTATTCATCCACGCCGGTGACCAACCCCACCGGTCCAACGACGGGAAGCCTTCGTGTGTACCGCGGTGGCGCGTGGAACTCACGCTTCGAGAACGACTTTCGCGGCGCCTACCGCATTTATGGTTACCCGGACTATGGGTACTACTACATCGGGTTCCGTTGCGCCGCGCTTAAACCTGGACCGTAATTACACTCTCGATCCTTTGCGCACTAGCATGAGATGAACGATTATCATTGACAGCGCGCGGACGACGCCACACCGCTCCGACCTGGCACGAACGGCGACGTGAAAAGCCTCCCTTCCCCTCCCCTGTCGCGACAGGGGAGGGGAAGGGTAGGAGCCGTATTACCGTCATCAAGGGACAGAAAAATCCTGAAGCCTGAAGCCTGAATCTATAAACGGATACCCCTGCTTCAGCAATTACCTCTATTGACAATCCGCCCGTACCGTAATTATTATGTAGAGGTAATTGTAAAATATGGCGTACGAGTGAAGCGCCATCAGCAGATAGCAGCGAGTCGGAAAATGCTTGAGATTGATGGCGATCCGGAAGGAAAAATTATGCAGCGAAACACTCAGCAGATGATGAATGAATATAAAACCTGCTTATGCGGACTACTCGTCTTAATCATCGTCACGCTTATATTTTCCGGTTGCGGGAACTATGTAAAACCTACTGCGACCACTGCTACGACACCGGTCTCAACCTCCACAACCTACTATGGCTATCTTCGCAGCGGCATAATCAGCTCGATGCAGGCAAGTAGCCAGACAATAGCTAATCCTGGTTCTATTACCGTGACGATATCCTCTACTAATCAGGTGACGGTGTCGGTGACGGATTGGTTGACTGGAAGCCTGGCTTATGCCACTGGCACATATGTCACCGACGGTTCAATTATTGCCTCTGCCGGATCTGTGTTTGCTATTTCTATTCAGCATAGAGCGAATGGCTCACTTTTTGGTCAATATCAAAATTTCAACGGCAATTCAGGATATTGGACAGCATGGCCCTATTATAACGTTGGTACCATTGTGACCCCACAACCGACGAAATGGGGCGTGGGGTGCATAATGGATCAAACCCCACTGACAGCTTGTGGGATACCGCTTTCACCCAGTGCTCAGGTGTATTATACGACGACTATTGCCCCGGCAACGCTTTCGACTGCATTAGCACAAGCGTGTTATTCCTCTGCATTGCCATCATCATTAACGGGGACGGTCTGGTTCTGGAGTGATTTATTTACCATGACTGGTGCATCGGGTTATGATCGAGTCCTTATCGTAACAGCGGGCCCAACTGATTTGCAGGGAAATCCTACCGACAGAGTGAATGTTTTTACACTAAATGCCGGACAACATATTTTCTTTACTTCGCCAACAGGTGTCCAAACGCTACCCTCTTACCTCACCAATACCGTGAATCTATTCGCTAATAACGAAATGAACACTAATGTTGTTCGATATGGCAATTTCATGCCTGGCGATGTCATTTCTTATTAACCATGCTCGTGCTCAAGCGCGAACGCTACTCCGCTGCGCTGTGTAGCTCACTACGAACGTACGGCGTTGAATGTCCACGCCGCCGTTAATAGTCAGTTCGGAGAGCATGCAGCTTGCCAAATGGCTCGTAGCAAAGCGAAGTGCCGTCGAGTTACCGAACTTTCCTTGCCCCCCCCCTTTTTTCGTGCCTTTTGTGATTTTCGTGGTTAACAGTATCTAATGCCTTGATTAAGGAAGCAATAGTGGCAAAAATTTATGGAAAAGCAGGAAAATCAGCACGTATGATAGCCGACAATCGTTTATGGATACGCCGGACGTTGCTGCTGATTTCTATCGGAGCGGTCCTACTCATCATGTGGATGATACTCAACACGTCGTTCACCGTGAAAGGGATCGCCAGTGTGATCTTCTCATTGCTCGCCATCGCTGCGCTCAAGTGGATAGAGCATACTACCATACAGACAGACGACGAGTTGCACATGCTCACTTGCAACGCTAATCGTGGTGCGCGTGGAGAGGAAGCGATAGCGACACTGCTTCGCACTTTGCCAGATGACTATAGCGTCTTTCACGATCTGGAGAAAATCGCGGGCGATATCGATCACATTGTGGTCGGTCCTACCGGCCTGTTCGTGATTGAAACAAAAGCTCACGGCGGCAAAGTGCATGCGGAAGGCAATCAGGTTCTGCTAAAGGGTCGCCTGCCAGAGAAGGACTTCATAGCACAAAGCTGGCGCAACGCTTATTGGGTGCGAGACGTGCTAAAAAATACCGCTGAGATCAACATCAAGGTAAAACCTATCCTCGTCTTCACCAATGCTTTTGTCACCGTGCGAGACCCGGTAAAAGGCGTACGCGTGATTAACAAGAAGTTTTTAGTGGAGACTATCATCCGCGATCCTCGGACTGATTTTCCGATTGCGCGTGTCGTCGACATATTAAAGCAGAAATTGGGAAGTGAATAGCCCTGGCTAGCGAAGCTACATAAAATTCCCGAGCCACCATTCGAAGTCAGGTCAGAGAGCACAACTTGCCGAATGACTCACAGCGAAGAAGTCTTCCTTCCCACACCCTTTTTCGTGCCTTTCGTGATTTTCGTGGTTAACAATATCTCATACCTCGATAGCCAGGTATAACCTCTGCAGGAATCAACTCTCCGATAGCGAACATCTTCAACAGTTATGCACGGGCTTGTTGCCCATACGACGTTTTTTCAAGCTGTTGAATCAATCCCATGCCGTAATCCGGCACAGCCGGAACACAATAACCGATCAACAATGCAGAGAGGTTATTTTAATAGTTGATCTGGTCTTGTCGAATACCTTATCAGGCAAATTCGACACGTCCTGTGTCGAATTTGCCTGATAAGGTCTAAAGGAGAACATGCCATGCAATCAACATTTATCTGTCGCGTCCTGTCCCTCTTCACATTATTGAGCGCAGCTTTCAGCATCGCGGCAGCCGTTGAGTTGACGGAACCGCAGGCGCCGACTGCGAAGGTGGTGGGTACGCCGGGGACGCGGACGCTCTGCTACTGGGTCTTCGCTGAATCAGCGGAGAAGGCGATGGGCGGCGCCAACTGGTATCTCGCCGCTATGCCGGGCAAGGTGACCAATCTATCCGGCGCGTGCGTCGTGAAGAACGCCCCAGATACGCTTGATGCCAATAACAAAGTGGTGCTTACGCTGAAACCGGTGACCAGCGCTGTGAGGTACCATGTGTTGCGCACGGAACTGTTGCCGGCGCCGTCGTTGACGTTCGACGCTAACAAAGCGCCGGGCAAGGATGTCTTCTTCTACTGGGTGCAGGGACACAACGGCTGGCGCAGCTCTCCGCTGAACGGGCCATTCAAGGTTGAAGTAGACCGCGCGACCTTTGAGCTGAGCATAACTGTCGTGCCCGCTCCCGGTCTGCCCGGCACTCAGCAATGGGGCCATTCCATCTGGGTTACCGAGACGCCTGATCCGCCACTGGGCCGCAAGCCGCAGGTGGTGGCACATCGTTACACGGATAAAACCGGCGAGAATGCCAGCACTTATGCCGCCAAAGCCCGGCATACCGCGGAGTGGGGAAAGAAACATACTGGCTTTGACGCGGAGCAACTCGCAGCATGGGGACCGCCGCCGGAAGAGACGACGCCGGCCACCGCGCGCCCCGTGGGCACGGGACGCTTTCTCATCGCTTCCACCGATCAGCTCACGGTCGAAGATATCGGGCTGACGGCTAAACCTGCGCAGCCGCCGATGCTTAACGAGACGGTGACGAGATCTTTCGAGCAAACGATGTCAGGGATGCAGTCGAACCGCGGTGTGCATAACGGTATGGCCTTCAGTATTCCGGTGAATCATGAAACGTCAATGGGATCGAATTTTTACGGTGGATTTTATCCGCTGGAGATGACGGTGAATGCCAGCAGTGGCGGCAAGAACTGTTATATGTCGCAACCCTCGGCCTATCCCGGCTACAAGAGCACTATCGGCGTGACGCAGTGCTCTCTTTATTCCTCGACGGAATCGCAGCACGTGGTGGGCAATAACTTATTGACCTGCTACGGCATGGGCGACGGCATCACCATGGGGTTGACCGCGGATTACCACGCCGGTCAGCGCGATCATGGCGATGAAAGCGGGGAGTTGATGCGTGCCTCCACCACGCGCACGCTGGATGTCGGTACCGCGCTGCTGGATGCGGACGCGCCAAAAGGCAGCCGCAACCTGGCGGTGCGCAATATGACCGGCTCCAGCGGCACCGGTCGCACGCTGGTGAACCTGTCGCAAATACGCAGCGAAGGGCGTATCGATCATGTTATCAACTGCGATGTCTATGGTGACGGCACGCACTGGAGCAAGCAGCAAGTCGGCTGGTTCATGAGCCTGGATATTGAAAAGGTAAAAGCAAAACGCAGTTGGTTCCAGGTGATGGAAGTGCTAGCGCCTGATCATCTCCGCTTGATGCGCTGGTCATGCTGGCGCGCCGATATCAACCTGGGCTACAGCCGCTTCATCTACAATCCGGCGCGCCAGCATGACCAGCGCATCAAGCGGAGATGATCAGGCGCTAGCACTTCCATCACCTGGAACCAACTGCGT
>Ga0118677_10012647_pt1 | contig 12331 bp, 9 predicted proteins | sample AliMusrvi5mmetaG_FD_86154 | JGI IMG/M metagenome (GOLD analysis project Ga0118677, IMG submission 86154)
CCTCGAGACGACCCGGCACCGCCGCATCGAAGTACTGGGCCGACAGCCGGACGTAGAACCGGTCCCGGACAAAGAGGAGGAGGTTGCCTCGGGCCTGGGACGTCCCGCAGACCTGCCCGCGTTCCGTGCCTTCCAATGCGCGCTCGTCGAAGGCCGCCTGCGCCGCCTGCCCCGTCTTCATGCGGAACACCTCGACGACCACCCGGTGCGTCGTCCCGGGATCGACGTACCTCCCCACCACCAGTTCCAGGAACCCGTGGTGCAGGATCTGGTGGGCCCCGCCGTCGAGGTACTCCCAGAGGTTCTCTTCGTCGTAGCGGCCGGCGGCCTTGCCCGACTCCAGTTCCAGCGCGGCGAGGGCCGGCGGTACGTCGAACGGCGGCTGGAAACGGGCCGGGGCGCCCTGCCCACCGGCAGGGGTCGGGCCGCACGTGCAGCCCGGAATCGCCATCTGCAGCACCGCCACGGCGCAAAGCACCGCGACCCTCGTCCCTCGCAACCGTCGCGGTTCCACCGTCATGCCATGCCCTCTTCAGGAGCGCCCAGGTACCGGTGGGCCTGCAGCAGCCGCGGGCGGATGGAAACCCCGAAGGGACAGGCTCCACGGCAGTCGACAGTCGTGCAGGACGCGCAGGCGCCGGGCCGCCTGGATTCGGCGAACCCCTGGTACCGTTCCTTTGCGAAACCGGGCATGCGGTAGTCCGTCCGGTACTGGTCGCACCTCAGCATCGACCCGATGTCCACGCCCTCCGGGCAGGCCTTCGAGCACGCGCCGCAGCCGACCCGGCAGTATTCCCGGGACGTGGCCACCCGGTGATGCAGCAACCGCGCGCTGTCCAGCAGCGTCAGGGGGCGGCCCGACGCGCCCAGGAACTCGTCCAACTGGTCCTCGTCCGCCACGGTGATCACGAGGCCGTTGACCCCCGGCTGCGCCAACGCCCAGGAAAGCGCGGCGTGGGAGAAGGGCCTGTCCGGCAGGGCCTGGATCCCGATGTGCCTGGCATTGGCCAGGGCCTTCATCGCGATGATCCCGATGCCGCGTGCCTCCGCACGCTTCAGGAGGTCCCCCAGGCCGGGTGACTGCATGAAGTTCAACGCGACCATCATCATGTCGAAGTGGCCGCTGTCGATGGTCTTTTCCATGACCGTTTCCAGCAGGTTCGGACCGTGCGACGTGATCCCGGTGAACCGTATCTTCCCCTGGCGCTTCAGGGTGTCGAAGACCCTTAGCACCCCGCTCCCCAGCTTGGTGTTCGGGTCCAGCCAGTCGAGATCGGATTCGCCGGACTCGCCGACGGAATGGATCTGCAGGATGTCGACATAATCCCGCCCCAGCCGGGCGAGGTCCTTGTCGATGCACTCCAGATAGACCTCGTGCATGGGGCGGTCCGACATCATGTCGAACATGCTGGTGCATTCGAGCTTGCAGGCGACGATCGTGTCCCTCTTCATCTCGGCGTCCAGCCGGAAGGCCGCGCCCAGCATGTCGAGGCTCCACGAGTAGAAAGGCACCAGGTCAAAATAGTTGATCCCCCGGTGGAACGCCTCCACCAGCAGGCGCGGGTCGGTCGAGATCGCGACGCCGAAACCGATGTCCCCGACCTTCAGTCCCGTCCTCCCCAGCACGCCGTGCCGTCGAACAAGAGGCTTGTCCGACGGGTCCCGGACGACGGGTGACTTCCGGCACGATGCCGAAAGCAGCGACGGCGACACTGCGGCCAGCAGGCCGAGCTTGAGCAGACTGCGTCGATCGATCATCGCGAGCCCCCTGTCGGAGCCGCCCGGGTCCGGCGCCACCAGAGCATCGCGGCCCGGCCCGCAAGCCAGAGCGACAACGTCCCGAGCGCCAACGGGTAGCCCACGAAGAAGCAACCCATCCTCCGGAAGTGCACGAAGACCGCGTTGTCGCCCGCGAGGACGAACGGCAGCACCACCGCGTGCAGGAAGAACACCACGAAGGGCACCAGCGGGCCCTTGACCCGCCGGATCCGGACGATCAGGTAGACCCAGTAGAGCGTGACAGGCACGGTCACGCAGTCGAAGATCAGCATCGGGCGAACCGCCGGGTCGTTGAACGTGTACATCACGTCCACCGACCCGGTCCGCGAGATCACCAAGAGGTAGAACAGCGCGTGGATCAGCAGCCCGGCCCCCAGGCCGAGGCGCAGGAAGAACCGCACGATCCGGGGCCCCCACGGCTCCACGGGCCTCGCGGTCCCGGGCTTCCCCCCGGACGAGGCAGGCGCCGGGGGATCAAGGACGCCTGGCGTGTCGCCGGAGGATGCCGGCTGGCCATCACCCGGGCCTGGCTGGCGAGCCAAGGTCGTCTCCGTGGTCGGCCGGCGGATTGTAGCGTCCTTCGCCGGCAAAGATCCATCGGCCCGACGCCACGCCGAATCGCCAGGCCGGGACTCAGAGCGGGCGAACGATCACGCGGCCGGAGGCCTTCAGTTCCTTCACGTATTCGACGTACAGGCGGGCGAACGCGGCCTCGGACAGTTCGTACTTGATGCGACGCTTCGCTTCCTCCACGTCGGCGAGGGGCACGCGGCGACGCTCGGTGACCCGCAGCACGTGGAAGCCGACCGACGACTGGACGACGGGCGAGATCTCGTTGTCGCGCAACGCGAAGGCGGTGTTTTCCAGGGCGGCCTGCAGCTTGCCCTTGGTGAACCAGCCGACATCGCCCCCGCGCTGGGCCGAGCCGTCCATGCCGAATTCCTTCGCCAGTTCCTCGAAGGTCTTCGTGCCGGCGGACGCGGCCGCCTGGATTTCCCGGGCCTTGCGGGCCAGTACGTCGATCTGCTCGATCGAGGCGTTGTCCGGGACCAGCAGCGCAATGTGCCACAGGTGGACTTCCTCGTCGGTGTTGCCGGCGTGGCGACGAGCGAATTCCTCGTCCACCTCGCGGTCGGTGATCCGCACCTTCGATCCGACCTTCACGCGCAGGACCTGGGACTTCAACAGTTCGCGACGGGCGTGGTCGCGATACGCCTTCACGTCGTTGAAGCCCAGCATCTTCACGGCGGAAATGAAGTCCTCCTCGCTCCAGCCGTTCTGCTCCTTGATGCCGGTGACGTGCTTGTCCACGTCGGATTCCGGGACGTCCAGGTTCAGTTTGCGCGCCTCGGCAAGCACCAGCCGTTCGGCCACCAGGTCGTCCAGCGCGGCCTTCAGGGAGTCGCCCTGCCCGCCGCCACTCGACGTGACGGCTTCCGCCACCGCGTTCCGGGCGGATTTCGCCCGCTCGCGGACCTCGGACAGGGTGATGGCCTCGGTGCCCACGCTGGCAACCACGCGATCGAAGTCGCCGACCGACGACGTGCCGGCCGCAGGCGTCGCCTTGGCTGCCGGTGTCGCCGGGGCGGTTCCCGGGGCGACCGCCTGCCCCCGGGAGGGCCCGGGAACCAGCAGGACGCCCAGGGCCAGTACGATTCCAGCGCTCCTCACCGGACACCTCCGCCGGCGGCCGGGGCCGCCTCCGAGCCCAACGCGCCGGGCTTCGCCGCCTCGGCCTGCACCTCCGCGGCGACCGCCGCCGCGACGTCCGGGTTCACACGGACGGCAACCCGCCTGGACAGGTCCGCCACCAGGCTCGCCCGCAGGCGATCGCGGGCCGAAGCCATCAGCCGCTCGACGATGCGCGGCCGGGCCTGGTCCAGGGTTTCGTCGATCGCCGACACCATGCCGGAAATGAACAGGACGTGGAACCCGTCGGGCGCCTCGATCGGCGCGCTGACCTCGAAAAGGCCGGACAAGGTCGCCACCGCCTCCACGACGACCTCCGGGACGCCGGCAGGCTCGTCGCCAAGCCGCGGGAACAGGCCCAGATCGCCGCCCTTGTCCTTCGTCGACGTGTCCGTGGAGTACCGGACCGCGAACTTGCCGAATTCCTCGCGGTGGTTCTGGTCCAGGCTCTCGATCGTCTTGCGGATGCGGAAGCCGATGGTGTCGGCCGTCGCGCGGTCCTTCAGAACGACCTGTGCGACGTGCTTCCTCGCCGGCGCCTTGAACTCGAAGGGATGGCCCTCGAACCAGGCCTGGACCGCCTCTTCGGGGATGTCGGTGGTCTTGACCTTCAGGTCAACCCGTTCCTGCAGGAACCGGTCCACGAGGTCGCCCTTCAGCCGCTCCAGCACCACCGGGTCCTTGCCGTAGCCTTCGGACTCGGCGGCCAGGGCGAGGATGACGTACTGGACGTATGCCTCCAGAAAGTCGCGGCGGCGTTCCAGGGACTGGTAGCGCATGCGGGCAAAGACCGGAAGGGAGTCCAGGACGTCCTGCAACTCCCCGAACGTGATGTCGCGATCGCCGATCGAGGCGACGACCCAATCGCGGGTCTTTTCGGGCTTGGCCTGGACCGGGGCCTCGTCGATCCTCCCGACGGGACGCTCGGGCTTGCAGCCCGGAAGGCCCGCCAGCAGCGTCAGGACGACCGCCACACAGGCCCGATTCCGGAATCGTGTACGCACCGTCGCCTCCAGGGGAGTCGCAGGACCCTGCGCCGAAGCCCATTACTACCCGATCGGGGGCGCGGGATCAACGAACCGGGACGGCCCGTCACCGGGTGAACGCCTGGTAGTCCTCGACCGAAGCGCCGTTCAGGCAGGCTTCGATGATGCGACGGCCCAGCGGGTCCAGGTCGGCATCCAGGAACTTCTGCAGTTGTTCCTCGAAGAAGCCCTTGAGGATCGCGGCGCCGGCGTCGTAGCCCGCCAGTCCGACCTCGGGCTGGGTTTCCACATGCAGCAGCCAGTGCCCGATGACGGCGCCCTCGACGTGGATGACCTTCGGCACCCAGCCCAGCAGCGGGCTGCGCGCGGGAGCGATGGTGTCGGGGCGGAACGGCGCGTGGCCGCGACGGGCCAGGTACTCGCGCATCACCCACTGGGCGGCGAAGCCGACCTTCCAGACGCCGATGTGCTGGTTCGGGCACAGCACGAACAGGGTGTCGGTGGTATCGAAGACCTGCTTCAGTACCAGGTTCGCCTGGTCCACGCGCCGGCCGGTCGCGAAGGGCCAGTACGAGCCGACGCCCTCGCTGCTCATCCCGCCGGTGTCGACGATGGACGGGTTGTCGTACCCCCGGGGGGCCACCAGCCGCCACAGCCACGCCAGCGCGGGCGGAAGGATGTGGAACATCCCGAGGATGCCGTACGAGGGTTCCTGGGCGGTGCAGGGCGGCGTGCGGACGCCGAAGGAGCGCACATCGACGGTGACCGGCGTGTTCACGATGTTCGGCACGTCGTCCCGCGGGACCACGACGCGAGGATTCGGGCAGGGCTTCCCGGGTGCGTCCTGGGTGTGCTCCCAGATCAGCGCCGTCGAGCTGGGCACGGCATCGATGTTGAGGAACAGCAGCGGGCGACGGGGGCACGTCGTCATCGATTCGAGGTGCGGTTCGACCCCGTAGCTGGTGATGTGGTTGACGCGGAGGAACCAGGCGGCCTCGGCGTCGGACAGGCGCAGCTTCCTGTCGCCGGCCCGCTGGAACGACGGGTGGCACAGCGCCATGTCGTCGGTCACGGGGTGCAGGGCGCAGCCGCGAGGCAGCTGGATGTAGCGGATTTCGCCCGTGGCGAGGTTGGTGCCCAGCTTCACGCGGCCGTCGGACTCGCGGTGGATGTACTCGAGCATCTCGCTCTTGCCGCCGCCCGACGCGCCCTCGTGCATGATCGTGCAGATGTTGTCGTAGGGCGTCACCACCTGGACGGTCGAGCAGTGGGCCGTGACCCAGCCCTCGCGCTCGCCCAGCGCCAGCAGCATGCCGTAGACACCCTTCTTCGCCGACGGGCCCGGATACAGGTTGTACGAAAACAGTTCGTGCAGCCCGTCGGTGCGGTTGTGGACCACGACCTGCCGGCCCGCGAAGTGGGTGTGCCGGAAGGGAGGCGCCACGTAGACGATCGCCTGCACGACGAAACCGGCATCGACCTCCTCCAGCGGCACCACGCCCTGGAGCATGCCCAGCCCGAGGCCGAAAAAGCCCGCGTTCGCGGGAAGGATCGCCATCGAGGGCATCGCGGGCCCTGCGGCGCCAGCCTTGAAGAACAGGCACACCAGGTCCTGGGCCTTCAGCCAGTCGAGGGTCTCCTGGCGAACCGTCGCGAAGGGCTTGCCGAACTGCTCGACGAACCGGGGCTGATCCGTGCGCTGGTCGTCGGCGATGAAGACGCAGTCGGGGTCCCGGCGCCGCATATAGGGTTCCGGATAGTTGGCCGAAACGCCGTTCCGGACGCGACAGACCTCGGCCTCGAGCACCGGGCCGCGGCCCGGCACCTCGTAGGCGACGGAATAGAGCCCTCGCGCGTCGGCCTGGCCCGCGGGGACGGCCAGGGCGGCCAGTTCCTCGATGGAACCGACGAACGTGACGCTGCGGGCATGGCGCAGGATGTCTTCGGCCGTCGCCGGCATCGCAGCCAACGGCCAGGAACACTGGGTTTCGGTGGTGGTCATTGCCGGGGTTCTTCCTCTGCTGGGGAACGTCGGGCCGCTTGGCGTGTGGCCCTACGAATTATAGCGGTCCATCGCGATGACGCAATGCGCCGGTCGATCAGGTCTCGCCCGATCGGCAGCACCGGACGCCCAGGTAGTATCCATCGAGATGCAGATCGAACGACCGGCGGACCGACGACCGCATCAGCGGGGCCTGGTCGCTGAACGCGCCCCCGCGAGCCACCTGGGACTGCGTGGCAGGGATCATCCAGGGGCTGCCGTCCACCGGGGCGTTGTCGTAGGTGTCGTGGTAGGTGTCGGCCACCCACTCCCAGACATTGCCCGCCATGTCCTCCAGTCCGAGCGGGGTGTTGCCGGCCGGCTTCGAACCGACCGCGAACGGCGCCCCGGTCCCGCATCCCAGGCCGTTCTCGTCCAGCACCGCGAGGGTACAGGTGGCCGCGTCGTTGCCCCAGGGATACTTCCGTCCATCGGTCCCCACCGCGGCCTTCTCCCACTCGGCCTCGCTGCAAAGCCGCTTGCCGGCCCACTGGCAGAACGCCGCGGCCTGATCGTGCTCGATGCAGTTGACCGGGAACTGATCCTTCCCGGCCTTGCCGTAGGTGCAGAGGTCCGAGCTCGAGTTCGGCAGCGTGCACCCGCCGGCCGCGACGCACCGGCTCCACAGGCTCGTGGTGACCTCGGTGGCGTCGATGTCGAAGGCCGGGACGTCGACCGCGTGGGCCGGCTTTTCGTCAGCCGCGCAATCGCTGCCCAGAGCACCCGCGACGCACCCCATCTGGAACGAGCCCGCGGGGATGGGAACCATCGCGCCGCAATCGGTCGTGCAGGTCGCGACCTCCGGAGGGATGTCGGCCGGGAGGTCGGCAGGAAGATCGACTTCAGGGACATCCTGCCCGGTGTCGGACGGCTGGATCGCGTCCGTCCCGACGTCCGTCCCCGGGTCGGTTCCCGGGTCCGTTCCCGAGGTCGAGGACGAGCACGACACGAACCAGACGACGAGGAGGGCCCCGGCGAAAGCCCGTCCACCGGGACTCGCAACAGAATCCCGACGCATGGCGCCTCCTTCATCCGGAGTAATCCACTCCATTATTGGCATTCGGTGGCCGGGGGCAATGCGTGGGACCGTGTTCCCCTGGTGCGGTCAGGCCGAACCCTGGCGCAACAGGTCCTCGAGCAGCGTCAGGGCCGCGTCGCCCTCGACCCCGCGCGGCACCACCAGCCGCAGCCGATCGGCCTCGGCGGACTGGACCCGGAAGGCCCTGGACTCGGCCGCGGCACGCAGGCGCGGGATGGATGCTTCGTGACCGGCAGCGGCAATCACCTGCGCCGAGCCGGCCCGCAGGCCGACCAGCGCGAGGCCCAGGGCCCGGGCCCGGACCTTGATGCGCATCAGCGTCAGGAGGCGCTCGACGCCGACCGGGGGACGTCCGAACCGGTCCGCCATCTCCCCCGCCAGCTGGGCCACCTCGGCCAGGTCGCGGGACGACGCGAGGCGCTTGTACATCCGCAAGCGCAGGCTCTCGTCCGGAAGCCATTCGGCGGGGATGCGTGCGTCGGCGTCGATCTTCAGCTCGGGGTCGATGCGCTCCTCGACGGCCTCGCCGGACAGCTCGTGCAGGGCGTCCTGCAACATTTCCATGAACAGGTCCAGCCCGACGGCCGCCAGGTGCCCGCTCTGGTCGGCGCCCAGCACGTCGCCGGCCCCCCGGATCTCCAGGTCCATCGACGCCAGGTTGAAGCCGCTGGACAGTTCGCTGAAGCGCTCGATCGCCTCGATGCGCCGCCGGGCGTCGTCGGTCAGCGTCGAGGGATCCCGGACCAGCAGGTAGCAGTAGGCCTGCTCGGCGGCGCGCCCCACGCGGCCGCGCAACTGGTACAACTGGGCCAGGCCCAGGGTGTCCGCAGAATCGACGATCATCGTGTTGGCGGTGCCGATGTCCAGGCCGGACTCGATGAGGGTGGTGCATACCAGCACGTCCTTGTCGCCCCGGACGAAGGCGGACATCACCGTTTCGAGGTCGGCGGCGGACATCTGGCCGTGGGCGACCGTGACCCGGGCCTCGGGGACCAGGCCCTGGATTCGATCGGCGGTCTCGTAGATGTCCTCGACGCGGTTGTGCACGTAGAAGACCTGCCCGTTGCGGTTCAGTTCCTTCAGCACGGCCGAGCGGACCAGGTCCCGGCCAGCCCGGGCGACGAAGGTCTTCACCGCCAGCCGATCCCGGGGCGGCGTCGCGATCACGGACAGGTCGCGGATGCCGGCCAGCGCCATGTGCAGCGTCCGCGGGATGGGCGTGGCGGTCAGCGTCAGGGTGTGGACGTGGGCCGCGATCTCGCGCAGCCGCTCCTTGTGCGCCACGCCGAAGCGGTGCTCCTCGTCGACGACCAGCAGGCCCAGGTCCCGGAACACGACGTCCTTCGACAACAGCCGGTGGGTCCCGATGATCACGTCCACGCCACCCTGGGCCAGGGTCAGCAGCGTGCGCTTCGCCTCCTGCGGCGTCTTGAAGCGCGACAGCGATTCCACCACCACCGGCGTGCCGCGGAACCGGGCCGCGAAGGTCAGGCGATGCTGCTCGGCCAGGCTCACGTCCGCTTGAGCTGCCATGGGCAGGCTGACTGTCAGACCGAGTGCAAGCAGCACCAGCATGGCCCTTGGCGTCAGCATGCGCTGGCTCAACCCGTTGTTTGGAACCGGAACACAGAACATCAAGGCCATACCTCCTGAACCTGCGCCGGAGATATCCGTACAGGTCTCCCCGTCCTTCCAATTGACATGCCCTTTCTTCGCAAGGGTCGAAACGTCATGGGGTAGGACTCACCTGAATCATAGAAGCACTGGGCTGGTCCGAGTGGTGCAGGCGCCGTTCATGAAAGTCACCTTGCCCCGGGGGCGCAGGACTAGCCGTATCGTTAGCTGGGGCCATGAAGGCGAAATTCTGCGATGCCTTGAACATGGTGACCGTGATCGCGGCCGAAGCAGCCGCCTTGTAGTTGCCGTCGCCGGCATAGCTGGCCTTGATGCTGTTTGAGCCTACGGGCAGCTTGCCCAGCGTCAGGGTGGCCAGGCCGCCTGAATTCAGCACTCTTGTGCCCAGCGAAGTTGAGCCGGCAACAAAGCGGGGTGTCCGCTTGCAGAAAGGGCAATCGCTGAATTGAACCCGCCTCTGGTTGTGGAATTGATTGTCATTCGCCGCTGCCGCCGGAACGGCTTACCGGGATGTCAATCCCGCGGGGACCGTTGGAAAGAAAGAGGGTTGGCGGAGTCTATCTGTGTGCCGAGTCAGGCATGGGAAGAGATACAACCTGGGGAAAGTAGATATCTGTCTCCGACGTAAGCTTGGGAACGGCCATCGTATTACAAACGTAAGTAAACAGCAGTTCTCCTGGGTGCTCAAGCTCCGGGTGTTCCTTTCCGGCGTAGCAGAACGTATCCTTGTCGCGCCTAGGCCCGGGCAGCATCTCGGGAATGCGATAGATAATATCGCCTTCTGTCCAGGGTCCCATCAGGCTGGGCGCGGAGCGCAGCAGCACCTTCTCTGAAAAGAAAGCCGGATCGAGCAGCACCGCGAGCCATTGTTTCAACTCCGGATGATAGCGGATCGAAAGCTCTGTAGCGCCCTTTTGCATGATAACTTTGGCGCGCTCCGGCGAGAATCCCTTTACCCATGCCCCTTCCGCGGATAAGTATTCGAGATGGGCCTGCGGTTCGCTCAATCCACTGAGGGGGATTCTCGTCGCCAGCAAAGGCCGCTCGCCCGATTCATACAGCGCAAAGATATATACGTAGTCATCCTGCACAACAGCCGACGCGGAAGGATATGCTTTGACCCCATCTGCTACCAGGGGGAAATAGGAAATCTCCCAGTGATCGGGATCCTTCTGGGAATTGCCGATCCGCGCCAGGTCGGTACCGCACGTTTCAAAGTTCATGGCCCACGGCTCAGGATGGGTCGCCGGCTTGATGCAGAGCAGGGTAATCCAGAGGTTTCCGCCAGCCGCAAAGCCATCCATGGCCCAGTACCAATGAACAGGATCTTTCGGAACAAAGAAGCTGGCCGCCTGCCCTTTCTTGTCCCGCTTGATGAAGTACTTCAAATGCCAACTGCCATCGGGGCCGCAACTCGAAATCCCAATGCTGCTGTGCGTCATTCGCGGCTCATTTCCCTTCACCAGCCGAACGGCTCCGTAGAGCGTATCCCCAAAGATCCACACATCGCGCCCATCCGGCAAGGGGATCGAATAGGCATCGTCGGCTCCCTGCCAGCTGAATGGGTGGCCGTGCTCCAGCGGAAACTCCGGACGGCAGTTGCCGGCCCACGAATAACCGACTGCCGACGCTGCAAGCGCCAGCCAAGCCAGCCCGATGATGATGCGGTGCGTCAAAGGCGACTCCCAGGAAACGGCAAATTACGGGATGGAGGCGAGGTTGCCCGGCGACTTCAAATCCACCGCCTCATGTCCGCGAAGATCTCTCTTATAAGGCAAACTATTTCTTCTTTTCGACTTCTGTCAACCGGAGAACGTCTTCATCGGCATGCAAGTCAAGTCTCAATAATGCAAGGCGCATTTCACGATGATAGTTTGCTTTGCGAACCATGTGCCGCGATTGACTTATGTTGAAAACAAAGGTTATTATCTGCTCCACTTGTGCAAGGAGGAAGACGACAGAAAACACTCAGGAGGTCAGAATGATCTTTGCAGCTGGATTGCAAAGGATTCAAAAGACGAACTGCTTCCCCGCGTTAAACCCACTCCGGCGGGCAAGCGCCGCTATATTCCTGGCGACCGCGATTCTCATGCTGAACGCTCCTGCCGTGGCGCAATTTGACACCGGCACAATTGTGGGAACGGTCACGGATCCATCAGGCGCTGTCGTTCCTCACATCTTAGTCACCATCGCGAATACCGGCACCGGCACTGAGGCCACTTTCCCTACCGACAACAACGGTAACTTCGTTGCCTCCGGGTTGCCGTTTGGACACTACGTGGTTTCGGCCACCGGTCCCAACTTTGGCAAGACATCCACCCAGCCAGTCGAATTGCACGTAGGAGCGACAGTGGCCGTGAAGCTTGCGCTTAAGGTTGCAGCCGCAAGTGAAAGCGTTGAAGTAACCGGCACAGCCACCACGGTTGACATCTCCTCCAGCACTGCGGGGACCACTTTAACTTCCGCGCAAATTGGCAACCTCCCGGTCAACGGCAGAGACGTAAGCGACTTTCTCGAAATCTCTCCCGGTTCGGTCGGCTCAACATCGTTCTTCCAAGGCAGCGTCTACGGCCTTGATAACATCTTTACCGGGTTGAAAATCAAGATAGACGGGCAGTCGGCGAGCCTCGGCGACGTAAACGGCTGGGCGAACCTGGTAAGCACGTTGAGTTCGGGCGACGGCGGGATATCGCTCACCCATCTCTCCTGCATGCAGTTGATCTACGCGGCCACGGCCGCGGTCCTTACCTTCATAGACCCTTTCGTGTTCACCTTCCGCTGGGTCCTCCTGGCGATGCTCTACGCCATTGGGCCCATTTGCTGGGCTTTCGCCGTCTCGGAGCTGGGGCTCTCGGCGATAAAGGGCTGGTTCCGCTTCACCTGGCAGGTGTCCTTCTGGGCGGTGCTCTACGGGACCATCAAGACCGCCGTCGTCCCGCTGGCAAACTACGCCCTCCAGGTGGCGGCGCCTGTCCAGACGGCCACGACCCTCGGCGCCGCGGCGGCAGGGGGGGGCGCAGTGGTCGCCAATGTCGGCGCAATCACGAGCACGTCCGTCGTCATCATGCTCACGCTCATCATCCTGCTCATCGAGATCCCGCAAATCACGGCGATCCTGTTTTCCAGCGCCAACGTCGGCGCCATATCCAAGGCATTCCAGAC
>Ga0118677_10012648_pt1 | contig 12331 bp, 12 predicted proteins | sample AliMusrvi5mmetaG_FD_86154 | JGI IMG/M metagenome (GOLD analysis project Ga0118677, IMG submission 86154)
GTATTATATTAAAATAAATTATATCATCTCCTTTATATCAAAAGCTTCAGTTTCTCTTGTCCAATTTTGCCTTATGAGCACCGATTTTATCAAAGCAGACCGAGATACCCCATTTCTGTTTCCTCCATCAGTTCAGGAATGGCTACCCAAAGATCATTTGGCCCGTTTTGTGGTTGATATCGTTAGTCAACTCAACCTCGCATCCCTCAGAGGAGGGTATGAAGGTAAAGGCTCAAGGCCTTATGATCCTGCCTTGTTGCTTTCCTTGCTTTTTTTTGGGTATTCAACTGGAGTATTTTCCAGCAGAAAGCTTGAACAGGCAACCTATGATTCTGTTTTGCTGTAAAATCAAGATATAATTTCGATGAAGCAAAACCAATTCCGAGTGGTATTCAGTGGGAAAAAAATTACTCGTCCAGCAGTGGATATGATGGGCAGGGAGGAATGACATCGTTGCTTGAGCACGCCTCGATACGCGCTTTGCGCTACTCGGCGTCCGGCGTATTGAAGCTCAGCAGCTCTTCAATCAAAAAAATCAAGGAATCACGGTAATCCAACGAATCAAGGTTCAAGACAATTGCAGCAACGCAACCGGCACACCAGCAATCCCTGCAGCTTGTTCAGCACTCATCCCACTCGCCACCAACCGCCGGGCGACTTCAAGTTTGCCTTCTTGAATACCTTCAGCCATCCCTTCAACTTTTCCCTCAAGCTTGCCTTGCATTATACCCTCTTCAATACCCTCGGCCTTACCCTCATCAAATGCGGTATCAATAACATTTTTCAAGTCACGATATATCTTGAGGCTATCCTCGTAAGCCGCAGCTTCAGCAGGAGAGTATTTTGCTATTTCTGCTATTTCGAAAACTTTGCTGAATACTTTTTCTTGCAGTCGTTGTGGACGATCCGTGAGTTCCGGCAAATTGCGAAGCAGATAGCACCATTTATCAAAATCTGTAACCAGTTCGTCAACACTTTTGCGAAACTTTGGCAGTTCAAGGTAAATGAAAGTGAGTTTATTGTAAAACACTTGGCCTGTTGAACGATCCAAAAGCTTCACTTCGTGATGAACAACATCACACGATGCTTGATCCTCATCAAAGATAAAGTCAAGAATACCAACCATATAGACTGGTTTCAACCGAAAATCCCATGACCCTTTTTGGGCTTGCTGCTGAATGGGAAATGAGGCGTAAAACACTGAACGATCTTTGAAATAGTTCTGCTTTGCCCGCTGCATCTCAACAATAAACGTGTCGCCATGCTTATTCGTGCAGTGCAGGTCAAAAATAGCACGTCGATCATATTCGCTGCGACCTGTCTGTTCTGTGGGCAAAAATGAGAGATCCGCAATAATGCCCGCATCATCAGGCAGTAACGAGTTCAGAAAAGCGATCAAAAGATCTTTGTTCACCTCCGAGCCGAAAATCTTCTTGAAGCCGAAGTCGGTGAAGGGGTTGATGTAGCGATCTTTCAACGTCATAGTGTAATGGTCAAATTGTGATGATAAACATAAGATGCACAGCAAAAAAGTGAGCTTGCTGTAATAATACGATTTTTATGGGAATTGTCGAGAACCGTGATTTAATGATACGATTGCAGTGGCTGTTCGCGAACAGCCCTGCGAGCAAAAACACAATCAAGGAATCAGACCGACCAAAAGAATCATGGATCAGACCGTTAGGCAGATCCGGATTAGAGCAAAAAGTCCATTATGCGTGACCTGTAGAGGCAATACCCATGAGAGCCCTGACACCAAGATGATAGCTGTTGGATCCGAAACCACTGATGACACCGACACATACTTCTGAAATCACCGATGTGCGGCGAAACTCCTCTCGGGCATAGATGTTGGAAAGATGAACCTCCACAACAGGAATGGTGACGGCACTGATAGCATCGCGCAGGGCAATAGAATAGTGAGTGAGCGCCCCTGCGTTCAGCACAACACCGGTGTATCCACCCTTGTCTTCTATGTGAAAAAGTTTTTCCAGTAACGCGCCCTCATCTTCAGACTGAAAAAACTCAATGGAGAGTTCCGGAAAACTCTCCATCAGTTCAAGGTTGATATCATCAAGAGTTCGATAGCCGTACACTTCCGGCTCACGCTTTCCAAGCCGGGAAAGGTTCGGGCCATTAAGAACAAGTATCAACATTCCGCTCATCATCTATTCGTTTATGGCAAGAATTCGTTAAGCCTACCAATATGCCGCCCCTACGGGGCTATCAACAACCACTCATCAATTTCAATAACCCGATTTTTTGACGATACCAATATGTCGCCCCTGAGGGGCATATTAAAGAATATACTGGCTGAGATCGCGGTCTGCCACCACATGATTCAGTTTCTCCTTCACCATGGTTTCATCAATTTCCACGCTTTCATCAGAAAAGTTCTCAGGAATGTTGAACATCAACTCCTCCAGAAGGTTTGTCATGATGGTATGCAGTCTCCTTGCGCCTATATTTTCAACACTTTCGTTGACACGGGCTGCAATTCTGGCAATTTCGCAAATAGCACCATCACTGAAGGTCAAGTCAACCCCTTCAGTGGCTAAAAGCGCTGAATACTGCTTGATAAGCGCATTATCAGGCTGCGTAAGAATCAGGTAAAAATCCTCTTCTGTCAGGCTTTTCAGCTCAACCCTGATAGGAAAACGGCCCTGTAACTCGGGAATGAGATCGGAAGGCTTTGCAACATGGAACGCACCGGAAGCGATAAAAAGCACATGGTCGGTTTTCACCATACCATGTTTGGTTGCAACATTGGAACCCTCAACAATCGGTAGAAGATCACGCTGCACCCCCTCACGACTGACATCCGGCCCCTTGCCACCAGCCCCCGTAGAAGGCGAGGCAATTTTATCAATCTCATCAATAAAGACAATTCCTGACTGCTCGACCTTGTTGATCGCTTCCTTGACAACACTCTCCATATCAATAAGCTTCTGTACCTCTTCCTGCTCAAGAAGCTTTCGGGCTTCGGCAATGGAAACCCTTCTTTTCTTGCGTTTGCGTGGCAATCCGTTCATCAGATCCTGCATGATTCCCCCGATCTCCTCCATCTGACCGAGGGGACCAAAAACCTGCATCATACCACCTTGTGAATCACTGGAAATATCCAGCTCAATCTGACGATCCTCAAGCTTGCCATTGCGGAGACGTTCCAGCATCTTTTTGCGACTGCGTCGATTCACCTCCAGCAATTTATCAGTCTCGCCTCGAGATGGCTTCTCACTACCCTCTTCATCAACGCTCTCCTCATCACCGGAACCATGCGATGAAGCAACAGGAGGAAGAAGAATATCAAGCAGACGTTCTTCAACAAGCAGCGCCGCCTTTTCACGAACCTCTTCAGAGCGCTCACTTCTCACCATAGCCACCGACTGATCGACAAGGTCACGGATCATCGACTCCACATCACGCCCGACATAGCCTACTTCAGTAAATTTTGAGGCCTCAACCTTGACAAAAGGAGCTCTCGCAAGCTTGGCAAGTCTGCGGGCAATTTCGGTTTTGCCAACACCGGTAGGCCCAATCATGATGATGTTATTGGGCATGATCTCATCGCGAAGATCATCATTCACATTCTGACGGCGAAGCCTGTTACGCAAAGCAATGGCTACAGATTTTTTAGCATCCTTCTGGCCAATAATATATTTATCAAGCTGCGAGACAATCTGGTTCGGAGTCAGATTACTCTCTGCGATAGAACTTTTAATACTCATATCCCTGCAATGAATTGTAGATTACAAAAACTGCTCAAGACCTGCAACCATGCAGATCCAGAACGCTAAGGGCCGATGCCTCGTTCAAACCTCTTCAACAATAATATGGTCGTTGGTGTAAATACAGATATCGGCGGCGATCTTCAAACTCTCAAGCACAATCTCCTTTGCAGAAAGTGATGTGTGTTTCATGAGTGATCGGGCGGCTGCCAGCGCATACATACTCCCGCTGCCAATAGCTACAATGCCATCCTCAGGTTCAATGACATCGCCGGTTCCCGAGATAATCAGCGCCTTGTCGTTACTGACAATGGCAAGCATCGCCTCAAGACGTCGGAGATACTTGTCCGTTCTCCAGTCTTTGGCAAGTTCCACCGCAGCACGGTCAAGTTTGCCATTATAGGCTTCAAGCTTCGTATCAAAGCGATCAAGCAGTGTCAAGGCATCCGCCGTTGCTCCCGCAAATCCAGCAACAAGCTTTCCCTGATATAATCTCCTGATCTTCTTGGTTGAATGCTTTACAACCGTATTTCCCAGTGTCATCTGGCCATCGCTTCCGAGCGCAGCCTTGCCATCACGTATCACACCAATAACCGTTGTTGAACGGATTTGAGGTCTCTCTTGATTCTTCATCAATTAAAATATTTTTTTTCTTAATCTTGCCACTGGAATTTGCATTTGTTCACGATATTTTGCAACCGTTCTTCGGGCAATATGTACCCCTCGTTTCACCAACATCTCAGCAAGACGATCATCACTCAATGGATGATCAGGATCTTCCTCCCTCACCATGTCAGCAATATACTGACGGATAATCTTGCTCGACAGATCATCGCCCTCCTCGGTTGACAGCCCGACACTGAAAAAATATTTCAACTCGAACAAACCAAAACGGGTCTGCACATATTTGCCATTGACCGCGCGACTGATAGTCGAGATATCAAGACCGGTTTCGGCTGCAATGGTTTTCATGCCAAGCGGAACTAAATGCTCTGCTCCAGAAACAAAAAAAGCGTACTGATGTTTCATCAACGCCTCAATAACCTTCAGAAGTGTCTGGCGCCTCGTTTGGATTGCATTGGTAAAATCATTCGCGCGCTGAATGTTCTGCCGTATAAACTGTTTTTCCTCTTTCGGAGCTTTCCTGTTTTTGAGAAGCTCATGATAGCGGTCAGTCACCTTGACTGAAAGAGCACTTCGGTCATTGAGCGCTGCGGTCAGCTCACCATTTTCATAAGTGACCACAAAATCGGGAGTGATGTAGTGACCACCTTCATCATAAAAAATCCCGGGATGAGGATCGAGGGCTATAATGGCCGAAACAGCCGCTTCAACCCTCTCCTTCGCTACTCCCAGCTTTTTAATCAGCAGTTCAAAGCGCCGGTGGAGAAAATCATCAAAATAGTTATCGAGAATTTTTGCCGCAAGCTCACAGGTTCTTGAGTCATAACGATCTGCCGCGACCTGCAACTGCACAAGAAGCCGTTCACGCAAATCACAGGCTGCAACACCCGGTGGATCAAGAAAAAGGATTTTGCGCCGAACCGCCTCCAGATCGCTTTCAGAAAGTTCAAGACCCTGAAGGTGCATACTGTCAATAATAATAGTATGCCCTTCAGTAAAGTAACCATCACCATCAAGATTACCGAGAATCTCAATGGCTATCTTCACTTCACGCTCTTTGACATCTTCATGCAACGCCAGTTGCTTGAGAAGCGTATCATGAAAACTGTCATGATGTACAGCCTGGAAAAACCTCTCTTTTGAAGGGCTTTCATGAGTAAAATTAATCCGTCCTTCCGAAGTTTCACCCGAAGGAGAAACATCAGACCGCTCCTTGAGAGAGCTTTTACTGAACCGCTCAAGAGAATCAAACATATCGTCACCGGCTGACCGGTCAATCTCCCCGGCACCATCGCCAACACTCTCTTTTTGTTCCTCAACAAGTTCCAGAAACGGATTTTCCTGCAACTCCTCATAAATCCGCTCTTCAAGATTCTGCATCGGGAGTTGGAGAAGCTGACTACTGAGTATCTGCTGGGCAGAGAACTGTAATGCTTGCTTCTGTTGAAGCCTGATATCAGCCATTATGTAGCGGAAGATGCATCGACATACGCTTTCAGATCCAGTACCCAGTCACCACCATATAATGACTCAAGAGCAGAAGAAACATAATCAATAAGTTGTACATTGCACTCCCTGCCCGACTTTCTGGCGGTACGACACATGGAATGCTGTTCGTAGACAAGATAATCCAAACCAAACTTTTTTCTTACCCTTATCGGAAACAATCGGCAGGATATCGGCTTGTCGAACCCCAGAATGCCCTCGCGATGGGCAATCTCAATGGCACAGAAGGTTATCCCGTCACGAATACAGGAAAAGATACACTCCCTGTTCTCAACTGTTCTCGTGTACTGAACCCCTTGATAGACTTCAACAGGGCCGTGACGCCGGAAATAACGCAACCCTTTTTCAGGAAGCGTCCTGAGCAGCTCCTCCGGCAACTCCTGAAGCTGCAATGCCTCCGCAGGCGATAACGGAGCGCCAAGCTCCCCCTCAACACAGCACGCTCCACGGCATTCATGAAGATCGCACGAAAAAAAAGCCTTTAACACATCTTTCTCAACCAGAACACTACCTATAGAAACCAGCGACATAAAAGTATCTATCCTTTAATCACAACATTCATGAATAACACTTTTTACGCTGCGAAGAGCTTATTTTCTTTACTTCAGTACTATCCACGGATGTCCTCCTTTATTAACGATAGCTGAAAATAACGATATATACCTTTTTCAAGCCAATATTCTTGAAGGGAGTGCGAAATCCTGTTCCGTTGGTCTTATCGATTATATCTGTATATTTCGGTAAACTGCCGTACAATATAAACGAGTTATTCATGAGCACAAATCTCAAGCGAAAAGGTGTGAAAGAGCCAGCAGGGATAAACAATAAACTCAATCCTGCGACAAGTGTCTCTTCGAAACGGGTAACAGAGGGAAAGGCGCGCCTGGAGGCACGGATAAGCCGGAATGTTCACGCACAAATAAAACGAGCCGCTGAAATTCAAGGCCGAACGGTGACAGATTTTGTTGTCTATGCAGCTCTTGATGCTGCAAACAAAGCGATTGAGGAAAATTCCGTTATCCAGTTGTCAATCGAAGGCCAGCATGCTTTTGCCGAGGCTTTGCTGAATCCGCCAGAGCCTAATGCCACTTTGCGACGGGCTTTCGAAAGTCATGCTGAATTGTTTGGGAAGGGTAAATAACCTTTGCTTTTATGAAGCCTCCCCTATTTTCATTAGTTCCACTGAGCAAAAGCCATGTACGAGAGGGCTTTTGCTCTGGATCTGAAGCCCTGGATCACTATTTTTCAGCTCAAGTCGGTCAGGATATCAAGAGGAATATCACCAAATGCTTTGTTGCAATTGATAATGACGATCAAAAAATAGCTGGCTACTACACACTTTCGGCTGCCCAAATTCCGTTACCGGGACTACCCGGAGAGATCGCCCGGAAAATGCCCCGCTATGATGCAGTTCCAGCTTCAAGAATAGGACGTCTCGCCGTAGACCGACACTATCAGGGAAAACGGATCGGTAGCGCCCTTCTCGCTGACGCCCTTCTCAGGTCATCAAATTCATCAATGGCAGTCTACGCTCTGCTCGTCGATGCAAAAGATGAACAAGCGGAAGCGTTTTATCTGCACCACGGCTTTATACCCTGCATCGGCGCCCTTCACACCCTATTTTTACCGCTGAAAACTATAAGTAAAATTTGAGTGCCCGCAGCATTTTTCCGATATGAACACATTTTTGATAGCTATATTGCAGATATGATATTCATCCCCAACACGGAAACATTACACTACAAAGCCACACGACCATGCTTATCATCGACGGAAAAAAGGTCTCTCTTGATTTAAAAAACGAACTCAAAGAGAGCGTTGACAACTACAGAGCCAAAACCGGCAAAGTACCCGGACTGACGGTTATCATTGTCGGCCAGGATCCCGCATCGCAGGTTTATGTACGCAATAAAGCCAAAACATGCAAAGAGATCGGCATGATTTCAACGGTTATCGAAATGCCCGCCGACACCACCCAGGAACATCTGCTCAAGACCATCCAGGAGCTGAACAACGATCCTGCTGTCCACGGCATTCTGGTGCAGCAGCCACTGCCAAGGCAGATTGATGAATTTGCCGTCACCATCGCCATCGATCCATCGAAGGATGTTGACGGATTTCATCCCGAAAACCTTGGTCGCCTTGTAATGGGGCATCTCGACAAATGTTTTGTCAGTTGCACCCCTTACGGCATTCTTGAGCTGCTTGGCCGCTACAACATTGAGACAAAAGGCAAACACTGCGTGGTGGTCGGGCGCAGCAATATTGTCGGCAAACCGATGGCCAACCTGATGCTCCAGAAACTTGAAGCTACCAACTGCACCGTCACCATCTGCCACTCCGCCACCAAAAACATTCCGTTCTACACTCAGCAGGCCGATATTCTCATTGCCGCCATTGGCAAAGCGGGATTTATCACTGCCGACATGGTAAAACCGGGCGCTGTGGTTATTGATGTCGGCATCAACCGCATTGAGGATGCATCAACAAAGAGCGGCTACCGTCTGGTCGGCGACGTGGATTACGAAGGCGTTTCGGCGGTTGCCTCGGCCATGACTCCGGTTCCCGGTGGCGTCGGCCCCATGACCATTGCCATGCTCCTGAAAAATACGCTTCAGTCGTTCCAGCGTACGAACAGACTGTAAGGCATAATGGCCAAAACTGTCACGAAATATATCTGCTCAAACTGCGGAGCGGTCTCCCTGAAATATCAGGGAAAATGTTTTGAATGCCAGAGCTGGGGAACCCTTCTGGAAACACACATCGACCCTGAGCCGAAAAAACAGCGATCGGGTTTGGCAGCAGGAGGCGTTACCGTTGTGCAAAACCTGCATGATGCCGTTCCCTCAGAGTTCAAGCGGATCATGACCGGCATGGGTGAGCTCGACCGGGTACTTGGAGGAGGGCTCATGCAGGCATCAGCCGTTCTTGTTGGAGGAGAGCCCGGTATCGGCAAATCAACCCTCATGCTGCAACTTGCTCCCCGCCTAGCTCCGGCAAAAGTGCTCTATATCTCCGGCGAAGAGTCCCCGAACCAGATACGCGAACGAGCCCAGCGGCTCTCTATCAAGGCAGAAAACCTCTGGCTCGTCCCCGAAGTGAACCTTGAACGCATTCTGGCGCTCATTGAACGGGAAAAACCGGCACTGGTCATTATCGACTCCATCCAGACCGTTCATTCGGACGAATACCAGAGCTCTGCTGGCACCATTACTCAAATCAGGGAGTGCGCCGCCTCGCTTATACGGGCTGCCAAGCAGCAGAATGTCATATTGATGATTATCGGCCATATCACTAAAGAAGGAGCGCTTGCCGGTCCAAAAGCGCTTGAGCACATGGTCGATACCGTCCTGCAGTTTGAGGGGGAGGGGTACCAGCGCTACCGGATAATCCGCTCAGTCAAAAACCGCTTCGGTTCCACCAATGAAATCGGCGTCTTCCGGATGGATGAGACCGGCCTTGAAGAGGTAAGCAACCCTTCCGAATTCTTTATCTCCGGAAGGAGAACCGATGTACCCGGCAACTCCATCCTTGCCGCCATTGAGGGGACAAGGGCACTTCTGGTGGAGGTTCAGGCGCTGGTCTCCAAAACAAACTACTCCATGCCGCAGCGCATCAGCACCGGCTTCGACCTGAAACGCATGTCGATTATTCTTGCCGTACTTGAAAACAGGCTGCACATCGAAACCTGGGGACAGGATGTTTTTGTCAAAATAGCCGGAGGGCTCAAACTGGCCGAGCCTGCGGCAGACCTTGCCATAGCGGCGGCAATTGCTTCAGGACTCATGAACAGGCCGGTCGATCCTGCAACCGTCTGCTGCGGAGAAATAGGGCTTGCCGGTGAACTCAGGGCCATCAGCGACAGCGAACGGCGCATCAGGGAGGCGACACATCTCGGCTTCAAACGCATCGTACTGCCCGAAGCCAATACCCGGGAGCTGAAGCCCTCGCTGAAAAAACTGCCGATAACCATTGCCGGATGTTCAACACTGCGTGACGCCCTTGAGGAACTGAATATCTGATGAGAGAGTTGACTTGTGCATTCAAGCAACTTTCTTACCTTTCAAGGATGAGATTCAATGCAAAGCTAACAGAGCAAAGACGATGATGCACATCCTGATTCAATGGCTGATTAACGCCCTGGCGGTCTATGCTACCGCACATATCCTTGACGGCATTCACATCAAAAGCTTCGGCGCCGCAATTGCCGTGGCGCTTGTTCTTGGGCTTATCAATACTATTGTACGCCCGGTCATGCTCTTTTTCTCCATCCCCTTTATCATTCTCACCCTGGGGCTTTTCCTCCTTGTCATCAACGCCCTTCTCCTGCAGTTTGCCGCAGTGCTTGTCAGTGGATTCACCATTGACGGCTTCTGGTGGGCCGTAGCGGGCTCAGTGGTCATCAGCGCTATTTCATGTCTCCTGGGATCGCTGTTCAATCTTTGAAACCGCTCTTTTTTTTGTTCTACATAGCGGAATATTACTTTACCGGGAGAATAATTCATTGACGCATTTTATTGCAGAGCATGGTTCCTGCTGATGCCCTTCATTGGCAAAGAGTAACAAAACTTGCGGTGACCATTGCTGCCTTCATCCTGTTTGTGATTTTTGTCTCTCTCTTCCCTGCCCTTACGGCAAAAGCAGCAACACCCGTCATCCTCGACAGCCTGCCCCGCGTTGAGCTTTCGGGACATATCGATCGTTATGACGACCACACCGAAAAGCTCACGCTTGCCGACATTCTTGATCCAAAAAATGCCATCGCCTTCACGCATCTCAAGGGTAATCTCAACGACGGGTACAGCCACAAAGCGGTCTGGCTGCGCTTTACCCTCTCTCGTACCTCAGGGTTTCCCGAAGAGGCATGGTTACGGCTTTACCCGCCCTATCTGGATCACGTCACCGTTTTTGTTCAGACAGGCCGAGACCCATCCAGGACATCATCCTGGCGCCAGATAATCCTCGGCGACCACATTCCCGTTGCTGATCGTCCTGTGCCGGACCCCGACTTTTTTGCCCCCCTGTCACTGCCTCTCGAAACGCCTGTCACCATTTACGTCCGGGTTCAGGCGATCAGTTCCCTGAATTTTGGGGCTTCTGTGCATACCCCGACAGACATGATCCGCCAAACTGATACCAACATCCTGTTTCAGGGAGGCTATCTGGCCATTGTCATCGTGATCTCGCTGCTGAACTTTATCTATTTCATTCGCATTAAAGACAGACTCTTCATCTACTTCGCGCTCTACGCCCTGGCAGTCTCCATCAATTATCTCTCCATAAGCGGTATCCTCAGCCTGATCCTGCCCGGATCTGCCCATCTCATCTCCGACTATCTCGCTGATATTGGAAAGGGTGGCGGAATACTCCTCATGTCAGTTTTTTTAACTGGCCTTTTTGCCTCAGAGCTTACACCGTTTACCTGCAACTACCTCAGGCTCATGGCAGTTATTGGCGCTCTCACGGTACTTGCTGATCCTCTCGGATTTTATATCGAAATGGCCCCTGTCACCTCCATGGGAGTGCTTTTCCTGTTTTTTGTGGTCAGTTGGCTCAGCTATAAAGCCGTAAAAAACAATAAACCCGGAGGCATGGTATTCTTTATCGCATTCGGCATCAGCAATCTTGGTTATTTTATACATTTTCTGCAACTGCTCGGCCTGGTTCCCCTTGAACGGTGGAGCATCAACAATATCCAGTATGCCTCTCTGCTTAATATCGTACTCATGACCCTGGCTCTCGCAGAGCGTCTTCGAGAATCTGAAAACCGGGCAATGGCTGCACTCAGGGAGTCTGAGCTGAAAAGTTTGGAACTTGCAACGGAACGAGTGGCAACGGAGCGTCAGCAACGATTCCTGACCATGGTGTCTCACGAATATCGAACTCCTCTCGCCATTATCCGAAGCTCCCTTGATATCATGGAACTTCAGATGAGCGACCAGCGTTCACAAGATAATGGTAATGAAATTTCCAAAATGAAGCGTGCCGTTCAACGGCTGGTGGAGGTGATGGATGTTTCGCTTGAGAAAAGCCGTCTCTCTGATTCTCAGGAGAAAGAGGGAGTGGTGCGAACTCTATTGGCGCCATTCATGGCCGCAGAGATTGAGGAAATTCGTTCGCTCTGGCCAAATCGTTCCTTTCTCTTTGCCCTATCGCTCACTGACCATGCAATCAATGCTGAACAACATTATCTTAAAACTGCTTTGTTTAACCTGTTCGATAATGCCCGGAAATACTCTCCGCCAGATTCTCCGATTGAGGTTGATTGCTACGGAGAGGGGGAAGAGGTCTTCATCAGGATACAAAATCAGAGCAATGGTATTTTGACGAATGAGACAGAACAACTTTTCAGAAAATACCAGCGCGGCAGCAAAGCCGCAGAGAAAACGCGCGTACAACAGCGCGACACTCCACCACGATCGTTTCCAATGAAGCGCCTCTGAGACAATAATGATTGCCAAGCAGCAAGGTAA
>Ga0118677_10012649_pt1 | contig 12330 bp, 11 predicted proteins | sample AliMusrvi5mmetaG_FD_86154 | JGI IMG/M metagenome (GOLD analysis project Ga0118677, IMG submission 86154)
TCCGGTCGGCGGGAAGGCTCTCGGCAAACGCAGGGATCTGTTCCTTCAGCGCGGCAGCCTTTATTTTCAGCGCGGCAATAGACTCAGCGTCCAACTTCGTTTCCATCTGCGCGAGGATCGAAGCGAGATCCGCCCTCAGTCGGCCTGCCACACCGGAACGGATACGGGCCTGCATGTAAAACGCCTTGGGATCACTCGCCTTCTGACCCGGCACTTCTCCCTGCAACCACGCGTCGTTACCGCGCCAAACCTCGATCTCATCCACGAAGCAAAACGGCTGAGCCGCCGCCACGACGCATACGTATCGTCCCCTGCCCTTCATTTTCTCGGTTGCGTAACGGAATTGGGCATACCCTTTCTCTGGTGGCACCTGGGCCTCGGTTCCAAGAACGCACACGTCGCCCAGATACGTCCACGCCTTCTTGTCATCGCTGACCAGCACATACAGGCATTCCGGCCAGGCCACCCCTGCCACACCCGCCGCGCAACTCCACGAAAGCCCACAGATCGGCTCCACCTTGCCCAGATCGATCGTGATATAGACGGGCGCGGTGTTGTTCCACCCTACCGTGCTCTTCTGCGTCCAGAAATATCCCTGCGAATAGACTCCGTCCGTCACCTGCTGCGTATCACCCGGATCTGTGCAATAGTGATAGTTTGGCGCAGGCGACAGCGTATACGGTTTTTTCAGCGCCACATTCTCAGGCTTTGCATACCCACATGTGGCACTTAACGCCGCGAGAAGTAAAAGCCCAGTTTTCATACGGTTGCCTTGTTTTGCGCGCGGAGGTCGGCGCAGATCTCATCCGCAGACGAAAGCTTTGCAAACACCCCATTCAGTGCGGCAAGAAACGTCGCTTGAACGTCCCCGGCAGACACCGTGACACCACCGAAAGATAGCGCCCGGGTCGCACACGCGTCGAGGGCAACCTGGCACTGAAAGCCGAGGTCGAAGGCGGCTCGCACGGTGGTGTCAATGCACATGTGCGTCATCATGCCCGCGACGACGAGCTGCGTAATCTGATGGCTTCGCAGATGCTCCAGCAGCGGCGTGTCGCGGAAGCTGTTCGGATAGTGCTTCTGAAACACCGGCTCTCCGTCAATGGGTGCCACACGCGCATGAATCCGCACCCCGGGAGTGTCGGGCAGAAAAAAAATCGCCCCCGGGTTCTTCGAAATGTGCTGGATGTGGATGACAGACAGAGCCCTCTGCCTGAACGCCTGAAGCAGCTTGCCCGCCTGCCCGCCAGCGTGCGAGCTTCCGACCAATTCCATGGCTCCGCCTGGGAAGTAATCGTTCTGAATATCGACAATCATCAATGCCTGGGCCATATGCAACCCTCCCTTTCTCATCTGGCACAACCGACGATCCCTAAACCCGTATGGACAACACCCTCAATTCACCGGATTGAACGGATCGCCGGACTGATCACGATAGCCGCAGAAGAGACAGCGGTTGAACTTCGGCGAAATCATGCTGCCGCACGAGGGGCATAGCTTGGGCTGCGGCGTCATCCGTCCATCCGCTTTTCCATCCCGAAGATCAATCTCCGTTATCTTCGCGGCCAAGTCCCGCTCACTGACTCCTGCAGTCCTTTGAAGCAGCTCGAACAGAGCGCGGCAAATCAATGCAAGATGGCCGACCTTCTCTTCGAGTTGCCCAACCGTGGACTGCAGGCCCGACTGTTCGTGGGCTACGACTTCTCTGGCAACGTCGAACGACTCGTCTGCCGTGTTTATCGGGTACGGCAGAAAGACATCCAAAAGGTCATCAACGTCATCCATGTTCCCCCCAAGATCTGATCCATTCAGCAACGAACATCCCGTTTTGGTGCTGCGCGCCTTATTGGGCCTCTTTCTCGGCACCGCAGTGCGAGCAGTGCGGCAGCATGGCGTGCCGAATCTTGTGGCAAGCGGGGCACGCCTCAAACAGCGCGCTGCCACAAGAAGGACACGTGTACGGCTCCTCTTCGCAACCCGGCCCCGGCGGTACGACGATCTTGTTGACCGTGCGCCGCGTCCAGAACAGGAAACGGCGGGGACCGATGCGGATCGGATATTCGCAGACGGGGCACAGAAAACGCTCGTAGGCCCCCCGATACTGTTTGACGAGCCACAGTGTCTTGGGGAAGGCGATCGAGCGGATGAAGTAGACCAGTAACCACGCCACCACCAGCAAGAGCCCGCCAATGAGGATGTATTTGAAGTACCTGCTCGGGAAATACTCGTGAACCACCAGAGCGACTTTGACCAGCGTCGCAGCGCCGAAAGCGAGGAAAAGCGGGAAGTAGATGCTGGTTCGCTTAACGATGACGACCCCCGCCGCGAGAACGAGGATCGGCAAGAGGATGGCGAGCTGCAAGAAGGCCAGCTTCAGCCGATGCTTGTCGCTCAGTCGGTTATACTCGGCCCTTGCCGGCTGACGCTGTTTCTCAATACGCTGTTCCACCTGTTCTTTTTCACAGACAAGCCCCTGTTTCCGCTCAAGCAAGTCCGAGACGGTCTGACACAACACCTGATACTTCCGCTGATTGTCCAAAAACAGATCCAGACTGCCGGTGAAATTCGACTGCTCCTCTCTCGAGAAAGCGACGTTCTTCTGCAGCCCAAGTTTCTGAAGTTCGATCAGCTGGGAAATGGTCTGCTGCAAATTTCGCGAGCTGTCTCCCACGACGCGCTGCTTTTCGTTCTGGTTTTCAATCTGATGCGTGACATCCGCTATTTGTTTCGCAAGAACTTCGCGTTTGACGACCAGCTCCTTGTCCAGATACTTGTCCTCGATGAACCCCAAATCGGGGCCCCGGATGGAGCGGATGTCGTCGACAAAGAAACCGAGTGCCCAAAAGACAAGCACCGCGAGAGCCAGAGTGAAAAACCGTATGGCGCAGCGATGGATCCAAGTACCCTTTGACTTCATGTCGCTTCTCATACTTCGCGTCCCTTCGCTTTTCCAGCACAGCTCGAACATGAAAAATCATGACAGCTCAAAGACATAAAGAAGAAAAACACGCTCCGGCTTCTTGCTCTTCTTTGCGCCTTCGCGCCTTTGTATTTCAGTGTCACATCCGATTGCTGCTTGATGATAGCCCCAACAAATGCCCCCTTCAAGCGCAAACGCCGATACACCGGCAACAAAGCCCATCCTGGGCAAGTTGATCTAGCGCAAGAAAACTGGTATTGTTATCATTCTAAAAGTACGCACTACCTGTACCCCTCCACCCCAACACGCTTATGACCCCTACCCAGCAACTCCAAGCCATTGCCACCCTCGCCGCGCGCCGCGCGGGCGAACATGTCCTCGCCAACCTCCACCGCCGCGGCGACGTGAACTCTATCCTGCGAACCGATGTGAAGCACAAGCTCGACGTCGAGGCTCAGGAAACCGCCACAGCCGTCATCCTCTCGGCCTTCCCTGATCACGCCATCCTCGGCGAGGAGACCTGCGACGCGCCCCTGACCGAGAGCGACTTCGTCTGGATCATCGACCCCATCGACGGCACGATCAACTTCTTCCACGGCCTGCCCTGGTGGTGTTGTTCGGTCGCGGTGCGCTTCAAGGGGCAGGCTATCGCAGGCGCGGTCTTCCTCCCCGAGATGCAACAGATGTACGAGGCCGCGTTCGACGGTCCGGCGCTCTGCAACGGCGCGCCCATCCACGTCTCGGCCACCGAACGCATCGACCTCGCGATGCTGGCGACCGGCGCAGACAAGAAAGATCTAGGAGAGCACGCTTTCCGCTTCATGCGCAAAGTTTCGGAGATCGCGCAGCGCCCGCGTATCCTCGGCGCAGCCGCCGTGGACATGTGCATGGTCGCTGCGGGCAAACTCGACGGCTATTTCGAATCCGGCATCTACATCTGGGACATGGCCGCTGCCAGCCTGATTGTGGAGCGCGCGGGTGGCCGGTGCGAAACCCTCAAAGCTTACCCCAAATACCGCATCTCGTTCCTCGCCACCAACGGCGGCGTTCACGCGGCCTGCCGCGACGCCCTTGTGCCTCTGCTCACCGAATGCACCTAGCTTGAGCGATTTAACTGTTGAGAGCGATCGCCTGTTTAGGCTATTTTATTGCCCATTAAACAAGTGTAGGGGGAAACAGAAGCATGAACCGTCTCTCGTGTCTCGCGACCGTCTGTCTGCTGACAGCCGTTTACGCGTATGCGCAGTCTAACCCGCAGCTTGAGTCCGAGTGGCTGTTCCAGTGCGACCATGCGCCGACCTTCGAGAAAGCCAAGCAGGAAATCGTTTGGGCCAGAGCGGTGGCTGGCCGCATCGCCCTGCTCAAGGGCGCGCCCGATCTTTCCGCACAGATCGCCGCTCTCGGCGACCTTGAAAAAAAGCTCGGCGCTGCGGCAGAGACCCCAGAGACCGCAACCGCCCTTTTTCTCGCCGTGCGCAAGGTCAAGCGCGATCTCATCTTCAAAAACCCGCTCATCGACTTCGACAAGATCGCACTCATCGACAATCCCTATCCTAAAGGTGTCCCTGGCGACGCCACCGACGAATGGGGTCATGAGGCGCGTCACCGCAACGGCTTCATGGCCGTAAACGGCGGGCGCCTGCTCATCGTCGGGCTCAACCCCGGCGGCGAAGTCACTGACGTCCTCAAGGACCACCCCGGAAGCTTCTGGCGTCCCGACGTCTCCTACGACGGAAAAAAGTTCCTCTTCAGCTTCCGCCCCGAGGGCGACCGCTCATTCCACCTCTACGAGTGCAGCGCCAATGGCACGAGCTTCAAGCAGCTCACGCGCGGTGACTACGACGACCTCGACCCCATCTACATGCCCGACGGCAAAATCACCTTCTGCAGCAGTCGCCAGCACAGCTACGTGCGCTGCATGCCCATGACCCATTCTTTCGCGGTCTCGCGCTGCGATGGCGACGGTAAGAGCATCTACATCCTTTCCGCTAACGGCGAGCCTGAATATCTGCCTTCCGTCATGAACGACGGCCGCGTGATCTTCACTCGCTGGGAGTACACCGACAAGGCCCTCTGGCGCGTGCAGAGCCTCTGGACCTGCGATCCCGACGGCTGCAACGTGCAGACCCTCTGGGGCAGCCAGAGCGTCTGGCCCGATGTCCTGACCGAGGCCCGCGCCATTCCCGGTTCCACTAAAATCATGTTCACAGGCCTCGGCCATCACGCCTGGTTCGATGGCTCGATCGGCATGGTGGATCCCGCCGCAGGGCTGAACTATCCAGACGGACTCACCCGCATCACGCGCGAAGCCCCCTGGCCCGAGGTCGGCAACGGCCCGCAGGATCCGCCGCCCCGCGTGGACTACCATGCCGCCGGCAAGCTCTATGCCTACAAAACACCGTACCCGCTCTCGGAGGAGTATTTCCTAGTCTCCGCACGCGAGGGCCAGCGCCTCTACAGCGGCTCGCATAACGACTGGTTCTTCCGCCTCTACCTGATGGACGTCTATGGCAACAAGGAGCTGATCTACCGTGGCCAGTACAACGCCTACCACGCCATGCCCTTCAAGGCCCGCAAGGCTCCGCCCGCCATTTCCGACAAAGTCAAGTGGCCCAAGATCGGCTCCGGCGAAAAACCCGCCAACGCCATTTTCTTCAGCAACGACGTCTTCGACAACGCGCCCGCCATTCTGCGCGAAAAAGGAAAGTGTCTGCGCGTGGTCCAGATGGACCCCAAGACCTACACCACTTGGCACAAAACCGTCCAGCACGACGGACCGGCCATCAGCGTCTTTCAGGCGGACGGTGTCAAGCGTATCCTCGGCACCGTGCCGATCGAGGATGACGGCAGCGTCAACTTCGAGATTCCTCCCGGACAGTCGATCTTCTTCCAGATGCTCGACGCCGACGGCCAGGCCATCTACGTCATGCGCAGCTTCGCGAACGGCATGCCCGGAGAGCGCCGCGGCTGCTTCGGCTGCCACGAGACCAGCATGAAGACCCGCGGCATCCAGGCATCCGCCACCTACAAGATGGGCAAAGCCCTGCGCAAACCGGCCGTCAAACTCCAAGAGCCGCCGTGGGGCGCAAAAGAGAGCATCGGGTACGCCCGCTTCGTCCAGCCCGTGCTCGACAGACACTGCGGAGCCTGCCACGAGAAGCCGGGCACCAAAGCCTACGATGCGCTCAACATGGTCTTCCGCCCCTCCTCGCACGGCTGGTGGAACTGGGTCTATGACCGCCCGGATGACATCAGCCCGTTCGCCGAGCCCTACTACACACTCGTGAACGGCAACTGCCGCTGGGGCGGAGACAAACCCAAGGATGAGCGTGGCGTACCTAAGAACCTCGCAGGACTTTTTATCGTCGAGGGCTATAGTACCACCGACCCAAAGAACCTCGAAACCCTGCCGCCCTACACAGCCTATTCGCCGATGAGCACCCTCGTGCAGTATGCCACGACCGGCAAGCACCACGGCGTAAAAGTCACCGGCGAGGACCGTGAGCGCCTGATCGCCTGGGTCGACTGCAACGGCCCTTTCCTTGGCGACGAGGAACTCCGAAATATGTATGACCCGTGGTCTAAGACCATTGAGACCGTGCCGCCCATCCGCCCGCGTATCGCCACCGCGCCGCGCATCGAACGCTTCAACCTGCGTCAGGATGGCGACACCATGGCCCTCTGTGGCCCGCTCAAGCTCGCTCCCGAACACCCCGAGGGCTTCGACCCCAATGCGCGGGTCGGCAAACTGCGCCATGAGGAGATGCTCAACCAGGTGAAGACAGAGAATCTCAAGATCGAGCTCGTCGCCGCCAACTATGGCAACAATGAGGAGTCCACGCGCATCCAGGTTCTTGACAAACTGCGTCCGCTCTTCACCGGCACGCGCTACATGCCCATCGGGAATTTCAACACCGTGTTCGGAGACCCAACGCCGAGCCGTGTCAAAACGTTGCGCATCGCATACAAAATCAACGGCGGTGACGTCAAGCATGTCCAGTTCCGCGAGAACGAGGACATCCTGTTGCCCTTGTGATAGAAAAGGCTGTTTCGACTGTTAGGGGAAACGGACGGCTGCGAGCCGTCCGTCCGCAAACCTTCCGACTAACCTTCCACAGCTTGGAAAACTAAAGTCTGGAATCTATGAATTGGCGAGGAAAAGCGATTGGTGGAAGCATCGGCTCCATGTTTGGCCCATGGGGCGCGCTAGCTGGCGCAACCGTCGGCCACGTCCTTGTTGACCGCAAGAATGTTCCAACCGGAAAGCAGTCGCTACGCTTGTTGGCCGTCACGGCAGGCGCACTTTACGAACTCGCCCGTGCGGATGGCCGTTACACCACACAAGAAGATGCCGCCGTCCGCGCGATTCTGAATGAGATCAACCAGCGGCTCGGCACCGCCTTGAGACCCCATGAGCTCGCTTACCTGATCGACGACGCCTCGCGCATCGACCATTGTCTGACTCGCCTCGCATCCACGGTTCGAGGCAACCCGCCCCTTGCCCGCGCCACCGTTTCCTGGCTCTGGCGCGTAGCGGTCTGCGACTGCGACGAGACCCCGCCCGAGACTGCGTGCATCGGCGCTTTTGCCCTCGCCGCAGGACTCTCTGAAGACGAAGCGAACCAAGCCTCAATTCTTTTCCGACGCCGCGTTTCAGCCGCTTCGGACCAGGCCCTCCACGCCGCTTTCACCGCGCTCGGCGTGCCCTACCATGCCGATCAGGCGCAGATCAAGAGCGCCTATCGCACCATGAGCCAAAAGTACCACCCCGACAAACACACAGACCTCGACCCAGACATCCGCGCTCTGACCGCCGAGAAATTCGCTCAAATCAAAGCCGCCTATGACACCCTCTGCGGCATCGGCGGAACGTCCGGCGACTGGTACTCCAAACAGGCGGACTCGGGGCGTCTCGCGCCAGCCGTCCCCGACGCAGTGGTTCTCTGCTTTGTGTGCAGGCAAAAAGTCCGGCTCCCTCCTGCCGAACATCTTTCCTCTGCCCGCTGCCCTCATTGCCAAACGCTTCTGGCCTTCGAACGCGACCTGGCCGAACAACTTGTCTGAGCGAATGTGTCGTGCGCATCCTTGCGCACGTTTTTTCTGGATGCCCCGCACGTCCATGGAGATCGCCATGCGTCCCATTAAAGCCCTGCGCTCACTTGCACTTGCTCTCGCCTGCGCGGCCTGCGCGCTTTTCCTGTTCACAGCCCTGACCCGAGGCCTCGCCGAGCGCCGCCTCACCCGAGCGCTGCGCGACCTGCCGAACCATGACTTCACGGCGGAAATTCTCGCGCTCCACAATCAGGGCCGCATTAGCGAGGCGCTGGACTGGGCGTGTTACGTCACAAACAACCCCGCGCTTCCCGGACAATCCGCCGCCTCAAACCTCGTGGCCCGTCTGGAGAAGGAGCAAACTTCGCTGTGGCTTCAGGCTGACCGCGCTGCCAAAGGTTTTATCACCGGGTCGGGCAATTCAGTCGAAGAGATGGGGGGCGCCATCGCCTCGGACATGGTGGTCTATGGCGACTGCAGAGATCTGCTGCTCCAAGGCTACTACCGGATCACGGGACACGAAGCCGACGCCGTGGTGGCCTCACTCGCGGGCGTCGGCCTGCTCACCGAGCTGATCGACGCCGTGGATTGGGCTCCCGCCGTGTTGAAAGCATTCAAGAAAACCGGGGCGTTGTCGCAGCGTTTCGGCGAATGGCTCCTGGCCGCCTGTCGACGATCCGCTCAGATGCGTAAAATCGACCCCGCGTTGAAACAGGTGTTCGTCGACCTCAAACGCCTCTATGACCGTCTCGGCCTCGCAAGAACCGCCTCCGTATTCCGACACGCCGACAACGCCGCAGACGTGGCCTTTCTCGCCAAGCAGGCCGAGATGCACCCCGGCGAGGTCTACCGCTTCCTCACGACGGCCAGCAGCGACGGCCTGCCGCTCCTGCACCGCTATGGCGACATGCCGCGCGGTTTCGACCTCATCTCCCTTGCCACGCGCAAAGGCTCGCCCGGCATTGACCTGCTGCGCAAAGGCGGCGAACTGCGATACGTCACGATCTATGCGCGCTACAGTGAACGCGTCCTGCGCACACTCCGCCTCGAACGCCCCCAGCGGCTCCTGCACTCACTCGCCATGCGCTCCGCCTCCGTCTGCAGTGCGATGTGGGCCGCCGCCACCCTTCTCCTCGCCTTCTCCCTGTGGCAACTCAGTGCGCTGGTCCGTCAACTCCTTCCCTCGCGTCACGTACAACATACGGATATTGATTTCTACAAAATAGCGTCTTAAATACTTGTCAGAAAGCACTTAAGATAGATTAAAAGAATTGGCTACTGTGGCTAACTTGTGGCTTGACAGGCACGTTTTTACAACTTAGACTATATGGGTGAAAGGGGCAATCATGTCACTCTACAAACGATCTTTAAGCCAGTTCTGGTGGTTCCAAATCTGGACGACGGAAGGCAAGCGCGTCCGGAAATCCACGGGCACCGATGACCGGGCGAAAGCCGCGATCATCGAGCAGACCTTTCTCATGGCCTATGGCAAAAAGACGCCGGTGGCCAAACTCCATGCCATGCTGGACGCGGTCTGCGGAACCGGCCGGCAGGGATTGGCCCTTTCAGAACTCTGGCCCACCTATACCAAAAGGATAGAGCTGTCGGGCAAGAGCATCCTGAAGCACACCCTGGACAACCGGAAATGCTCGATCTTGCGTTTCGTGAGGTGGACCGAGAAAAGCTGGCCGTCCGCGAAAACGGCGGAATCGGTGGACCGGACGGTCGCCGCTGCCTTCGCTGCCTTCTTGGCGGACACGGGAATCATGTGCAACACGCGCAGGCACGTGATCGCGGATCTGGGCGCGGTCTGGGAGGTCCTGAAACGCGGCGACGACGATTTGAAGAACCCCTGGCCGGCGTTCATGCCGGAAGTGACCGACAGCGAAAGGGGCAAGCCGTTCACCCGCGAACAGGACAAGGCCATTCTCGAAGCCGCCGAGAAGGTGGGCGGCGGCTGGTGGCTGGCGTGCCAGATCGCCCGCCACACCGGACTGCGCTACAGTTCGGTGGCGCGGCTCAAGTGGAGGGAGATCGACTTCGAGACGGGTGTGATCCGCCACACGCCGCCGAAGACCGCCCGGCACAATATCGAGGTGTTGCTGCCCCTCACGCAACACTTGCGGGCCGTGCTCGAAAAAGCCAGTGCGGAAAGGCTGGCCCCGATGCTGCCCGGCAAGAAAAGAACGAGATCGCGCACGCAGAACCCCGACAACGTGTTGCCGCTGCACGCGGCCTATTACCCTGATCCGCAATTTTCGGGCGGCCCGGGGGCGTTCGTGGAGGTCCTGAAGGAGGCGAAACTGGACGGGAAAGGCTACACGTTCCATTCGTGGCGGCATACGTTCCGCACCAGGTTGAGCGAGGCGGGGGTGTCTGACGATCTTGCTAAACGGCTAGGGGGATGGACCGAGGACGCAAAAGCGGCCCGCTACGACCACGCTGAACGCGTGGAGGAACTGCGGGCGGCCGTGGAGAAGGCGAAGTAATCCGGGGGAAATAATACCCCTCAGAAGGCCGGATAACCGGTCAAGGCGTATGTGTCGCAGGGGCGTTTGTGCCCGTGATGCGCCAGATGCCAAAGGTTCTGTCGTATTTCACAAGAAATCCGTCGTTGATTATTGCCAAGCGCAAGCCATCAATTTTTCCAGTGTTCCTTCCTGAAAAAGGTTCTTTTGCGCGTTCTGGTACAGAATGCACGCCAAAATTCTGCCCCCAGTAATTCAATTCCATTAAGCGCTTTTGAATTTTGTCAGGTATATTAAAGCCGTTGAATGACAAGGGACGGCTATCTGCCCAATCTTTTCCCGTCCAAACATTCGTCAAACATTTGACGGAGGAGCCGATTGTTCTCAGGAAATTGCAGGTAGGATTCCCGAGAGTCACCAACAGGTTTCTTCAATGCCGAAAGAAGATCACAGGCTTTTGCCGAGAGCTGGGAGAACGTTTTATTGGTTGACGCCGAGGAGTAACCGAATTTCTGAAGTTCGGCAGTCCGGTCGCTTTGAAAGGTATTGAACCCTTGTGTGTCCTGTTGACCAAGCTGTTTCAGTTTCTGAATGTAAACGTCGAACGAATTAGTGTCCGCTGTATTCTGATTCGCAACAAGCGGTTGTTCGGCAATGGCTGAGAGAACCATGGCTGTCGTCATTACTGCGAAAGCTGCACCAAGAATCATTGTGCTTTTCATTGTCGTCACGGTGCCGGCGAGGCCGCCGGGGCGTTCGTGCCCGTGATGCGCCAAATGCAGAATGTCTTGTCGTATTTCAGTTCGTAGCCCAAATTGAGGAGAGACATGCGGGTTACATGTACTTGTGACCGTGCGCCTCCTAATAAATCGCCATCTGGTCCTGAGAAAAATCTGCTCAAAGCGGCGGCATAATTCAAGTTAACGAGTTTTTGTTCAACCTGTTCCTTGACGGCATATCCGTTCATGGCCAATGGGCTCCCGTCTATCCACGCTTTGCCAGACCAGACGGGGATCACTCCCATGTTTGCTAATTCGCGACGAACCTTCTCATCACCGATTGGAGGCGAAGGAGTGTGTGATTCAGTGGGGCGCGGCATGTGCAGCAAACACTGTGAGACTCTCGTCAGCGCTGGTGCCGGTGATCCGTTTGTGGGAGACGTCGCGAGGCCGAATCGCTGCAACTCGATATCACGTTCGCTTTGGTATTCGGAAAGGCCCTCCTTATCCATTCGATGAATCATTGCGGATCGTTGAAGGATGGAATCCTCGGCACAACTTTTCGTCGCAATCGGTTCAGCCTTACTGCTTGTGCTATTCGTATCACCGCAAGAAGAATATTGGGCATTACTAAAGAATAGCAGCGCTAACACATTTCGTAACACTCTTGTTGTCATGATAACACTCCTTTGCTATGGATGAATGAAGATGATTTCGCCAGCCGCATTGGTAGTCACGGTGATTTGATATCCCCACGTCTTAGTGTCAAATGGCACGCCAACCGGCGGATTTGTGGATGCGCCCGTCAACGGAACACCTTTGATGCAATACAGGCCAATTGTGAAATGAAGATCAACTTGTGATCCAACTGCGCTAATCGGTGACGGGTTATCGTAGACGTAATACCTTATGCCATCATCTGTTGCATGGCCATAGTGCTCCGGCCTGTTGCCGTACGCGGGGTCATTGTCATATGAGTCTAAGGGGGTATCCATTTGACGCAAGTAACTACTAGCCATTGTGGTCGTCCTCGACGATTTGGCAGAAACTCACCGGCGCGGTGTTCGCCGCCTGCTGAAGAAGCCTGTAAAACAACAGGCCCCTTGACCGGGCGGACCTGCGGTTAAATCGGAACGTGTACTCATCGAGGTAATAGTCGAGATGTTTCGCA
>Ga0118677_10012650_pt1 | contig 12330 bp, 10 predicted proteins | sample AliMusrvi5mmetaG_FD_86154 | JGI IMG/M metagenome (GOLD analysis project Ga0118677, IMG submission 86154)
CTATAGTTAAATAGATTACATTTGTGAAGATTTACCGTAAGTACAGCCCATTACAATCATCTCAATTTGATTTTCATATTCCTGGAATGCCGGCATGTGAAAATCAATATATGCTCCGCCTCTAAGGGCCCGTTTGAAATCGGGCGATAGGTTTAGCCATTCGCTCGGCCGGTCACGACAGAGTCTGGGGAAATCGGTCGTTAATGGAATGAGGCCGATGCGATGGGCACGGTCATTATACCACCCAGTCACATGCTTATATAATTCCTGTTGATCCGTGATCCATCCCAAATAGTATTCACGCCCGTCAGGTGTAAAATGGGGAGTTTTGCCAGTTGAAACATAGTTCGCGGACCAGTCAGTTAGACGGTCGCGGATATCCTGTTCGCAAGATATGCCGAACATCTCGCCCCAGACCTTTGGGGTGCCCCCCACATAGCACATGTAGATTTGTTTGGCCTCTTCATCGATACCCCGTAAAGAGACGAATTGATCCTCTCGGAATTGTGAGAATCCTGTTATGAACCAGTCGGCCTGTAGCGGGATCATATCTATATCGCTGATCATGACTGCTCCATTGAAGTCCAAGAGTGCTGGATAAAGGAGACGAATACATTGCGCCTGGGTTGCGGTTGGCCATCCAGAAATCGGTTTGAACCAGCGTACAGCGGGGTCACCCTGTAGAGTGGCTGGTAACACCTCACCTACATAGACCATGATACACGGGAGATTCGCTATTCGGAGCCAAGCCTTTTTCACAATGGGCCAAAAGTCTAGGTAGTGAGTATTTTCATTACAGGCGACGAGGACACATGAGAGATTCATATTAATATTTAGACCAATGGGTACTTTAGACCCGTGCGCATCTAAAGTGGTCAAACTACACCTCATCTAGAATAAATGGACAAGATAGATATAATATATTATATTAACCTCGACCATCGCACAGATCGCAACGAAGAATTTCTGGAATGGATTACGGAATCTGGATTTCCTGATGCCAAACTGACACGCATCCAGGCGACTCATATACCTGAAATGCCACAAGTAGGATGTAGTATGAGCCATATAAAAATGTTGGAAATTTTCTTGGAAAGTGGTCACCCGAATTGCCTCGTATTCGAAGATGATTATATTCCACTGAATATAGGGAAATTTTGGAAGCACATTGAAAATCTTTTTGAATCAAAAAAGGGGTTTGATTTAGTGTTATGTTCCTATAACGAATTGAAATCCGAAGAAACGGATATCCCCTTTTTAAGAAAAGTAAGCGAATCACTAACTACTTCTGGATATCTAATTACACGTGATTTTGCCAAAATTCTGTTAGAACACTGGAAAGAGGGACTCAAATTATTTATAGAGGAATATACTGCGGAAAGAAATCCCTTCGCCTATATGCTTGATACATATTGGCAGAAACTCATGCCGACCCATAATTGCCTTGCCTTTTATCCGCGCATAGGAATACAGCGACCCTCTTACAGCGACCTACAAGGACAAAATACGAATTACAGGGTTTAGCAACTCGTTCTATCCAGATGATTTAACAGAAATGTCCCCTGCCCAGAATAATAGTCGGATGCCAAACTATAGGTCTTCTTACCGAGCCAACCGAATCCGAAGCCGGTCGCTTTAAGGGCGCCGAGTTGCGCCGTGTCGCCAGTATACAGATACTCCAGCGACCACCTGACGCCAGTGGCAGGTGTTATATTGACAATCGTGAAATCGTGATGGGCGAGCAAATAATATTGATACACGAGATGGTCAAACTGGCTCCAGGTTATAGCGAATAGGTCTGTAAATCTGGAAAAGAAATGGGGCAAATGCTCCCGTTTATAGACCGGCAAGTCACTCCACCAAGTATAGAGGCCATAATTGGCAGTTTTATTCCGGATGAGTTCCGATTCATAAGCGGAAAAGGCCGTCGCGCTTGACTGTATGATTGGCACCAGAGTCGTAAATCCTGCTACCTCCCCGCCATAGAGGCGCTTACCTGTAAAGATTGCCCCTACTTTTTGAAGAATATTGGCTGCCGTGAAATGCTCAGGGATAATATCAATCTCGGCATCACATACAATAAAATAATCGTAGGCCGAATACTGGAGTTTCTGTAGGGCATAGAATTTCTTGGAGTTTATAATTGCCACGGGATTCAGATTTTCACCGATAAAATAGAGTAGGCCATCTTTCATGGCAAAGGCGTCATAGTCTTCCTGGTTTGAAAATACGAGATATATATCAACGACGATGTTGTGTTGTTTCAGTTTCGTAAGCAGGTTATAAATATAATGATAATGCGGAGGGTAAATAGGAATGATAAAGGCGACTTCACGGATGGTCCGATTAAATGTGGCGATTGGAACAAATAATTTAGAGGCCTCGGTCCCCACCGTCCGATTGACTATCTCCAGTACTCGGTTTCTATCCTTATTCTCATCATGCGCTATCGCCGGGTCAAAAAAAGATTTCAGACCATGCTTATGGCACAGGATATTGAAAATACTCTGGTCTCCTGGATGATGATACGTAATGAGGGGCCGCCCCTCGTGCTTAAGAAATGAATATTTCAGCCAATCGTTCATGAAGGCCGTATTTTGGGGCGTCTTCTTCAGCATAAACCAGGAGGCCAACACATGCGGGACGGCGAGGGCCTCTGTATAATTAATCGCCGGCGCGACTAAGTCCCATACCACCTTCTTATCACAGCAGCCATAGGAACTATTCAAAACATCGGTGGCAAATGAACCGGCAATGAAAGGACATTTATTGAAACAGTGCTCAGCCAATTTATCAATCTGGTGTTCAACCCCCGTTTTAAAATATCGTGAGGAATCGCAATAATACAGAATATCATTTTCGCCCATTGAGTTATAGACTTCAAAGGGGATGATCACTTTGTAGGCACAATAGTATCCGTCGCGACGCCCCTGATAATAAAATGCCGGTAGATCGGCGGCACCCACGTGACGAAACGAGCCGAGAGCCTTCAGCCGGTCAAAATTATAGGCATGTTTCACCACTTCATACTTTGTGAAGCGGTCTATAGAGGCATTTAGAAGCACCTGCGTTTCTATATAGGGGGAATTCTCCGCGTAGGTTATAAAGTGTATTTTTTCAATCGCCGGCATATATATTTATAGAGGAATCTATTTATACCAGTGCCCATGTTGAATGTTCGCGGGTCTATACCTAAACCCCGCAGCTTTAAAGAGATATAGCGAATGACAACCTCCGTGGTGGAGTATATAAGAAATCTTCATGCAGTCCACCTTAATAGTCTGAATGAGGAGCCGGCAACAGCGCCCTTCATTCCAGACGACCTTGTTAAGGTTCCCCTACACCCCCACCAACTCGCCGTCCTGTCGCGAATGGAGGAGTTGGAACAGGGCCTCATGAATGGACTCCGCGTGAAAAGCCAGACCCTATTTTCAAACTGCGGAATCCTGGGAGATTCTGTAGGGGTTGGAAAGAGTTTGATGGTTCTTGCTCATATTGCTCGCCTTCGTACAATGCCCGTCCTGTCCAAACAGAGTGTAATCCATAGTTCCTCGATGGCAAATATGTTCAGTATAACAAGCATAAAGTATTCGGATGTGCTGGAGGCCGGTTCTCTCATTGTCGTCCCCCACACCCTCTTTCGCCAATGGATGGCCTATATAAAAGACCAGACTAATCTGAAGGCATTCTGCGTGGCGAAGGTGAGCGAGGTGGAATCGGAGGATTTTACTAAGATGGTCATGGCAGCCGATGTGGTCATCGTCAGTAATACACTCTGTAAGAACTTCGTGCCGAGATGTCGGGCCCTGGATATTCGCTGGAAACGCCTTTTCATTGACGAGGCCGACACTATCCATCTTCCAGGGGTCTATTTTCGCGATATTGTTCAGGCCAGATTTATCTGGTTTATCACCGCATCGTGGATTAATCTGCTCTATTTGAATACGAATCTGTATTTTGACAGGAATGCAGTTCAGCTTCACATCTTTTCTCCAGGCACAATCTATGACCATTTACAACCCCATTTTACGTCGCGGCTCGCCACGAATAACACCTTTTACTTGGTGGAGACTCCCAGGGTGCGCTCACACCAGTTCTTACGGGAACTCCTATCTACCAGTCACCCCCTACGTGCGAACCTGGTCATAAAATGTTCGGACGCGCTTATCAAGAAGTCCATCCAGCTTCCGCAACTCATTCGCCAGACCATTCTCTGTAAATCGCCTTTGACGCATAAGATTATCCAGGACGCCGTGTCGGCGAACATCCAACAGATGCTTCATGCTGGGGATATTGCAGGAGCCCTCCAGGAACTTAATGTGAAGGGGAAGGATATGAAGAGCCTGATTGAGGGGGTTACTGCGAACCTCTGTAAGGAACTGGAGCGTCTGAAGAAGACGTACGATTTCAAGGCGTCGCTGGAGTATTCTACGCCGGCGGCGAAGGAGGTGGCCCTGAAATCACTACAGGAGAAAATGACGGCGACTAACCATTCTATTGAGGCCATTGCGGAACGAATCCGGAATTTTGAATCCGAGGTCTGTCCCATTTGTTACGATGAACCGAATGACCACCTGGTGACACCGTGTTGCTCTCGCGTCTTCTGCGCCACCTGTCTTCTGTTGAGCCTCGCGAGAAACGCGAACTGCCCGCTGTGCCGTACCGCAATTCACCCGTCGGCTTGTACGAAGTTGATTCTTAATCCGTTGGCGAATGAGATTGTGGATGTTTCGGGCGCTACAGAGCCCTCTTTGCCGAAGAAACAGGAGGCTCTCCTCCAGATTATGAAGCAGAATCCGGACGGGCGGTTCCTCATTTTCAGTCGGTATGACAATCCCTTTGAAACGATTGAGGCGGCGGTGAATTCCATGGGAATCCAGGTTCGTCATGTGAAGGGGAATAAGCATGTGATTAGCTCTACGCTGAAGGCCTTTGAGACGGGGGCGGCACAGTGCCTCCTCTTGAATTCCCAGTATGCTGGAGCAGGCCTCAATATAACGGCGGCGACTCATGTGATTCTTCTTCACGCGATGACACACGAGGAGGAGAAGCAGGTTTTAGGGCGGGCTTACCGTATTGGCAGAAAGGGGCCGCTGACGTTTATAAAGCTCTTACATAAGGGCGAGGAGGCTTACACTGAAGGTCCAGCGGAAACTTAAGCTAAGCTTTTTGGGAAAAAGCTTGGCAAAAACCCAGATTGGTGGGGATTTATAGGAAATCCCTACATACTTTAAGCTTTTTGGGAAAAAGCTTGGCAAAAACCCAGATTGGTGGGGATTTATAGGGAAAAGCTTTTTGGGAAACCCCCAGACCTGTCTAAGCCGCTCTACATTGCGCCACACGCGCTGCCCCCGCCGCTGTGAGTTTGTTTAGCGCCGTTTCCGCATCTGCTACTGCATTTATCGCCTTCGTATCTGCAGCTTGAGCAATTCCGATCGCCTTAGTTAAAGTGACCTGAGCCTTGGTCATATCTGCTTGGGCTTTGTTCGCAGCTTTTAGGGCCAAGCCCGCCTTTGTCTTGGCAGATTCTGCCAATGATATTACCTTTGTTGAAAAAGATTGAGCCTTTGTCTCTGCTTTTTGTAGGGTGTCGCATATTGAAGGAAGCGCGAGCCCTTCAACTGGGTTGTATAAATAATACGCAATTGTTACTATAGCCACTATCGCCACTACTCCAATAAGGTTTTTGGAAAAAAGCTTGGCAAAAATTAAAGGTCTGCGACGCAGCATTTACTGGATATCTCTATTAAAGGTATATAATACAATATTCCTACAAATTTTGGGGCAAAGCCCAGACCTATCCCAGACCTATCCCAGACCTATCCCAGATCTATAAAAATCCCTACAAATTTTGGGTTTTTGCCAAGCTTTTTTCCAAAAAGCTTAGCTTAAGCTTCCATGTAAATGCTCCACACTAATCGCATTATACCGCCGCACCTTATCCGGTTTCAGCCCTTCCTCCTTGGACTCCAGATGAGCATAGAGGGGCGCGAGGCGAATGGGGACCTGGTATTTTTCCGCGACTTCGCAGATGAGTTTCCAGGCATTGAACATTGCCGACTGTTTCGTTAGAACCGGTGTATAGCGAAAATCCTTTGCTTCCACGTTTGGCGTTCCCTCGGCTAGAGGAGCCTCTTGTACAAGACGAAGACTCATGACCTTCAATTTGAGTCGTAATGAAATTGGCAGAATTGTCCAGCATTGATAGAAGAATGCCCAGAAATCTCCTTGATCGCTTATCTTATAGGCGTTAAAAAGGGATAGATAGAGTTTCCAGGCTTCCTCGGTGGTTCCCAAGGCAGCCTCAATTCGCTCCGGAATATTTTCCAGGCAGATGAGGCTGGCCAAATTTCCCTCATTATTTTCAATATCAAAATTCAATTGCGGGTCCCACTCTCCCCAGAGGGTCCAACAGGCAATTGGCATAATTCCCTCCGGAATTTCCACGGTCTCCTGAGGAATTTCTAATCCAGCAATTTGGCGCTGGAGGGATCTAAGGTCCCCGCTGTAATTTGTCGGAATTTCAGTCTTCAGCCAATTCTGTAGGCGTTCAGGTTTCACAGGTTGAATTTCAAATGTCAGGCAGACCTTCGCAATTTGCTGGAGGGTCCGAGTATCCAGACTATTACTAATAAGAATGAGGGGGCGACCCTGTCTGGCCTCAGGCAATTTCAGGTAGGCATGTAATTCACTCAGACCTCCTCGCTCTCCATTGGAGAGTCCATCAATTTCGTCCAGGAGAACACCAATTCCACCCTTTGTTCCGGACTCCATCATTTGGACAATTCCACCCTCCCGTAACAGGGGAAGGATAGTTTTCCTAAAGGAGGTTCCGCTCCGAGTATGGCTGGCGTTGAATTCTATGGGACGAAGTCCCGCAATTCGGAAGACCCGAAGGGCGAGTGTAGTTTTTCCGATTCCGGGAGGACCCAGAAGCAGAATTGCCGGTTTTTCACGAGTTTGTATCCATCCTAAAATGGTTGATTCCACTTCAGGGTGAAGACAGACAGTCTCTTTATCAATCATCGCCACCTTCCTGTGTAGCGTTTGCCGCGTTTTATTTAGACCGGCAGAGGGATTTTAGTATTTGAAGCGAGCTGTACATTTCCCGAGCCCGGAATACATACGCCCTCCCAATTTAGACCCATGGTATAGCAATTCTTACAGAGCGTGCCAACATCCACCCATGACGTGGAAGCAGGAGTGGTGGTGGTACCCGTCGTGATGGCGCTAGACATTTTTCCAAGCTGAAATTGCGTGGCGGCCGTGCCAGAAGAAGACCATTGCTGTAGTCCAGACGCTGATGTAGTAACTCCAAGCGGATCCACGCAATAGTAGGTCGTAGTGTTCCCTGTAACATCACTGCGAAGGGATAGGAAGTCCGGGCAGACGTTGATGGAATTCGGAGGAGGCCACACGGTAGATAGATTCGTAGAAAATGCGTTATTTCCAGTTGGAGTGAACCAGCGCGTGCCGAAAAATACGGCAATCGCGAGAAATAGGACGGGCGTTACGAAAGCCGTTACCTTTTTTCCAGAACGGCTATTGAAATAGAAGGTCCCTGAAATTATGATCACACATGCCAAACAGTATAATATAAAAAATAAAGTCATGTTGCCCTATTATCTATAACGATATTTTATTATTTTCTAAGAATTTATGAAATTCCTAAAAATAAGTTTAGATAATCGCTTACAGGCCGAACTTGGCCACCGGGGCGGGCGTGTTCTGGCCGTCGAAGCCGAGCACGATGTAGCCGGTGAGGAAGTCGGGCGTGCCCGCGCCGTTGGCGCCGCCGGCCACGCCGAACGTGGACGTCGTGCCCGCCGTGCCGGCCTGCGTGCCCGACGCGCCCTGGGGCACCACCAGCTGTACCTTGCGGAAGAAGATGCCGCTGGACACTACCGTCTTGCCCATGTCCTTGAGGATCGCCGTACCGGCGGTCTTGATGGACGAGGCGTAGCAGCCGTTCGTTATCGCGGCGGCGGTGGCGGTGCCGAACGTGGACGCCCACACCGCGACGGAGGGCGTCGAGAGCTGGGGCGACGTGAAGATCTTGTTCGTCAGGTCACCCACGTTGATGTAGTAACCAGCGTCGCGGTCGTTCTGGCGAACAGAGGTACCAATGGAGGGCATTTGTTATACCTCTTTATTAGAAAATAATTCTACTGAACTCAGGAAATTTGCCGTATCGCCCGTACAAACCTTTTCCAAACAGGGGATAGTATGGGAAGCCTCTCTCCGTATGAACCCGCCTTGCCGTATACTGCGAACGCCCAGGGGGAGCAAAATGGGCGCGTGGCCTTTGCAACTGAAGAATCCGCACTGTTGGTTCCTGGCTTCCGAACGGCCACATCCGTAGAAAGCGATTTCCAAACGGATATGCTCCGGGGGAACTGGGAGAAGTCGCCGGTGAGTAAGGGATTCTTTTCCGCAGATAACGTGGAAATTCTACAGAACCGAATCCGAAAGTCGGTATTCGATCGGAGCCAGCCGAAAGGATATGTGATTGACAAACAGTCTGCCGATGAGATGAAAATTATAATGAGAGCGATTTTTCTTCAGTACGCCCGGAATCTGCCGAACGATGTTGCCGCGCAGGTGGAGGATTTGAATACGAAGGTAATGGATTGGTCTGTTCCCCATATAATGTCGGCTGTGGATCATTATTATTATTATATAAATGACATTAGCCATTTGCCAATTCCTTTGGCCCAGCCGAAGAGTTTGAGCAGTGCCGGAACACGGAGCCTTCCTGCGAATCAATTCGTATAAGTAAGCTTTTTAACAGGCGCTTCGCTTAATAAAAAGCTTGGCAAAAACCCAGACCGGTTAGTAATATATTATAAACCCCAAAAGTTATAGCAACACAGTATAACTTTTGGGGTTTCCTATAGCTTAAGCTTTTTAACAGGCGCTTCGCTTAATAAAAAGCTTGGCAAAAACCCAGACCGGTTAGTAATATATTATAAATCCCAAAAGTTATAGCAACACAGTATAACTTTTGGGGTTTTTGCCAAGCTTTTTTCCAAAAAGCTTAAGAGATAGCCGACGAATGAAATTTGGGCAATGGAAAATAGATGGGCGAGGCCGTCCTTCGGAGGATCGCTCCTTCATACGGGAAGTCTCCGGAGAAACATTTGTCGCGGGAGTCCTAGACGGACACTCAGGTTCTTTCACCGTGGAATTCACCGTACGAAAGCTGCCGGATAAGCTGGTGGAACTCGTAAAAACGGTAGGCGATAATGAAGCCGCCTTGAGATCCGGACTACTAACACTTTTTGTGGACCATGACAAATTCCTTGCCAAACAGGGAGGGCTCTCTTATCGTGACAGTGGCTCAACGGCAACAGTAGTGATTGTAACACCGAAGCTCTGCTGTTTCGCCTACATCGGAGATTCACCCGCATGTATCTTCAATACGGACACCGGCGTCATATACGGCTCTATCGGAAAGCATGAGCCCACCCTCCCTGTAGAACAAGCCCGCATTCTAAAAAATGGCGGAGAAGTCACTACAGATGATGGAGATGCTCCTCGTGTGAATGGATGCCTGATGGTATCACGTGCTTTCGGAGATTTCAGTATGAAATTCAAGGAAGCGAATCGGCCGACGGAGGAAGAATTCGCCGCAAATTGGGCAACCGATTTCTGTGTAATCGCTGAACCTGACATTGTGATTGTTCCTCGCCCGGAAAAGGGGATTCTTGCGATTTTCTCGGATGGGTTCGTGGAAACACAGGAAACTACGGAATATCGGACCTATCCGGAAATTGTGAAACAGATTCGGGAGGCGATGCGTGGAGGGGCCCTCAGTTTGAATGAAGTTGCCAAGGTCTGCCTTGACCAGCAGGTCGCCGTTTTCACAGATGTGCCGTCAGAATATGACGGGGATGACATCACACTTCTTTTAATAAACGTGGTATCACCCCCTATAACCGCTAATGTCGCAGCGAACACGAGAAAGCATCGGACCGGCCATCGCAGAACACGGTCTTCCAAGAAAAAACTCGCGAAGAGTTTTTATATTTAGTTCAAAGCGAATGCCTCAAAGCGAGTCGCGAAAAGCGAGTCGCGACACCCCCTATCAACGCTTCACCGCGAACTTCTTCTTGCCACCAGCCGACCGCTTCTTACCATCAACATCCGCCAACGCCTCCTCACGCTTCTTGAGCAGAACCTTCCAGTTTGCCAGGAACTCGTCCAGGTCCTTCTTCCACATCGCCTCAGCTGTCGTCGCCTCCAGGACGGCAATCATCGCCTTTGCCGTCTCCACCAGTCGTAGTTGCTCCTCCACTGCCGTGGCCTTCACACGGTCCATACGCATCTTCAATAGATACTCATAAGCATCTACTGAAGCGGCGTCCTCAGGCTTGGAAATCGGCGGCAAGGCGTGCTTCTGTAGGGCGGCCACAATCTGCTCATCGGTCGCCGAGCGGAGCTCCACCGTGCCCTTGAGAACGGCCTGAATGAAGCGCGCCTTCGCGTCAAACTCGGTGGCGTCCCGCTTCAGACGCTCCATCTCGCGCTGCCGACGACGCTCATACGCCTGGAGACGAGGTCCATAGAAGGCCTCAATCATTGAACCCACGCAGTTATACTTGATAATATTGGAGTCGGTATTGAAGCAGACCATGTTGGTCGTGCGAATCGTGCTCGTCAGGCGGAATCGCTTCTCAAACTCCTGCGGCGACGAACGAATCTCGTCATAGTAATCCGGGTCAGGATACAGGTCAAAGCGGACCTCAATATGATTGTAGAGGTCATCAAATGTCCTTAGAACCGGCTTGGAATCCTCCGTCTTGGCCGCGTCCGATTCCGTATTCGTACAGAGCTCATCCAGGAATGCCTTGTAGTCATGCGTCCAGGTCCCAATCGGGAGTTCCGTCACCGTCACACACTTCTTCTCGTCATTCAGCGTATAGATGCCCTTCGTGAGCCAGACGCCATCGGACACCTGTTGAATCGGACCCTTGAACCCGAACCACCAGGGCCGCAGCGCAATGCTCTCCAGGGTTGCCCGCTTCCCAGATAGGCGGTCGGCAAGGAGCCCCACGACATCCTCGGGATTATGAGGAGGAATGTCCGTGCTGAATCCAGTGCCAATCCCAATACAGCCATTGATAATGAGGAGCGGCACGACAGGGAAATACGTCTTCGGCTCTACAATGACCCCATCATCATCAATGTGCTCCAGAATGCCGGCATCCTCCTTTCGGAAGATGACATCCGTGATGCCCTCCAGGCAAGTATGAATATAACGAGGGCTGGCCGCGTCTTTCCCCCCCAGCAGGCGCGTGCCAAACTGTCCAATCGGATTGAGCAGGTTGATATTGTTCGCCCCCACGAAGGTCTGCGCCATCGCCGTGATGGCCGCCGTCAGAGACGCCTCGCCGTGATGATAGGCCGCGTGCTCCGAAACATAACCCGCCAGCTGAGCCACGCGCACCTCGGAACGGAGCCCACGCTTGAAGCAGCCGAACAGAATCTTCCGCTGCGACGGCTTGAGTCCGTCCATGAGCGACGGGAGAGACCGGATATTGTCGGCATTGCTGTAATGAATGAGCTCGTCATTGATGAAGTCCGAATAGCCGGTTGCCCCATCCGGACCCGATACCAGCGTCTTGGCGGGGTCATAGCGAGAGAGCCAGTCCTTACGGTCATCGGCGCGCTTCTTGGAGAAGGCCAGGGAGATGCTCTCATCCGTCGTCTTGTCCCAGACGTATTTGATTTCGTGCAAGTTACGGAACCATTCCTGAGCCTCCACTTCCGTGCTCGTGCCCAGACCCTTGTAGTATTTCAGATGCCAGCCGGCCGCCGTGCCACCCTGGGTCACCTTCCAGGCCTCAAACTCGGCTGCAGAGTAGAAGGAGAGCGTATCTTGACGCCTGGAGGCTTTGAGTAACGGCGTGGCGAGCGAGCAGAGAAAGCCCGACTGCATGAGAGACGGCCACTCGGCGTGAAAGAGATTCATGAGGAGTCCCTTGATGTGCGACCCGTCCAAATCCTGGTCCGCCATGACCATGACGCGACCATAGCGCAGCGACTTGAGGTCCTTATAGACCTTGGTCTGCTCTAAACCAAGAATCTTCTTAATCGCGGTCAGCTCCTCGTTCTTGGCGAACTTGTCGGCTGACACGTCCCGCACATTCAGCAGCTTGCCTCGCAGCGGGAAGACGCCCCATGATTCGCGGCCAACGACGGCGAGCCCAGCAATCGCGGATGAGGCGGCTGAATCTCCCTCGGTGAGAATGAGCGTACATCCTACAGACTTCGCCGTGCCGGCATTCAGAGCATCCACGAGTTTCGGCATTCCGCGGAGAGTCCGCT
>Ga0118677_10012651_pt1 | contig 12329 bp, 9 predicted proteins | sample AliMusrvi5mmetaG_FD_86154 | JGI IMG/M metagenome (GOLD analysis project Ga0118677, IMG submission 86154)
ATAAATGTCATTGTTAGTGTCATTTACCCACTAAATTCCCAATTGTCCCAGAATCTTCCAGCAGTTCCAGTGACGACGGCGGCGGCACGGGAAGCTCCGACAGCGGCACCGGCAGCAGCAGTAGCGACGACGGTAGCAGCAGCGACGACGAGGCGAACTATGCCGGTCCTCCCGTCTATGAACTGACACCCGGCACCGGCACCGAGCGGATCGAGACCCATCCGAAGTTCGTAAGCGACATCGGCGGCACGGCGGCCCACCCGCTCAACGGGGCGATTTTCAGGGACGAGAACGGCTTCATCACCACCGACATCAAGACCGGGATCTTCGAGCGGTTCCGGGTGATGCTGGAAGACGGCAGGAAAAACCCGTGGGCGGGGCTCGAACAATTCCTCAGCATCAACGGCACGACGTGGACCAAAAGCTGGGTGTCGCGCGCGGCGCCAAGCACGGCCGGCGTGGGCATCACCAGCCATCCGCCGGGGATTCCGCCGTCTTTCGGTGGCAACTACAACTGGCTGGCGCTGCCACCGTCCTACACCAAGCGGGGCAACGTCTATGAGTGCAAGCAGGTGTTCCTGCTGAGCGGGCCGCAGGGGTGGAACCAGGTGCTTTACGCGAACCAGTGATGCAACAGACGCTCGCCAAACTGAGTCCGATCAAGGGCGGCAACATCCTCGACGTGCTGACCGTCGAGCGCATGACGGCCATCCAGGACGCGATTCTGGAATTGGCGGGGCGCAAGGATTTCAGCGGCGGGGTGATCCCGTGGGTGGCACCGGGCCGTGCCGGGGCATCGCCCGGGCGCTTCAAGGTGACCTACGATCCCGGCACCAACCGGGTGTCCGTGCGCACCGGCTATGTGATCCGCGCCACCAAGGACGGCAGCGGCACGGTGCTGCGACCGATGGAGGCGACACTGGACGGCAAATTGCTATCCGACGATCCCAAGCCGTATTGGGAGCTGCACCAGCGGAGCGGCGAGATGGAAGTGGTGTGTGTCTTCGACCAATACAAGGCCCGCATGGAACTCAAGGGCAAGGACGAGGATCTGGACCTTGAGCCGTGCGAGCGGGCGTGGCAGGTGGCCAAGCTCACGTTCCCGGACGATGGCTCGGTGAAGATCGAGCAGACATGGCAGAGCGATATCCTGTGGATCGACCTGGATGAGAGCTGTGATTCCAGCGATTCGGATTCGGAAGGGTCGGACGGGTCTGACCAGTCTGACAAGTCCGACGGGTCCGACAAATCGGACGGCTCTGACGGGTCGGACAAGTCGGACGATTCCGGCGGCTCGGATGATTTTTCATCCGACAGCTCGGATGATTCCGGCGGCGGGGACAGCTCCGAAAGCTCCAGCGGCGACTGCACCGCGCCGAAGCTCTCCAATCTCAAGGTGACGATTTTCGACATCGACGGCAACGGGCCGTCGTGTTTCACGGAGCTGGTCAAGCTGACGCCGGTGAAGCTGGTGGTGAGTTGCCAGGTGAGCAATCTGCCAGTCGGTTGCGCGGGCCATGTGGCGATCAAATTCACCTTCGGGATGTACTCGGTATGGGTGTCGTGCTGGGGCAACGGCCATATCCAGGGCGAGTTCGGATTCTACAATGAAGGCATCAAGCTGTTCGCCTGCTCCACTTACGGGGTATCGGCCACGGTGCAGCGGGACTTGGAAATAGACAATCCCTGCCACGCGCTGGATTGCACGGTGAGCACCTGGTTCAAGACGCCCGGACTGTGCGCCAACGGCGGCTCCTGCGATGAGTCATCTTCTTCATCTTCCTCATCTTCTTCCTCATCATTCTCCGTGGAGTAGTGGAGTGATGGAGTGGTGGAGTAATGCCTCCCCATTCTTCTCTTCCAACACTCCAATACTCCATAACTCCAACACTCCCTCTTCTTCCACTCCATCACTCCAATCTCCCGCCAGCCATGAAATCCAGAGTACCAGTGTTAGACCGTCGTTTTGACCGTGTGGTTATCCTGAATCTGCCCGGCCAGGAGGATCGGGCGATGCGGGCCATGCGCGAACTGGCAGACAAGGATCTATCCAGCCGCGCCGTGGTGGTGCGGGCGGTGGATGGCAGGGTGAGTCCGCCATCGGATTGGTGGCAGGCGGGCGCGGGCGCGTGGGGTTGCATGCAGAGCCATTACCGGGTGGTGCAGGACGCGTTGCTCGACGGGCTGGAAAGCCTGCTGGTGCTGGAGGATGACTGCATCTGGCAGAATGGCGCGGCGGCGATGGTGGAGGAATTCATGGCACAGGTGCCGGATGATTGGGGGCAAATCTACTTCGGCGGGCAGCACCGCAACGCCCGGCGGCCGTCATGGGTGGATGGCAAGCCCGCCGTGCTGCAAGCGGCCAGCGTCCACCGCACGCACGCCTATGCGATCCACAAGCGGGCGATGCCGGCATTCCTTAAACATGTGCTCTATGCGCCGGATTACATCGCGGCCAGGGAGCGGGATAATGTGAAGCGGCATGTGGATCACCAGCTTGAGGTGGCGCACCAGCGCGGGGCGTGGACGGTCTATTGCCCGAGTTGGTGGCTGGCGGGCCAGGGCGCGAACCATTCGTCGATCAACAACAAGGATTGGAACGACCAATGGTGGCACCTGAGCTGGCGCGAGGCACATCGCGGCATGCCGGTGGTGATCTGCGACCGCGATCCCGCGCCGGTGGAAATGGAATGCCTGCATTTCGGCAAACACCTGCTGGCGAATGATCCGACAATTGATGAGGGCGTGGCCAAATGCCGGGTGGCGTCCGATTTGATCCGGATCATGGAAGCGATCGCCGAGGAAGCGCTGGGGTGCCAGCGGCTGCCGGCATTGCGGGCCAATCCCGACCAGGAGAAATGGCTCCGCCAAAAGTGGCTGGGGCCGGTGCTGACCCTAGCGCTAGGGCCGGATCTGGATGCGCTGTGCGATTTTCCGGCCAGCAAGGTGATCCGCCATCCGTGGATCAATCCCGACCAGCCGCCGCGGATCGAGGTGATTGAACCCAGCGCCAGCACGGAGGCCACGGAAACGGCGGAGCGCCGACCCATGGTCCACCAGGTGTGGATCGGGCCGAACGACCTGCCGCCGCGTCTGGAGGCATACTGCGATACGATCCGCCACGCCTTTGCAACCAAACACGACTACAAGCTGTGGCGCGAGCCGGACATGGATGCGCTGGCGGTCAACGCGGTGCTGCCGCAGGTGGTGCGCGGCGCGGTGGATTGCAACATCGGTTTCCGGGCCGACGTGGTGCGCTTGGAGATCCTGCGCCAGCATGGTGGGATCTATTGGGACACGGACTTCGAGGCGCTGCGGCCGGATCTGGAGCCGCTGTTCGGGGGCCTGCGGGGGTTCGCCTACGCTGACCAGAAACCCGGCAGTCCCGCCAACGGATTCATGGCGGCGGGCGGAGCGCATGATCCGTTCGTGGAGTTCTTCCTGCGGCGGGTGGCGGCGCGCGTGCCGTCCGCCACCGGCGACCCGTGGAAGACGGTTTCAATTTCCGGCCCCGGCGCTCTGACGGATTGCCTGACGATGTGGGTGGTGGTGTGGAATCCCTGCGGGAAACTCGTGGCGGGCAATGAGGAGGTGGCGGTTTCCTATGCCGGCAATACAATCCACGCCTACCACCAGACGGTGATCTATCCCTATCATTACCAGCAGGGAACCTGGGCCACCTTCAAGCCGGAGGATTTTCCGCTGGCATGGACCGCACACCATTGGGAGGGAGCATGGCATCGCCCGAACTGAGATTCGCCGACGTTTACCGCCGCAAGCTGTGGGCCAGCCATGGAGTGCTTTCCGGCGAGGGATCGCGGGAAAAGCATACGCGGGTCCTGCGGGACTGGCTGGAAGATCAGGCGGCGGCCGGGATGCGCACGGTGCTGGACCTTGGCTGCGGCGATCTGGAGTGGGTTTCCCGCTGCGAGGCGGTGACAAGCGGGCTGCTGGCCTATCGCGGCGTGGACGTGGTGCCCGCCCTGATCCGCCACCACGAGCGGGTCTTTTCATGGTTCTCCGGCGAGTGCCGCGACCTGGAAGGCCTGCCGAAAATCGAGGCGGACGTGGTGTTGCTCAAAGACGTGCTCTTCCACCTGTGCAACGGCGCGGCGCAACAAATCCTCATGAACGGGGCGGCGGGATCGTGGCGGCGGCTATTGGTCACCACCGATCCGGCAGCGGACAACACCAAGCGCCGCAACCTGCGCGCCGGCGGCTCGACGATGCCGCTGAACGTGGAAGCGCTGGGCGTGCTGGGACCGCCGGCGTATTGCCTGCCGCGCCCCGGTGGCGGGTGCCATGCGGTGTGGGAAAGAGAATCCAGAGACCAGAAACCAGACACCAGAGACCGGCGGGAAGATGTCTGGGAAATCCTGGTCACCACTCATGCGGACAAGGGGACGCCGCACATGGAGGAGCTGCGCCTGTCCAATCCGAGTGCGCGAATCCATGTGGTGAACACCGACGAGGGCGCGCCAAGCCGCCATGAGTGGCGCAACAACGACGCCCGCGTTCGCGCCTGGTGGCGGGTCAACCGCGCCGCCGTCCACGGAACCCGTGTCGCCTGGCTGGATTGGGACGCGCTGGTGACCGCCCCGCTGCCCGACATCCACCCGGCGGGCCTGACCGGCCGGGAAATCAAGGGCGAGGGCTGGCACTGGTGGCGCGAACGCCACCTGCTACCGGAGAATCCCGCCCACTGGATCGGCGTGGTGCCGCTGGGCGTGACGTGGCATGCGGTGACGCCGGGGGAAATGCCGGGGATCTGGCATGCGGTGAAAGGCTAGAGTTCTGGCATTTTGGCCGGAAGTGAGGCATTACAAGCGCTGGCGGCGTCCCATTCACCTATCGGAAGGTGTCTTCCACATGTAATTCCAAGATCACGCTACAAAAGATCACTTCTTTTCCACACCCTGTTGGGTCAATTCACGCATTCGAATGTCTTGCCAATCCCGCAACAATTTCAGTTGATCACGTTCGTCGCTTGTAAGGATGTCCTTTCGGTCCTCGACTTCTGCAATTCCAAGCACCAGAAGCCACTTGCCATCCCGCTTAAGAAAAAACAGCGCGTCATAATCCTCTTTGCCCTCTTTCGTCTTGGCCGTGTCCTTCACAATAACCAACGAAATAGTATCATATTCACGAGCATCTGTGAATTCGGGAGTAGCGTTTGCAACTTTCGCCCGTTGCACAATTGAGCGCACACGCCCTTGAATTCGTTGTTCACTTCCGTGAAGTTGATATACCAAGCTGGTTGCAAGAGCAGAATCACCAGCTTTAACCGTGGTCAAGAACGTATTCATCGCCAGTTTTGTCGGCAAATCGGTGCCAAGAACGTTCAAAGAACCAAATAGCAATAGTGCACAAACTGAAAAAGACAGTGGTTTCATATAATTCGATTGATGGTTTGAATTTCTGAGAAGTCAAATGCTGGGAGGCAGTCATAGCCTGTCCGAATCTCTTCCCACGTCCGGATTGGTTTTGCAAATGCATATGACCCGAACGGACATGGCCAGAACGCATCAGGCAAAGCGCTTCGATAATTGGCAATTTCACAATAGGCTCCGGAAACGGTTGCCTCATGAACCCTTCGTTCCGAACGATCTCAAATAGTACCAAACCGCCGCGACACAAAGACAGCAAGCGGCAAGGATTCCGGCAATGGATAATGGCTTCAGCGAATTTGTCACTTGTGGAGAACGCACGGCATCTTCCTTGCGGTCGGTCCCGGATTTTTGGGACTTGTTTCCTGCAACCGGACCATCGGGACCGTATTCAACGCTGGAACCGATGAAGCGGAAAGTACGCTTGCCATCTTTGACCTCGTTCCACCACGTCTTCCATGCGTCGATTTCTTCCACAGTCACTAAGTCACGAAACTCATGATTTTCGGTTGCTTGGGCGGGCGGGTTTTCAATACCCAGTTTGCTAAGAGCTGTAGCGGATGCTCGGGCATTTGGGGGGAACGGAATGAAATCACCATGGAAATCATCATCCGAAAAATGTCTCTTTGCCATGCCTTCCGGGTCATCCAAGAAGTGGCTTAGTACCGCCACGGACTCACTGCTTGGAAGCAAGGCAAGCACAACAAATGCCTTCTCTCGAAAACTTTCGTAATCATGGAATTCAACCATGGTGTGATCGGCGCGCATTCGCATGATCTCATCATCCGACTTCTTGTTATCCTCCAATGCCTGCGCCCGCAGTCGCTCGATCGTATCCTGATAGAACCTAGCGTGGCCGGGGATGGCAAGCAAGGTGGATTGGGCACGATTGAAAATATCGCTTCTTTCATCACCCATGTTTCCGCCGACGCTAGACTCCGCCGCCTTTCCTAGCATTTCAATCCGCTCAGGAAGCGGAAGCTCGTCAATGGAATTGAGAACATTCGACCACTTCTCATGCCATGTTTCACCAGCACTGTCCCATCGGGAATACCAGTCAAAGTCGCCGGCAGCAACCAGCACGCAACTCAATAAATATAAGAAAACTATTTTCATTATGGTAGTCTTTGATGGGCTTCTTCATTCCTCAACCAATCTTCAATCAAATCCCATTCCGCCTTGATCAGGCGGATGCCAGGGTCGTTAGGATTTACTATTCCCCTTCCGTCACACATCAAACGCGTAGCGACGTACGGATCGGTCTTCGCATCATTCCATTCCAGCCTTGCAGGACTATTCTTATCCTGGGGATGGTTCGCCATGCCAGTCATAACATGACCGACTTCGTGGGCAATTACGAATAGCACATATTTGGCTTTCTGTTGTTCATTCATATTGCGTGGTCTCTCAGGGTCCTCGTATAAGTCGCTGATAATGACCTTGCTTCCGAACGTGCATCCATCGAGAATTTGGGGGGTTCCATCTATATCCTCAGGATCTATATATATCATTTTGATTCCTCCACCGATCACCCAAATATCGATGTTTTTGGTGGGCGAACTGGCAGTCGATTGCGCGTTCGGCGTAGCTAACCCATATTCTCGACCATTCCGCAAAAGATTAAGCACTTTATTTCCGTCTTCGTCAAACAGAATGCCAGTCCCATCGGTGCCGGCTTCAACGATGGGTTCGGTGCAATCGAAGAAGACATTTACCTGCTTTCCGAAGACCGCATTCAGATAATTCTCAACGCCTGCCTTCGTGGGCATATGAGGTGGCGTGGTAACCGTTTCCGGGTGATCCTTGACCTTGCCCTTGACCATGTGCAATGCGATTTTCACCGTGCGCTTCTTCATCACTTTGACCATGATGGGAGTGCTGACGGATTCGACGGAGTTTCCGAGACTCAACTTCGCTTTGACATCGTCCGATTTCGCCGCATTTCCGCTCACGCCGATCTGGACGTCCGAATTGGCTGCCTCCGGTGGCGTGAAGTTCGCCTTCTCACAGGAAAGCGCAAGTTTGCTGATGCTGTTAAGCGGGCTGCGGAATCGCACGGTATTGGCTCCGCCAATGGGTGCCATGATCCACATTTCGGGCTTTTGACCGGTTCCCTTGTCTGCGGTCATGGACAACCTGTCAACGCCACCGGCGGATTCCATGTTCGAGGGTGCTACATCATTGTTCTTGCCATCAACCTTGATTGGCAGCATCACCGCGTGGGTTGGCGAACTTGCGGGACCCCGCTTTGCGAGGATCCAGCCACCAGGGGTGGTGTCCAGAAGTTGCGCGGTGGAGTCCTTCCAATCAGCCGGAAGCCGAGGTGCGCTGCGGTCGATACCAACCCATATGCTGTCAAGCAGACAGGGAGCGATTTTGTTGTCCTGCGCATGCCCAATGGCGGTTCCGTCGGTTGACATATCTATGGCCTTTGCATACGCGGAATCCATGTGCCAATTGCCGTTATAGTAGGACGCTCCTGTCTTTGATGAGTCATTTGACATGGCTATAACGGCACCATCAGGGCGAGCGATAACGTTTGTCGGCAGATACGGCAACTGAGGCAGTTGGTTGCCAGCTTTGACAACAGAGCTACCACCACCAAACGGATTGCCGTATGCACCAAGGCTCGCCCATTCGATATCACTTTGGTTGTAGATTGCTCCAGAATTTGTTAAAAATGGCGTTTTAATGATTGCCGGATCTCCTTCATTTATTGGCAGCGCCCATCTTGAGAAAGCAAATCGTACATAATGGTTGTTCGCGTCTAGTTTCCACGAGTCCATGAAAAATTCGCCGTCGTTTGATAGAACAGGACCCGGGAATAAACAATGATTTGAGAGCCCCCAACTGACATTAGTCTGCGTGGATATCTTGGCGATATACGTGTGAGGATTGGCCGTCTTGTTTCCAGCGAATATGGGCTGGCATGAAGCAGTCGGCAACCTCCAATAACAGAGACTATTATCGCTCGTGCTATAGAAACCGAGGATCTGGTCGTTGTCGTTTATTGAGCATGCCTCAGCGAGGGCGGGGATAATATGGGGCACGATTCCCGTTGCTGTAGAAGCCAGGTGAGTCCAAACTCCAGCCGCCCAGGTTCCGTTCCGGTAAAGAACTGTTCCCTTATCACTAATTTGAAGCGGACTTGGATCTCCAGCAGGCTGAGCGGTGGTGATATGAAAAAGGGCATAGCGCGGCATGTCCTTCAGTTTCGGAACCGAAGTGGCACCTGGACTGGAACCGCTCGCAAACGCTTGGGCTGCGGTCAAAGAGGAATCCCAATATGCCGTGTCGGGATCGAGGGTATTGAGATCGAGATACCCCCAGTTTTGCGGGTCGGATGCGATCAGATAGGCAATCTCACTGGTTTCCCAGTCGTCCGCCATGCCATTTTGGTTGGCATCATCATACGGAACGATCTGGATGATGGTGGTTGCGTTGTTGGCATCCGTGGTTGTGATGGTGATGCGTCCATCGGAAGTGATATGATTCGGGATGATCGCATTGGGGTAGAGAGAGGACAGGGAGACGGCAGTGGCTGACGGATCGCTCTTGATCTGAAGATCTTCGATGCGAATTGGCGTGCCGTCCGGCGCAATTTGGAAAGGCTTGGGGCCGGTGCCGAGCAGGCGGCTGTTGTTGGACGACAAACAAACGGCTGCTTCCACACCAAGGCCGGGATGTCTGACGAGGGTATAGGTGTTGGATGATGCGTTGAGCAGGTAGGCCTCGTCATAGGTGCTATCGTCCGGGTTCACGATGGAACGATGGATGAGAACCATTCCGTCATCCGATAACGCGTGGACCGATGGAGTGGTTGCCGCCGGGAACCACTCGACGGGCATCGAAATGGTGTTGGAGTCTTCTCCAACCTGAATCACCACGTCGGACTCGACGTGAGCCGGAATTTCCCCAGAGGCGGGAACTTCGCGGTCCTTGGTGCCTGCCACATCGCCGGTGTTGCTGATCGCTTGCCATGAGACATCGGCCGCAAGTTCACCGAAAAAGATTCCAGGTTTCTGTAGGATCAATAATGGAGCACCGGTTGTGTCGGTTTGGTACACGCGGAAGGTCCCATCACTGGATTCCGGTCCGCTTGGAACCAGTGAAACCCCATCTTGGATTATGTTATCAGCCACGAGGTCGGCGGCAATGGTCTCCAAACTATTCCACGCGGTATCCGGAGCAATGGTGCGATTGCCGTCGGTATCCGGAACGGTAATCCGTTCGAGTATGCTCTCAGGGGTCAAGATTTCGGAGTCTCGAACGACGACCGAGCCGTCATCCGCCGCAGAGTGGAAATATTTGTTTGATTCGGAAGGCGGTACATCGCCAAGCGGCAAGACTTCAATGCGATAGATTCCGGTGGGGCAGGTGCCGATTTCAAATTCCCTCAGATTGGAAACATGATCACCGTCGGCGTCCATATCGGCGTCTGCCGGGTTGAGCGGGTCCAATCCCCATTTGACTTCCCAGCCATCCGGCATGCCGTCGCCGTCGCTATCAGGATTGAGGGGGTCGGTGCCGCGTGCGATTTCTTCGCCATCAGTGAGACCGTCATTGTCACTATCCGGGTTGTTAGGATCGGTGCCATGCTGATATTCCTCCAAATTGGTCAGACCATCACCATCTGGATCGTCATCGGGATGAATCGTGGATAAGCCTCCGTTTAACAGGATGGCGGTGAAATTCGTGGCCAACCAGAGGTCCGGAATTCCGGAGATTGTCTGTGCTTGGGTGGGATCGGTGCCAAGTTTGTATTCTTCGGCATCGGTCAGTCCATCGCCGTCGGAATCGACATCCTCAATCCTGACACGCCAGAACACGGATTGGTCATTTGGGATCGGGAAGTTATATGTCCATGTGCCATCTGTAAGGGCCGTGGATTGTTCCACTTGCATCCAGCTTGTCAGGTTGGGGGAAGTCAACAAGGTGTATTGCTTCCCGACGATGACCGGCCAGCTAATCGTGGCAACCTCTGCATAGGACTCGGGAATTTCGTCATGGTCGAGATCGAGCAGCACGTCGTGCAAGATGACGACTTCCGGACGCACAAATCCGTTTGGCGATGTCGCATCGAATGGATCGGTTCCGGCGACTGCTTCCTGCTCGTTGGTCCAGCCATCATTATCAGCGTCCGCCAGCGGATCAAAGTCCCCGGGGAACAGGTTGCCGTTGTTGAATTGCAGTTCCCACACATCACTCATCCCGTTATCGTTCGTGTCGAGAATTGCGGAGGCGGGCAACGCGCAAAGAGCGGTGAACAACGCACCGAGGGAAAAAGAGTGGTTCATTTGACACCTCCTTTGGCGGGCGCGGGTTGTTCGGTGCGCCAGTAATTCAGGACGATATTCTTGGGCTGCGGCGGATGGGCTTTGAGATCGGCTTCGCGCTGAAGGCGCGCTTGCTCGCGACCCTCGTAGGCGGTCTTTAGTCGCCAAAATTCGCGGTTGTAGAGGTCATGGAGCGATTGGATGGGAACGAGGACGGAAGAATCGGCAGGCGGTGTGCCGACGATGTTGAAGGTGGCAGGACCGGCAGGAAGATCCGGGATGTTCGGGGGGGAGTAAGCCCGACCATGGGACGCCAGCGCTGCGGCCATGCGTGTGGTGTCGATGTTGCCCCATACCAGGAAAAGGCTGTAGGTGCGGCCGTCGGTACCAACAAAGGAGTGAATGCCAGAAATCAGGGAGAAATCCGCCGATGACCAGAACGTGAAAGGCTCGTCGCCGTTCTTGGGCCAATATTGGACCAGAGTGCGTGGCGGAGAATTCCTAAAGCGGTACACTGTGGCACCGAGCGAGAGCATGGGAGTTTCCGGATGGCTTGCGCGGTATTCCGCCAGGCGTTGTTTGAAGGCGGCATTATCAATGGCAGGAGGCGCTGATTCGGCCACCGGTTCCGGTGGTGGCGGTAAGGCTATGGGCTTGATCTTCTGGATGGTGATCGTGCGACCTCCCTCCTCGTGGATGGTGGATTCAAGGATGTTCCTGGCTGGAACGACGAATTGGGGCTTCTGAGGCGCGGGCGGCGGTGGCGTGCCGTCCGGGATATTGCCAATGATCCGTGCGGGTGTTGGCAAGATGGGGCGGGCTGCAGCGGGCATGGCCGGGGATGCGATGGCCGGTGCGGCGGCGGAATCGTTGGCGGGGGCAGCGGCAACCTGCTCCTGCGAGCGGACGGCTGCACTCATACCCATGACGGCAACTAACAAGAGTGGGATCGGTTTCATGCGGGAAGGCAGGGAGGTTGTCCTTGCTGCTGGGCTGGCATATTGCATGTTAGGTGCCTGGGGACGGCAAGCAAAATATGCGAATTATCGCGGATTCGCTGATTGGCAAAGATGCTGCCGTTAGGTCAATTTTTCCGTCTTGGGTCTGAGGCTCTGGTGCCGCGCAAGAATATCTATCGCGTTGTAGCGGCGTGTCTAGGACCGTCGCTGACCATGAGTCATCAATGAACCCGCGTTTTCGCCAAGCGGCGTCTCCTCACACGCAATACACCTGCACGGGACCGACGCCCGAGCCTTGCACGCGGCGGAGTTTTTCCACGGCGCGTTTCACCATCACCGCCGCGGCAAACGCCTCGCCCGTCGTGTTGAGGGTGGAAAAACTGAAGCGCAGACTGCTTCTGGCGCGCGTCTCGTCAATGCCCATCGCCACTTGCACATGCGAGGGGCGCTGCTGGCCGCTCATGCATGCCGAACCGGCCGAGCAGCCGATGCCAGCCTCATCTAACAAAATCAGCAGGCCCGCCGCCTCGCAGCCCTCGAAGGACAGGTGGCGTTGTTAGTCGTCATCACCGACACCAACGCCGCCCCTGTCAAATTTTTTTGCAAACGCTTCCAAGTCGAGCCGCCCGCCCGCCGTCACCGGCACCAGCCTAACACCTCGCGGCAGCGCTTCGGCGCAGCGCAGCACCCACTGTGTTCAATGATTC
>Ga0118677_10012653_pt1 | contig 12325 bp, 9 predicted proteins | sample AliMusrvi5mmetaG_FD_86154 | JGI IMG/M metagenome (GOLD analysis project Ga0118677, IMG submission 86154)
GAGCGCCCGCACCGTAACGGTCGCGTCATCCGGATCATCGACCCGATAGACCACATCCATCAGGGTGGTGCCCGGGCGCATCGCGGCCGAGACGATCACTGGCGTGGGGGCGATGTTCGCGGTGGCGGCCAGTGGCCAAAGGCACAGCGCGAAAGGAACATGTTTGGCTGTCATGATCCTTTTTTACAAGAAATCGGGCTCGGTGGATAGGAAATATTCGCGTAGGGAAAACCAGCCGTCATGGCCGGTGGTCTCGAATATGAACTCCCAACTCCTGCCGCGGGTTTATTGATAAACCAAACCCAAATCCCGGCAGAGGGTTTCCAGCGCTTGCTGATCCACCGCATCGAAGATTTCCGACTTGTCTGACATGACCTGCTAGTTCGCCTTGGCCGGTTTCTTTTCATCGAGGACTTGCAAGGCATGCTCCATGATGCGCTGGAGATAGCCGGTAGTGCGTGCCTTGCGCATGGCGGGCAGCACCGGACGGGCCATTTCACCCAGGCGGTCGAGCACGTTGGCCGCCTGGAGTGCGAACCACGGGTTGTTGGTGTTCGCCAACCATTTTTCCAACACCGGCAGCGCGGCATCGGCTTTCCCTTGCCGGGCGAGCGCCTCGGCCGCGGCGACTTGGACCGCGCCGGAAGAATCCTCCAGGCATTTTTTCAGGGCTGCGGCGGCTGGAGCGGCCTTGTCGCCCAGGATCGTGCATCCCTGTGCACCCCACCAGCGGACCGGTTCGCTCGGATCGGCGAGGGCGGCGGTCAGTTTTGATAGATTCGCCGGGTTGCGTTCGGACGCGAGGTTGGCGAGCTCGAACACCCGCTCCACCGGCCAGGCACCGGGTTTCCGCGACGCCTCGTATCCTTCGAGTGCCGAACCTTCCGGAACAAACCCGTTATCGACGATTTCGAGGGTGTGTGTTTTCAGGGCGGCGCGCAGGCGGTCCAGTGTCTCACGGTGCGCGGGGTTGGCAGCGAGGTTCTTCACGCTGTCCGGATCGACCGCCATTTCATATAACTCCTCGCTCGGTTTTTCACCCCAGAACATCGACGTGGCCGGCGTGAGTTTGCCCTCGCGGGCGACCCGGGCCCACGATTGATAGCCGCGGGCTTTGAACATATAGTCCAACGGCTGCACAAACGGCAGGTCCGGGCGGTAGTTGCGGATATAGAGCCAGCGCGTGTCCATCACCGAGCGCATCATGTCGTAGCGTTCGTCCATGCGGTCGCGGGTGCAGAAAACAAATTCGTTAGGTGCCGCCTTGGGACCGGCGAAGGCGTGGCCTTGCATGTAATCGGGGATCCTGACGCCGGCCAGCGAGAGCACGGTGGGCGCGAAATCGACGAAGCTGACAGGAGTTTTGATGCGGCTGCCGGGAGCGGCGGGCGCAAGGTGCCGCCACTTGGGCGGAAAATAGATGATGAGCGGCACATGGGTGCCGCTTTCCTCAAGGAAGCGTTTGCTGCGGGGCAACACACCGCCGTTGTCAGCATAATAAAAGATGATCGTGTCCTCGGCCAACCCCGCCTGTTCGAGGTCCTTCAGTTTGGCGGCGATCTGCCGGTCGAGCAACGCGAGGTGGTCGTAGTAGCGGGTCCAGTCGGCGCGGATCTCCGGGGTGTCCGGCTGATAGGGCGGAATGCGGACCTTGGCGGGATCGGTGGGCGTGAAGTCCAACACCACGTCCTTCACCGGAAACAGACAACTTTCATGAGTGACCTCATGGTTGAAAACACTGAAGAACGGCTGCTTCGGATCGGAACGTTTCCGGTAGTGGGCCTTGTTGCCGCACTCGTCCCACGTTTGTTTCGGTTGGATTGGCGCGTTGTAATCGGTCTTGGCGTTGTTGGTGGTGTAATAACCGGCATCCTTCAACAACAGCGGAAATCCCTTGAGCCATGAGGGGATCTTCCCCTGGGCGCGCATGTGGTTGGCCGGACCCGATGAAACCGCGTAGGTCCCGGTGATCAGCGCGAAACGCGACGGCGCGCACACCGGTTGCGCGAAACAACGCTCGTAATACACCCCGTCGCGCGCCAACTTGTCGAGCGTGGGAGTCCGCGCCAGCGGATCACCGCAACAACCTAACAGAATCGTGTTGTCTTCGCTGACCAGCCACAGGATGTTGGGTTTGTCCGCCGCGGAAACGGCAACGCAGGCGGCTAGCAGAATCAGCGGAATTCGGAACAATGATGCATGCATGGCGTGATAATGTGAATCCTCATTTTGGTCTGGCGGCCTGCCAGCCGGCGGTGAGTTGGGCAGCGAGTTGTTTCACCAAGGCCGCGTTTTCGGGTTTGTTGGCGATGTTATGGTTTTCCTGCGGATCATTCCGGTGATCATATAACTCGACGGCGTCCACCTTCGAGTGGTCGTCGCGGTGGACCCAACTGGTGAAGCGGTAGCGGTCGGTGCGCATCGTGTAGCCCATCAATGGTCCGACGCCCTTGCCGCCACCGCGCGGGTACTGGCTGAACGCCGCGGTTTTCCACGGGCGGTCCGGATTTTCCAGCAAGGGCTTGAAGCTGGTGCCTTGCAGATGCCCCGGCAACGGCAGTCCCGCCAGTTCCGACAGGGTCGGATAGATATCCACGAACTCGACCAGCGCGTCGGTGTGTCTGCCCGCGTTTTTCATGCCCGGCACGGACAGCAACAGCGGCGCGTTGACATCGTTTTCGACGTTGCTGTGTTTGCACCAGGCATCGTGTTCGCCGAGTTTCCAGCCGTGGTCGCCCCATAGGATGACGATGGTGTTGCCCCGCAGGCCGAGTTGGTCGAGTTGGTCGAGCACCTTGCCGACCTGCGCGTCGGTATAACTCACCGCCGCGTAATACCCGTGCTTGAGTTGGCGGGCGAGGTCGTCGGGAATCGAACCCTGCGGGATGCCGTGATAATTGCGCAACTCGCCACCCGGCAGGATGGCATAGTCGGGCGTGCCCTCCGGGCGGAATTTGTTAGGCGCGAGGGCGATTTTCGCGGGGTCGTAGAGATCCCAGTATTTTTTCGGGGAAACAAACGGCAGGTGCGGCTTGATGAATCCCACCGCGAGAAAAAACGGTTCGGGTTTCTTGCTCAGATCGCGCAGGGTGGCGCACGCCAGGTCGGCCACCTTGCCATCGGTATAGGTATTGTCGGGCACATCCGCGGATTCGAAGGCCGGCCCGCGGGTGTTGGCACCGGGCACTTTGCCGGGCTTCTTTTTCTTCGCCGGTTCGCCATCGGGTTCGCCGGCGAATTGGCGGTCGTTCAACCTGACATTTTCCGGCAGCGCGTAGGCGACGGCCTTCGGGTTCTGCCACGGCACCGACCAACTCGGCGGATCGTCGAATCCGCCGTGATAGATCTTGCCCATGCCCTGGACGAAATACCCATGCTGCTTGAAATGCTGGCCGAGCGTGACCACGTCCGGCAGGGCCGTGCGGAAATGCGTTTCCAGATCCCACACCTTGGTCGTGTCCGGCCGCGTGCCGGTCAGCAGGCTGGAGCGTGTCGGCGAACACACCGCTTGCTGGCAATACGCGTGCTTGAAGACCATGCCCGCCTTGGCGATGCGGTCGATGTTGGGACTCCTGATGTAATCCTTGCCATAACATCCGAGTTCCGGCCGCAAATCGTCCACCGCGATGAACAGGATGTTGGGTTTGTTAGGAGCGGCCCCGGCTGCTGGTGCCGTGAATGCGGCAACGGCTAACAGGATGGGAAAGATCGGTTGGGCTTTCATGGGACGGAGGCGGGATGGGTGTTTTGATCGGAAATCCGCGACAAATTGAACGCCACGGGAGGAAAGATTCTTTCATCTTCCAAGTGGGGCACGGGCGGCTCGCCTGTGTCTTCATCATCTTCCAAGTGGGGCACGGGCGGCTCACCCGTGTCTTCATCATCTTCCAAGTGGGGCTTTTCCTGGGCTTTTCTTTGAAACACGGGCGGGCCGCCCATGCCCCACTTTTTGGTACCACTTTTGGCGCCGGTCACAGGAAACGATCAAGCATCTTGCGGCTGTTAGGGTCGAGGGCTTGCGGGTTGCGGATGAGGAATTGGATGCCGCGGCTATCGACGATGAGGAGGGCGGCACCGGACAGGCGGCGGATGTCCTCCTCGGCCTTGATGACCAATTCGGTTTCGCCGCGGTCGGTTTCCACGCTCCAGGTGCAGGGCATGTCATAACCGGTGACGCTGCGCAGGCGGCGGATTTCCGGCATCAATTCGCGGCCTTCCAGTTCCTCCTCCACTAACAGACGGATCGCCTCGGGCAGGTCGTCGAGTTTGGGGATCCAGACCAGTTCGTGGCCGTCGGGGCTGAGCAAGGCGATTTGCGCCTGGGGAGCGGTAACCGGGAAAGCCCGCGCGGGTTCGACACCCACCTGCACCATACCACCCGGCGAGGTGAATACCAATTGACCGAACTCGTTGCGATGAAGTTGGAAAGGAACGGTCATAGGTCAGATTTCCTTGAGCAAGGCTTTGGAACTCTCGGTGTCATCCACCTCATCGCCATCGTCCTCCTCGCCGGCGGGAGGTCCCTCGCCGGTGAAAAACTTCGTCTGGGCACGGTCGAGGCGGTAATAGGCGCCCTTGTTAGCTAGCAGTTCCTCATGTTGGCCCTCCTCGACGATCTGGCCGCGGTCAAGCACGACGAGGCGGTCGGCGCGGCGCAAGGTGGACAGGCGGTGGGCGATGGCCAGGGTGGTGCGGCCACGGATCAGGTTGTCGAGCGCGGCCTGGATTTCCAATTCGGTTTCGGTATCGACCGAGGAGGTGGCTTCGTCGAGGATGAGGATGCGCGGGTTGATGAGCAGGGCGCGGGCGATCGAGATGCGCTGGCGTTCTCCGCCTGACAGGGCCTGACCGCGTTCGCCGACCGGCGAATCATACCCTTGCGGCAGGCGCAGGATGAACTCGTGGGCGTGGGCGGCGCGGGCGGCGGCGATGATTTCCTCGCCAGTGGCCTCCGGTTTGCCATAGGCGATGTTTTCGGCGATGGTTCCGAAAAACAGGAACGGTTCCTGCAGGACCAGGCCGATGTTGCGGCGGTATTCGGCGACCGGCAACGAGCGGATGTCCACCCCGTCGATGAGCACCGCACCCTCCACCACATCATAGAAACGACATATCAAATTGACGAGCGTGCTTTTGCCCGATCCGCTGTGGCCGACCAGCCCGATCATCTCACCGGGCGCGATGGATAGGCTCACATCCTGCAGGATGGTGCGCATCCCGTAGCGGAAACACACATTGCGCAATTCGACCGCCCCTTTCACTTTTTCCAGATGCACCGGGTGGCTCGGTTCCGGAATGCTCGAAACATGATCGAGGATGTCGAAGATCCGCTTCGCTCCGGAAGCCGCCCGCTGGGTTACCGAAACGATGCGGCTCATCGAACCGAGGCGTGAGTAAAACCGGTTGATATAGGCGAGGAACGCCAGCAGCACTCCCACCGTGATCTCGTGCTTCGACACCTGCCAGATGCCGAATCCCCACACCACCAGCAACCCGACTTCAGTTAGAAACGTCACGGTCGGGGTGAACATCGACCACACCTTGTTGACGCGGTTGTTGACGGCCAGGTTGTGAAGGTTGGCTTCGCGGAAACGCTGTGCCTCGCGGGTTTCCTGGGCGAAGGCCTTGACCACCCGGATGCCGGGGATCGTGTCGGCGAGCACGCTGGTGACTTCCGACCAAACCCGATAGACCTGGTCGAACCCGTGGTGGAGTTTGGCGCGCACGGTCTGGATGAGCCAGGCGATGAAGGGCAGCGGCACCAGGGTCACCAAGGCCAGCCACGGGTTGATGGATATGAGGACGACCGAGGTCATCGCGATCATCAGCAGATCCGTCACGAAATCCAACAGATGGGAAGACAGGAACACGCAAATGCGGTCGCTGCCCGAGGAAATGCGGGCCATCAGGTCGCCGGTGCGTTTGCCGCCGAAGTACTCTAACGAGAGTCCCTGCAGGTGTTCGTAGGTGGTGGTGCGGAGGTCCGAGCCAATACTTTCGCTGACCAGGGCGAGGATGTAGGTTCTGGCCCAATCGAGGAGCCAGGCGAGCAAGGAGGCACCGGCCAGGCCGCCTAACAACAACGTGACCTTGCGGTGGTCGATGGGCACGCCGTTTTGAAACGGGATGAGCACCTTGTCCATCAGCGGCATGGTCAGATAGGGTGAAACCATGGTGGCGGCGGTGGCCAGCAAGGTGAGGACCATGCCCGCGAGCAAGCGGCCTTTGTAGGGTTTGGCGAATCGCCAAAGCCGGAACAAAGTCCATGGCGACGGCGGTGCATGCACGGTTCTGGCGCACACCGGGCAACTATCGTGGCCTTCCGGGATCGGGCTTTCGCAGATCGGGCAAACGATTTCGGCGGGCGGCACCACCGGTCGGTTTTCCGCCAGCGCCATGATGTGTTCCTGGAATTGTTCGGTGAGTCGGCGCACGGCCGCATCGCGGCAGGTGGTGTGGCGCCAGCAGGCAAGCAGGCCGGTGGCTTCCAGCAACCTCAAGGTGCCAATTCCGGCATAGTCGCGATGCTCCAACACCAGCCCGGGCCCCAAATCCCAACGCCGCCAACCGGCACCGCCCGGATCCTTGGCGAGCAATTGCCGTTCGGTCAACACGACCACACCGCAGCCAAATCGAAGACGCTGGGTCAGATCGAGATCGAGGCTGGTGATGACGGACTCGCCGGGAGCCAGCATGGACGCAATCTCACCGCGCCACGGATCGGGAAGCGCGCTGGTGGCGGAAGGTGAAATCTTGGGGCCGGCTGTCTTCATCGATGAGGGCCCTCGGTTGGCCACGTCCCCGGAATCGGGTGCCGCTGCGGGCTAACACAAGTGTTGCTCCGATTCGCCGGGCTTGCAACACTTTTTGCAAAGAGTGAGACGGGTTTCCGCGGAGGCGTGAGTTCTCAAGTGGGATACTATCTCTGGCGCTGGGGCATCGAAGTGAACTTCCGCGTGGAAAAGGCCATCATCGGAACCGCGGAGGTCTAGGTGCGCACGCCATCCTCCAACCTATCCAACATCCGCAGCAAACCATCAAGAATAGTCAGCGGATGGGGCGGACAACCGGGAATATATAAATCGACTGGCAGGATGGTCGCCGCTCCATTGTGCACTTGCGGATGCCCGGCAAACGGTCCGCCGGAGATCGCACAGGCCCCCACCGCAATCACGATCTTCGGTGCCGGCACCGCAGCGTAGGTCTTCTTCAGCGCCAGTTCCATCCCCTTGCTCACCGGGCCGGTGACCAACAACCCGTCGGCATGGCGCGGCGAGGCGACAAATTGGATCCCGAAGCGACCGAGATCCCAGCCGATGGTGCCGAGCACGTTGATATCCGCCTCGCAGCCATTGCAACCGCCGGCGCTCACCTGCCGCAAGCGCAGCGAACGCCCAAACAACTTGAGCAACTTCGCATCGAGCGCGGCGGCCAGGCGGACTTGTTCGCGCCCGGGCTCTCCTAACAAAAGATCCTCGCGGTTCCTCACGGCCATGCGGTGGTCACCGGTGCGGGTGATCGCATCCTGTGAACATGCATCCATACATTCCGCGCAAAACACACAACTGCCGAGATCCAACGAAACCGGCTTGCCGGCAGTGCGGGTGATGGCTCCGGTCGGACATGCCGGCACACACGCGGCACATCCATCGGCACAATTGTTAGAATCCACCTTGAGTGCGCCGCCGTGGCGGTCCGGCAGTGCGGGTGCCGGGCCATGCGGATAGGCCATCGTTTCGCAGCCGCGTTTCAGGCGATGAATCAATGTATCCGTGATGAACATGTGAATGATTCCTGGAATCCTTGAAAGAGCAAGGATGTGGTTGTTAGGTCAAGTTTTCTGTCTGGTTTCTGGTCTCTGAAGCGAAGCCTCGCCAGGTTAAAGATCGAAACCGCAATAGGATAGGTTAAAGCTCTTGTTACAGATCGGAAAATCCGAGATCGCCGTGCCGCGCAGCGAGAGCGCCAGCCCGCTCCAATTGTGGAACGACGGATCGGTGATCTTATAACGCCGGAATTTCCCATCACTGTCTGTTAGTGCGACGTGGCAAACCTCGCCGCGCCATCCCTCGACGAGCGCCACGGCCAAGGTATCAGGTGCCGCCGCCGGAAGTTCATCTAACAAACAACCGTCCGGTGGAGTTGCTAGCTGCGCACGCAGGAATTCGCCCGAGCGTTGGATTTCCAGCGACCGCACGCGGGCGCGGGCAAACACATCGCCGTCCGGCCACACCGTCACCGGCGCTTGGGCGAAGCGATACCACCCGCTCGCATGGTCGTAGCGCACGTCGCGCACCAACCCGCAGGCTCGGGCCGCCGGGCCCACCAGACCGATTCCGGCGGCCTGCGCCGGGGTCACCGTGCCGACATTTTCAAAACGCGCCCGCAGCGAGGCCGAATCCCAGAACCACTCCACGGCCTGTTCGGTGTCGGCCAGCGCGATGGTCAGCCGCTCTAGCAAAAGTGCCGCCCGCGCCGGATCCAGGTCGTGTCGGCAGCCGCCCGGTCGCACGAGTCCGCGGCCGAACCGGTTGCCGCACAGCATGGCGGTCAGATTGAGGAAGTCGCCGCGGATTTTCCCGCAAGCGGCGGAAGTCGGCAGGAACGCGACATCGTTGGCCAGCGCGCCGATGTCGCCGGTGTGATTGGCCAGGCGCTCGAGTTCGAGCGCGATGGCCCGCAACCACTGCGCGCGCAACGGTGGCTCGGTGTCCGCCAAAGCCTCTAGCACATTCGCATAGGCGGTGGCGTGGGCGATGCTGGTATCGCCGGCGATGGTTTCCATCTGGACCATGGTCGCGCGATGCGGCCCGCCGGCGAGCGCGTCCTCGATGCCGCGATGTTGATAGCCGAGCGCGATTTCCAAATGTATAACTTCCTCGCCCGCACATTGGAACCGGAAGTGGCCCGGCTCGATCACGCCGGCATGCACGGGACCCACGGCCACCTCATGAATCTCCCCGCCATCGACACGGAAGAACTTGCCGTTGGCGGGCGCGTCGCCTGCGGTGCGGCGCACCGGTTTGAGCCACGGATGTCCCTCGGGGATCAGTCCGTGTTGTTCCCATATCTCGCGCTCGAACAAATGCGCCTGCGGATGGGTTGCGGTGAGTGAGGGAAACGATCCGGTGACCGGCGTGCTGCGGCCGACGGCCAGAATACTATCCGCATCGTAGGCGAGCACGGCCACCAATTGCACGGCATCTCCATCCGGCACACCGAACAACGAACACAGGCGCGCGCCACGCTCCAACTCCGCCGCAGTCGCGCGGATGAACCCGTCCACCGGCCACGCGGGCACCTCCGCCCACGGCAAGCTGGTGGCGTTGGCTAACAGGGCAAATGGAGTCGCGGCGCTCATGGGGATGGATAGAGTTGTTTGGCGGCGGCGTCCCAAGCATCGTGCAACACCGCCGGTTGGAACAGGCCAAGCCACAGCGACAGTCCTAACAAAACCAACGGCGGCAGGATCAGCCCGACCGTTTCCACGAAGCGTTTGCCGTCAGCCCTGGCACCATCGCGCGGACGCCCGTCCACAATGCCGAACACCACCCGGGTCAAGCCGAAAAACGCCAGGAGCAGGCACCCGAGAAACATCGCGGTGGCCACACCATGGCCGGTATTCAAGGCCGCCCACACCACTTGCAGTTCGCTGAAAAATGGTCCGAATGGCGGCAGGGCCGTCACCGCGAACATGCCGGTCACGAAAATCGCCGCGGACTTGGGCGTGAGCAGTCCCATACCGCGCACATGGTCCATGGACGCCGATCCGGCGGCGCGGCGGATGTTGCCCGCACTCAGAAACAGCGCCCCTTTGGTCAGTCCGTTGCTCCACACATGAAACAGCGCGGCCATCACGCCCGCCGGCCCCAGCGCCGCCCCAATGGTCAGAATCCCCATGTGCTCCACACTCGAATACGCCAGCATGCGCTTGAAATCGCGCGTGCCTAACAAAAATAGCGCCGCCACCAGCATCGAGAACAACCCGATGCCCATCAACGTGTGGTCCGCGACGGTCCCCGCACCCGCAGCTCCGACCACCGAGCGGATCCGCAGGATCGCGGTGAACGCCACCGAAGTCACGCCGCCGGCCAGGATCGCGCCGACGATTCCCGCAGCCTCGCCATAGGCTTCCGGTTTCCAGGTATGCATCGGCGCCAGGCCCATCTTGGTGCCATAACCCACTAACAACAACACCCACGCGATGAGCACCCACGGCCGTGACAACCCCACCCCCTGCGCCATGAGCGCCACGAATGTCAGGTTGCCCCCGCCACCACCGTGCAGCGAGGCATAGCCGAGACACAACGACCCCAACAACGAAAGCGCGATGCCGGTGCCGCCGACCAACAGGTATTTCCAGGTCGCCTCGAACGCGCGCGGTGTGCCATTGAAATGGAGCAGCGGCACGGCGGCCAGCGTGACCGCCTCGGTGAAGATCCACAACATCCCGAGATGCCTCGCCTGATGCCCCGCGCTCAGCAGCCCGAGCACCGCCAGCAGCGCGGCGACAAAGATGCGGTTCGGCCGTTCGTGCCGCACCTTCAGATAGGTCACCCCATACCAGGCGCAAATCAGGAATAACAGCGAAACCACCGGCAACACCGCCCGCGCCAACGGATCGAAGGCCAACCAAGCACCCGGTTCGACCGGCGGCGGTGCGAAAAACAACCAACCGCACAGCAAGGCATGGATCAGGCCGACGGCCGGCAGCAGCAGCGGTCGGCTGCGGTTGCACGGCCACGCCGCGGCCAGCGCCGCGCCTAACAGAGGCACCATGATGAGGAGCAGCGATTTCATTCCCGGAGTGCGGTGAGTTTGCGGGTGTCGAGCGAATCGAAGGCCCGCTGGATGCGGTCCACGATGATGCCGATGATGAACACGCCCACGGTGAGGTCGAGCAGCACCCCGGCCTCCACCAACAACGGCATGGCCTTGATCAGCAGCAACCCGAATAGATAAATGCCGTTTTCAAGTATCAGATAACCGCACACCTGCGAGATCGCCTTGGTGCGGCCGATCAGCAGGATGAATCCGGTGAGCACCGTGGCCAGCGCCCCCGGCACCAGCAAGGTGCCCGCATGTTCCGGCAACAAGGGCAATAAATGCGCCAGCGCCAGCGCCGCGATGGCACTGCCCGCACCTAACAACAATGACGGCACAAAACCGATCAGGGGTTCCAGTTCGCGGTCGATTTGCGCCGTGCGCATCGCCCGCCGCAACAGGCTCGGAATCACCAAGCCCTTGCCGGCGATGGTCGCCAGCGCGATGAGCGCCACCCGCCAGTCGAGTTCATGCTCCATGATCATCGGCATCACGCCGAGGATCACGCCCTGCACCGACATCGTCCGGATCAGCGCCGGTAACCGGCTGGTGCCCAGCGATAACAGATTGAGGCCCATCGCCAGGCCTATCAGAAGATTGAGATTCGGGTTCATGCCTCACCACCTTTCCATGCCACCAGCAACGCGAACAGACATAACAGAAACGCTGCGGTAAGCAGCAATGGCACCCGGCGGAATGCGAAGCGGGCCAACAGCGATTCCACCAATCCGACTCCCACCGTCACCATCAACACGCTTGCCACCAGCAACGTGCAGGCCACCACGGGTCCGAAATATCCCAACGGCACCACCGCCTGCGTCAGCAACACCGCAAACAGCAAGAGTTTCACCGAAGCACCGTGCAAAATCACGGCCAACGGCGGTCCGCTGTGATCGAGCACCATGGCCTCGTGGATCATCGTCAACTCGAGGTGGGTGTTAGGGTCGTCGAACGGCACCCGGCAGTTCTCGGCCAGCAGCACGATGAACAACCCCGCCGCCAACAACACCGCACTGGCCCCTGCCGTGGGTGCCAGCATCGTCACCAGCGACATGCTGCCGGTCTGCACACTCAACGAAAGCACCGCGGCGATCATCGCCGCTTCCGCCAACACCGCATAACTCACCTCACGCACCGCCCCCATGCCCTCGAATGCCGAACCGGTTTCCATCGCCGCCCAGGCCGTGCAGAACCGGCCGAGAGCTAACAGATAGATAAACAGCAGCACGTCGCCGCGGAAACTCAGGCCGGCTCCGGCCGGTCCGAGCGGCATCAGCAGGGTTGCGCCCACCAGCGCAACCCAGGCCACGGCGGGCAGGATGACGAACATGGGCGAGGCCAGGTTGCTCATGACCACGTCTTTGCGCCACAGGCGGGCGAGGTCGTAATAGAGTTGCAGGATGGGCGGCCCTCGGCGGCCCGCGACTATGGATTTCACCCGGTTGATGATGCCCGGCAACAAAGGCGCGAGCAGCAGCCAGCAGGCGAGACGGAGCAGGAA
>Ga0118677_10012655_pt1 | contig 12324 bp, 10 predicted proteins | sample AliMusrvi5mmetaG_FD_86154 | JGI IMG/M metagenome (GOLD analysis project Ga0118677, IMG submission 86154)
GCCGGGGAGTTTCGGAACAGTTTCCGACCATGGGACCAGGACCTCCGCAGGAACGTCATGAGCCCACCATGGACGTCCGAATAAAATAACGTCGGAAATCGACCTGTCCGACCTTGGGTGATGGTCGACTCATGCGCCTCCCCCTTCCGGGGGAAGTTGGGGGTACCCCAACATTCGTGCAACCAGGGATCAAAGTTAGAAGTTCATAATGCCTTCGGAGGCCAACAGGTCGGGGATCAAGCCGGATCTCCCTCTCGATGGCGGTGCATGATGCCCATGACGGTGGTGACGCTGAGGTCGACTTCCTTCGCGATGCCCCGATACGACTTGCCTTCCTGATGGAGCCGAATCACCTGGGAAGCTTTTCGGTCGGACTTTGGGCGTTCTCCCTGCCTTCGACCAAAAGTCTTCCCCCGAGCTTTCGCGGATGCGAAACCGGACCGAATTCGTTCCCGAAGAAGATCCCGCTCGAATTCGGCAAGAGAAGCCATCAACGATGCGATGAGCTTTCCATGGGGCGTGCTCAGGTCGAATTGCAGGCCGGCCTGCGCGATCAGTGAGACCTTCCAGGCCTGGAGATCCTGGAGGGTCTGCACCAGGTCCATGGTGCTCCGCCCCCACCGGGTCAGTTCTGTAACGAGGACTGCGTCGATGCGCCGATCCTGGGCTAGGTCCATGACCCTTCTGCGCTCGGGGCGTTGGTCCTTGGCACCGGAGGCAACTTCCTTCCATATCCCGACCACCTCGAAGCCTGCCCGCTGGGCAAAGGCGGTGAGATCCCGTTCCTGGCGTTCGCAGGATTGGTCCACCGTGGAGACCCGGCAGTAGATGGCGACTTTCTGTATCAGTTGAACTCCTCGAATTTTGGAGGCCGGAAACGCAGTGGTGGCGTGGATGGTTCTTTGTGCCATTATGCCTGTAATTCAATTATCACGGAGAGAAATATGAAACGCAACTGGACCGAGCGCGAGCTATCCGATCACTGGAGCCTATCTTCTACGGAAAGGGACCTTCTGGATTTCAAGCATGGGACCACGCGCCTGGGATTCGCACTGTTGCTGAAGTTCTTTCAAATCGAAGGGCGATTTCCGACTTCTTCCAAGGAAATACCCAGAGCGGTTGTCCCCTTCGTGGCCAACCAGACGGGGGGAAGGCCGCAGGACCTGGATGTCTACCCGTGGGAGGGGGCGACAATCAAGCGTCACCGTGCCGAGATCCGCGACTGGTGCGGATTTCGGGAGGTCACGCTTGCCGACCTTGAGGCCCTGAAACGATGGCTGGTGGAGGAGGTCATACCCCTGGAACCCCGTGCAGAGGGACTGCACGAGGCCTTGCTTCAACGCTGCCGGGCACTCCAGGTCGAACCTCCCGCAGCGGACCACGGGCAGCGGATCATCCTTTCTGCCCTGCAGGACCACGACACGCGGTTCTGTGATCGGATCCTCCAGCGCCTGGATGCTGCTACCGTGGATCGCATGGATGCCTTGCTCCAGCCCAACCCGGCGGAGGATGAAATGGAATGGACACCCTGGCAAACCCTCAAGGGTGAGCCTGGAAAAGCAGGCGTGGCTAGCGTCAAGGAGGCCGCAGCCCGGCTGGCCCTTTTACGCGGGATCATGCTCCCGCCAGGGATCTTCACGGACGTCCCGTTCAAGCTGGTAGAGCGCTTCGCGAAGCAGGCCGCGGTGGAGGAACCCTTCGAATTGCGCCGGCATGCGGGGCCGTTGAAGGCGACCCTCCAGGCCTCGTTCCTGCATCTCCGGAGCGAAGATCTGATGGACCACCTGGTGGATCTTCTCATCGGGACGGTTCATAAGATGACCAAGAAGGCTGATCGCCAGATCGACCAGAGCCTGGGTGCAGCCCTCCAAAAGGCCCCGGCCAAGATGGTGAAGCTGTACCGGATGGCCAAGGCCTCCGTGGCCACGCCCAAGGGGGCGGTGGAGGATGTGATCTTCCCGGCGGTTTCCGAGAAGTGGCTGCAGACCCTGATCCAGGAGGTGGAAAGCGACGGCGCCTGCAAAGGCAAGGTGAAGGCCACCCTGCACAGCGTCTACCGCTCCCACTACCGGCAAATGCTTCCGGGCTTGCTGAACAGCCTCGACTTCCGCACCACCACCCCGAACCAGACGGTGCTGGATGCCCTGGACCTGGTGAAGACCCACCTGGACCACAAGGGAACCACCTACCCCAAGGGCGTCTGCGCCCCCCTGAAGGGCATCGTCCCTGCCGACTGGATGCCCCATGTGGTCGTGGGCGAAGAGGATTCCGCCAAGGTGATCCGGAGCGCCTACGAGATCTGCGTCCTGAAGACGCTCAGGGACAAGCTCCGCTGCCGGGAAATCTGGGTTCCGGGTAGCCGGCGCTACCGGAATCCCGAGGAGGATCTCCCGGCGGATTTCGAGGAGCGGAAGGCCTACTACTACGAGCAACTGGAGATTCCGATGGACGCCAAGGCCTATGTCCAGGGCATTCGCGAGGAATTGACCCGGGCACTGGAGGGCTTCAATGCCTCTTTGCCCACTAATCCCCATGTGAAGATCGTGGACAAGAAGGGCGATCACTTTTTCTGTCTTTCGCCTTACCAGGCCAAGGCGGATCCCGAGAACCTGGCCCTCCTGAAACGTGAGATCCAGCAGCGATGGTGGGGAACCAACCTGCTGGACATGCTCAAGGAGACAGACCTTCGGGTCGCTTTTTCGCAGCATTTCCTGAGCCCTACCGAGCGCAGCCACATGGAGAAGGACACCCTCCAGCGGCGGCTCCTTCTCTGTCTTTTCGGGATGGGGACCAATACCGGCATCAAGTGCATGGAATCGAGGCCGGCAGACGACTACAAGGAATTGCTCTACGTTCGGCGACGTTTCCTGTCCGTCGAGGGCCTGCGCCAGGGCATCATCCAGGTGGTGAACGCCACCCTGGACGTGCGCATGCCCCAGGTCTGGGGCGAAGCGACGACCGCCTGCGCATCGGATTCCAAGCAGTTCGCCGCCTGGGACCAGAACCTCCTCACCGAATGGCACATGCGCTACGGCGGGCGCGGGGTGATGGTCTACTGGCATGTCGAGAAGAAGGCCCTCTGCATCTACAGCCAGTTCAAGCGGGTTTCCTCGTCGGAAGCCGGCGCGATGATCAACGGCGTCGTTCGCCACTGCACGGAGATGGAGGTGGACAAGCAGTACGTCGACACCCACGGCCAGAGCACCGTGGCCTTCGCCTTCTGCCGCATGCTGGGGTTCGAGCTGATGCCGCGATTCAAGGATATCAACCGACAGAAACTCCACCGGACATACTGGTTGATCTCCAAACCATCCAGGGTTCATAATCCTTTAAGCACACCACCTAACCATTACATAAACCAAGGGCCGCTTTGCGTCCCAACATAAAGGAGGCATAATGTCATTTAAGGCCCTAAAGTGCCCAAGTTGCGGAAATCCATTATCTATTTTTGGAAATGAATCGACAGCTACCTGTGATCGCTGCAACACATCGGTTATGTTACATGAAAAAATAGAGGTATCTATTGCCAACATACCAGGGGTAGAGAATCTATTTATGTTGGCTAATAATGCTTATGATGGTGGTAATTTCGCAGAGGCTCACAGCTATTTTTCGCAGGTAGTAGCACTGGATAGTTCTTTTGCTTATGCATGGATGGGGCGTGGCAGTTCGGCTGGTTGGCAATCAACGCTTGCCGTAGATAGATTCGGAGAATGTCTAAAGAGTTATCAACAAGCTCTCACTATCGGCATGAGCGATTCCGAAAAACAGGCAGGAGCTGAAGACCTATGCGAGATAGCGATAGCATTCTTTGACTTAGCATGGGGACACATGACAGAATTTAAAAGGAATGCAGTCACTGGCAATCTTAATCAAGGTGGCAGTGCCCTAAATAAAATGGCAAATATGGCTCAAGATGCTCAATGGAATACGGCGCTTAACAATGAATTGTTGACTCAATACGATAAGTGCATTAAACTGCTTGATTCATCTTTACACTTAAAGAAAACTCTTGCTGCATCTGACGCAGCCGCAAAAATGAGTCAGATGTGTGCAGGTATTGTGAACAAAAAAGGCAAAGAAATTCTTGCAAAAAATATTGACCGTTATGTAGGTATCGCACAGAGTATTGATCCAGACTACACAAAACCAGAAAAGAAAAAAGGTTGCTTTGTTATTACTGCAACGATGGGAAACCCGTTAGATGAGAATGTATTGTTGCTCCAAAATTTCCGAGACACAGTTTTGCTTAATGGGCCTATTGGTAGATGCCTAGTTGATATTTACTACAAAATTGGACCAACCCTGGCTGATTTTATTCAAGACAAGATGATAATCCGCAAAATATGCCGTGCCTTCGTCGTTCGCCCGGCAGTAATAATTGCCAAGTCAATAATGGATAATGATAAAAAAATTAGATAACTCATATAACGGATAACCACACCACACACCCTATCGCCTCCCAGGGTGTGTGGTATCGGCTGGAATGGCTAGGTCTTCTCGGCATCCGGGGATGCGGGCCTGTCATCCTCGGTATCTTCGTCCGATAGAGAGGGCATGACCCGGAGCAGATACTGGTCCATCGGGGCACGGTGAAGGCGTTGTCGCCATGGGCCGGGCTGTAGATCATGCCCTTGGCGATCAGGCTGCTGCGCAGCGGGGCGATGGTGGTCACCTTGACGCTCATCCGCTCGGCGATTTCGCCGGGGCGCTGGGGATTGGGGCCACCCAGCGCCATGGTCCGCATGTAGGCCTTCTCGCGCGGGGTGAGGCGGTCGAATCGAACCCGGAAGAAACTGGCGTCCAGGCCCCTGAGTGTACTGGGAGCACAGCACCCAAAGGAAATCTACGTACGCTAGTAACCGTTTATCTTGACACGCTGACCTTATGCCCTACCCCAGGAGCCATGGGGCGGCCCAGCCCGCCAGGTGGGAGTAGCCCAGGCACCTCCGGGTTCGGGCCCCGTGGTCCAGCCGGTTCATGATGGGCGGGGTGACCATTACGGTCAAAGGTTTCGAGGGGGTGAGTGTACTCACCCCCTCGCATTCAGTTGCGTAAAGAACTTTCTGTAAGTTCGTTCCAGTAGGCATTTCGTAGGGGATTCTGCGGGAGGGAGGGCGGAGCCCGACCAAAACCGCAGTCACGATGCTGCTGCTGATTATCAGTTAATCCGGCAGCTGGCCTTGTGGAGAACGCGGAGCGGTCTCCAGCCGACGGCCGAGGGTGTGGGAAGCCTGTGGGCAGGCCCGCAGGGCCGGTGCGCCCTGGGGCCCCGTGGAAAGGGTGTGGGCAGGCGGAGAGGGGGCGGAACGCCCCCGACCAACGCCGGTGCGCGAAGCGCAGTCCACACGCTTTCCATGGGAGCGGGCGCAGTCCACAGGCTTTCCACGCCCGAGCAAGGCCTGCGGGCACCGCCAGGGCCACCAGGAGCCAGAAGGGCATCAGACCTTGTCCTTCATGTTCAGCCAAACCGTCCCCGTCCAGGCCTCATGCTGCTCCATCAGGAGCGCGCCATAGATCCGGGCCCGGGCCTCGGCGTTGCCCCAGATGCGCACCAGGCGGCCCTTGCGCTTCAGCTCCTGGTTCACCCGTTCCACGGTGTTGGTTGTCCGAAGCCGCATGTGGTGGCCCACCGGCAGGGCCAGGATCGCCACCAGACCTTCCAGATGCTCCTCCACGTAGGCCACGGCCTTCGGCGATTTTGTATTCCAGCGTTCCTGAAGGCGTTTGAGAAGATCGTCGCATTCCGCCCGGTCTGCGGCCTGCAGGATCATGCGCACATCGTTGTGGAAGGCCTTCTGATCGTCCTTGCGCACCTCCTCGATGGCGCGCCGGAGAAAGTGGGCTTGGCACTCCTGCCAGCTCGCTCCGGGAAAGGCCTTCATGGCTGCCTCGCAGAGCCCCTCGTGGGCGTCCGAGACCAGCAACTCCACGCCCTTGAGCCCCCGACGTTTCAGGGATGCGAAAAGGCTCTCCCAGGCCACCTCTGTCTCGCCGCCCCAATCAAGGAACCCCAGCACCTCCCGCTCCCCTTCCTCGTTGACGCCCATGGCCCACAGGAAGGCCCGGCTCACCACCCGCTTTCCCTCCCTGACCTTGTCGAAACGGGCATCCACCAGGAGGTAGCGATACCGCCCAAGGGGTCGAGTATTGAAGGCCTCGACCGCCGGATCGAGGTCCTTCAGCAGCTGGGAGACCAGGCCGGCGCTTACCGCAGCCCCGAAGGCTTCCTCGGCGAGCCGGGTCACCTTCCGGTTCGAAACGCCCATCAGGACCATGTCCACGCAGGCAGCCATCATCGCCCGCTCCGACCGCTGCCAACGCTCGAAGATCGCCGGTTTGAAGGATCCGTTTCTCGCCTGGGGCACCGACAGGTCCAGGGCGCCGGCCACCGTCTGGAAGCCGCGGGACTTGAATCCGTTCCGGTAGCCATTGGGCCGCTCGATCCCCCTCGCGTTCCAGGGGGCATTGAAATGCTCATCAGCCTGCCTCTCGATCAGGGCCTGGACTACGGTTTCTACCAGCACCCGGAAGCCTTCACCTCCCGGTTGCGAAAACAGTCCTTCCACAGCCCCCTCGGGGACCTCAAACTTCAACTCGGCCATTGGCTTTCCTTCCGTAGGTGGTTGCTTAGACACTTCCAACCTACTGGAGCCAATGGCCCCTTTGCTACCCGGCCGCCTGAGGCGGCCCGGGGGGCTAACTTACAGAAGAAATTTTACGCAGCCTCGCATTCTCACGGGTTGGTGATCTGCATGGGTGCGTGGACGCACCCATGCGGTTTTGAGCAGGATTTTGCAGGGGGATGTACGCGCAAAAACTATAGTTTTCGCGCTACCCTGAATGGGCTTCGGGAACCCGCATGAATAGGGGCTTTCCCAGACCCCAAATCGGGTGGGTTTTTGCGCGGGGGGGGGGAATCGATGCGGGCAGCCATCTACGCCAGGGTGAGCACGGCTGACCAGCAGACCCTTCCGCTCCAGATCCAGCGCCTGGAGGAGTATGCGGCCACCCGGGCCTGGACCATCGCCCAGCAGGTGGAGGAGCAGGCCTCGGGAGCCAAGGACAGCCGTCCCAAACGGGCGGAGATTTTGAAAGCCGCCCGGAGGCGGGAAATCGACGTGGTGCTCGTCTGGAAGCTCGACCGTTGGGGTCGGAGCATGGCGGACCTGGCGACGACCCTCAACGAGCTGCAGGAGCTGGGCGTGGGTTTCGTGAGCCTCACGGAGGCTCTGGACTTCACCACGCCCAGCGGTAGAGCCATGGCCGGGCTCCTGGGGGTGTTCGCGGACTACGAGCGGGAGCTTATCCGGGAGAGGGTGAAGGCCGGCATCGCTCATGCCCGGGCCAATGGAAAACCCCATGGGCGACCAGCTATGGCTCGGGACAAGGCCGAATCGATTCGGAAGCTGGCGGCTGAGGGTCTCAGCCAGGGAGAGATTGCCCGCCGGTTGCTGATCCATCGCCGCAGCGTCGGCCGGGTGCTGGCTAACAGAGGGCCCGCCATGCTGGCAAATGTTGGCATCCACGTTGAACACCTGGGGGTGAACACCGGGCCCGGCTCCGGGGATGTCCGCACCTGGTCCGCACCTGGCCCTATGGTCCGCACCGGCTCCGCCGATGTTGTCTTTTGTTGACCTCCGGGGCCAGGGTGCGCAGGGAGGTGCGCATGGTGAGGGTGTGCACCCGGCGGGGATTACGAACGGAATTACGAACGGGCCAGCTCCTCCAGCTCCGCCACGTCACCGGGCCCATGCTGGTAAATGCTGGTATTCGGGCCCCGCTGGAGTGGACAGAAAATGACGCCCCGCCCGTGCTATTCCACAACCGTTTCGACGCACCCCCTCCCGCCGCCGGGGTGAGGTGGGCCGGGGCTCTCCGTGGGCTTCCCTGCCTCCGCCTGGGGGATTTGTGCGCACGTTTCGCAACAGGCCGCGCACCCCCCTCCCGTGGGGCCCCCTCATGTTTAGGGAAAAGGGAGTATTTAACCCTTGACTCCTTGACCCAGTGTATTACATTCCATGGGGTAGGGGGATACCATGGCCAAGAGGAGCGGGAAGATGGAGCTGGTGAGCATGGCCCCCGCCTCCCTGGTATCTCCTGGTATCGCCATGGACCTGGCCGGGGCTTTCCTCTCTGGCCGGAACGCCCGCACCCTCCTGGCCTACCGGAAGGACCTGGAGGACTTCCAACATTTCACCCAGGCCCCCTCCCTCCAGGCCGCCGCCTCCCTCCTCACCTCCCAGGGTTCCGGGCCCGCCAATGGCCTGGCCCTGGCTTACCGGGTAAGCCTCCAGGAGCGGGACCTGGCCCCCGCCACGATCAACCGCCGCCTGGCCGCCCTCCGCTCCCTGGTGAAGCTGGGCCGGGTGCTGGGCCTGGTCTCCTGGGAGCTGGAGGTGGAGGGGATCAAGGCCGCCACCTATCGGGACACCCGAGGCCCTGGGGTGGATGGCTTCCGGAAGATGGCGGAGGTTCTTGAGGGTGAGCCAGACGCCAAGAGCCGCCGGGACCTGGCCATCCTCCGCCTCCTCTTCGGGATGGCCCTCCGCCGTGGTGAGGTGGTCTCCCTGGATCTCTCCCACCTGGACCTGGACGGGGGCCGCATCTCCATCATGGGGAAGGGCCGGACCCAGCGGGAAACCCTAACCATCCCGCCCAAGGTCCTGGCCTCCCTCAAGGCTTGGGTGGCCCTCCGCGGGACCGAGGAAGGTCCCCTCTTCACCGCCCTGGACCGTGGCCACGCTGGCCACCGCCTGGATGGGAGCGCCGTTTACCGCATGGTCTCCGAGCTGGGCCGCGCCGTGGGCCTGGCCACCCGCCCCCACGGGCTCCGTCACGCCGGGATCACCGCCGCCCTCGACAGCACGAATGGAAACACCCGCATGGTTCAACGGTTCTCCCGCCACAAGAAGCTGGAGACCCTCTCCCTTTACGATGACGCCCGCCAAGACTTCGGCGGGGAAGTGGCCCGCCTGGTGGACCTTGGAGCTTGATATGGAACACAAATGGGAGAAAAGGGAGCATTACTCCCAATGGGAACATTCCACGGAAAAGAGGGCCGCATGAGCCAGGACTTGAAGGACTGGAAAAAGAACACCCTGGCCCCCGCCTTGGGCCGGAACCTGGCCGCCGCCTTCCCAGAGTTTGACTTCCGCCGTGGGAGCGGGGCCTGGTGGATCGCCAATAAGGTGCCCGCCGGGGTGAGCATCAAGAAGGGGGACATCACGGCCACCGGCCACGGGCTCAAGGGCTGGAGCCCTTCCCAATCCGCCTTCACCTCCTGGGCCGATTACCTGGAGGGCCGGGACGGGCTCCACTTCCCGGAGAACCTCAAGGATCTGGCCCGCCTGGCCGGGGTGGACTTCCCGGAGCGGGACAGGACCCCGGAGCAAAAGGAGAAGGAGAGCCGGAAGGAGGCCCAGCGCAAGCTCCTCCGGGACTTCATGATCCTGGCCAGGGAGTGCCTCCTGGGTGACGCCGGGAAGGACGCCCGCACCTATCTGGAGCGCCGGGGCTTCACCGGGGAGGACCTGGAGCGCCTGGAGCTGGGCCTCTGCCCCGCCGTGGCGGAAGCGGAGAAGGTCCTCACCTCCCAGGGCCACGGCATGGAGCCCGTGCGCCTGGTCCTCAAGGATTCCCGATGGGTGGGCCGCCTGGTGGGGGCCATCCGTGACCCGTGGGGGGAACTGGCCAACCTGTGGGCCAGGGACCTCTCCGGCCAGGCAGAGGACGCCGCCAAGTACCTGTATCTCTCCAATGAGGCCGCCCTCACGCCCAAGGGTGGCCTGGTCCCATTCGGGCTTGGAGACGCCCTCCAGCACGGGGGCCAGGAGAATCTCCTCCTGGTGGAAGGGGTGCTAGACGCCCTCCACCTCCAGGCCCGTGGTGTGAAGAACACCGCCGCCCTTGGCGGGGATGGTGGCCAGCTCTCCGTGGACGTGCTGGAGAACCTGGCCCGGCACAAGGTGAAGGCCGCCTCCCTGCTCATGGACCATGACAAGGGGGGTGAGGAGGGGATCAAGAGGGCCCTGGTGAACCTGGCCAAGGCCCAGCATGAGGGCCGCCCCGCCCCGGAGCTTTGGGTGGTGGACCCGGAGGGCTTGGGCTCCCACAAGGACCCGGACGCCTTCCTCAAGGCCCACCAGGAGGACCCCGCCAAGCTCCTGGAGATGGTGGAGCGCCGGATCTCCGCCCCCCTCTTCCGGGCCCGTTTCCACCTGGCCGGAATCTCCCCGGAGAGCCATGAGACCCAGCGCAAGGAGGCCGCCGCCAAGGTGGTAGAGCTGGCCAATGGGCTCCGGGGACGCCGTGCCGAGCTGGACCGGGAAGACCTCTTCCGCCTGGGGGCCGATGTCACGGGCTACACCCTGGAGGCCCTCCTCCTTGAAGCGGAACACCTGGAAAACGTGAGGGTGAAGAGGGAGGAGGCCCGCACCCTCCAGGAGCTTCTCTCCAAGGCCCGGCAGGACCAGGGAGACCCGCGCAAGGTGGCCAGTGACCTCCGCCAAGGGCTGGAGCGCCTCCATTCCATCGAAGAACCGCCCGCCCTCTTCTCTGTGGAGCGCCTCCTCCTGGAGACTGAGAACGCCCCGGAGGGCCGCCCCTCCGGGTGGGAGACCCTGGACAAGCCCGAGCGGGACGGGGGCTTGGGGCTCCGTTTCAATCCTGGTGAGCTGGCCCTCTTCGGGGCTCGCACCGGCCACGGGAAGACCTCCGCCATGGTGGGCCTGGCCTTCAACTGGACCGAGGCCGGGGAGCGCCTGGGGAAGGATGAGCGCCTGGTCTTCTACTCCTCCGAGGAACCCGAGGTGCGCATCTTCCACCGCCTCCTGGCCCTCCTGACCTACCGGGAGAGCGCAGAGCGGGCCCTGGGGGCCAATGACGTGCGGGACTTCCTCCGCCGGGGTGTCCACAAGGTGGCCGGGAACGCCACGGGGGACCTCTTGAGGAAGGCCATGGACCACCTCCGCTCCTGGGAGGAGCGCCTCCTGGTGGTCTACCGCCCCGCCTGGACCGTGGAAGCCATCGCCGCCCATGCCAAGGCCCTGGCCGAGCGGGAGACCGTGGCCGGGGTGCTGGTGGACTACCTCCAGCGGATTCCCTGCCCGGAGGGTGGCCGGTATGACCGCAGAGACCAGGAGGTTTCCGCCGTGGCCCGTGGGCTCAAGGCCCTGGCCGTGGACCTCTCCGCCCCCGTGGTGACAGGGGCCCAAGTGAACCGGCAGAGCGCCCAAGTGGTGGGCCAGGGCTCCGACAAGAGTTTCACCTCTCACCTCAAGGACTTCGTGGCGGGCCGCCCGGAGCTTCACAACTTGCGTGAGGGTGGAGCGGAGCAAGAGGTGGACCTGGCCTTGGGCCTCATGAACTTCCGGGCCGACTGGGCCGGGAAGACCTCCGCCCCGGAGGTGACGCCCTTTGAGGTGGGCCTCCTCAAGAACCGATACGGGGCCGTGGGCCAGTGGCGGAGCCTGGCCTTTGCCGGGAAGCTCCACCTCCTCCGTGATCCCAGGGAAGGGGAACTCTAGAGATGGCCTCTCCCGCTCTCCGGGCTCTCCGCTCCATGACCAGGGCCACCGCCCCGGCGGGAGAGGTGACGGAGCTTAGGGAGAAAAGGGAGTATTCGGACGGGGGGGAAAGCTCCCTTATCCCCTCCATTGAACTCCTCCAGGGGATGACCCTCTCCGCCTTCCGGGCTTCTGGCCTGGTGGTGGTGGTGAGGTGCGCCCTCCTGGGGGATGAGGTGGTTTGGGCCGCCGATGACACCCTCACCTCTGTCCGGGGCTTTGATGACCAGGGCCGGGTGATTTACCACGGGGAGGAGCTGCGCCTCCTCCTGGCCTTTGCTTCTGACCCGGAGACCCTCCAGAGCTACCACGCCATGCGCAAGGCCGTGGGCCGGGTGGAGGTGGTGAGCCTCACCCAGGGGGAGCCCGCCGTGGAACCTGAAAAAACCTTAAATCCGGAATCGCCCAAGAAGGGGAACGCCGCATGAGTGACGCCAAGCCCGAGACCAGAAAGAAAGTGATCGTGACGGGCCGCATGGACCCGGACCTCCTGGACCGCGCCAAGGCCATGGCCTACTGGACGCCGGGGCTCACCCTCTCCCGGATCATGGAGGACGCCCTCCGGGCCCACAACCTCGCCATCGCCGCCTCGCTCAACAACGAGGGACGCTACTACCTCACCCCCTCCGTCCTCAAGGAACGCCAGATCATCCGGGTGTCCATCGGCAGTTCGGCCACGGAACTCGCGGACGTGGAGGGGCTCTGGGAGGCCCTCATCGACGCCGCCAACCGGCTCCCCGCGTGAACCTTGGACGCG
>Ga0118677_10012656_pt1 | contig 12323 bp, 10 predicted proteins | sample AliMusrvi5mmetaG_FD_86154 | JGI IMG/M metagenome (GOLD analysis project Ga0118677, IMG submission 86154)
CTTGAATCCGGTTGCCTACAGCGAAGGTCGCGGGTGGTGGCGGCGGCGGCGGCGGCGGGGTGGCGGTGCTGCCGCCGCGGTAGTAGGTCCACATGTCCCAGACGAAGGGGCTGATGGCATTGACTCCGCTCCACGACTGGCCCGTCTGGCCACCTGAACTCTCAAGGCTCCAGTAGCGGTCCGCGTAGGCGAAAGTCACCGGGTGATTCCAAGCGGCCTGGCCTCCCGGAATGAGCAGGATTGCCAGGACGTTGCCGTGCCACCCGCCGCCGACCCAGCGGTAGAAGGCGGACGACCAGTTGCTCGCGTCGCGGTTGGGAGAGTTGGTATGCTGCTCGCCCCACTCCGGGAGGCCGACCATGGCTTGGGTATAGGTTTCACGGGGTCGTCCGTCCGCCGTGTACATCACCCGCCCGACGTCGGCCTGGGTCACGTAAAAGGTCTGGCGGTCTTCCGCGAAAACGAAGTGGTTCGCGCCATTGGCCCAATCCAGCATGTTCGCATCATTGAGAGCCAATGCTGCAAGCACCAGCGGTGCCTTGCGTCCGGCGTTGGTACCGCCGTTATCCGTGAAGACCATTCCCGCTTTCACCGAGCCGTAAATATCGATGCCAATCTGAACCAGGCGCACGTAGAGGGTTGCCTTCTGCGCATCCGTGTAATTGAGATGGAGCGACAGCAGACCCAGCGAAAGCCGTTGCGCCTGGTCGCGGCCGTAATCGGGCATGTTGTTGACCGGTGACATGGATTGCACTGAGGCGGCTTCCTTGAGGGCAAGCCACGGGCGCTCGAAATACCCCGTCACGGTTGCCAGATCGGGGGTGCTGGCCACGGGGGCGAGCTTTTGCAGGATGCCATAGTTGAGGCTGGATACATTCCAGTGGGACACCTTGTCCGTGCCCACCGGCGGCGGCCGGAACGCACCTGCCGCCGGGGCGCTGGCCACCACCGTGAGGATGGCGGCATCGGACAACTGGGCATTGGAGGTGTTGGTATTTGGAGCACCCACTGACACGCTGGACACCACCGATGAACCTGCCGCCAAGGTAAGGGGCGAACCGGTGAATCCGGGTGCCAGGTTGAGGGTGCCATCGTACCATGCGTATTTGGTAACCGAGCTGTCAAACCCTTGGGCGGGGTTGATGGTTCCAGGGAGGGGATTGACCATGGTGCCGTTTCTGGTCCATCCTGTCGAATCCGTGACGCAGGCCGGCGAGATCCTGGTGATGGTCACCGGACCCACCACCCACCAGTCGCCGTTGGCGTACTGGCCGACGGTCTTGTCCTGGGAAAACGTCCACGTGAAACCGAACTGCGAAACCGAAGTGGCCGCACCCGCGCTTTGGCTCAGGGCGGTCATTGCGATTGTCGCTGCGGAAAGGCAGGCAAGTGCCGCGGTCATTGTCCCGCGGGCGGCCTTGCAGCGTTGGTGATTGATCATAAATGCTGGTAGTGGAGGTTGGGTATTTATCGAAGGATCCGCAAGATTCAACCCGCCGCGCGCCGAGGCGCATTGACTTGCATCAAGGGTGCCATTGCTGAAAAGAGGAACATCGGAAGGAATCCGGCCGAGTCAACCCAATTCTTCAAGCTTTTTTTGAGATAATATATGTGTGTTGATTTTCAGCGGGTTGTCATGGCCGCCGAAGCGGCTCTTCGCCCAGCCTTCCATACCCAAGCTCCACCGCAGGACCGTCCACCACTTTAACATCGACAGGCGCCTTGCCGCACGGGTCGAGGCGGAGGCCGGCAACCAGCTCGACGCCAATGCCAGCAAGCGAAGCGTGGCCGAGATGGCCATGAGGAATTGATACATTGCGGCGTGGAACCGGCCGTGATTGGAAAGCATATAGACGCGTAGCGCTTCACGGATCATCACCACCGGAAACTTGCTGAATTGGCCGCGCGAACTGCAACCCCCATGATGAATGACCTCCGCTTGCGGAGCATGGTAAATTCTCATGCCGCCGCGCCGGATTTTGCAACACAAGTCCATGTCTTCGGCATACATGAAGTACTGCGGATCAAAGCCTCCAAGGCGACGGAACGTTTCCGCGCGCAACATCATGCAAGCCCCTGAGACGGCTGCCACCTCTTGCGCCGCGGCCCCAGCGGCCGGTCCACTGCGCCGCCACCAGCGCCGCCGCATCCATGCGGAATCGAGGGCGACGTTCCAGGGGGTGGGCAAGGGATGCACGCTGGTGAGTTGCAGGCTTTCATCGGCATTGAGCAAGCGTGCTCCGATCAAGCCGGCCATGGGGAGGAGCATCAGGTTTTCCAAGAGCACAGCCACCGCGCCGGGCCGCAGCTCGGTGTCGGGATTGAGCAGCAGCAGGGCCTCGCCAGTGACCTTGCAGAAGCCCAGGTTGTTCGAGCGGCCGAAGCCGATGTTCTCCGGGCTTTGGACAAACCCCACCTCGGGATACTCATGCGCAAGCATCTCGGCGCAACCGTCGAACGACCCGCCATCCACCACCACCACTTGCGTTGCGCAAGGGTCACAGGTGCGCCGGATCGAGTCCAGGCATTGGCGGAGGTAATCCTTGGAGTTCCAATTGACGATGAGAATGGAAAGTTTCATGGAAGTTTGCTATTTCAAATTCGCCTCCGAACGGCGCTGTGGGAATGGCACGAGCAGGCGGCCGATGCGCTGCCATTGTTCACGCCGCACATGCGCCACCACCGCGGGCTCCACAATCCGGGCGCGGCGCCGGCACGCGGCGGTGCAATACCCCAGCCACCACGCAAGCGCGCCAATCAGAATCGGCGGATCTTTCAGCCGGCTGATGCACTTCACCCCTTCGAACACCGGATGGTAACCCGCAGCGTAATCGCGCACGCCCATCTGCCACTTGCGCCGGACCACGCCGCCCTCGGAAACGTTGCGCGGTTTGAGATGATCCACCACCAGATCGGTGAACAGCCGCGTTTGATACCCGTGCATCCGCGCCATCACGCAGGTCATGCCGTCCCAGCCACCTTCCGGAATCGGAATCAAGCCACCGATTTTCTCAAAACACTCCCTGCGGAAAAACTGAACCGCTCCCGGAACCTCGGCACGATTGAGCGGAAAACGATCCCGCGGCAGCCCCACATCTATCACCACCCCGCCTGCCAAGCCCAGGGCCGGTTCGGCTGCAAAGCGGCCGAGGAGTTGTTCAAAATAATCGGCCTGGAACATGACATCCGCGTCTAACAGTCCGAGGAAGCCGTACTCGCGGCACCGCAAGTGGCGGATTCCCGTCTCCGTGTTGTGTACCACGGCGGCAAAACTTCTTGTCGGACGCGGGGCGAGCGGCAGCAAGCGGATCCACGAGTGTTGCCCCGCGGCCCGGCGCACGATGGCATCGGTTCCATCCGTGGACCCGTCGCTGACAATCACCCACTCGCGCGGGAGGTGCGTCTGCCGCAGCACCGATTCGATGGTGCGCCCGATCGTCGCCTCTTCGTCGCGCACCGGAGTGACGAGCACATAAGCCAATGCGGAGTTCATGGGGGTTGCGCAATGTTTGTTAGAGCGGCGCTTTTCGCCGGGTCGGGCTGCGGCTCGCGGCGGAGTTCAAGCAGTTGTCCGAACGTCAGGATCCTCAAGCCGGATGCCGCGGCGCGTTCGATCAGGCGCCGGGTGACACTCAGAACAAACTCGTGCCGCGGGGAGCTGCCGCCGCCCTGGCGATCAAAGTCATGCAGCAACACCACCCCGCCGCCACCGTCTTTGACGATGCCATCCACCACCGCGTCCACCTCCGGCAGGGCACCCGCGCAGGTGTCACAGGAATCGTGAGTCCACCACACGATGCGGGCCTTGCGCTTCACCATCGCCAGCCAGGTGAACAGGGTGATCTTGCCATGGGGCGGGCGAAACAGTGCGGTGCCGGGCAGCCACCGTGCCAGATTCGCATATCCCTGCTCAATATCGTGCAGTGCCTCGTGCGGCCACACCTTCCATGCATGACTGTGCCGGTTGCCATGGCAGGCGAGTTCGTGGCCTTCCGCCGCCACCTGATCCAATATGCCAGGACTCTGCGACGCGCTGCGACCGAGGGCGAAAAACGTCGCTTTCACCTGATGGCGGCGCAGCAGTTCCAGGACCTGCGGCGTCAATATCTCGCCGGGGCCGTCGTCATAGGTGAGCACCAGAGCTTGAGCGTGCCGACACCATCGGGCAAGGGAACGGGCCGACCACTTGGCATAAGCAAAAGGCACCAGGATGACCGCGGCAAAGCCCATGGCCGGAAGCGAAATCAACGCGATGAGGAGATTCATGAATGCGGGATGGGTTGACGAGCGGAGCGGTGCGGGGTGTGTTGACACAATGGGCGGGACTGACCGACATCATCCCCTATCATGAATGAAATCGCGCAATGCCTCGACCAGCCCGGGACCGGCAAAGGCCGAAATGCGGTCCTTGGGTGCGAGAGTGCCCAGATCATCGAGACGCTCGCATAGTTGCTCTTCGTCGAAGGCCACGTGCACCTTGCCCAGTTCTAACAACTGGCGGGCGGTGGCCATTTGATGATCGTTGCGGGTTTCGCCGAGATGCCCCCGGCGTGGCATCACCAGGATGGGCTTGGAGTTTTGGAGTGCCGAAAGAATGGTGCCCATCCCGGCATGGCCGACGATGACTTGTGAAGCGGCGAGTCGCTCGTTGAATGCCGGAGGCTCCAGCATGGCGGCGAAGTCAATGAAGCGCGGCTCCCAGCCACCGCGGCCGATCTGGGCGAAGACATCGCGCCGGCGCTTTTCGCTGGCCCAACGGTCCACGGCTTTGATCAGACGATCAAACGGAATATCACTGCCGACGGTAACGAAGATCATGGCGGGGTGGGGGATGAGGGTTGCGGTGACGGGTCTATCACAACACGTTGCCGAGGAACGCCGGGCCGTCCTCGCGGGCCAGATGCGCCCATTGCGTCAGCCACAGATCGACAAAGGCACCCGCCTTGCGGCCGGACAGCGAGAGTTCGTTGGCGTTGGCGACGCTATCGACCCACACCACGCGGGCGCCGAGCCATTTGCCGAACCACACGCCGAAAAAACCCGGGGCCGCGCCAGTGGTGATGACCACATCGGGCCGGACGCGCACGAGGAGCCAAAGGATTCCCAGTGCGCAACGTAGCAGGTTGAATTTGTGCCAGCGGTTGGCATCATGGATCACCCGGAACGCTGCGTCACCGACATCGGCACGATAACCCTCCCGCACCGTCGCATAGGTGACGTCACAGTCGTCGAAGGCCGGGCGCAGCCGCAGCAACTGAATCCAGTGGCCGCCGCCAGACGAAATCGCCAGCACTTTGGGTGGTTTTCCTGTCGGCACTTTCATGATCGGTCATGATGCGCCGCGGCTGAACAGCACGGCGGGGATGGTGTTGAGGAGAATTTTCAGATCCAGCCATAACGACCAATTCTCGATGTATTGGTGGTCCATCTCCATCCAGCGGTCGAACGAGACGTGGTCGCGGCCGCTGACCTGCCAGATACAGGTGACGCCGGGTTTGACGCACAAGCGCTTGCGGAACAACCAGGCATAGAGTTGCACTTCCTCAGGCAACGGTGGCCGGGGGCCCACCAGGCTCATTTCCCCGCGCAGCACATTGAACAACTGGGGCAGTTCGTCGATACTGGTTCGGCGCAGGATTTTGCCGATGCGAGTGATGCGAGGATCGTTCTTGATTTTGAACACCGGGCCGTCCCGTTCGTTCATGTGGGCGATGGCGAATTTGCGTTGCTCGGCATCCGCTGCCATGGAGCGGAACTTGTAGAGTTTGAATTGCCGTTGGTTCATGCCCACGCGGTTCTGGACGAAGAGCACCGGCCCGGGACTGGTCAGCTTGATGAGCAGCGCCACCACTGCCAGCAACGGCGAGAGCAGGACGAGCACGAGCGCGGAGAGCGTCGCGTCAAGCAACCGCTTCACCAACAGCTGCATCAACATCTGCTCGCGGAATAGGGTCACCACGTACTCGTCGTCAAATTCCTCGACATGAAGGTTCTTCAGCAGCACGCCGTCCGCGATGTTGGGCATGAGCCGCACCACGATGCCCAGTTCGCGGCCGTGCTGCACGATCATGGCGATGTCGCTGAAGCGGGTGTCCAACGGCAGGCACACCATAATCTCGTCAACCCGCTCCTTGCTCAGGACCTGGCACAGGTCATCGAGCACCCCGAGAACTTTCCAGGTGGCGTGGCGCCACGGTTGCCACACGTCGCGCAATTGCGCGGATTCCGCCACAAAACCCACGATTTTGTAGCCGAGCTCGGGCTTCGCATCGATCTTCACGGCGATCTCGTAGGCCCGCTGATTGGCACCCACCACCAGCAGGTAACGGGAATTGTAGCCCGAGCGTCGGGCCCTCAGTAGCACCACCCGCAGAAACAGCCGGCTAGCGATGCCCACCACGCTGACCACCACAAAAAAGATCAGGATGTTGAAAACCGTGAAGCTGCTCAGCGCAAACACGGCCCCGACGATCATCAGCCAGAACGACGCCAAGCCGGTGGCCTTTAGCAGATTCTTCAACTGGGTGCTGGGCGCCACCAGGCGGTCGGCCTTGTAGCGGATGAAGAAATCGAAGATGATGATCCAGCCCGCCTCGAGAATCAGCATGCTGATGGTGTCCTCGATGCGGAAGGTCGCTTCAAGCAGGTGGCCGCCGCCATGCATCAGGAACTTGGGCCGCACATAGACAATGCCCAGGGCCGTGGCCACCAGCACCAACTGGTCGAACAGCCGGAACATCTGGATCAATAACTTGTGGCGAAGCCGGATCATAAAGGTTTGAAGTGATGACGCAAGCGGGAGGATTTTCCGTGCCAGCGAGGTCGTTGCCCTCGGGGGAGCGGACGTGCCGCGGCTGCGCCTAGCTATTTCCGACAATCCAGCCGGGCACGTGCGTGCGGGTTTTGTTGAACACGCAGGAAACGTCGGCCTTGCCCTTGACCAATTCCGAATAGCCCCACAGCAGCCCGTCGCGGCTGGTATTCTCCGCATCCAATACCAACAACACTTTGTCCATCATTCCCGCCATGGTCAGGGTGCGGCTGGTTTGGTCAACCGGTGGCATGTCGAAGATGATGTAGTCATATTCACTGGCCACCAGGTGCGGCATGAGTTCACTCAATTGAATCGGCGTGAAAGCCGTCACCTTCTCGTCGCTTCGGCGGGCGGTGGCCCGTGCGTAGTACAGCGCCTGCGGGTTTTCCCGGAACTGCGAATTGCGTGCCAAGTGCAGGGCGCCGTGAAGGGAATGGCGCGGGATTTCGCCAAACAGCGGGTTGTCCTCGGGATGAAATGAACTCAAGTCCACCATGAGCACTTTCATGCCGGGGATTTCGGAAAACGATTTGGCCAGTCCTGCCGCGATCGTCGAGGTGCCGGCGCCTTCCGACAAGCCGGTCACCGCCACCAGTTTGGGCTTGTGGGTGACGTTGTTGACCTCGAAGTTAAAGATGATGCGGTCACGGATCGTCTCCGAATAGGGCAGAATAAAATGGTTGGCACGCCGCGACGGGACCTCACGTGCTCCATCGTTGCAATCGCCATTCGCCAGCGTCAGGGCCTCCGTCGTGCCGAGGCGCGGCGGACCTTGGTGCAGACCTAGCAACAGTCCCCGTCGCTCTTTCTTGCGGATAAACGGAATGGACATGAGCAAGGGCAGTTGCAGACGCGTCTGGATTTCAATCGGCCGGTTGACCTTGCGCACCAGCAATAGCTCGATGAAGAACGCCAGCCCGACGCCAAGTCCGACCCCGGAGCCCGCCAGGCCACCGATGATCTTCTTGGTAAGCGAGTCGAAGGTTTTGACCGGGCTCGACGGTTGCTGCACCACCGTGATGTTGGGCATCCGCGAGGGATTGAGCTTTCCATCGGCAATGGCGTTCTTCAGTTTGATCGAAAGCGCGCGGTACTCGGTGTCTTCCATTTGTTTGCGCCGGTCCAGATCGTCGATCTCCGCGCCAATGGCGTATTGCTTGCCGAACTGGTTGCCAATTTCCTCCAGATGCGTCTCGTAAACCTCGAGTTTCGCCCGGATGGCCGCGAGCCGCGCCCGATCGTTGATCAGGTTCCACTTGGGGTTGTCCGTGGGGCCCGCCTTCTCTAACACCACCGCGTCCGCCGCAAGCTCCGGGAATTTGGTGAGCAACGTCCGGCGCTTCGCCTCATAGCTGTCGATTTGCTGTTGATTGAGCGCGAGCAAGGGATTGCCGGCTTTGAATTTGATCCGCAGTTCGACATCGCGCTTTTGCAGAAAGGTCAGCAGTTCCATCACGGTGCGGTATTCGGTGATGGCTTGGGTGGGAGGAGGATTGCCCGCTGGCTTGGTGCCATTCCTGGCTGCCGCCGGATTGGCTTTGACCGGAAGGTCATCTCTGGAAAGCTCATCCTCCGCGTCGCGCTCCTTGCCGCGGGCCGCTATGCTGGCTTGCAGTTCGGCGAATTCGGCCTTGGCGCGGACCAAGTCATCCTGGGTCTTGGCCCGTTGCGATGACAACACCGCGGTGGCATCGGCCAGCGACAAAATGCCCGAGTCGGTGCGCAGCTTGTTGAGTTGCACGTCGGTTTCTTTCAAGCGCTCGTGCATTTGTTCGGTCTGCTTCACCACGCTGTCGATGTTAGCAGGGTCACGATGGACCTCGAGGTGTTTCTCGAAGTAACATTCGAGCACTGCCTTCAAAACCGTTTGCGCCAGCTGCGGATCCTTGTTTGAATACGTGACATAAAGGACCGTGCTGCTTTGGCCCGGGCTAACCTCCAGGCCTTTCAAGACAGCAGCTGCAGCTTGTGATACCCCGGCCTCGCCCTGGCTTTGGGCGCCGGGTAGGAGTCGTTCGATACCCACCGCCTCGGCGACGCGCCGGGCAACATCGACGCTATGGAAAAGCTCGATTTCGGTATTGATCACTGGATCGCCGGCCTTGCCGCCACCGCCGGGGCTCTTCATGTCCTCATACTGATCGGCCGATCCGGTTTCCCTCACATATCTGACGAACAACTTGGTCTGTGAGCGATAGAGGGGTTCCTGCTCGATATACACCGCTGCCGCAGCGGCAAACCCTAACAACGAAAGCAGGATGATTTTCCATTTGTGTTTGAACAACACAAAGAGCATATCCTGAAGACTGAATCCTCCAGGCGCAGCATTGGATTGGGGCTTTTGCATGAGCTTGATTGAGAGGGTGGCCGCCGGTGCCGGCAGCGTGGCGGTCCGGCATCGAACGAGCGGCGGATCATACCGTAACGCAGACGCCATGGGCCGCTTTGACCGCATCGACGACGTAGGCGACCTGTCGCGCTGTCATCTCTGGAAAAAGCGGCAGTGAAACAAATTCCCCGGCGCATTGTTCGGCAACCGGAAAGTCACCGCGTTTGTATCCCAACCAGCGGTAGGCGGCCTGAAGGTGAATGGATTTCGGATAGTGAACTCCGCAAACGATGCCTTTCGCCTCAAGCGCCGCGATCAAGCGTCGCCGCTCGCTCACTCGAATCGCGTAGATATGGTAGACGTGGCGTCTGTCATCGGAAGTGGTTGGGCGGATGACCTCCGGCACATCGGCAAGCCCGCGCTCGTATTGCTGCGCCAGCCGGCGGCGGCGCTGGTTGTTGGCATCGAGTTGGCGCAACTTGATGCCAAGCACTGCCGCTTGAATCCCGTCCAACCGGCTATTCCACCCCACCAGGGAATGGCGGTTCTTGCTGGATTGTCCGTGATTTCTCAGCATCCGCACCTTGCGCGCCAATTCTTCGTCCGCGGTAATGACTGCACCGCCCTCGCCCAGGCCTCCCAGGTTTTTGCCAGGATAAAAGCTGAAGCAACCAGCATCACCGAGGGCGCCGACCTTGCGGCCCTTGTATTCCGCCCCGTGCGCTTGCGCCGCGTCCTCGAGTACGCGCACGCCGTGCTGGCGGCCGACTTCAAGGATCGGGTCCATGTCGGCGGCTTGACCGAACAGATGCACGGGGATGATCACTTTGGTTCGCGGCGTGACCGCCCGCTCAAGTCCCACCGGATCCATGGTGTAGGTTTGCTCGTCGATGTCCACGAAAACCGGTTTGGCACCTGCGAAGCATATCGCCTCCGCCGTGGCCACAAAGCTCATTGGCACCGTCACCACCTCGTCGCCGGGACCCACCCCCATGGCCAGCAAGCTCAACCACAGCGCCTCCGTGCCGCTGCCAACCCCCACCGCGTGCGGGGAGGCACAATAGCTCGCGAATTCCTCCTCAAAGCCCGCCACGAACGTCCCACCGGCAAAGGCCCCTGCGTCGATGACTTCGCCAATGGCCCGCAGCAACTCATGTCGCAGCGGCGCGTGTTGCAGAGTCAGGTCGAGAAATGGAACGGTCATCGCTGGGCTTGGGTTGAAGGATTGAGCGGGCGTGCCGGATTGCCTGCCACCGTTGTGTCTGGCGCCACGTCCGCGGTTACCACGCTGCCCGCTCCGATCATGGCGTTGGCGCCGATGGTCGGCCCTCCCAGGATGGTGGCACCGGATCCGATTGATGCGCCGTGGCGCACCAGGGTCGCCTGGCATTGCCAGTCGCCCTCCGCCACCAGCCTGCCATCGTGGGCGGTGGCCCGCGGCCAACGATCATTGCTAAACATCACGCCATGCCCGATAAACACTTCGTCTTCGATCGTCACCCCTCGACAGATAAAGGAATGACTTGATATCTTGCATCGTGCGCCAACCTTGGCACCGCTTTGGATCTCGACAAAGCACCCGATTCGGGTGTCGTCGCCAATCTCGCAGCCATATAGGTTGACATGGCCAAAGAGCCTGACCCGCTTGCCCAGCTTCACGTCGGGAGCCACCTGCAGAACGTTGCGCTTGGCTGTGATCATAACAAGTAGCTCCCTGCCTAACATGCCTTGGACAGCCGTGCCGGGGTCGGCCTCAAGCGGGTGGAGCGCGGAGTGGCAAAGGTGATCGGAGCTCCCTGCGCTTGCAACGATTCGTCGCTAGCCTCAAGAATGCCGATCACCTCAAGCCCGTTGGCCCCGCAGGAAAGCGGTGTTCGATGGGTCCTGATGCAGTCCAGAAAGTGCTGGCACATCTTGAGCAGCGGTTCATGCTGTGCGATCCGCGGGATGTGGCAATCTCCATAGTGATAGGAATAGTGAAACTCGGCGAAACTGTCGTAGTGTGGCGGCAAGTCAACCCTTACGTCGTAAATTCGGATCTTTTCCAACGGTTGCAGGTCATCATAAACAATCATCTTGCGGGTCCCGACAAAGGTCATTTGCCGCACTTTGCGTGGCTCCAGCCAACTGCTCTGGATGGTGGCAAACCGCTTGCGACTGAACGTCAGCGAAAGGTTGGTCACATCCTCGATATCCGGATGGATGTGGGCGTTGCCCTGACAATTGATCACCAGCGGGGGCTCTTCCATCACCTGCAAGATGATCGACAGATCATGGGGCAACAGGTCCCAGGCAACATTGATGTCTTGCTGGAAAATGCCCAGATTGAGCCGCTGGCAATTGACATAGCGAACTTCCCCGATATCGCCGCTGCGGATAATCTCCACGATCTTCGCAACCGCCTCCGAATAAAGGTAGGTGTGATCCACCATGAGTGTCAGGCCCTGACGCTCCGCCAACCCGATGAGGTCCTTGCATTGCTGGCTTGATCCAGCCATCGGCTTTTCGATCAGTACATGCTTGCCAGCCAGCAGGCTGGCCCGGGCCAGGGCATGATGGGTGTATAGCGGCGTGGCAATGACCACCGCATCAAGCGGGGCCTGCCTCAGCATGCTACTGAAATCGCCATAGCAGCTGGTGTTCGGAAAGTGCTGCCGCAGATGCGCAAGGCGCTCAGCATTCGGATCACAGACCGCAGTCACGCTGGTACCAGCCAAGCTGCTGAAATTGCGCGCCAGATTGGGACCCCAGTATCCGAATCCGGCGATCCCCAAGGCGATGGGTTGATTCATGGCGAGTGGCGGTGTCGGGAGGGCGGCCAACTGCGGCCTGTCGCAGCGCTGGAGCTTGCAATATCCATTCGCCGGAGGGCCGCATTCCGCAGCTGGTAGGCCAGTACGATCTGGCGCAGTAGCGCGGCGGGGGTCCGCAGCATGATGTCGAGATCCACCAACACTGACCCATTGCGCACATAGTCGATGTCCATGGCATTCATCTCGCGAAAGGTCGTATGGTTTTTGCCCTTCACCTGCCAGAGGCCGGTGAGTCCGGGAAGCGCCTCGAAACGCTCCCGCTGCCGCGGCGTGAACAGGTCATATTCTGCGGGCAGGCACGGCCGTGGTCCCACCAGACTCATTTCCCCGCGGAGGACATTCAGCAGCTGGGGCAATTCATCGAGGC
>Ga0118677_10012657_pt1 | contig 12322 bp, 8 predicted proteins | sample AliMusrvi5mmetaG_FD_86154 | JGI IMG/M metagenome (GOLD analysis project Ga0118677, IMG submission 86154)
GTTCAGCACTGTGTGCGAGCCGATGCCGCCTTGCAGCGCCATGCGGCCTTGCGTGCGGGTGCGCAGGGCAGTGAGATCGTTGGCACTGGCCTGCACCGGGTTCAGCACATCAACGCCCAGCGTCATGAAAGTATCGAGCATCCAATCTATCTTTCCGCAGGAATGAAAATCTATGAGCACCTGATGCTCGCGATATAACGCAAACAGACGCGCGTATTCCGGCACCAGAAACTCCTGCACCAGGTCCGGATGCAACAGCGGACGATCCTGCATGCCGAGATCATCCCCCAGAGAAGCGAATTCGATGCCGACTGTCAGGTAGTGTTTGGCCATTCCAAGCTGAAAATCCATCACCCGGTGGAGGATTTCCCGCGCATATTCCGGCTCGGTGAGCAGGTAAACCATCAAGTTATCCATCCCCACCAGCTTATAGCTTCTCTCCCACAATGTACTGCGATGGCTGCCGGCGAGGAAATAATCGCCGTCCGCGAACTGCGACTTCGCAGCATAGATCGGCGCGCATAAACGTTCGTCATCAGGGTCCGGCCATTGGAACGCGGAAATCTGCGTGATCTCCGCCAGCGGATGCCCGCGTGGGAAGCCCATGACGCCTTCCAGTTCTTTATGCCAGACAGTGCCCCAAATATCCGTCCATTGCGTGCCGACCGGGCTGTCATGTTCGCTGCCGGCGAAGCCTTCGTTATTGCATCCGAAATACGCCAAGGTATGCGTGGGAATATTCTCCATCACGTAGTCGGGATGATCAAAACGGATAATACGCAGCGCATTCTCTTTTGCAGTCATTGAAGGAGTCCTTGTATGCTTTCACGGGATAGGGGATAATTCGCGGGGAGTACGTGAGGTTCCTGCCGGATATAGGATTCAGGATATAGGATTTAGGATTCAGGATTGAGGATTTAGGATTTAGAATTCAGGATTCAGGATGGCGTCCTTCCCGAGAGAAGAACGCCATCCGTGTCAGTCCGTGTCAGTCCGTGTTCGTCCGTGTGTCCGTGTTCGTCCTCACACGGCTTTATCACCTTTTTCTCCGGTGCGGATGCGATAGACTTCGTCGATACTGGAGACGAAGATCTTACCGTCGCCGATTTCGCCGGTGTGCGCGGTTTCAATAATCGTGTGCACCACCTGCTCGACCTGATCATCGCGCACGATGATCATTAAATGCATTTTCGCCAGCAGATTCACATAGACTTCACTGACGCGGAAGTGGTCCATAAACCCTTTCTGATTGCCGAAACCGCGCACTTCGGTCAGCGTCATCCCGGCCACATCAATCTCCGCCAGCGCATTCTTCACATCTTCCACTAATTGCGGTCGTACGACCGCTTCTATCTTTTTCATTTCATACCTCCGTTATAACTATAAACAAGTTGTTGGAGTAATCACTGATCACTGATTACTGATCACTGATTACTAGCGAAGCAAGGGGAAAGGTTTGCCGCCGATCACTGGCGCCTGCCCTCTCCCGCTGCCTCCCATCAGACCAGTGTCTTCTCACGCGTCTTGCCATTGCCGTTGCCATTCGGCTTCGCCTGTGGGCGAATACTCGGCATGGACAGCAAATCATCACGCGGGTAGGCCAGAGCGCCGACTTCCGGGATATCGATACCCATCAATTCAGCCTCCGGACTGACGCGCATGCCGATCGTCTTCTCCAATATCTTAAAGAAGACAAACGAGCCAATGAACACGAAGAGGAAGCAGGTTGCTACGCCAATGAGCTGTGCAACGAACTGGCTGGCATCGCCGTAAAACAAGCCGCGTACGGTATGTGCGACATTGTTAAGGCCGTCACCATAGGTTCCGTCGGCGAATAGACCCACGCTGATACCGCCCCAGAGACCGTTGGCTCCATGCACGGCAATAGCGCCGACGGGGTCATCCAGCTTCATCTTCCATTCCAGGAACTGCGCCACCACTACCACGATGATGCCGGCCACCAGACCGATGATACAGGCGCCAACAGTATTGACGAAGGCGCATGGCGCGGTGATGGCGACCAGACCGGCCAGGCATCCGTTTCCGGCCATTGCCGGGTCCGGCTTCCCGCTTCTAATCCACATGTAGATCATCGCGGCAAGCATGCCGGTGCATGAAGCGAGCATAGTATTGACGGCAATGACGGAGATGCGCAAATCGGTGCCACTCAGCGTGCTGCCGGGATTGAAGCCGAACCAGCCGAAGGCGAGAATGAACACCCCCAGCAGAGCCAGCGTCAAATTATGCCCCGGAATGGCCACCGGTGTGCCATCCTTGCGGAATTTGCCGATGCGCGCTCCCAGTACAATGACGCCCGCCAGACTGGCGATACCACCAACCGCGTGCACCACCGTTGAACCCGCGAAGTCGACATAGCCATGTCCCAGGTGAAAATTGCTGCCCAATTGCGATAACCAGCCTCCGCCCCACACCCAGTTGCCGAAGATCGGGTAGAGCAACATGGAACAGAATAATCCCCAGGCGCAGAAGGCGTTGAACTTCCAGCGTTCCGCCATGGCGCCAGTCGGGATGGTGGCCGCCGCATCCATGAACACCACCTCGAACAGGAACAGGCACAACACGCCGACATCATAGCTATTCCCGCTCAAGAAGAAGCCACGATTGGCAAACAAACCGAAGTCCTTGCCTAGCAGGTGCAGGGAGAATTCGTGATTTAACGGCGCTACCCCGCCCAGACTGGCGATACCGCTCGCGTTGCCGAACATCAATGCGAAGCCGCAGATATAGAACCCGAGCACGCCCAACCCGTAGACCACCATATTCATGGCCATGGTATGTGCGGCGTTCTTCGCCCGGGTGAAGCCAGTTTCGACTAACGCGAATCCGGCTTGCATGAACATCACCAGATACCCGGTGATTAGCACCCAGACAAAACTGATGGCAATTTTATTTTTGCCAACCTGGGCGCCCAGCTCTGCAAAAGTCGGCTGACCCGCAGTTTTCGCTGTCACATCTGCAATGGTCCCTGTCGTGGTTCCGGAGGGATCGCCCGCCCAGGCTAGAGCAACACCAACCAGGCCCACCAGGATCAAGGTAATGGAAAATATTTCCGTTACCTTCCGCCAATTGACACGTCTAAACATTTTGTGTCCTCCTTGTGGACTTGACTCAAAAGTATGAAACTTGCGCAACAAGCTTCACCTGTTCCTAGCATACCGTCCGAATGTTGCGCGAATGTGCCAGGTATATTGAATGTAGGTTTCGTTATATTTCGTGTTTATTTCGTGTGCTGAGGAGGTGCGTAGGGAGGAAAGATGTGCGATTCAATATGTTGAGAGTGATGAGAATGATGGGATTTATGGGAATGATGGACCGATCACGCACATAATTCCCATCACTCCCATTACTCCCATCAACCTGCCTTCACCAAAACCTGCAATACATGCTATGATATCCCCCGCATTGCAAGGAGTTTCTATGAACGATCAACAAGTAATTTATTCGATGGTGCGCGTTGGGCGCGTGTTTCCTCCCGGGAAACAGGTGCTGCGCGACATCTCGCTGGGCTTTTACTATGGCGCAAAAATTGGCGTGCTTGGACTGAATGGCGCGGGTAAAAGCACATTGTTGCGCATTATGGCCGGTAAGGATCCCGACTATATTGGTGAAACCATGATCTCCGATGGCTACAGTGTGGGCATGTTGGAACAAGAACCACACCTGGACGCGCAGAAAACGGTGAAACAGGTCGTTGAAGAGGCGATGCAGCCGCTGGTTGATCTGCTGGCAAAATATGACGAAGTGAGCGCGAAGTTCGGTGATGACGACGCGGATATTGACGCGTTGATTGAAGAACAGAGCCGCCTGCAAGAAGAACTTGATAAGCATGATGCCTGGACGCTCGAACGCCGTCTGGAAGTCGCCATGGACGCGCTACGTTGCCCGCCAGGCGACACCCCGGTGTCCGTGCTCTCCGGCGGCGAACGCCGCCGGGTGGCACTGTGCCGGTTATTACTCACCGAGCCGGACATCCTGCTGCTGGACGAGCCTACCAACCATCTCGATGCCGAATCGGTCGCGTGGCTGGAACGCCACCTGCAGCAATACGCCGGGACGGTAATCGCCGTCACCCATGACCGTTACTTTCTTGATAATGTTGCCGGCTGGATTCTTGAGCTGGACCGCGGTCATGGCATCCCCTGGAAAGGCAACTATTCTTCCTGGCTGGAGCAAAAACAGGAACGGCTGCGCCTGGAGAAGAGCGGCGAGTCCAAGCGTCTGCGTACACTGGAACGCGAGTTGGAATGGATTCGCATGTCCCCGAAAGCGCGCCAGGCGAAGGGGAAAGCGCGCATCACCGCCTTCGAGAATCTGCTGAGCCAGGAAACCGAGCAGCGCCGCGAAGAGCTGGAAATTCTCATCGCCCCCGGCCCGCGCCTGGGTGATGTGGCCATTGAATTTGACGGCGTGACCAAGGCATATGGCGACCACCTGTTGATCGAAAAACTGAACCTGAGCATCCCGCCGGGCAGTATTGTTGGAGTAATCGGCCCTAACGGCGCCGGTAAAACCACCTTGCTCAAAATGCTCACCGGAGCGGAACAACCCGATGCCGGCAGCATCACCCTCGGTAAAACAGTCGAACTGGCCTATGTGGATCAGTCGCGTGAATCATTGAATGGGGAAAATACCGTGTGGGAAGAAATATCCGGCGGCGCTGAAACATTGAATTTCGGCGGGCGGACGCTCAACTCCCGCGCCTATGTGGCCAGTTTCAATCTGCTTGGAACCGATCAACAGAAGAAGGTCGGCGTGCTATCCGGTGGGGAACGCAACCGCGTGCACCTGGCAAAGGTACTCTCCAAAGGCGCCAACGTCATCCTGCTCGACGAGCCGACCAATGACCTGGACATTAACACGCTTCGCGCGCTGGAAGAAGCGCTGGAGAATTTTGCCGGCTGCGCCGTAGTGGTGAGCCACGATCGCTGGTTCCTCGACCGTGTGGCCACGCATATCCTGGCCTTCGAGGAAGACGGCACCATCAAATGGTCCGAAGGCAATTTTTTCGATTATGAGACTGACCGCCGCAAACGCCTGGGCATCGCCGCGGAAACCCCGCATAGGATCAAGTATCGCAGTCTGACGATTTAACCACGAAAAACACGAAAGGCACGAAAAAATTGAAATCAGACTACTTTAGTCATGAAGCGAATAAAGCTTTGGTTAACCTAAGCATTATTCATGCTTCATGAATACTACGGATTAGCCTGCATTATTCATAACTATTTCGAATAATGCCTAGCTAACTCGGCTGTCCTTACGTTTCATGAATTATCCGGGTTAGCAAAGAATATTCATAAACCAAAGGTTTAGCGCATGAGAGTCCCGCGAGCAAACGGTTCAAAAATACACCTGATTCAATCGTTTATTTCGTGCTTTTCGTGCCTTTCGTGGTTAATAATCGTGTATTCCGGCAGCAGCTCTCGCGCGCGCTGTTCTTCCGCTTCGGTCAAAGTTCCCACGGTGAATTCAATGTCCAGCGCGGTTTCGAAGCCGTAGCGCAACGCCTCCACGACTTCGTTATATTCCACCGGCCGACCGGCTGCGCTGAAAAGATCGATGGCGCCGCTTTCTGCTACCGCTTGCCATTCCGAGCGATAAAAAACGCTCTCCCATTGTGCATAATTCACTGTGAGCGGCAATGAATTCTGTTGCAGTATGATCCCGTCCTTGCGCATCTGCGCGCTGCCGATGATTTTACGCCCCTGCACCATTAAATCGCAGCGTGCTTTGGCGGCAAAACACGCAGGATTGCCTGCCGCCATCACCGAAGCCGGGTCTCCCCCGCGCGCTTGCGCGTGCCGGTCTATTAATTCCGCGGGGATGCCCAGACGCCTCATGCCGGCTTCCAACGCGCGCGCCAGCTCGCGGTAGCTGTCCATAATGCTCGCGCCCGCCTCCGGCATATCATGTTCGCGGACGATGATGGTGAATGTCACCTCATGATCGTGCAAAATGGCGCGTCCGCCGGTAGGCCGTTTCACCACATCTATACCCAACCCAAGGCAATTATCCAGCCGCACATTCCCCTCCGCCGGCTGAAATTTCCCCAGCGTGACACACGCCGGCTCCCAGCGGTAGAAGCGCAGCACCGGCGCTGACACTCCGGCGCGCACCGCCTCCAACACAGCCACATCCGCTGCCATATGAAAAGCCCCCGGTCCAGCGACCGGCGGGAGGAAACGCCATTGCATTGTTAGTTATCCTTTCTGGCACTATAGGGTTTCTTGTGGGTAAGTAGTGAGTGAAAATGAGAACTGACGCCCGTACAGGATAGTCGTCATCTTAATCTCTTTGCTTAATCTCCCTGCTTAATCTCTCTTTTTTCTTTCTTCTCCAACTAGCCCGGATTATTCATGAAACGTAAGGACTACCGAGCTAGTAAATGTAAATAATGGTTCTTTTCCATGAAACCTGTTCTGCAGGCGCTACAGCTCAGTAAAGACCGGGAGCGCCGACGTCCTCGCCGGCTGTTGATAGTGACCTTCGTCGAACAATCCTACTGGTCAGCAATATCTAAGCGCATCAGAGAAATACCAGTGGTATATGCCGGTAGTGACCTCTCACGATGCCTGATAACCTTACGAGTAGCTTACTTCTTACTGCCTACTGCTCTTATGGGTGACTTACTATGTCGCCCTTGCAGGGCTGTGGTGATTGTTTTACCTCGCTACCCAGGGCGATGTCCTGGGCTGACGAATTCAAGCCTTTCAGGCTAAAATCGTATCCCCTCACTAACAGCTAAATCTGTGTAATCTGAGTAATCTGTGGTTTCTAATAAATTTGCTCATTTTCATCAATAGCATTTTAGCCCCCCATGTAACGTACTGCATTATTCGCAATCTTACCTCACTGCTCACTATTTGTTATTCCTCCGCTTGTCCGTAAAAATGCTTTCGCTCGCTGGGCGCGAGATGCCAGAGTTCTTGCAGCAGCGTGATGGCCTGGCGGGCGTCAGCATCACATGTGCTATGCGCACTGTAGCGGCTGCGCAGGTACAGTCGGGTGAGTTGGCCGACCATTTCTCCCATTGGCGGATTCATCTCGCGGAACAATTGTTCAAACTCCAAGGCCGTAGCCCCGTCCGGTTTTATGACGCCCCAGAGACGCAGCCAGCGATGCATGCGCTGGTATGAAGCCAGCACTGAGTGTCGCGCCTGATCATCGCTCAAAGTATGACGGGGCAAAGTGGGTGGGCGCTCGCGGCGGAGATAGAAGATCCCTGCTATCACAAATTCCAGACCCAGGAAGATGAGCAGCGCATTTCTGCGCGCGGCAGCATGCTTGCGGACGGCGGTGATCGCTGAGGTGACTTGCGTTTTTATACTGTTTACGAACGCGATGATGTTATCCCAGGCATCGATCAATAAAGAAGACTCCTGTTTGCTGCCCGAGGTGGGATCCATGACGCACCAGCCGTAATGCGGCAAAAACACTTCGACCCAGCAGTGCGCGTCATCGGAGGTAACCTGGTATGTCGTGCCTGCCGGATTATTGGTATTTTCCAACGCCTCTCCGGCAGCGAACCCGGTGACCATACGCGCCGGCAAACCGATGCTGCGGCACAACATCACCATGGCGCCGCTGAAATACGTGCAATAGCCTCGTTGCTGGTAGAAGAGAAAGTTAATAATAGGGTCGATGCCATATTTAGGCGGGTCGGGTGCAAGCGTGTATCGATAGTGTTTCCCCAGGTAATTCTCCAACTGATTGACCTTCTCGAACGCTTTGCTGTTCTCCGTCAGGTGGCCTTCGGCGAGAATCTCCAGTGCTTTCCGCCTGAACTGGTTCGCATACATGCTCTCCGTCTTTCCCGGAATGTAGCTGTTCCCCAGTGTGCCGGTTGTTGGCGGCATCTGTAAATACTTGTCGCGATCAGGCAGCACAGGATCAGCCGTCAGGTGCAGCATTGGCGGCGACTGTTTGGCAACAGATATGATTTGATAAGTGCTAAACAACGGGTCCGGCCGCGTCAGCGAGATGCTCCCATCTTCGCTCACCTTCATCCGGTCAATAGTATCTTTGAAGGTTCTCCGCCGTGAGTTAGGGGACGCCGGCTTATGGGCTACTTCCACTGCCTTTTCGTTGGAGGGAGTGACGGGCGAGACCTGGTAGATCTGGTAGAGCCCCAAAATTTGTTCTGGGCCGTCGGAGATCTTTGCCTGTAAATCAAATGTCTGAATTACCTGCTCCGCGGCGTTGTTTGGGTTGATCAAATGCTCTTTGATCGCCTCCGCCAATCCAGGATCGCTGAAAAGGCTATCCGGGCGAAAAGTTCCCCTCTGCGCACCATCATGCATCTCGGTGATCCAATTATTCCCTGCCTGCGCCATCTTCTCCGGATTGCTCTCTACAGAGGAATCCGGCGCCTGCGCATCGGACAGCCATTGTTTCTTTCGTTGGTCATAGTCATAGAAGGAATAGGTTCTGGCACGCCAGAGCAGGGAGTTCTGATATTTCCCCTTTACCTTCACCTTCATCATATTTTGTTTCCCATGCGACCAGATTGGGGACTTCATATCGATATTATCACCAAAAGAAAAGGTGAATTTCCTGGGAGCCCAAAATGGCTGCCAGTTGGAGGGAGATTGATTCTGCGCGCGCCTGAGGACATTCATATTGAATGAGCGCAGCGACCAACCGAGTCCGACAACGACCGGGAAAGACAATAGCGAGAAAAGAGTGGTCCAGAGGATCAAGCGGCGTTGAAAACGCAGCGGAGGGTGGATGGAAAACCAGTGTTGACTTTGCTCGAGACAGAACAGATAGAGTGTGGACATGCTGAGCAACAGGAAACAACAGAGCGAAAATATCATATGATAGAATATGTGCTCTAACGGATAGAAATGCAGATTGCTGGAAATTGTGGCGAGCAGGAACAGGCTGAAACTGGGCAAGGGAGTCTGCAGCATATCCACTGGAGACACCAACAAAAAGGCGCGCCCACATGCAAGCAGCGCAAAAACCATGAGCAGCCCGTCCATCTCTTCATCAGCCCTTATGGACATGATAGAGGCAAGTAGATTATTCCAGTCGAACTGCAATCCGGGATGCGTATGAGTTAATGTCCAGGTGAGAATTAACAGGGGAACCATGGTGAGCAGGTTTAACACAATGCGGTTGTACCGGCGCTGGCGGAAGTAAATACTCACCGGCAATCCCAGTAAAACCATGGCCACCGCCATAGGAAAGACCAGAGGCATTTGCCCGAGGACATCGTAGGCTGCCAGCACTGGCGCGAGCATATTTACCCCTACCATGGCATAGGGAATCAGCGCTTCGCGCATGGTGATGGGTGGATCTTTCAGGATCGGGACCGCCATGTGTTTATTATACCCCTAAACATGCTCATCGAAGAAATAATCATTTTCGATTTCGGATTATAGATTTCAGTGTCTCTTTCTCTTGCATCCTAAATCCGCAATCCGCAATCCCCTCTGTCCCAATTCTTTACTTCGGATTGATTTTCATGCGTAACAGCTGTTTGCCGTCTTTCAGTTCCAATACGGAGATCGACTTTATGGGATTGCGGTCTTTGCCCATGGTCACGGTGCCGGTGACACCCTTGAAGTTGACGGTGGATGCCAGTGCGTTGCGTATGGCGGTGCGTTCGATAGATTTGGCGCGCCGGATAGCATCAAAGAGGATGAGCGCAGAGTCATAGCCGAGTGCGGCCAGAGTATCCGGCGTTTTGTGATAGCGCGCCTGATATTGCTTCACAAAAGTTTGCACCAAAGGAGTAGGATCGAGCGGCGTATAGTGATTGGTAAAAAACGTATTATTCAGGTTTTTGGCGCCCGCGGTCTGCAGTAACAACGGACTGTCCCAGCCATCTCCCCCTATCATCGCGACCTTAATGCCCATTTCACGCGCCTGCTTGATGCACAATCCGACGGTATCATAATAGTTGGGCAGGACAATGATGTCCGGTTGAAGCGTCTTTATTTTCGTGAGTGCGGAGGAGAAGTCTTTTTCTCCCTTCGCGTAAAACTCCTGCGCCACTACCTGGCCGCCTAATTGTTTGAAAGTGCTGGCAGTAAAAACGGCCAGACCGCGGGCATAGTCGTTGCCGTTCTCCACCAGGATGGCCATGTGCCGTTTATTCAAATATAGCGCGGCGAATTTTGCGATGGTCTCTCCCTGGTATGAATCTAAAAAACATGCACGGAAAATATACGAGCCGATGTTAGTTACGGTCGGGTTGGTAGCAGACGGCGTGAAAAGCACTACCTGTCGTCCCTGTGCGATAGGACCGGCAGCTTTGCAATTGCCGGATGTCACCGGGCCGATGATGGCCACCACGCGCTTTTCCGCAATAAGCCGTGTTGCCTGATTCGCCGTTTCCGTGACTTCGGAACGATTATCCAGCACTACTAATTCAATATGCTGCCCGAGTACCCCGCCGCGGGCATTTTGCTGATCCGTGGCTAACTGCATGCCTTCCATTGCACTTTTTCCCAATGTCGCCACCGCACCGCTGATCTCCAAATCAGCGCCAATGACCACCTGCTGCGAAGCGGCCAACACCGGACAGACAACGAGCAAGGCAAGAAGCAACAGCGCGCTGCATACACGTATAATAGCTCTCATCAATGTATACCTCCATATGCTCTCATGTTCCCCCTTCGGGATTGAAATCCTTTATTGAGGTAATAGAGGGTAAAGCAATCCGCCCTCTTAATCTCCATGCTTAATCTCCATGCTTAATCTCTCTTAAATTTCCATACTAATAGCTTTGTCCAGACATGTATAGTTTGTGACGAAAGATAACGTAGGGGGAATTAAGAGAAATTAAGCATGGAGATTAAGCATGGAGATTAAGATGTCTAAAATTGTGCTAAAACTCTGTGTCTCTGCGTCTCTGTGTTTCAAATTCTACCCCTCACCCTTCACCCCTCACCCTTCATCCTTTCCCAAATACGCCTGTTGCACCTGCGGATTCTCCGCCAGTTCTTGCGCCAGGCCAGAGAGGACGATGCTGCCGGTTTCCAGCACGTAGCCGCGGTGGGCAATTGAGAGGGCCATATGCGCGTTTTGTTCGACCAACAGAATGGTGGTGCCGGCGTTGTTGATCTCGCGGATGAGTGCGAAGATCTCGCGCACCAGCAATGGAGCGAGTCCCATGGATGGTTCATCGAGCAAGAGCAATTGCGGTTGGCTCATCAGCGCACGGGCGATAGCCAGCAGTTGTTGTTCTCCGCCGGAGAGGGTGCCGGCTGGTTGCCGCCGTCGCTCCCCCAGACGTGGGAAGCGCGTGAGGACTTCACCGAGTGATGCAGCCACACCGGCGTCGTTGCGGCGGTAAGCGCCCAACTCCAGGTTCTCCTGCACGGTAAGATTGGGGAAAATGCGCCGCCCTTCCGGAACCTGCACCAGACCGCGCGCGACGATGGCGTGCGCGGGCATGGCGTTCAGCCGCACATCCTGAAAGAAAATATCCCCACTTTTTGCGCGCAGCAGGCCGGAGATGGCGCGTAACAGCGTGCTCTTCCCCGCGCCGTTGGCGCCGACCAGCGTGATGATCTCTCCCTGCCGCACTTCCAGTGACACACCGCGTAGTGCGAGAATGCCGCCATAGGCTACCACCAGCTTATTAATGTTAAGCATGATCGGTCACCTCTTCGCCCATATACGCCTCGATGACTTTAGGATCGCTGCGCACTTGCTCCGGGGTGCCATGTGCGATGACTTCACCATACTCCAGCACGTAAATGCGTTCGCACAGGTTCATTACCAGGCGCATATCATGCTCGATGAGCAGGATGGTCAACGCGAAACGCGTGCGCAGTTCGCGCAATATCGCTACCAGCTCCATCGTCTCCTGCGGATTCATACCCGCCGCCGGTTCGTCGAGCAGCAGCAGGCGCGGGCCGGTCGCCAGTGCGCGGGCAATTTCCAGACGCCGCTGCCGCCCGTAAGGCAGGCTGCGCGCCGGCACATCAGCCTCCGCCTCCAAGCCGAACAACGCCAGTAGTTCCATCGCCTCTCGCGTTACGCGCAGTTCCTCGTGCGCAAAGCGCGGGGTGAGGTGTGAAAACGCTTCAATAATGCTGTAGCGCAGGCGCGAATGCAGCGCAATGCGCACATTGTCAAGCGCGCTGAGTTCCCCGAACAGGCGAATATTTTGAAAGGTGCGCGCCACGCCAACATGATTGATCCGGTATGGCTTGCGTCCAACCAGGCTGCGCCCTTCGCACAGAATGCTGCCGGCGCCCGCGCGGCAACCCCCGCTCCCCACATTACACACGCTGCTCCCCCCCGCCCCCCTCGCCCCCATTCGCGCCCCTCCCTCGCCGCGTCC
>Ga0118677_10012659_pt1 | contig 12321 bp, 14 predicted proteins | sample AliMusrvi5mmetaG_FD_86154 | JGI IMG/M metagenome (GOLD analysis project Ga0118677, IMG submission 86154)
GGCGTCCAGTCAGCCCCTGGGCACGCCCGCCAGCTGTCGCTGCAGTTCCTCGATGATCGGTTGTTGGTAAGGCAGCCAGAATTCTTCGTAGATGCGTGGCGAGATGTGCGTGCAATCTTTATAGGCCAGGTCTTCCGCGATCGTGACGTAATCAAGCTTCACCTTTGACAGCACGGGCCGCAGGGTCTCCAGCGCGAAGTCGCTCCAGTAGGAGAACATGGCGTGGATCAACTCCGGCTGATCGTAGAAGGCGGTCATGAACGGTTCCATGCCCAGCGCGTAAAAACCGAGCCGAAAAAAGAAGGGAAAGAAATCGTAGCTCACCGGCACTTCGGCGGCGTTCAGTTCGTCGCAGATGGCGTCGATGTTTTCCGGCACGCGTCCGGCTGTCTCCGCGCGGAAGCGGTCCTTGTACTGTTCCCAGTCTTTCAGATTCTTCACCGGATGCTCGAGATACCCGTAGTACATGCCGGGAGCGGATTTATCACGCCGCACCTTGCCGCCCATCCAGTCGATGTCGACATAGTAGGCATCGTCTTCCCATAGCACGGTCTGTTCGAAGGGGGGCAGCGGGCTGAGTCCTACGGGCAACTTGCGGATCACATCGATGCCGAGGAATTCGTCCGGCCAACGGTCTTCCGGCAAGAAGCCCTGCTTCTTCCACTGCTCGACGCCGTATCCCTCGAAGGGTTCCAGCAGGATGACGGGCAGGCGGTCAACCGGTTCGTAGCGCATAATGCGCTGAAAGCGTTCGCGTGCGTTCATATAGACATCCTTGACGTGATAGTCTGGCAATCGATGCCTGGATGGGAGCCGGCAGTTCCCTGCCGGAAAATACACATGCTCTGTATAGAATGATTGGACCGGCAGGGGACCGCCGGCTCCCGCTTGCGCGGGCGGGTATCGCAGCCCTGCCAGGTGACATTATAACGAGGAACGCTGCGGGAGGGAAGCGGTCTCTTCCCGTGCGGATGGGGTGGGGCGAAGGGGGATCTCGATGGTGAAGGTACTGCCGTTGTCGAGGCCGGGGCTTTCCGCGTAGACGCTGCCCTGGTGGAGTTCGATGATGCCCTTGACCACCGCCAGGCCCAGGCCCATGGTGCCGGCGGCGTTGGCGCCCTGGGTAAAGCGGTCGAAGATATGCGACAGTTCGTGGATAGGGATGCCGCAGCCGTCGTCCGCGACCTGCAGCATGGCCAGGTGGTCGAGGCGCGAGGCGGTGACGGTAATGTGGCCGCCGGGCTTCACGCTCTTGAATGCATTGCCCAGGAGGTTGGCGATGACCTGGCGGATGCGCAGCGGGTCGGCGTGAACGGGGAGCGCTTCTTCCCGCGAAACGAAGGTAAGGGTCACCTGGAGATCGGCGGCGATCTGCTGGTATTCGTCGACGCTGTGGCGTGCAAGGTCGGTCAGTTCGACGTCTTCGGGGCGCAGCACCATTTTATTGTGGATAATACTGGAAATATCGAGCAGGTCCTTCACAATGCGGTGCTGGCGGTGAACATTGGCCTCGATGAATTCAAGCGCCTTTGGCACGTGGTCGGCATTGCCGCGCGCCAGTTCGAGCCAGGGGAAGATGACCGCCAGCGGGGTGAGCAGCTCGTGGGAAAGGGTTGCGAGAAAACGATCCTTCGCCTGGTCGGCTTCACGCAGCGCTTCTTCCACGCGTGCCCGTTCGGCGATCTCCTGCTGCAATTCTCGGGTTTGTCGCAGATCCTTGCCCACCAGCACGTTCCCCACCACGTCGCCGTAGGCATCGTGCAGCGGCGAGGCGGTGATCTGCATGGGCAGCAGGTGGCCGTCCCGCGTGCGGATATTGACCTCATACCTTTGCGATGCGGAACCGGCGCCCGGGATGAAATCGCTCACCGGGCGATGAGTGAGGGTGGCAGCATCATAACCGAGCAGTGCGCAGCCGGGGGCATTCACCTGCAGGATGAACCCCTCGGCATCCGTGAACAGCACCAGATCGCGAATGTGTTCGATGATATATTTGGCGGCCAGCCGCTCGGTGGGCACGGTGAACTGCAGGTGGGTAAGGGCGAAGGCGAGGCCGGCGCAGAAGATCAGTTGCTCCAGACCCCATAAAACCGCCACATTGCCGTGCGACGCGAAGGCATATTGCACGAAATCAATGCCCAGCGCCAGGCAGGAACTGCCGATGATGGAGATGGCCTGCAGTCGTTTGCGCTTGCTGCAGGACCGTGCGCTCCACCAGCCGATGACGCCCAGCGCGATCAGGTCATAGCCGTATTGATAGACGGGATAGGCGATGTCCCAGAGATGATAGGTCCGTATCAGGGCAAAAGTACCGGCGGCGGTCGGCTCGACTCCGGAAATACCCAGCAGCCCGATCTGGCTGCGCACCAGGAAGATAACCGCCGGGAGGAAGAGCAGCGCCACGCCCCACCGCCCGCGCAACAGGTGCGCCTTCCCGGTAAGGTAAAGGGCCATCAATACCGCAAACGGGGGGTAGAGGCTCCAGCCGAACCAGGAAAAGTGATACCAGCCGAGGGCCGTCTCGCGCGTATGCGCAAACTGAAAGAAGATCTGCCCGGCATTGCCGAGGGCCAACAGCAGGCAAAATGCCGTCAACGACCGATTGGCATGCGCAAGGCGATTTACGTGCCAGGTATACCAGGCAAGCAGCACCATGACGATGGTGGCATTCGCAAAGAATAGGGTGGCGAGGTCTGACATGGCAAACTTATATTATTCGCTGTGGGAGGGTGTTAACCTTTTTGATGTGGGGAAGTGGTAGGGAAGGTACAGGAGCGAAATATCGCCTGATGCGATCACACATTTGTCGCGCGATCGGCTTGCTTTTTTGATGTCAGTGGCGTATATTCATTGTAGATACATAGGGGGCATTATGAAGACTCGCATTCAACGATGGGGTAACAGTCTGGCAATACGCATTCCTCGTGCGTATGTGGCTGACTCGCACCTGGAAGAAAATATGACTGTGGAGATCACGCAGGAGGATGGTCATCTTGTCATCACGCCGCAGCCAGCCAGGCGCTGGTCGCTCGCAGCCTTGCTGGCCGGCGTCACCCCTGACAATATTCACCGTGAAGTTGAGACAGGGCCTTCGGTCGGCAATGAGGAATGGTGATGGATTATATCCCGCAACGTGGTGATGTCGTCTGGCTCACCTTCGATCCACAAGCCGGCCACGAACAGGCCGGACGCCGCCCGGCCATCATCCTCTCACCGGCTGAGTACAATGGAAAAGTCGGCCTCGCCTTACTTTGCCCGATTACCAGCCGTATAAAAGGTTATCCTTTTGAGGTGGAAATCCCCGCTGATTCGCCGATCTCAGGAGTGATATTGGCCGACCAAGTGAGAAGCCTGGATTGGCGAGCGCGAAAAGCGGAGTTTGCGTATAGATTGCCGGAAGCAGTGACGATAGAGGTGTTGGGGAAGTTGATGACGTTGTTGGAGGTCGTTTCTTAAATCGTTTACGATGCAGTGATTTATTGATAATTCAATCTTTCCCCCATATCTCCAGTTCCTCTGCGAAGAAGTCAATGTGCCAGATATCAGTACCATCCGGGTCCGAACACTCGACGACATATTTGTCTGGAAGGTTGGGGGCAGTTAGCACATCGATAAGGATCCCGATATCTCCTACCTTAGGCGGACGCTGATTAATATTCCATCCGTTATATTCTTCGGGCGATTGAAGGAGTTGTCGGATGCAGACTACGGTATACGGAAGCAAGTCATCTTTTGTCGAGCTCATGCTATTCTCCAATATATACCGCATGTAATTTTTTCTGCGGCATGCATGGTGACAATGCGCAGGGTTAGCCCCTTGCGCGCCGTTGCCATGCGTCATCATGATTTCCGGGGCTAATCCGCCTGCGGGTACAGGCGCAGGATGCGGCAATCATGCGGATCGACGGATACTCCGAAGCTGCGTGTATGCACGCCCAGTTCTTCCCCGCTCCACACATCAACCACCCGGCATGGTCGGCGATCATGCATGCCCAGTGCTTCCCAACAGGCAGGGATGATGCACGGTTTGTCATCTGATCGGTTCAAGAGGCCTACGGCAATGGAGCCGTCTTCCAGCGGTTTCATCCAGGTCTCGAACACATCCCAATTCACGCCGGCGCGCCACCCCTGCACGCCCAGTGGGTCCTGATTCAGCGCGATCAACCCCGGGTGCGACAGCAACTGCTGCGTGGCCGGCGTCATGGAACGCAAGTCACAGCCGATCATCAGCGGGGCCGCCAGCAGGCACCACAGCGCGAAGTGCACGCGATATTCAGTATCAGTCATGCCGCCGTTGGCGACATTGCCTTTGCCATACATGCCGACCACCAGCATATCCGGATCATTCCAGCGGTTCGGACCGGCATACTTTTCTTTCCCAAGCTGTTTGTGGACGATATTCGTCATTGATTCCCAGGAATCTTCGATATCTCCAGCGGTGCGCCACATCTGCGCGCCGACCAGCGCCCCCCATTCCCAGGGACGGTTGACGCCCCACTCACAGACCGAGAAGAGGATGGGTCGGCCGGTGGCCCGTAGCGCCTGGCCCATGCGCATATATAACTCCCGCCCTTTTGGCCCACCCGGCGGGGGATAGCAGTAATCGTACTTCAAATAATCGACACCCCACTCCGCGAACAGCCCTGCATCATCTTCCTCGTAGCCATAGGAGCCTGCGCGGGCATTGCAGGTGAGCACCCCGGCGCAGGAATAGATCCCGAATTTTAAGCCCAGGCCGTGCACATAATCGGCCACGGCTTTCATGCCATGGGGAAACTTATCCGGGTCAGGAATCATCCTCCCCTGTGCATCACGTTCGCGCAGGTGCCAGAGATCATCGAGCACCACATAGGAATATCCGGCGTCTTTCAATCCAGTGCTGACCATGGCATCGGCGATTTCGCGTACCAGGTCTTCATGAATGTCGCTGCCAAAGGTATTCCAACTATTCCATCCCATCGGGGGCGTGGGCGCAAGCATAGGGTATCCTTTCATATCGGGGGAATGGAAGCTCTCAAGGGGTAATTCTTCCTGCCAGGCGATTGTCCTTTACCTGTCAAAGCGTTTTGTCTGGACATCGAGTTCACATCCTCACCACCTGAGATTAGAGCATAGTCGTTACTTATGATGCGGTTCCCCCGATAATAAATGAAAATATAACGAGGAACGTGCCGAGGGGGAAGCGGTTTCTACCGGGGTATACGCGATGCAGAAGCATACTGGTGAAAGTAGACAATCCCTTTAGTTCTTCTCTGGATCGATACCATGGGCTTTTAAGATATTGTCAAGGATGAGTTGCATTGTTGGATCACAAGTATCGGATGGCTTTCCAGAGAGAAATAGCTCAAGATGTTCAAGAAAGCAGTCGAAAGCCCTCATGGGACTACCGAGCGCCAATGCATTGAACAGGCGGTGCCAGGGTACGGCTTGTGAGAATGGATAGCGTTCTGTTAGCCAGATGGGGAAAGAAGTGAAGAGAGGCTCTGCCAGTGATGGTTGCAAACACCGATCCTGTTCCGCCCAGAAAAAGCCGCTACAAAAAGACCAAATCTGTACAGGCCGGGGCTCGTTTCCGAAATACATACCAGGACGTTCCCGAATCGGTTTGAAGGCATCCAGAAGCGACGCTACCGGTTCCGGCGAAGGGTCAACAGGATGCTCGGGCATTTCTTGTACCGGGAGGCGCGGCGCCTGCGCACGGAGGGTGAAATATGTATCAAATGCCTCACGGTCATCAAGGGATAAAAAGTGAGCCCATGGCATAATGTTCAACCAGTTGAATGTATTCAGGCGGTCCGCATGTTCAGCAGTTACCTCGACCTGGTTGCGTAGCCACTTCAGTAGTTCATTCCGGTCGATTTCGCAGTGTGGCTGCGGTAATGACCAGACCCTGCATGCGTGATCATAACCGAGTATATAGCCTTCCAGCGCAAACAAACTGCGGCAGGAAAGGTGCGTAATCGGGTCATTATGGACTCGGGCAAGGATGAGATCCAATGAATGCATGGTTAATAGTTCCTGAGGTCTATTGATAAACCGGCATATTAGGATTCCTCGATCACTTCTTTACGGAAATCCGCCGCTTGTTCGGGATGCAACTGTCGGGGGCTTACAATATATGCGCTCGGTACTTCATCCATATTGGGAATGATCACATATACCTTCAAACCTTCAGGTAGATTGGCATTGTCAAGCAACCTGATCTGCCCATTCACAATCTCACCTTCCAACACTTTGAGATACATGGCGTATCTTCCCTAAAGCGAACTATTACACTTCGTTATCAGGTGACAGTATAACGAGGAACGCCCCGGAAGGAAAGTGATTCCTCCTGGGGCGTTTTCATTGAGGCTAGATCGATCAACCGCGCGGCAATGCGACTGCCTTGCCGCCATTGAGCATACTCTGCTCCGCCGCATCGAGAAACGCGATGACTTCCAGGGCTTCCTCCGGCGCGAAGGGTGGGGTGCCGGTGCGGAAGAAGGGCATGAGTTGTTCAATCATCAGCGCGTAGTAGGGCGGTTCAGCGTTGGGGGTGCCGAAGCGGGTGCCGGATTCGGCGAAGAGGGTGCAGCCGAAACCGATGCTGCCGCGGCGGCCACCGTGGACGGCGCCGATGCGACCATCTTCCCAGGTGCCGACCATCAGGTCCATGCCGTCGACGTGGTGCACCTGCACCTCGCGGCAGCCGGCGCCCATATAGCTGTAGAGCAGGTCGACGCTATGGATGCCGTACCAATAGAAGGAGGGGTAGTCATCCAGGATGGCCATGGGGCCGTAGGTCTCGCAGGAGTGGACGGTGTCGTCCGCGTTCTCCGGTTTGGGCAGGCCCTGGCCGAACCGGATGGAGGAACTGGAGATGACCGGCACGCCCTTCGCTTTCGCAATCGCCATGATCTCCCGCGCGTCGGCGTATGAGCAGGCAAGGGGCTTGTCGATGAAGACCGGCTTGCCGAATTCGGCGAGGATGCGGAACTGCTCCAGGTGCTGGCGGCCATCGACGCTCTCCAGGAAATAGCCATCCATGCCGCCCATCTCTTCGATGGAGGCGAAGATAGGCACGCCGTATTCGTCGCGCAGGGTCGTGGTGAACCCCTCCACGCGAGACTTGCTCAGCGAGAAGAGATCGCTTCCGCCGGGGAAAGCGCCGGCGATATGCGCGCCCGGAATAAAGTACGGGCCTTGTGCGTTATGCAGTATATCCGCGAAGGCCGGGCAATGGGACGTGTCCAGGCCGATCATGCCTAATTGCAGGATTTTAGTCATGGGTATTCTCCCTTATATATCGTAATCGTAACTCGTAATCGTCATCGTAATCGACCCGATTGTTCTCGGACTCTTCCTCTTACGCATTCATCTATCTTTTCGATTACGATGACGAGTTACGATGATGATTACGAGTTTTGACTATGCTATTACTTCCTTGGGAACCAGGTCCGGCACCAACCGCTCCGCGTTGCCGAAGAGGACCTTTTCCAGCACGTCTTCCGGCAGGTCGAACTGCTCCAGCAGGTCCTGGTGGCGGCCATCGAAATAGTCGCGGGCGTAGAGGATGCGGTCCTGGAATTCGAGCATGAAGGCGCGGCCGAATTCCGGGTCGCGGCCCAGGGCATTGTGTCCGGAGCCGGCAGAGATGTCGCAATTCAGGTTCGGGTACGTCCGCAGCATTTTTGGCAGCTTGCCGCCCGGCTCGACCTTGCCGGCGGGATAATACTCGGTCGCGAATTTCTCGTCGCCGGAAATATGTGCCCAGAAACCGGGGGCATGGCCGAGGAAGGTAGTATCCGGGCATTGCTGAAGGGCGCGCTCGAAGGCTTCGATGCCGCCGCCGTACCAGTAGTTGGCGCGAGGATAGCTGCTTGCCATCGGGATGGGGTAATCGATGTGCACGGTCACCGGCACCCCCTGTTCGCCGCAGAAGCGGTAGAGCGCGATGGCGTCCGGGTTATCGTACATCATGCGTACCTTCACTTCGCCGCAGAGGCGCGCGCCGTAGATATTGATGGCGGCCTTCATCCGGTCGATGGCTCCCACCGTGCGCGGGTCGGGGGCATAGCCCAGCACGAATCGCTCTGGGGCGCGTTCGATGTAGGACAAGCAGCGCGAGAAGGGGATCGGACCATCCGTGGCCCCCAGCACGTCGAACGGCAATGCCGCGTTAAAGCTCTGCTCCAACTCATCCGCCGGGCAGACCCAGGAGAAGAGCCAGGCCCGGGCGATGCCATGGTGATCCATATTGGCGAGGAAACGATCGAGATTGTGCCCGTGCCAATCGGGGTGATTATGGGCATCGATGATGCGGCCACGGTATTTTTCGATTGCCATGATGTGATCCCTTACTTGCTGTACTTCTCGCCGACCTTGCGAATGATCGTCACGACGTCGCGAATCTCTTCCTCGCCCCAGGCTTCGGTCAGCGAGAGATTGAATTCAGTCTTGCAGAGCGCTAATGAGTTGGGACAGGGGAACTGCCGGTTGCGGTCGCCTTTGTAGTCCGGGCTGGCCCACGGGTAGCCGCTGGCGCCGAAGACGTGGCGTTTGGTGAACCAGTCATAGCGGTGCGGGGTATTGGACGAGTAATTATAGCCGCACGGCGTCAACCCTTCGGCAAAGACTGCATCGTAAAATGTCGGCAGATCGCAGGTCATGGTGTCGAGGTTCAGGTGCATGCGGGTGAACCAGTAGCTGGCCGCGCCGCCGGGGATGATCTGCGGAAGGGCGACATACGGCACGTCTTTGAGCCCTTCGGCGAGCATGGCAATGAGCTCCTGGCGGCGGCTGACGATCCGGGGCAGTTTCTTCAACTGCACGCTGCCGATGACGGCGGCGAGGTCGCTGGAATTCATGTTCACCGCACAGATGTCATTGGTCGACCCGGCCGGCAACCCGAAGGTGGCCTTGCCGCGGTCGGAGGCCCGGCGGACCTTCCAATAGAGCGATTCGTCCTTCGTGTAGACCACGCCGCCCTGGCTGCCGGTGCAGTGGTGCTTGCCGGACATGGTGGAGAAGGCGGCGATATGACCGAAGGTGCCCACCATTTGACCGTTGATGGTCGCCCCGTGCGCTTGGGCAGTGTCCTCGATGACATAGAGGTTATGCTTCTCGGCGATCTTCATGATGGCCGGCATGTCGGCCGGTTCGCCGGCGATATGGGCGATCACGATGGCGCGGGTGTACGGGGTGATGAGTTCTTCGATCTGCTGTGGACCGGCGTTGAAGGAGGTGGGCGTGACGTCCGCCACCATGGGAATAAGGTTAAGCAGCGGGATGGGCATGATGCCGCCCGGATCGGTGACGGCGCCGACAATGACTTCGCTGAACGGCTCCAGGTCCAGCGCGTGCAGCGCGACATAGACGGCATTCGAGCCGGAGTTGACGCCATCGGCATAGCCCCCGCCCATGAACTCAGCGAATTCCCGGCAGTAGGCTTCTTCCTGCGGGCCGTTATACCCGAAGACCGCGCCGCTGGCGATGACCTCATCGAACAGCGCATCCACCGCCGCCTTCTCCTCAACCCCCAACAAGCCGCGCTGCGGCCAGGGCTTAGTACGCACCGGTGTGTTTTCTTGTGCCTGCATATCAGTAGACATGTTACTCGTCCTCCGACTTATTTTCCCATGTAGTGGGGAAGCAGTTCTTATCACTTTTCCCCTTCTCCGTTTCCATCATAGGCCCTCCTCGTGCGGAAAAAAATGGCGGAAAATGATGACTTCTTAGCAGATATTGACCTTTCGTCGGGGAGGCAATGCTGCCGGTTGCGTCTCGAATCAGTCGCGTATTCGTGGTATGATGAAGATGGAAAGGTCAGCCATGCCATCAAACAACGAGCAAGTCATCATCGAGAGCAAATATATCCGCTTGCTGCGACGGGGAACGTGGGAGTACGCCGAGCGGCCCAATATCGGCGGCATTGTCGGCATTATCGCCGTCACCCCGGAGGGGAAGCTGCTGCTGGTCGAGCAGTTCCGCATCCCGGTGAACGCGCGCGTGGTGGAACTGCCGGCGGGACTGGCAGGCGATTCCCCGGAATTCCAGGGGGAGGACCTGGCCGAAGCCGCGCGCCGTGAACTGCTGGAGGAAACAGGGTACGAAGCCCGGCGCATGACCTTCCTCGTCGATGGCCCGCCCTCCGCCGGCATGACGACCGAGATCTTCAGCCTCTACCTGGCGGAAGACCTGGTAAAAACCGGCGCCGGCGGCGGCGACCACACCGAGGACCTGACGGTCCACGAAATCCCCCTCGCCGACGTTCCCGCCTGGCTGGCAGATCAACGCCGGCGGGGCGTTCTCCTTGATTTGCGTATTTACGCGGCGCTATATTTTCTGGAGCATGCGAGTGATCGGGTATTGAATGGGTAGACGTGGGTAAGATAGTGTTGAGCAAGTGTCAGAGTAGAGGTTGTGCGTTCTACCTGCTTTGCCTGAAAAAGATACGTTTCGCGGTTTGCTTTGCTTGACGCTCACTTCGTGCGACCCGTATAATTGAGCGTCGAACCTGCAGAGGCGGTCCCCATGGGAAGCTTGATTTTTCTGGCCCTGATAATCATATTGGTGAGCGGACTTATCGCCTATGTTGGTGACCTGGTCGGCCGCAAAATGGGCCGCAAGCGCCTCTCGCTGCTTGGATTGCGTCCCCGGCACACCGCCATCGTCATTTCCGTCGGCGTCGGTATGCTCATCGCCCTGCTCACCCTCACCACGCTGCTCATTATCAATAAAAGCATCCGCGAAGCCTTCCTCACGCTGGATCAGGTAAAGGCCGACCTTCGCACACAGACACAAGAACTGCAAAAGACGGAACGTGATCTTCAAAGTGCGAAAGGCGATTTTGCGTTGGCAAGTAGGGACCTGTCGAGTACCAGACAACAACTTACGGGCTCGCAAAAAAAGCTGCATTATTCAATGGGCCAATTACGTGGGAAACAACGCGAACTGGCGCTGACCAACAGCAACCTTCGTAAAATAAAAGTCACCCTGCATTTGAAACAGGGCGAAATTAATAATTACAACTCTCGTCTGAGTAATGAGGCCAGCAATAAGTATGCAAGAATGCAAAAGAACAATTTGGCCTGGAAATATATCGCCAGCCAGATGGTCTTCTCGCCCCTCTCGTTTGCGCATGGACAGGAGATCCTTAGCGGGCTCATTCCCGGCACCGGCGGTGATGCCGTGCGCCGTGCTTACCTGGCAAAGTTCTTCGCAGCCGCCGAGCGCGTCGTCCGCCAACGGTGCACCTACCTGGATAAGGACTTCCCCGCGTTGCTGTTCCTTGCCGGCAACAAGGATGATTTGAACTACATAGACAACAAAGCAGCGATTGATAAGTTGCTGGCGCGGATTGATAAGTTGGCGGCTAAAGAGGGGGTCGTCATTCACCTCGCTTCCATCAATAATGTGCCCTCCGACGGTTTTGCCTTCGTGGCGGTGAACAGTATTGATCTCGCGCCAAACGTGCCCGTTTATGGAACCGGCGATACCGTCGCCATGGTCGAGATGGATGTCGATGCCAATACGCCGGCAGCGGAGATCCTCGGAAATCTAGCCGACACCCTGCTCCGTGTCAAACTGCCCGCCGCGCTGCGTGCGAAACACATGCTGCCGATCACCCGCCGCTTCGACCCCGCTCATCCCGACAAGGTGCCTGAGGCCTATATGCCGGCGGTTTCCTGGAACGAATTGACGGCGGCGGTGGAGAAAGCGAAAGGATATCGGGGTAAAATACAGTTGATCGCGCGCTCGCACGCAGACGTCACCATGTACGGACCACTGCGGATCGATCTCGACGTCGAGCAGGCGCCGTAGCCCGGATGATTGAAACAATATAATGGACTGCCGGGCTAGCAAAGGCATTATGCGAGTTGTTTATGCATAATGCAGGCTAGGAGTCATGGACACGCAAGTAATAGAACGCCCGCCATTGCTGGCAGTGGACCCCGGGCGAGAAAAATGCGGAGTGGCGGTCGTAACCTATGCGCGGACGGTGTTGGAACGGGAAATCATCTCGACCTCCGAATTGCCGTTCCGCGTCGCTTACCATGTGGGCCGCTATGGAATCGATATCATCGTTCTCGGCGACCGCACCGGTGCGCGCGAAGTGCGCGATGCCCTGCGCCAGGCCGGTTTTCAATTGGAGATTACCCTTGTCGATGAAGACCGCTCCAGCGAGATGGGCCGCCGGCGTTACCTGTTGGATAATCGCGGTAGCGGCTTCGCCCGTCTCCTCCCCATCGGCCTGCGCACGCCCGACCGCCCATACGACGATTACGTCGCCATCATCCTCGCCGAGCGCTACCTCGACGGCTCCCGCTTTTAACCTAATCG
>Ga0118677_10012661_pt1 | contig 12321 bp, 4 predicted proteins | sample AliMusrvi5mmetaG_FD_86154 | JGI IMG/M metagenome (GOLD analysis project Ga0118677, IMG submission 86154)
TCTATATGGTTTTAAATCAGGATAATCACGTAAGAAATGTAAGAAATATTGCCATTCTAAAACGTCTTCGTCTTTAAGTTCAATTTGTCTTTTATTATATTCGGCTAATAAATCACTATGTAAATATGGATAATCCAAATTTGAATTATTCATAAAATATTCAATATTATAATGCATTGTGGTCCCAGCACCACTAACAGATGCACCATTATCAGACCATTGTTTTTTTATTTGTTCTGCTGTCATTCCCCAATATTTATTACCAGGTTTCCAATTTTTACCTTTCATCATATTACTAATAACAGCATCCGCATCAAAATGTGGAAAATGTGAATGATTCCATGTTGTAACAGATGTATATTTTGAATTAGGATCTGTTGCAATTGTATATTTATGTCCTTCTTCTTGAAAAGAAATATTAATATCACGAAGGGGCTATTATGTCAGTACCAGTACCAGGACCAGGAGCACCAGGTGCACCGACACCAACACCGACACCGACACCAGCCACTGGTCAAATAACATTACGACGTGGCAGAGTCAACGTCGTAGTTCTAAACCCAACTACAAAAATGGCTCGAGTTAAAATAGATAAAGAATATTTCAACGTCTCCTTAGATAAGCTAAATACTAGCTCTTCAATGGAAGATGTTGCGGAGCATGTAGTACTCCTTATCGATGAATTACTTCAAGGTGAAGCTCATGATGCAGCTGTAACTTCTACACCTCAGCAGGGAATTTTCGATCCTACTACTACTGCTAAAATTGTGCTTACAGGAACTAGTCCACCGCCATCCGGCAGTTCTTCATCAACGCCACCACGTCCTGTTTTGGTAACTGACTTTCAGCAGATAGAAATTACAGACACTAGTAACTCAACCAAATCAGGAAGTCTGAGCTGTGCAACAGCTAAAGTAATTGCAGTTTTTGGTGGAGTATCAGCTCCTCCTGCGGTAGGAGCAGGGGGACCACCAAGCGCGGCTCCTGCGCCTGCACCTGCAGCACCACCACCGGCTCCAGCTGCGACGGGAGGAGGAACTCCAGCGCCACCACCTAGCTCAACAGCGGCACCACCAGCAGCTGTGGCAGGAGCTTCAGGAACATTGAGGGAAACACCTCCCGCAGCGGCTCCTGCGCCTGCACGACCGGTAGCTCCTGGTTCTTTGCAACAAGGACTTGATGATTTAGTGGCTTTTATAGACGCAGAAAAAGAATTAGTTGCAGCAGCAGCTCCAGCAGCGGCCCCTGCGCCTGCACCAGCTGCAGCTCCGGTGGCGGTGGCGGCAACAACACCTGCCCCTTCATCGGTGCACCCTCGGGCTCCCGCGCCGGCAGATCCAGCAGTTCCAGCAGCAGGGGAAGCGGTAGCGGCACCTGCCCCAGCTCCAGGTTCAGGAGCAGCAGGAATAACATCAGCTTCAGCTTCAGCGGCACACCCTCAGGCTCCAGCGCCACCACCTAGCTCAGCAGCGGCTTCTGTGCCTACACCAGGGGCAGGGGGAGAAGAAGCACCAACACAACAACAACCGGCTGCTCCAGCTTCAGCTGAGGCCCCTGTGCCTGCAGAACCACCTCCAGCATCAACGGCTAAACCTCGATTGGACCTATTCAATAGAAATATTTCAGCTAAATCCCTCACACATGGAAGAGCGGGTACATACGGTAGCCTCTTCGGACCAGAGCTCCCAAATGAACCTAGTTTAGGAAGCACATCAGTAAACGATGGACTACTGCAAGTTCCACCGCCATCATCTGGAGGGGCGCCACCAACAACACAACAACAATCATCTGCAGCAGGGGGACTACAAACACCTGTGCCTGCACCACCGGCAGCAACCGCTCCATGGCCAGGAACAACGCTAGCAGCACCGGCTGCTCCAGCTTCAGCAGCGGCCCCTGAGGCTTCACAAACAGAACAAAAACCGGCGGCACCTGTGCCAGGCCCAGTGCCTAGCTCAGCAGCGGCCCTCACATCTCCCCAACAAGTACAACGGGTCTCAGCAAGAGTATCCATCGTAGAGCAAGCTCCACCTCCACTGCCTACCTCAGCAGCAGCACCCATCCCTTCAGCGGTGCACCCTCAGGCTCCCGCGCCGGCAGCTTCAGCAGTTCCTGTGCCTCCAGAAACACCTCCAGCTACACATAGCATTGGTGCTCCAACGCCTAGCTCAGCAGCAGCAGCAGCTTCCTCTACATCTCAAGAAACACCCCCACCAGGAGCACCGGCGGCTTCATCGTCGGCAGAGGAAGCTCTCCCTCAAGAGGCAAATCTAGAGTCCTCTGAAAGTAACACGGCCCAACTAGCACATCCAGAAATGCGTTCTGTAGCAGGAGTACCTACATCTGGAAAACCGAGCCCCGACTCTAATTTTAGATTTGCGGTAGGAGCAGGGGGACCAGCAAGCGCGGCTCCTGCGCCTACACCAGCATGGGGAGCGGTAGCGGGACCTGCCCCAGCTCAGGGTTCAGGACGAATAGGAATAACATCAGCTTCAGCATTGGATCCAGTATCGCCACCTGGATCAGCAGCAGCTCTACCTCCAGCAGCTCCAGCTCCGGTGGCGGCGGCGGCGGCAACAGTTAATCCATTAGCGGCAGTTCCAGCACCCACTTCTCTAAAGCAGACATCTTCAGCAACACCAGTGCCACCACAACAGGGTCAGGGAGGTGCAGCTCGATCTTTTCAATCACATTCTTCTGGAGAATCAGAAGCTAGCCCACCAGCGGCTCCAGTACCAGATAGAGCGGCAGCTCCATTACCACCACCTAGCTCAGCAGCGGCCCACACACACACCCAACAAGTAGAACGGGTCTCAGCAAGAGCATCCCTCCTAGTGAAACCTCCTGCAGGGGGAAGAACACAAGCTCCAGAGGGAGGAGCGGCAGCAACAGCTCCTCAGTCACTAAGATCCACTGAAGAGGAATCTCCAGCGCCACCACCTAGCTCAGCAGCGGCCCCTGCGCCTACACCAGCAGCGGGACCTGCCCCAGCTCCGGGTTCAGGACAAGTAGGAATAACATCAGCTTCAGGATTGGCTCCAGTATCGCCACCTGCAACAGGATCTCAACTAAGAGCAGAGACTAGTGCAAAACAAGACCTAAAAAAACCAACTAGAATGCCACCACCACGACCAGTCCGACAAGAAAACTCCAGCGGAGCAGGTCCTCTAGGAGCTCAACAAAGTGCTACTGGAGATCAAGCAGAGGAAGATCTAGAGATAACAACACAACGCTTTCAATCAAGACTTCGGGGGATTGCAGAGGCGAACGGATTTTCTGTAGATAAGGTTACACCACCAGCCGTAGCTCGATTAAAAATAGACCCCCTCAGAGAACCTCAAGCCTCTTCTGCACCGGCTAGTCCTCCTGGGAGTCCTAAGCCTAAGGACCTAAAACCAAGTGAAGTTAAGAGACCCACTGCTCCAGCACCCGGGCAGCAACAAAAAACTGTAGCGGAGTCTATACCCACACAACCACTTACTACAGCACTCGAACCTAAATCAAAAGAAGAATTAGCAGAGTTAGCAGCTGAAGAAGCATTAGCTACATTAGCAAAAGAAATAGCAGAAGCCGTTTTAGCAGAAGAACCTCTTCCCACAACCACCTCTACATCACCACGTCTAGGAGTAGGTCTAGCAGGAACAACCTCCTTAGCAGAAAGTCTCGTACAAGAAAGATCGACAAGAAAGGGAGGACTGTTCAATAAGAATGAATTACAAGAGAATACATCCGATGAGATTGCCAACCCAACTAAGCTACAAACAACTGCTCAAACCCGACAAACTCCTAGGCCAATCACTTCACCCCCTAATGACACAGAAATTGTAGTAGCAGGAACGGGCAAGGATCCTTTAACGCAAGTGACCGCCCCTTCATTATTACCAAGCTCAGATCAAGAACACCTACAAACTCCAGGTACACTCCAACCACCTAGCTCAGCAACAGTATCACCAGAGGCAATGGGAACGGCAGGACTAATTTCAGCAGCACAATCCCCAAAACCGCCAAGTGGAGCTGATTTACCTCCTTCAGCTCTAGCAAGGTCAGCGGCAGAACAGTTGGAACCTCATGATGAAGAATCTGATTCACCGGATATCTTACAGCAGATTGAATATGAAATACGCACTGCACTACAAACGATCATACCCACTATTTCTAGCGAAGAAATTGCCTTGCATCGCACTTCCTTAACATCTTCATCCAGTACCCAGGGTACCACCCCTGATAAAAGTAATATCTCCTTGCTTTTAAGAATCATAGAAATACTTCAGCCTGATTCGACGCTAGTAGATAAGGAATTATTAACACCAGCGATCTATGCAATTGAAGAGGGAGATATAATCACTTATCTAGCGTCGCTCCCTTTTGCAAACCTTCAAGATCCACCGACTAAACCATCAAACATACAGAAACTACAGGCTATTAAGGAATCACTCATAGAATTAATTCCTGCAACAGACGAAGATTTAGAGGTCTTACAGGGAGGTCATCCAGGATCTCATGAAACATCGATACAACAATTAGAAGCTAAAGCTGAATTGCAATCTCGAGCTGAAATAGATCGAACGCAACAGACCTCTCCTTTAGTGCAACCAGCCCTTTCCACTTCAAATGCTGCCACTGCGGCGCCAGCCCCCTTAAGAGGTAACGAACAAAAAATCTCAGCTTTTCTTCAAGAGATCCAGGATCTAGGAAGAGATTCCTCCCCAAGTCAACTAGAGTCAGTCATAAAAAAAAGTTTGGCTCAGCTTAACCAATCTAGTCCTTCTGCCTATAATGCCGTAAGCCTGTTAATCACTGAGGGATTGAGAGGAACTCGAAGAACAGGAGCTCCTACGTTCAAAGATTCAATGGCTATACTTTTTACCCTTACAATTGAGCAGATCCAAGGAGCAATCGATAGACTACAGGCCGCTTTATTAAATAAAGCCGCTCGAAATGGGGCTTCAAAAGAAAGATCTCCCGTTGTACCGACACAAACTACAAAGCCTGTAGCTGCAGCTTCTGCTACACCGCTTCAGCCATCACCATTAGGAGCTGAAAAATTAGACGAAGAAATACCAGCAGAACTTGAAGCCCATCCAGATATACTCAATGATTCAGATAGAGCTGAATTGGCTCAATATGAAGCAAAATTGACGAAAGAAACAGCCGAACTGGAAAGAACAACAGACGAACTAATAGCAAAAATACAACGTGAGACTCAAATAGCTCCTGCCCCAGAAGCTGAAGTAACTGAACAAGACTTAGATCATTTAGGTGAGATGCCACAAACTCCATTAACAGACGAGGATCAAGCTCTACTTGCAGATTTGCCTACTGATGAGGGAAATTTACAACAAGATCAATCAGCTGCAAAACCTCCAGTGCCACCACAAAATCCGATACCTTCTACTACGTCATTAGAGACTAGTTTACCACCTCCATCCCCAGCGACAGCCCCTAGACCTCCAGCTGAAGGTAGCGTAATAGGGACTACAGCAAGCGCCGCCCCGAGGAAAGCTCCTCCAGCTCCTCTAGCTGGACAGGCTCCAGAAGCTCAAGCCCTAACTGAACCAGCTAAACCTTCAGTACCAAAAGGGGAACAATCAAGGGTTATTAAGATTTTGGCACAACCTATTAATCTTGATGCAGTGTTAAGGCAGATTGGAACGACCCATCTTGATCTAACACAGTTAAGTGCTGTAATTCCCACACTAACGAGTCTTAAGGCTCCTGCCAAACGACAAGCTCTTGAGAATTTGCAGCTTCTGATTGTTGATAGAAATGCAAAAGCAGGATTAACAACCGCACATATAGACGCCCTATCCTCAGAAGAGCTCAAGAAGATCAATAGCGTAAGATTGCCCAGATCAGACAAGGAACTCGCCTTGCTTATACAACTTCTTTACCCAAAACTTCCAAGTGTACCCGATAGAACTTATCAGAATCAATATACCCAAATCCTAGGGAAAGCAACCCAATTTTTAAGGGCACACAATAGCGCTGATCTAACCAGATATCTACATACCTTACCAACACTTGCAACCCAAACTTTAACTCCCATAGAGCAATATAAAGCTCTGGGCTCGATAACAGCCATGCTCATAAAAAGAGGAGTTCTCTAGCTAAGAAAAAACATCCCCATGACTTGCAATAGGACTCCTCTAAAACCCGTTTTTCTAACTTTTAGGAAAAGCCCTTTTGAAGAGCTGCAAATGTATGGAATTATTTATTAAAAAAATCCCTAAACAAAAAACTTCCCCATTGACACATAGAGGATGATCCAGGAAACTACAGTTGCAGAGATGTAAGGGGAAAAAAGGCGTATGCAAAGCAATTCCGATAGACAAGCTTATCAAGAAAAAAAGGCAAAGAAGGTCATTACCCCCATACATACGGGGGGACTCATCTCCATCCACTCTGAAAATTACCCTACAGATCTTGGAATAGTCCATACCGACATCGTGGTCCACCCGGGAGCTGTCGCTATTATCCCCGTCAATGAAAAAGGGGAAATCCTTCTGATAAAACAGTGGAGACGGGCTGTTAAAGAAATTCTGATAGAGATACCGGCTGGAACTTTAGAAGAAGGAGAAGAAACCCTTGAGTGCGCTCACAGGGAGCTCCAAGAAGAAACCGGGTTTAAAGCATCTACGATGATTTACTTGGGGATGCTATATACCTGTCCGGGATTTTGTACGGAGAAGATCTACCTCTACCTTGGCAAAGACCTCACAGTCAGCTCCCTGCCCTGCGATGATACCGAAGCAATCGATCTCTGTCCTATGACCCTAGAAGAGGCTTTAAGTAAAGTAGACTCAGGGGAGATCCCAGATGCTAAGACCATCTCTGCATTATGTCTTTATGTTCGCTGGCTTCAAAAGGAGAAAAAATGAATACACTCTACCCGTTAGGCCTAGATAAAAAACCGGTATGGAAAAAAAAGAGGTTCTTTTTTTTCCTTCTGGTTGTCTCTCCCCTGGTTGCAATTGGAGTGGCTCCGAGCGTTTTATCGACAAAAGCCGGAACGAACTATCTTAGTAAAATGCTAAGCCGAAAGCTTCATGGGAAGGTGCAGCTACAGTCGGTATCGCTATCGTGGTTTAAGGGACAAGAGATCGAAGGGATAAGCTATAGCGAGGATAGCGCTATCCTTTTTGCAAGTTGTGAGAGAATTACAAGCTCCTCTTCCCTGTTTACCTTACTCAGTAAAAAAGAGCTTGGGGATCTGGTTATCACAAGCCCTCATGTAAAAATTAAAAGGGATCTAGCAACATATAAAGAGCTACAGGCCCCTCAAATGCAGATGGCATCGCTCGTCTATATCCCGGCATTTACCCCTTCGATACAAAAAGCTTTATTCCCCTGCAGCGGCAAAGTTATGATCAATGGGGGAGCAATCGATCTAATAGCCAGTGGAATCGATCCGGTCTATATCCAAAATATTAATTCCACATTGCTACTGACAAAAGACAAATCTGCAATCTCCCTAAATCTCAAGGCAAACTCTTTGCAGGAGAATAAGACAGGAGAAATTTCTCTAGAGAGCTCACTACAAAATATCAACACAGACACTCCTACAATATCTATAGAGTCCACTATTACTAACCTGCCTGTCAAAGTAGTAGACCAGATTGTATCTCTTGCAAAACCTCAGCTTAAAGGGGAGCTCATAGATTTGCTGGGCTCTAGCCTGTCCCTTACGGTAAGCGGCTCGCTTGCAAAAAGTGAGGCTCATCTTCAGCTAGAGGCAAAATCTGAAAACTTACAGGCAAGCATAGCGACTGTTTCAAGTGGCGATGAAATTACTTTGAAAGAGCCTGCGAAAATAACCCTTAGCCTTTCAGAAACTTTAAGGCAGAGGTATTTTCCAAGTCTTACTTTGCTCGATAACCCAAATGTCCAGATTATAATCTCTTCCTTGCATCTACCAGCCAATGAAACAGGACTTAAAGTAGAAAATATTAAAATGCATTCAACTGTAGCTTTTAGCGCTATAAAACTTGCAAATATCCCCTATACACTCGGGCCTGTCGTTTTTGCTGTAGATACAGACTCTTTGGAAAAAGAGGTCTCATTTTCTCTTACGGCCCCTTTAACCTCTAGCCTTGGTGCCTCAGAGATCACGGCCTCCGGCCTTGTAACAACTCCTTTAAGCGATCTTTCGGCAAGGGCTGTTTGCAAGCTCGGGAATGTACCAAGCGCACTTGTCGATGCATTTAGTGGATCTTCCTATCCAAGAGCTCTGCTGGGGCCTCTTATGAATGCAGAAGCCAGTCTTTCTTATGCCGAAGGGATATCTAGAATAGAGGCATCGGTAAAGACACCCTGTTTTAGTATGAGCAACTCTGTCTGGACCTATGGGCCAGGGATCCAATTAGAAAAACCATTTGCATTAACACTTACCCCGACCCCTAGCCTGTATGAGGTTTTATTTCCTGGTGGGCAGGTAGAACCCGCTCCTTCGGAGCCTATCCAGATCAAGATTCAGAGCCTGAGTCTCCCCTCTTTAGATAGGCTCGATCAGCTTCAGGTAAAGGCCTTGCTGGAAAGCCCCCTACTTAATTTTACCAAGATGTTTTCCTTTACTCCCTATGTGATAAAAAATCTCAACGCGGAGATTACGGTATCAACCTTTGATAATATCGCTGTAGAGGTAAAGAGTGAGAGATTTTCTGTAAGCGCCTCGGGCGGGTACAAAGACAAGCAAGCCCTTTTTCAAAGCAGCCAGCCTCTTTACGCAAGTTACCTTATAGATGACTCTTTGGTTGAAAGTCTCATGCCTCTAGATGAAAGGCCGCGCCTTGCCAAGCCCACTTTCGTAAATGTAGAAATCCAGCCAGGGGTTTTTCCATTATCTGGAAATACCCTCTCAACCCTTAATGTAAAGGGGAAAATCTCAGCCGATGAGCTCGTTATTGAAAATAAAATAGGCTCGCCTCAAGGAACTTTACAGCAAACGCAGCTATCTTTTGATTATGAGGGCAAGACCTCTTTTTGCGATATAACGCTCAGCTCTAAGCTTAGTAAAGAAGGTGACTCTTTAAGCATGATCAATGGGAGCCTTAAAGCCTCCTCATTTTTAGTAGATGGCGCTATAAATACAGATAAGCTTGCCCTTTCTGGAGATCTTTCACTACAGAATGTACCAACATCACTCATGCAGATCCTCATTGCCCCAGCAGCTCCAGTAACTACACTTGTCGGCCCTAACTTCTCAGTAAAAGCTCATATAGAGTCAGAACCTGATCTAAAAGAAATATCCTTTTCCGCAAATAGCGACTACGTCGCAGCAAGTGGAGACCTCTGCCTGAAAAATGGGGTGATATCGCTTAAAAATGCGCCCGGCAAACTCTCTATTACCCTTACCCCACAAAGCTATCTGGCACTTGATAACTTCCTTACAAAGACAAATAGCCCATCCCCCTTTACCCTCGGACAAAATTCCACCTTCACTTTTGAAATAGCAAACTTTTTTGTCCCTTATGGAATCGGACCTTGTATAAAAGATCCTAAGGAAACGTGCGTAAAGATCGGGGTGAAAGAAGCCAAGATCGCTGGCAAGTTAGCAAACCCCTCCCTATCGTTTACTGATCGCTCGAAGCAGGCAGTCCTTGTAAAAAACATGCAAGTAGCCTTCCAAAAAATGCCGGGAGATACCCCGATCCTGCTAAATATGTCAGCTGAGGCAAATTCTACAAATGCCAAGCTCCTTTCTCAGAGTGGATCTGTCACCGTAAATGCAGAGATCTCCCGCATTTATACACCAGAGGGGAATCTCGATTTCTCCCACATTTCTTCCAAGCTCGATGTAAATATACAGAAGCTCCCATCCTCTGTCATGGACCTATTTGCCCATGGCCTGGGAGACACGTCCTCTACATTTAGCTCTGTATTTGGAGGAAGTATCACATGTCAGATGAGCCTTAACCTGGAAGAATCCTCAGGCCCCCTTAAACTCAACATCAACTCTCCAAGCTCAAGAGCATCCCTTGCAGGGAAGATTACTAAGGGAACTCTTACGTTAACCGAACCAATTTATGCGCAAGTTACCATGACAAGTGAGCTTAGCTCCTTGCTTCTAAACGGAGTAAATCCCCTATCTATTACTGAGATCAAGTCTGGCAACCCCATTACGATAGAAGTTCCACCAACAGGTGTCTCTATTCCCCTGGCAGGATTTTCCATGCAAAAGGTAATGATCCCCACTGCAAGGATCGAGCTTGGACAAATTTCCTGTAAAAATGAAGGAAACTTAAATATAGCACTCGGCCTGCTAAAATCCGTGCAGCTGTCTCAAAATAACACACTAAACCTCTGGTTCACACCGATTGATCTACACATCAACCAAGGGGTTGTCGATATAGAAAGGACGGATATCCTACTTGCAGAAACCTTTGACATCGCCCTATGGGGAACAATCAATCCAATAAAAAACAATGTAGATATGGTCCTTGGACTTACAGCTGATTGCTTATCTAAAGCCTTTGCAATCACCAACATCCCCACCGACTATGTTCTGCAGATCCCTATGACTGGCACACTCAATGATGTAAAAATTAATACCGGTAAAGCGACCGCCAAAGTAGCAGCGCTCCTTGCCTGGCAGCATGCAGAAACAGCTGGCGGCCTTGCCGGCGGCTCAACAGGAGCTCTCTTTGGTCAGCTGATCGGTAAGCTCGGAGCCCTGCCTCTTAATGACAAAAACTCACCACCGGCTAAAAGGCCTTTCCCCTGGGAAAAGGAAACATCAGCAAATTCTAAAGAAGCAAAAAAGAAAGACACGGCCCCAAAACCTAAAAAGACTCACATCAAAAAAGAAGATAAACCCCTAAAACAGCTACTTAAGATTATACGTTAAAATGTAAAAGAGTGTAAAATAGACTGCATCAAATAATTATTACCCCAAAAAATGCATAACTACCAAGATTTAATATCTCTCTTTAACTCCTGCTTCCTTGAAGAATACAATACAGAACTTGTCAAAGGGTATGATGAACCGATTTATCTTCCCGCAACAGAAAACCAGCCCCACCACTGTATATTTTTTGCTCATGGATTTTTTGCAAGCGCCCTTCATGAATGTGCCCACTGGCTCATTGCCGGTCCTAGCCGTAGAGAGCTAGTTGACTTTGGGTATTGGTATGAGCCAGATGGTCGGAGCCTTTCTCAGCAAAAAGAATTTCAAAGTGTAGAGATAAAACCCCAAGCCATAGAATGGATCCTCTCTGTAGCGGCAGGATTCCCCTTTCGAGTAAGCATTGATAACCTAAATGGCTCTGAAGCTGATACTGATACATTTAAACTAGCCGTATATAACCAAGTAAAGACCTACTCTGAGAAAGGCCTTCCTAAAAGAGCTGAAACTTTTAGAAAGGCAATATGTCAATATTATGGATCGCCTTTCGAGCTAGAAATCGAGAAATTCAATATCGATAATTTGTAACTTTCTTAGCTACAAATAAACATTAAATCGATTTTTTAACTGGGACGGGGAAAAGATTACTTTTTTCTCTTATGCTCTTTAGATTTCACTAAGCGCGATGGTTTTATAGGGGTCTTCTTTATAGCGGCTTGTATTTTTTTAACTTCTTCTAACTTTAAATCGGTAAATTCTATAACTTCTTTTAAAGGACGTTTCTTCTGAAGCATTTTTTCAGCTATAGCTATTTGCTTCTTTCTTTCCCCTTCTACCACCCCTTCTGCCAGCCCTTCTGCCTTACCTTCTAATTTACCTTCATTAAATTTTTGCCCTAAAGAAGATAAGTAATCATTAATTCTCTTCTCAGACTCTTCGTAGCTTAGCAATGCTTGAGGACTCCAATAAAAACGATCAAGTTCCGTGTAAGCTTTTTTGATAATAACATCCTTACCTATGATCTTATCTAACTCTTCGGGAGATGTTTCTTTAGCATGCTTAAAGAAATAACACCATTTTTCTTCGATGCTAGAAAGTTTATCTATTTTTTTCTTAAATTTAGGGAGCTCTATGAAGGTAAAAGAAAAATCCTTTAGATCATGTTCATGCGACTCCCTGTCTAAAATCACATGATCCGACTTATATCTTTTTTTATCAGGAAACATGATAAAATCTGCAATCGCTATAAAAATGACCTCTTTAAGGTCTGGGTATTTGTCTCCGATTCCCGCTTGGGAGCAATATGTTTTGGATGCGTAGTACTGGGCTCTTTTCTCAAAACCCTTGGTTCTGGCAACCTGCATCTCTACAATATAACGACTACCCTTCTCATCTTTGCACAATATATCTACAATGCTTGTTTTTTGAGAGGCAATCACAGGATCTTGCTCAGTCTTTAAAAACTCAACTTCTATAATAGG
>Ga0118677_10012663_pt1 | contig 12318 bp, 13 predicted proteins | sample AliMusrvi5mmetaG_FD_86154 | JGI IMG/M metagenome (GOLD analysis project Ga0118677, IMG submission 86154)
ATGCTGCACGGCTGGGGAGCGCAACTGGAGATCTTGCTTCGTGCCTTCCACCAGGCCGGTTACACTGGTGCTATCGCCTTCGAATCCGTTGCCGATGACGATATTCTCGCCCATTTACCGAAAATTCGTGAAATCGTTGATGCGACTATCGCACGTATTACAGCAAAATAGTTCTTTATCTCCGATGCGATATCGACTCATCGGACTTATCCCAACACAGGATATCAATATGAAACTCAGTATCTGCTCCTTTAGCTTCCATCGCTTGTTGCAAGCCGGCGAGCAGGATATCTTTCGCTACATCACTGATTGTCGTGACTTTGGATGTACGCAACTCGATCCGTGGAATGCACATCTTGCCGGACTTGGGGATGCCGAAACGGTGCAACACGCGCGGAGCAATCCCTGGGCCGCGCAATTGCCGCCGAAAGATGATGCCTACCTCACAGAGGTGAAGGACGCGGCTGATGCTGCCGGTCTTCCCTTTGGCTGTATTGCCGTCGATGGCGCGCATATTTACGAAGCGGACGTCGCCGCGCGTCAGGCCAACCGTGCGCTCGCCTATCGCTGGTTAGAGATTGCCGCCAAACTCGGTGCCTGCCAAATCCGCATCGACGCCGGCGGCCCCGAGGTCGAACAGCGCCTGGGCGAAATCCGACGGGCGGGCGCGGGCGGCCGCATCGGCGCCCAGCCGCGCCGCCGCCGCGGCAATCGCCGCCTTGGCGCCGGCGTACTCATAGACGATGGCCTTGGCATACAGGTCGTCGTGCGTGCCTTCGGCCAGGCGGATGCTGTAGTAGCCCGCCATCGGTACGCCCGCCGGCGGAGTGATCTTCACCGCCGCCCGGCCGATGCGCAGCTCCGCCCCCATGGCAAGCTGCGCGGTCAGCAACAATGCATATCGTAAAGTCAGAATCCGAGCTCCTTCAATAATGCATTCGCACCATACACTTTGCGCAGCGCCTCAACGATGCCCTGGCTCGCCACATGTACCGAGCGCGCCTGCGCGTCGGTAAAGACGAACCGGTTGGGCAGACCTTCGATGTTTCCGTCGAATAAAATTCCGGTGATTTCCAATTTGGTGTTCAGCGTTGGACTGCCCGAGTTTCCCCCGTGCGTATCGGTTGTCGTCACGAAATTGAACGGCGTCTTCAACGCTATCTTGTTCTTTGCGTCCAGCCAGCGCTGGGGGAGTTTGTACGGATCCACTCCGGTTGCGCGTTTGTAGAGGCCAGCGAAGTCCGTCTGCCATGGGACGAACTTGCCATCCAATCCCTTGTAGCCGCGCACGTCGCCAAAAGTGACGCGCATCGTAAACGTCGCATCCGGATATTCATTAGCGCCATAAATTGAGTAGCGCGCCTGCGCGATCTTCGATGCGCTGCCGTTCAGCACGGCTTCCACTTTGTCCTCATACAGCTTGCGGTATTCGCGCCCGGGACCGTCTATGATGCGCGCAAGTTCGATCATGCTATCCGCCGCCTGGCCGCCTCCTGCAAGCTTCTTGCGCAGGTCGATATCCTTGCCGATGGAGCTGTTGCCGACGTAGTATTCCGCCGCCTGCGCGGGCGCGGGATTCGGCAATTCCGCACCCGGCAGCCACGTCCCGCCAAGAGCCAGCCCCGCTACCCCAGCGAGTCTAATACTTCTTGCGCAGCACATCCAGAATGTGGCAGGAACATTCACTGGATTAGGGAATTTTAACAGGAGGCAGCAGAGGAAGCAGAGAGTTGGGAATTTCCACCTCTGCTATCTCTGCTTGCTCCTGTTGACCTCTTGATTTCATGGGTTAGGGAATTTTGAACAGGAGGAAACGGAGATAACGGAGGGGTGAAAGCTTGGTCCTTTCTCCGTAGCCTCTGTTTGCTGCTGTGGATTTCTTGATTTCACTTGTTCTCGAACGCGAAGATTTGTTTCCAGTCATCCTTCATGCTCACGACGGTCCAGCCTTTGGCGGCGGCTTCGTCGAGGCCTTTGTCGAGGCGCGCCAGGGAATCCTTGCGGTCGTATGCGAACTCGCGCGCGGCGTCGTCGTGATGGACGTAGAGGCAGAAGCGCGAGCCGCTGCCGGCGGCGGTGTATTGGAGCATTTGCAGGTCTCCATCCGAATTGCCGAAGGCCATGATAGGGCGGCGTCCAATATGCTCATTGATGCCGATGGGCTTGCCTTCCTTGTCGTCATTGAAGTTGAGTTCGGGCAGGCGCAGCAGCACGGGCTTGCCGTCGCGCATTTCAAACTGGGTCTTGATGCTGCTGCCGACGACCTGTTCGGGCGGGATGCCGTAAACCTGTTCGGCCCATGGCCGCATGAACTCGATGCCGCCACCTGAGACAATGAAGTTCTTGAAACCGTTGGCACGCAGGTAAGCGAGCAGTTCGATCATGGGCTGATAGACGCACGCGGTGTATGGCTGCTGGTATTTCGGGTGTTTCGCGGTGGCGATCCAGTTCTTCACAATTGTCTCAAACTCCGCGGTGGTCATGCCCGCATGGGTGGCCGCGACGAGTTCTAGCAACGCATGATCCCCCCCGGCGAGAGCGCCTTTCAAGTCGCCCTTGAGCAGCGAGGCAAAGGGTTCCTTGTCCTTCCACTCGGGATGCTTCGGAGCGAGTTCCTTCACGCGGTCGAGCATGAAGAACAATTGCACCGGCAGCGGTTTCTCGCACCACAGCGTGCCGTCGTTGTCGAATGTGGCGATGCGCTCGGCCACCGGCACAAACTCCGGCGCGCCAGCCTTGGTCACCTTGGTGACGAATTCAACGATGGCCTGCTTGGACTTGCCATCGTTCCACGAGGGCAGCGGATCCTGCGCCTGGGCAGGGCTGAAACCGGCCACGGTGACCGCCAGGACGGCAAGAGTGTTGCGAATGGTTTTCATGGCCTAAAAGGGACTCGTTGTGTTTCCTGCATCAGGGTTTCACGTCCAAGGCCTTGAGCCGTTTCGCCGCCGTGCCGTAGTCCCCGAGCTGATAGACGGCGGCGCCTGCCGGTGCGAAGGTAAAGTCCTTGAACGGTTCGGCGAGCATTTTGTCGAGGTATTCCTTGGTGGCGATGCCGGTGGAGACGTGCGGCAGGAAATGCTTGCCGGCATGTTCGGTGGCGAACACCTCGACGTAGGAGATCAGCGCCGGGTGGATCTCGGGATGTTCGGGCGTGGTGAAGAACGCGGCGACGGTGGCTGTCTTCTTGGTGAATGGTTTTACGGCGGCGATCAAGTCCGCTTGCAACTTGATCAACTCCGGCGTCGGCTCGACAACAACGCCCGATAGACCGATGTTTTCGCTCGGGAGATAGTAGTACTTAAACGCCTTCAGCTTCAAGTCGGTGACCTTCTCGTTGGCGAGCACCTTGTTGGCCGCAGCATAGACCTTGTCGAGGTCCGCCGTGGGCACGAAACACTGGAACATCGAGATGTGAGGGCGGTGCGCTGCATCCAGCGCGTAGCCTTCTGGAAAGGACGCGCGCAAGCGGGCGTTTACGGCTTCCGCGTGCTCAATCATGGTGGCATCCGGCTCCAGTAGGATGTCAATGGCCGTGACTGCGGGTTTATCGGCGGTAGCCACCGATTCCTCGGCCCGCGCGATTGTCCCCGGTAGCGCCAGGGCACACAGCATCGCGCCCTGAATCAGGAGGTTTCTCAGTATGTTGCTACTTGGTTTCATGGTTGGTTTCATGGTTGGTTTCACGGTTGGTTTCACGGTTGGAATAATTGAACAGGAGGAAACAGAGAAGACGGAGGGTTGAAAGCTTGACTCCTTCTCCATTACCTCTGTTTGTTCCTGTTCAAATCTTGAATCGATATTTTGAAGGGGCAGATATCGTGTGACTGACTGACTGACTGACTGACTGACTGACTGACTGACTGACTGACCGACTGTCGGACTGACCGATTACTGATTACTGATTACTGATTACTGATTACTGATTACCCATCGCCTCACCTTGCCTCACCGCCGCCCCAGGTTGCGGAGCCACCGCGCGCGCCCTCGGCGCTGCCGGAGTCCCCGACCCAGGCGGCCGAGCCGCCGCGGGCGGTTTGGGCGTAGCCGGCATAGCCGTTGGAAACCGCATAGCCGCCATTGGAGTTGTGGTAATAGTTCGCGGTGGAACCATAATAGCCGCCGTAATAGGCACTGCCATAGTAGCCGGTGCCACCGTAGTAGGCGACACCCGGAGTGACATACCCCGGTTCCCCGGATGAGCCGGAGGTCCCCGCACAATTAGTTAGAGAAAGCGCGATGACGGGAATGCAAACCATCATCCCCAAGAGCGAAAGAGAATTCTTCATGATTGTTTCCTAAGGTCTTGGGTTAGCGGGCGCTGGACTTCATCACGGTGCGGAAGGGCATTTCGCGGCTGCCGGCAGGTGGACGGAAGACAAATCCACTGTCAGAGATCCACGGTCGCAGATTCCAATCTGAAAACTCAACGAGTGTGCGCGGGAAATTGGCGCGGTCGGTGAAGGTCGTGGCCAGGCGCCTGGGCAGCGCGCGCGAGCCGGTTTCGATCCATAGCTCCCAATTCACCCCGGGCGACTTGAAGGCGAGGTGTACACAGGGCACGCCATGCACGAGGCCCGATCCGACAACCATGGCGCTGCTCACACCGCGCGACAGGACGCTGTAGGGGTTGCTGAACAACAAAGGCATCGAGGCAAAGCGGATGCCGGTTTCCCGCTCCAACTCCGGCAACATCGCATCGAGGGTCGGCGGGGCTTTGGCCAGAGAATACACCTGGGTGGCCGGCGCGTAGGCGGCGACACTGGTTCCATCGTAGAGGAAATCAAAATGCGGAGCCTCGCCGGTGAGCTTGACCCAGAGTTTGTTGGGACGCTTGAGCACGACATTCGCCGTGGAAAACAGCGTGAGGAACTGGCCGGTCCGTGCCGGCACCTCCAAGGTGCTGGTGGACTTGTAGCTGAATGCCTTGGCGGCGGCCAGGCTCGCACTCATGCGTTGCAGATGGCCAAGCGCCTGGGGATCGACACGCGGCGGGGCTTTGGCGGGCTCAGCCGAGTGCAGTGCACCGGCGGTTAGAAGCAGCGCCACACTCGCGGCGATGGGGATGAGGATGGATTGGTGACGGGAGTTCATAGTTTGATATTAGTAAAGTGTTCAATGGCCGATCAATTCAATGGCCTTGAGCAAAGGGGCGCTGGACACCTTGATGTAACCGTCGAGCGGGTGGCTCATCTCAAGAATGAGGAATACGGCGGAAGACACCGAAAACGCGCAAACCAGCAGCACCGCAAACACCGTGGAGTTGCCCGGCGCGAACAGGCCGAAGCTCATGAACAGCAGGGCCAGCCAGAAGACCAGCAGAACGAGAAACACCGTCGGCACAGGCTCCTGTTGTTCCTCGATGAGCAACAGACGGCTCTGCCAGATCTCGTCGCTGACTTGGCGGGCTCGGCTGAGCACCGATCTCTGCAAATCGTTCTGCGGTGTCAGGGTGCCGAGGCTGGATTGCAGATCCATCATGGCGGTGGATTTCTCCACGGCATTCAGGCCCGACGCGCCCGGCGCGGCCTGGTTCCAGACTTTGGCCACCCGTGCGACCACGGAGGCTTTGAGCTGGTCACGCATGGCACGGGTCTCCGGCCCGTATTCGGCCAGCAGATGATCTAGCTGAATGATGCGGGCGCCGTTCTGGGCGATGGCGACGCTCACGCTGTCAAACGAACTTTTCGCCGAGCTGACCAGCAGGCCGAGGACCAGCGCGGACATCGTGGCCACCATGCCGGCACCCAGCTTGACGGTGTTTTGCGATTCGCTGGAAAGATGATTGTCCGGCAACCGGTGTTGCAGCCACCGCCCCAGCAAGAAGCCGCCGATCAGGCAAAGGAATGTGATCAAACTGATAACGAGACTGCTCATCTGAGGTTCGGATTTCAGATTAGCGCGCGGGTCGCCCCGGTGAGGCGACGGCCCGCGCGTTTCACAAACGGAACTCAGTTGCCCGTGGGCAAGGTCAAATTGAAGCCGTCTTTCTTGAGCTGCTCGCGCAGCCACTCGAACTTCTGGAAGTTGGTGATGGTGATCGGGCCGGAATAGGTATCGCTCTGCAACTTGCGTGGTGGGTATTCAACGAAAGTCTGCATGACGCGCTTGAGTTCCACGCCCATGATCGGAGCAATCCAAGTGTGTTCGGTGAAACCGTTCATCGTGATGTCGTAGCGCTCCTGCGGGTCGGCTAGGATGTCGTAGATTTCCGGAACGACGGCAACATACTTCTCGGGCCCTTTCCAGCCGAGGTTGCTGTCCACCGCAAGACCGCCGGTCTGTTGGCCGCCATCGCCGCGCAGGTTGAAGACGAACTTGAACTGGTGCCAGCGGACGGCCCCCGGCGCGAGTTCGTTCTCAGTGAAGTAGTCCCAGGTTTCACGCGCGCACTTGCCGGTGCCGAGAAGCAACGGCGACATGTCGAAGCTGTCGAAGATCATCGGCTTGCCCTCGCGGTCCTTTTCCGGCAGTTTCACGCCGCCGAGCGAGGCAAAGGTCGCCATGAAATCCAGACCGCCGACGATGTCGTGGCTCTTCGAGTCAGCCTTGATCTTGCCGGGCATCCAGGCGAGAGCGGGGACGCGGTTGCCGCCTTCGCGGTCGGTGCCCTTGGTGCCGCGGAAGGGCGTGTAGCCGCAATCCGGATAGACGTCCTGCCATGCGCCATTGTCGGTGGTCCAAATGACCAGCGTGTTGCCGTCATCCAGGCCGAGCGCGCGGATTTTGTCCATGATGTGACCGATACGCGTGTCGTTCTCAACGACGGAATCGGCATACTTGCTCTTCGAGATGGACTTATGTTTGAAGTCGGGGTGCGGCAGGTTGGGCTGGTGGACTTTCATGAAGTTGATGGACATGAAGAAGGGTTTGTCGGATTTGGCATTGCGGTCGAGATACTCGAGCGCGGCCTTCTCGATGTAGGCATCGAGATAGGGAATGCCAACAAGACCCTTGTCCGGCGTGTCAACATACTGCCCGTTGACCTTGAACTCCTCGTGGGCTTTCTCGCCCGCATTGCCCGACAGCATGCCCTTGGTCACTTTGTTGAACATGTCGCGGAGCGACTCGGGCATGTCCGGGAACCAATCCGCGTCGCCGTAGGTGTAGGCATTCAAGTGATAGAGGCCGCAATACTTCATCTCGTCGAAGCCCTGCGCGTTGGGCAACGCGTAGTCAGCTTCGCCGAGGTGCCATTTGCCCGTGAAGAACGTCTTGTAGCCGGCGGTTTTGAGTACCGAGGCGGTGGTCCACTCCGCGGCGGGCAATCCCCCACCCTGGCCTTGGAAAGCCACGGTGGTCATGCCGCTGCGGTTGGGGAAGCGACCGGTGAGCATGGCGGCGCGTCCCGCCGTGCAACTCGGCTGTGCATAGAACGAGAAGAAGGTCATGCCTTCCTTCGACATGCGGTCGAGGCTGGGGGTGGGCATGCCGCGACCTTCGCCGCCGCCATAGCAACCGGCGTCGCCGTAGCCGAAGTCGTCTGAGACGATGGTGATGATGTTGGGTTTCTTGTCCGCCGCGTGGACGGGAGCGGCTGCGCCAAGCAGCGCCCCGACCGCCGTAAGCAGCGACAAGCCGTTGATGTATGAAGTCATTTTCATGTTTGTTTTCTGATTACTGATTACTGATTGCTGTTGCCCGCGTTCGCGTCATGGTTTTGAAACAGTGATAGCCACGGACTCGGTATAACTCACGGTCACACTCTCGCCGACTTTGACCTGGTTCAAATTCACCGCGTCGCCCACCTTGAGGCTCTTGGTGGTGCCATCGGCCAGCTTGAGTTTGACCATGCGCGTGGTGGGATTGACTGCGAGGATTCTGGCGCTGGCCTTCACCGTACCGGCCACGGCGCCACCGGGTTTGGCGCCGACCGGAGCGAGTGCGACGGTGGCGTCGGTCGAGGTTCCTGGGGTCTTGCCCTTGGTCAGTGACACGGCGAGTTCCTCGGTGTAGGTGAGGTTGACGCGGTCATTGACGTGGATTTGATTGAAGTTCACGACGTCGGGCCCGCACTTGACGATGCGGCGCGCGCCGTTGACAAACTTCAGGGAGACTTGGCGGGTGGCGGGATTGACGGCGGTGACCGTGGCACTGTTGGTATAGGTGTTGACGATGGCGGCGCCTTTGGGCGCGTTGACCAGGGTGGTTTGGCTGGTGCCGCCCACGTTCGAGCAGGCGGTGAACGCGAGCATGGCGGCGGGCAGGATGAGGAGTGAGGCGAGTTTCATGACAGTGGTTCGTTTCACGGGGATGGCAGGCTAGAACTCCGACGGGGTTACCACGACATAGACCGTGCCGCCCTGATAGAAAATGGGGCGGTAATAGGTTCCGTTGGCGAGGTAGCAGGTGTAACCCTGATAGGTGACCGTCTGGTAGTTTGAGGGTATGGTCCGGACGTAGCCGTTCATGGGCACGTCAACGTCTGGCGCAACATTGGCGGGGCTCACGCCCGGATCCGGGGCGGTCTGCCCGGATTGGGTCGTCCCGTTGGGGTCCACCCACGTGGTATCATCGGCGTTAGCCACCGCCGCCCCGGCGGCAGCGCCGGCCACGACGGCAGCGTCGCGGTGGTATACAGGGTGATATGCGGGGTGGCAAACGCCGTAGCAGCGGGCATCGGCGGCGGTTATGGTGAGGAGCATGGCCGCTCCGGCGAGCAGCGCGGGGGACAGGTGAAGTGTGGTTTTCATGTTAGAAGTTGGATTGGCGGAGGGTTTGGGTGTGGTTTGCATCTTGGAGATTTGAAATTTGAAATGTGAAATGTGAAATGTGAAATGTGGAATGTGAAATGTGAAATTTGAAATGTGAAATTTGAAATGTGGAATTTGAAATGTGGAATGTGGAATTTGAAATGTGGAATGTGAAATTTGAAATGTGGAATTTCAGATTCGGAAAATCAGATTTGGCATTCCGTGCATTTATTTTTCGGGTTGATTTGCCGGTTGCTTGGCATGTTGCTTGGTGAATTCGCGGTGGGCTTGCATTTTGGCGGGAGTCCACATTTCGATTTTCTGGGCGTCCTTGGGCGGGGTGAAGGTGAATTCGGCGGCGCTGACTGGGGCTTCGAGATTCCACTTCGAGAAGGCGATGCGAACTTGGGGCTGGCCTTTGGTATGGAAGGTCGCGGTGAGTTTGCGGGGCAATTGGTCGCTCACCGCAATCCACAACTCCGCGTCGGCCTCCTTGCCTTTCAGCGCGATATGATGGCACTCGGCCTCGCCGGTGGTTTTGTCAAGCCCGAGGTAGGTGACGGATTGGGCCTGGCTTTTGAATTCCTTGTAGGGATCGCTGAGCGCGAACTCGGCGAGTGGCGGCATGAATCCATATTTCTCGTCGAGTTGATCAACCAGGCCGTCGAGGTTCGTCTTCATGGGCAGCGTGGTGTAGTGGTTCATCTTTTCGTCCGACAGCCACGCCGTGGTCCCGTCGGCGACGAAGCGGCGCACGCCCAGATCGCTCTCGGCACGCACGGCAATCTGGCTCGGGCGCTGCACCGCGACAGTGACGCTGGCCTTTTCCGGCAGCTTTTGACCTTCGAGCAAGGCTCCGTCGATCTCGCGGATCGCCTCGAAGGAAAAGCTCTTGGCGGCGGCGAGCTTGGCGGACATGCCGCGGAGCAATTGATCGGCGTCAGGCTCGGCGGCCATGAGCGGCAGCAGGGATGCGGCGAGAAATGCGATGGCGCCTAGGGATGGATTGAATGGAGGTTTCATGATTTTGGTTTGGTTGCTTTTGATTGAACGGTGGGAGTGGAAAAGGGAATCAGTGGTCAGTAGTTAGAAACCGGTCCGATCCGACGGGATCGGACTGATCGGACGGATCGGACTGAATAGCTGATAAGTCATAGCTGCCAAGAAGGCGGGCGGCACTTGCGAGCCGCCCGCCGTGACGAAGATTCGGGTTAGTTGCCGGTGCCTTTGCTTGCGGCCTCGGCCTCGGCCATGCGTTTACCCATTTCGGCTTTCACGGCATCGAGATTGAAGCTTGCGCCGGTTTGCATCGGCGGGTAATCCAGGAATGTCTGGATTTCCTTGCCAATCACCTGCTGGACGAACACAAAGCGCCAGAACTGGTATTGGAACCAAGACATATAATTTTCCGAACCTTCTTTGGTTCCATAGTTGGGCCAACCTTGGCGCTCGAACGGATCGAGGCGCAGGTTGGTGATATAAGGCACGTCGGGATGGGTCTTTTCACCGAGCCAGCCAGCGGGTTGGTCAATGAAACGGAACTTGTAATCATCAATGCGCACGGCGCCAACCGTGCTTTCGCCGAGGTAGAATATCTCATGCCGCGCGGACGGGCCTTTGCCAGTGATCAGGTCCATCTGGTCATAACCGTCCAAGTGGTTGCGGTAAGTGCGGTCGCCAATTTTCACCCCCTTGAGCAGGTCGGCGGTGATTGTGGTGTTGCCGGCGGCGTGGAGGAAGGTCGGGAACCAGTCCATGCCGGAGAAGAGGCCATTTTGCACTGAGTCCGGTGCGACATGACCGGGCCATTTCAGGATGCAGGGAACGCGGAAGCCGCCTTCCATGACCGTGCCTTTGCACTGCGCGAACGGCGTGCTGCCGCCATCCGGCCAAGTGAATGTCTCGGTGCCGTTATCCGTGGTGAAAACCACAATGGTGTTGTCATCCACGCCCATGTCCTTGAGGTGCTTCATCACCAGGCCGATGTCGTCATCTAGTTGAGACATGCCGGCTTCTTCTTCCGACCATCCGTTCTCGGAGTTCATCAGCGCCTTGTATTTCTGGGAGAGATGAGTGACGATATGCATGCGGGTCGGGTTGATCCAGCAGAAGAACGGCTTGCCGTCCGCCTTGGCCTTGTCCATGAAGCTAACGGCGAAATCGCGGATCGAATCATCCACCGTTTCCATGTTGTATTTGATGCCGGCCATCGGGTGCGGCGGTAGCGGGCCGCAGTCCTCAATCTTCTGTTTGCCAACGACGCCCCAGCGCGGCACATCGGTGGTGTCCTCAGTGTCGGCCGCGAAGGAATGAACCAAGTTGCGCGGGCCAACGATGTTCAACAATTTCTGGGGGTAGTTGGGGTGGAACGGGTCTTCCATCGCGTCCAAGTGGTACAGGTAGCCGAAGAATTCGTCGAAGCCGTGGACGGTGGGCAGGTACTCGTTGCGGTCGCCCAGATGGTTCTTGCCGAACTGGCCGGTGGCGTAGCCCTGCGCCTTGAGCGCGGTCGCAATCGTGCAGGCTTCCGCCGGCAAACCGACCTTGGCACCCGCCTGGCCAACGGTGGTTAGGCCGGTGCGGATGGGCAATTCGCCGGTGATGAAGTTGGCGCGGCCCGCCGTGCAACTCGCTTCCGCATAGTAGTCGGTGAAGAGCATGCCCTCCTTGGCGAGTTTGTCGAGGTTGGGCGTGTGCCCGCCCATGAGGCCGCGACTGTAGGCGCCGATATTCCACATGCCGATGTCATCGCCCATGATGACGACGATGTTGGGTTTCTTGTCCTGCCCATAGGCGGCAGAGCCGAGGAGCGCGAGCCCGGTGGCCAGCGCGATGAGTGGTCTAAATCGTTTCATTGTTTCGTTTGTTTGGTTGTTCGTGTGTTTTTTTGCTAGGTTTGTGGGATGGCCAAGCGGAGTTGCTGAAGCGGCCCAGCGGTGGCTGCGATTGTGGCGCAAACCCATCCGATGTGACGCATGCCAGAGACGGCCGACGAGCCATCGCCCTGATCGGACTGAGAACCTAGCGCAGACTAGCGGCCTGCGTCTATACTACTAAGGTTCTATACGGTATTGGCAGGCGGGAGGGTTAGGTGCCGCCGGGTGGCGCGCGATCTGCTGAATTTTTCAGGCTCAGACATCCTGACATCGGAGGAAATGAAGTGACCTCACGAAAAACTTGGCGGCGGGCAGGATGCCCGCGCCACCGAGGCGAGGTCCGGGCATCCCGCCCTAATTCTTCATTGGTGTAATCCGTGCAACCCTTTACTCCGTGGTTGCCTTAGGCAGTCATACCCCAACGCTTGTTGGACCGGGGTCGTTGCCAAGGCCGAAGCGCTTGCGCTTGCGGTAGAGGGTGGCTTTGTCGATGCCCAGGACGCTTGCCGCGTAGTGATAGGACGGCGCCCAATTGAGCACCCTGGCCAGATGCGCCTGTTCGACCTCCTCCAGGCTGTGCTCGCCGCCAATCCTTGGGTCGGAGGGTTTGTCCCCGCCGGCAAATGGAGGAATGGGCTCGGGCAGATCCTCTGCTTCGATGCTGCTTCCCTCAGCCAGAATGGTGGCGCGTTCGATGGCGTTGCGCAGTTCGCGCAGGTTTCCCGGCCACGAGTGGCGCAACAACGCAC
>Ga0118677_10012664_pt1 | contig 12317 bp, 7 predicted proteins | sample AliMusrvi5mmetaG_FD_86154 | JGI IMG/M metagenome (GOLD analysis project Ga0118677, IMG submission 86154)
CCCGTGTACTTGTTGTGGGGGCGCATTTTTTGCGATCCGATAGACTCTGCCACCGAGCGTTACTTTTCCTCCTGCAATTCGGTTTCCAAATCGTCCCACTGTGCTTCCAAAATACGGACTTTCAGTCGGATATTTTTTAAAGGAATTAAATCCAAGTGCGATATCGGCGAGTTTCCCCTCACGATCGGGAGTCCATAAATCGACAAGCGTCGCGCCATAGGTCATGAGACTGACTTTGATCCCGTTTTTATTCGTCAACGTGTAAAGCTCGACCTTCTCCCCATCGGGGGTCTTTCCAAATGACTTACGGATGACCGGACTTACGAAATTAGCAGGCGACGGGGGAACGGACTTTTTCATCGGATATTAGGGGATCGGTATTTTTAAGAAGAACTTTATCGCTAGCAATGAGAGTCGGGGAGGTTGATGGGAGGGTCAGTTCCTCGTAAAGCTTCTTGACCTGCTGTGCGATGGTGTTCCAACTAAATTTTTCGAGAGCGCGTTGGCGTCCTGCTTTACCAAAGGCAGTGCATTTTTCCGGATCGGCCATGAGTTCATTGATTCGGGCCGCCAGATCTCGTGAAAACTGGTCGGGATCAGTCGCTTCAAACGGGCTCTGATCCATTTGAGTGAGCGGGACAAGATAGCCGGTCTCGCCATGCGCTACGACCTCCTTGATTCCGCCGACTGCACTTGCCACCACGGCAGTTTCACACGCCATCGCTTCCAGATTAATGATTCCAAAGGGTTCATAAATCGACGGACAACAGAAGATCGCCGCCTTGGAATAAAGTTCGTAAACGGTTGTTTTATCGACCATGGCTTCGATCCAAATGACCTTGCATGAATGCGCCTTGGAAGCGGCCTCGACTGCTGCCTTCATTTCCACCGCAATCTCAGGGGTATCGGGAGCTCCGGCGCAGAGCACCACCTGAAAGCCGGGGTTCATATATTGAACGGCGTTTACCAGATGAATAATTCCCTTCTGGCGCGTGATCCGGCCCAGGAACAGGACAAATGGAAGTTCGGGATCGATTCCAAATTTTTCCAGTGCCGTGGTGGTGTTGACCGGTTTGTATTCATCCAAATCAATGCCGTTGTAAATGATTCGAACCCGTTCCTCAGAAACATTAAACAGACGCAAGATATCCCTTTTTGTTTCCTCAGAAACAGCAATCACCGCATCGGCCATTTCGATGGCTGTTTTTTCAACCCAACAAGAAAAATCATAGCCTCCCCCGAGTTGTTCACGTTTCCATGGACGAAGTGGCTCCAGAGAATGAACCGTGATCACCAGTGGAATGCCGTAGTTCAGTTTGGCCAGGATCCCGCCCAAATGAGTGTACCAAGTATGGCAATGAACCAGATCGGCATCGATCGCGGTGGTGTTAAAATCGGTGCAGCGCTGCACCGCGCCAAAGACCGATTGGAGCGATTGCGGACAGGTGAACTGACTCGACTCGAGGTTAAACCCGGTTACCGATAAATGACCCATCTTTGCGTTTTGATCACCAAATGCCCGAATCTCGACGTCCATGAGTTTTGCCAGTTCCCGGCTGAGATAATCCACATGAACACCGGCTCCACCATACACATACGGAGGATATTCATTGGTAAGAAAAAGTGCTTTCATAACGGGGAGAAAACAAGATCAAACATCCCTCTTATTTAATGTGAATCCCGACTCAACTGCAAGAAGTGAATCAGAGTTCTAGATGGAAAACAGAGCAATACAAACCTGAAACCATATTTTCTTCACGACGAACAGGAACCCTTAAAAGGCGCTCAAACAATTCAATTTCAAGCCGTTCAATGAACGGAAATGCCCGGAGCAGATCAAGGATTGGAGAGTGATACTCAACGATGCGCAAACCGTTTTCCGTTTCCAATTCAGCCATGGAACCGTCATGATCCCGCAATCGAACCAGCTCTCTGGCTCGTTCCAGAGTGGTGTCACCTTTTAGCCGGGATTCATAACGCTCGGTGCGTTCCTTGAAAACGATGAACAGCAGTTTCTCCGCTGCCGCCGGGCCATAAAGTTTTTTAGAGGCTTCAAGAAGATCGAGGGTCAGCGCATTACAGCTCACTGGAAACAGCTCATAGGCACGCTGGGTAAGTCGATAAATCATTTCCGGGCGTCCCTGCGGTTTCGGGCGACGTCCGGTATCCAGATAACCCGCTTTTTGCAATTCGAGGCAATGATGCTTCACCCCCATGTAGCTCATCCCGACTTGCGCCGCGAGTTCCTTGACTGAAAGCCCACGGGTGCGCTTGAGCTTGTTTAGCATCTGCAACCGCTGGCTTTTCCCGATTTCAGTGATGATTTTCTGGTTCAATGATTTTTATCGGGCTGGATCACCGTGTAGGTTTTTTGCCCCTTCCGTTCAATAAACAAGAGGATCCCATTTTTTCCATGATGATTGGTCCATAGCTTTTGAACGGTATCCACGTTTGGAACCGGTTTCTCATCAATCTCAGTAATCACATCACCAATTTGCAGATCGGCTTCGGCTGCTGGACTTCCCGGCGCAACTTTGACCACTAAAACTCCAGCCGAGGATTTAAGCGGATCCGGGGTGCTGTTTTGAAGTTGGAGTCCGTAAAAATCATCCGTGGATGACCCGCTTTTTGGGGCGATTTTTTCCTGAAACGCAGGGCTGGAATTTCCAGGAAGTTCGCCGGTGATAATCGAGACCTTTTGTATTTGTCCATTTCTCCAGACCGATAGTTCCACGGTCTGCCCAATTTTTTTCTTAAGAACTTCCTTTTGCAGATCATGCGCCGTTTCCAGGCTTACTCCATCCATTGTCGTGATGACATCGGCCGGTCGCAGATCACTGTTGTAAGCGGGGGTGCCCGGTTCAATGGCCACGACAACCGCTCCTTTTTCAACGCCCCTGATATGCTCGGATAAGGATGCATTTTCACCCAAGGATTCAATTCGGATCCCGAGCCACGGACGGATTACTTTTCCGTTGGCAATCAACTGATCGCCGATTTGCCGGAGTAAGTTTGCAGGAATCGCAAAAGCAAGGTTCCGACTCATGCCATTGATCAGGGTGTTCATGCCGATCACCCGGCCATCAATATCAAAAAGGGGGCCCCCGCTGTTTCCTGGATTAATGAAGGTATCGGTTTGGATGTAATCCTCAATCATCAGGCGGGGCTCGGTCGTATTCCGGGTGATCCGCCCCTTGCCGCTGACGTGTCCTGCTGAAAAGCTATAGTCCTGTTCATAAGGACTTCCAATGGCAAAACATTGCTGGCCCACACGCACTGAATCGATATCGGCCAGGGGCGCCACGGGTAAATGATCGGCCTCGATTTTTAACACGGCGATGTCGGTTTTATCATCGATTCCGACGATTTTTGCAGGGAAATGACGGCCCTCTTTCAATCGGACCTCGATCTTATCGGATCCCTCAATCACATGATGATTGGTGAGGATATAACCATTAGAGCGGACGATAAATCCCGAGCCTTCACTCAGAACCGCTGGCTGCGGTCGGTGAAGAGGCGGGGTGTTTTCATCATCGGGATCCTTAAAAAATGAATCCGGCCCTGTTGACTCATCATTGCCGTCGATGATCTTTATTTTTTGAGCTTCAACAATCACCACGGCAGGAGCCACTTTTTCATAAACTTGGACATAGGCATTATCGAGTTGATGAATAAAATCATTTGGTGGAACGGTCTCCTCCGCTCCAAAAACGGCGGAGAGTGAAAGGCTAAATAGGCCGGCCAAACCGAAGAACAAGTGGCTTTTCATAAAATCAGCAACTTCGACAGGAAGTGAACGATTTTCGTTCAATCATTGGTCATCGCCCCCCTTTTGCTGCCAATGAGTAAAAAGCCAATTTGCATTACCCGATCCGCACGGCCCGGGTCTTGTCGAGGCGCAAGACGTCACCGGCTTGTAACGCAGGGGTGCTTTTTGGATCGATGATTTTTTCACCGCGCAATTGAATGCTTCCTTGCTCGACCAACCGCCTTACATCCCCGCGCGAGCGAGTGATTTTGAATGCCTGTGAATACGCGGCGACCACCATCGAAATTAGATCGGGCTGAATCCCTTCCATTGAGATCTGTAACAGATCGGCATGATCCAAGTCGCGCTTACTAAAGCGTGTATTAAAATCGTCCAGTGCAGTCTGAGCGGCTTCTGCTGAGTGATACCGGGCAACGATCTCAAATGCGAGTTGCTTTTTAGCATCCATCGGGTGGATGTCGGGTAATTCCCGGCCAAGCAGCAGCAGATAATAACGCTCCATGAGTTTGTCCGAAATGCTCATGAGCTTCCCAAATTGCGTGCCGGGTTCCTCGCTGACTCCGACATAATTGCCATAACTCTTGCTCATCTTGCGTTCGCCGTCGAGTCCCTCCAGCAGCGGCATTAAAAACACAACCTGCTGAGGTAACGCTTCCGCCTTCTGGAGTTCGCGTCCCACAAGAATGTTAAACAATTGATCGGTTCCACCGATCTCGACATCGGCTTTCACCTTTACTGAATCCCATCCCTGAATCAGCGGATAAAGCACCTCATGCAAATGAACCGGGATTCCTGATGAAAACCGATTCTTGAAATCCTCGCGTTGCATCATCTGCTGCAAGGTGACCTTGCTGCTGAGTTGAATGATTTCCTCGAAGGACATCATTTCAAGCCATTCCCCATTAAACACGGTCCGGGTTCGCTTCGGATCCAAGATTTTAAAAGCCTGTTCCTGAAAACTTTTGGCATTCTTCATCACCTGATCGTGTGTGAGATGCGGGCGGGTGGCGGAACGTCCACTCGGATCCCCGATCATCGCGGTAAAATCACCAATAATCAGCACCGCGTGATGGCCAAGATCCTGAAACTGTCGAAGCTTCTGGAGTGCCACGGTAAATCCGAGATGGATATCAGGAGCAGTCGGATCGACCCCAAGCTTGATGTTTAAAGGGCGTCCCAGTCTCAATTTGGTGAGAAGTTCTTCTTCGTTAATAATCTGCGCGGCACCGCGCTTGAGTTGGGCGAGTTGTATTTCAGGTGATTCCATAAACGGATCCCGAAAAAATAAACGCACTGGGGTCTGCTTTGCCAGCTAAAATCTAAGAAAACAAAATGTGTCCACGAAATCCGCAAGGTTGTAGCCACGGCCCTGTGGGCCGTCTGGAGAGGAGGGGGATTGCAGATTTAGTTGCGACGGTTTGCAGCTTGGGTGAACCAGTCGGTGGTTGGCTTTGTTTCGCGCGGCTGAAAGGTTCCGGGTCGAGTCGGGCCGTCGTTGCCTCGGGGACGGGCGGGGCCAATCTCAGGTTTGGCCTTCATGGAAAGTGCGATTCGTTTGCGGGGTAGATCGATCTCGGTGACGGTGACCATGACTTTCTGCGCCACTTTCACGACATCCGCCGGGTTCTTGACAAACTGATCACTGAGCTGGCTGATGTGAACCAGTCGGTCCTGATGAACCCCGATATCGACGAAAGCACCGAATGCGGCGACGTTGGTCACGATCCCAGGGAGCTTCATGCCCGGCTGGAGATCTTCCATTTTTGAAACGCCTTCGGCGAATGAAAAGGACTCAAATTTCTGACGCGGATCGCGTCCTGGTTTGGCCAGCTCAGCCATGATATCGGTGAGGGTCGGAAGGCCAACCTCGTCCGTGACAAATTTTTTCAGATCAATTTTTGCACGCAGTGTTCCATCTTTCAACAGGTCCTTGACCGTGCAGCCGATCCCTGAGGCCATCTGTTCAACCAGTGAATAGCGTTCTGGATGGACTGCGCTGAAATCCAGCGGATGCTCGCCGTCTCGGATCCGGAGGAAGCCGGCGGCTTGTTCAAAGGCCTTGGGGCCGAGACGCGCCACCTTGGTGAGATCGCGTCTGGATTTGAAGGGGCCGTTTTCGTTGCGGTGTTGAACAATGTTAGCGGCAATTTGTGCGTTAAGTCCTGAAACATAGCTGAGTAACTGTTTGCTGGCAGTATTCAGCTCGACCCCAACGCCGTTCACACAGCTCACCACCACATCGTCCAAGCTCCGTTTCAGGCCGTTCGGATCGACATCATGCTGGTATTGACCAACCCCAATCGCTTTCGGGTCAATCTTGACCAGCTCCGCCAGCGGATCCATGAGGCGGCGTCCGATTGAAACTGCGCCTCGCACCGTGATGTCCTGGGTCGGAAACTCTTCCCGCGCGGCTTCGGAGGCGGAATAGACCGAGGCACCACTTTCATTGACCATGATGATCGGAAGGGGGAGCCCTAGTTTCCGCACGAAGGTTTCGGACTCGCGTCCGGCGGTTCCATTGCCAATGGCGATGGCTTCAACGCTGTATTGTTTACAGAGGGCTTTGAGGACTTCAGCCGCTTCCACTGCCGCGCGAGCGGATTGCTCAATGTAAACGACTTCGTTGACCAGTAATTTCCCTTGGCGATCCAGACAGACCACTTTGCAGCCGGTGCGAAATCCGGGATCGATCGCCAACACGTTTTTCTGTCCGAGCGGCGAGGCGAGCAGTAATTCGCGGAGGTTATCGGCAAAAACTCGGATTGCTTCCTGGTCGGCTTGTTTTTTAAAAAAGAGACGGGCTTCACCTTCCATTTGAAACGCGAGTAACCGCTTGTATCCATCTTGCACGGCGGTTTTCACTTCAAGCGCAGCCGGGGATTTTCCCTTCACAAAAAGACCTTCCAGCACCGAGAGCGCCTCCTCTTCGGGAGGGGTGAGGCGTGACATGAGAAACCCTTCGCTTTCACCTCGGCGGATCGCAAGGATCCGGTGCGAGGGGGATTTGCAGGCAGGCTCGCTCCAGTCGAAGTAGTCTTTGAATTTTGAGCCTTCCTCTTCTTTACCGGTGAGCACTTTGGATTTCAAGATGCCTGCCGTTAGATAAAGCTCGCGCATCCGAGCCCGGGCCGTGGCATCATCGGTGATCCGCTCTGCAAGGATGTCCCGGGCTCCAGACAAGGCTTCGGCGGCGGTCTCGATTTTTGCCGGGCCTTTTTCGGTGGCGTATTCGCGTCCCACATAGTCTAAAACAGCGACTTGCGGATCGGTGTTCGATTCCTGGGCAAATAAAAGATCAGCCAGAGGTTCGAGTCCCTTTTCCTTGGCAATCGTCGCGCGGGTTCGCTTTTTGGGACGAAACGGGAGGTAAATATCCTCAATTGTCGAGAGCGTTTCTGCGGCCTCAATTTTTGCCTGGAGCTCGGGAGTGAGAAGATCCCGCTCTTTGAGCGAGGCAAGAATTGAATCCCGGCGGGTATCAAGTTCACCGAGTTGTTCCAGACGATCTCGGATCGCAGTGATCTGGACCTCGTCGAGTTCGCCGGTCGCCTCTTTCCGATACCGCGCGATAAACGGCACCGTCGATCCGTCGTCCAGCAGCACCGCAGTGGCAGCGACCTGCCTCGGTCTGAGATTCAGTTCCTGTGTGATTTTAAGAAGATGTTTTTCGTTCATGCGTAAAAAAAGGTGGATGAACAAAACAATCCTTGAGCGGGAAGTCAATCGTGGCTTGGAAATTTATCGCAAAGCTCGAATCATGAGTATCCAGCTCTTCCTCCCAGCGATTTTCAGAATCTACAGCTTTTGCATCCCTTTATTTCGTGAATGAAATTTTTTTTATTAAAACTTGACAAATTGGGGCGATTGACGATTTAGTGGTTGAAATATTTATAGTGTATTCATGAGGCTGTAAATAATCAGTGATTCTTCCCCCCCAATCAGAAAAGTATTTTATCTCATTAAAGCTTGACAAATTTGTCGTGATTGAGTTTTTATCAGCGAAATGTTTACAGTGTATTCACTAGGTAGCGAAAAATCAGTATCCCCTCTATATTTTCCCCTGTAATGGCCTCTTTTTAAAGAGGTCGGCACCGGGATTAAGTTGTGTCCAAAAAATCAATGAATGATTTGTCAGGTTTTAAATTTAAAAAAGCTCTAAATATATGATTAAAATTAAATTGAATGGCTTTCTTCTCATTGCATGGACACTTTTGAGTCTTGCTTTGGGGCAAATTCAGTTGCATGCGAATACCCAAATCGTTTCTCCAACCCCAATCGTAGATCCGACGAGAACACCAACGGCTACCCCAACTCCAATAGTAGATCCGACGGTGACCCCGTCACCAAGTCCGACGGCAACGCCAACGCACGAACCAACGGCAACCCCGTCACCAAGTCCGACGGCAACACCAACGCACGAACCAACGGCAACCCCGTCACCAAGTCCGACGGCAACACCAACGCACGAACCAACGGTGACCCCAACCCCATCGGCAACGACTCTTACATTTGGAGTTATTGACGGGGACGTGAACCGCGGAACGATTGATGCAACGACGGTTGGCATTCATGAGTTATCGGGTGTGGGCAGCTTTGCCAATCCCTTTGTTCTAGGGCAACCGCAAACTAAAGTATTTGTGAACGGTACTTTTTCGATAACAGGTGCAGACTCTCAGATATACGAAATAAGCCAGCCGCTGCAACAGTCGGGAACCGGTTTATCCAACCTATACGATGTCAATTGTAAAACTGATTTAATAGGGCTTGGAACTAAATCAGCGATTGTCTATTCTTTCTTTCGACAGTATTCCACGATTTATACCATCGATGATCCAGTGGTTCCTAATGTCGCAACGGAGTATGGTGGACATGAGGGGCTCGCTGGAAAAGTGATTGCGAATGTCATTGATCAGAATGGGATTCACCAGCCAGGTGTTAGGAAATGGGTGTCGCTCACCTACAGCGCGTCGTTGCTGTCGGGTGGGACAGGCGCTGTAGCTCAATATACACAACATGGAGTAAATATCCAGGTTTACGTCAATAACGGGACGACTCCTGTGGCACAGATGAGTGGAGACTTGAGCTCGATCAACTGGAACGGTGAGGATTCTCTCACTGGTCAGTATACTAAGAGCGGGGTTACGACTTGGATTTCGGCTCCGTCCAACTTATACCCTCAAACTCTCGTGTTTACTTCGGCTGGTGATATCGGTTTTTACGTTCAAGATGGAGACACCGTGACTTATAGCGCCACGGTCAATGAACGAGTCGATACCACTGCATCCGGTGGTTCCAATTCGATTGCAGCTTCAAATGCTCAAAATAGTTGGTCGTTGTTTTTAACGCCTAAGACGGTGACCCCTTTACCAACACCAACGGCTTCACCCACAGCAACACCGACCGCTTCGCCCACAGCGACGCCGACCGCTTCGCCCACAGCGACGCCGACCGCTTCGCCCACAGCGACGCCGACGCCATCGGTAACGGGAACATTCCAACATATGCCACCGCAACCGATTGTAACACCAACGCCAACAGTATCGGGAACGTTTGTGCCAACCCCAACGCCAACGGGAATAGTTTCACCAACCCCGACGCCGACAGCAACAGCGAAACCTACTGTAACCCCAACCCCGACACCAACACCGACGCTGACTCTTACCTTCGGGGTGGTTACAGCAGGGGGATTGAACAGCGGAACGATCGATGCCACGGAGTTCGGGATTCAGGAGTTAACGGGCTCGGGTAGCTTTGCGGATCCCTTTATTCTAGGGAAGCAGCAAAGTAAGCCATTGGTTAATGGTGGCTTTTTAATATTGGGAGCAGACTCGAAGGGATACCAAATCAGTGAATCGCCGCAACAGTCGGGTTCCAGCGCATTTAACCAATACCAAGTGAATAGTAGGACCGATTTCGTAGGGAAATATGGGAGTCAATCGGTGATTTACTATTCTTTTGTTCGACAGTTCTCCACGGTTTATACGATCGGTGATCCTCTGGTTCCTAGTGTCGCAACGGAGTATGCTGGAGGAGAGGCGCTGAGTGGGAAATTGATCGCGAATGTCACTGATCAGAATGGGGTTCACCAGTCAGGAGTCAGAAAATGGGTAGCTCTCAACTTCAGTGCCACACTGCAGTCGGGGGGGGCGAAAGGGGGCGCCGCTCTCTATACACAACACGGGGTGAACATTCAGGTTTACCTCAATAACGGGACGACTCCAGTGGCACAGATGAGTGGAGACTTGAACTCGATCAACTGGAACGGTGAGGATTCTGTCACTGGTCAGTATACCAAGAGTGGAGTTGCATCTTGGATCACCGCTCCTTCAAACTTATTGTTCGCTCAATCCCGGGTGATGAGTTTATCTGGGGCTGTCGGTTTTTATGTTCAAGACCAAGACATCGTGACTTATACCGCCACAGTCAATGAACAAGTCGATACCACGGCAACGGCTGTTTCGAAATCTTATCCATCCTCAAATGCTCAAAATAGTTGGTCTTTGTATTTGATCCCTCGATAAAAAATAATCAAATCAGAGGCGGGGGGTAAACTCTCCCCGCCTCTGAATTAGTAGTCTTGGTGTTGGTAATGGTGGACGATTACAAGCGCATCCCTTCGCATCCTTAATTCATTCGATGCATTTTATTTTATCGAACTGGTCAGAAACGGTAGTTTGTAAAAGGAGACGATCCCTCTTTTGCGCTTTGCTCTTATTTCTATTCGGATCGATTGCCGAGGCTCAATATACACTCACGACTTCCACGACAAGTGGTCAGATTACGATTACAGGATACACCGATAATCCCGTTGCACTTGTGATTCCTGATACGCTGAATGGTCTGCCGGTTACGTCGATCGGAGCTGGAGCGTTTTCTTCATGTCCTACCTTAACCACGGTTTCGATTGGAAATAATGTTACCAGCATTGGAGACAGTGCGTTTATTGGGAGTTCGCTTACCAGTCTGACTCTTGGAAATAATGTCGCCAGCATTGGGGACAGTGCGTTTGAAGCTTGCGGGATGAGCAGCGTGATTTTCCCGGCAAGTCTAACCAGTATCGCCAATGATGCGTTTAATTCCTGTTTCTTTTTGCACTATGTGATTTTTATGGGCACCACTGCCCCTTCTTTTGGATCGGGTGGATCCGGTGTTTTTTATAATACTGCCTCAGACTTCACCGAATATTATTTCAGCGGTGCGACTGGGTTTACCCAAGCTGTCGATGCAGGAGTCTATTCTCCAGTCACGGTCTGGTTGATTTCAAATGGACTCTCTTATAACACCGATGTTCAGAGTATTCCAAACGGCGATGGAGTCAGCTTATTAATGGCTTATGCCCTGAACCTTGATCCCACCCAGAATCAGAGCGCTCTCATGCCAAAGCCCATTTTTAGTGGAAATCAAATGAGACTCACCTTTTATGCCGGAAGCGTGGGCATTACCTATTCCGTCGAGGCGAGTGCCGATTTGCAGACTTGGAGCACGTCGGGAGTCACCATGACCGGGCCGGATGGAAACGGTCAGGAAACGGCGAGTCTGCCGATCAGTGGCACGAAACAGTTTATGCGACTCAAAGTGGTGCATTGAGTCGGATCGCAAAAATCTTGTTCGGTTCTTTGTTCGTTTTCCGGGGAGCCTACGTGCCCCGCCAATAGTGTTCGGCATGGGAGATGCTCATGCTTTTTCAGCGCCAAAGGCGCGGCCTTATTCCAGCCTGGGGCAACGCCCCATAAGCGCTAACTTTGTTGGCTTTTAATTTAAAATGAATAAGTGGCCTTGATTTGCCTATTACGACTCACCGTTGTAGCCACGTCGCTGTGCGACGTTGGCGCAGGACTCCGCAGCATAAGCAAACGTAGATTTTTAACTCCTGACGCTCAACCGGGCAGTGGATACAATATCTTGATGGAAAATAAAAAGCACACTTGGAGCCCAATCAATCGCATTATTCCATTTTGATCTCAATTAATTCACCCTGCCAGGGCCATTCCGACCCATCCCCAACAAACCCGGCTCGTATTGGATTATTACGAACGTACTCCCATTTCTGACTATAACTCTCCGAATTTCTTAAGAGATGATCAAAAAAACCTTCCTGCCAGACCCTTCCCTGAATATTTCCGGCCTTGGCAAGGCTCTGCTTAAGCATCCCTATCCAGTTTCCAAGATTGAAGTCATGGTCGCTTACAAAAAGATGCACATGATCAGGCATCAGAATGTATCGCTCAACAGCTATTGAATGTTCTTCATAGGCCCTTCGCGCAAACGCCATAAAGGCCTGATGCACCGCGCTACAAGCCAGCCAAGGAACACGTTTTGAAGTATTGAACGTCACAAAACCAAACGGGAGAATCGTATCGTTTAAAAAGTCGCTCCAGTCGCGGAGGATGATGTTTAAAATGATGAGAAGGTATTGCCGGCCTATAAAACGATGAGACGAACATAGCAAGTTGTTTGTTTTACAATTAAACTCAAGTTTATTTCTTAAGGGATACGTATCATTCGGATATCCAACATTGTAGGCACGTTCCTCATGTCCACCTGGGGT
>Ga0118677_10012665_pt1 | contig 12317 bp, 5 predicted proteins | sample AliMusrvi5mmetaG_FD_86154 | JGI IMG/M metagenome (GOLD analysis project Ga0118677, IMG submission 86154)
CGACAACCCCAGCATGTTCAACCCCGCCTTGGCCGCCCCATAGGCCGCGAATCCCGCAAACGGATCGCGCGATGCCTCCGATGAGACCAGCACCACGACCCCGCCCTGCTGCTTCCCCTTCGAGTCCAGGAGCACGAACGTCGGGACGTACTCGACTCCGAATCGCCGCGACAGCGTGCTCACGGTGGCGTCCGGTCTGGACGTGTCCAGAACCCGGATGTCCACGCGTCCGGCATAGGTCTTAGCCAGCCTCGCGACCACGGGGCGCATCTGGATGCAGCTGGGTCAAGTGTCAGATGAGAACTCATACATGACCGGTCGGCTGCCGGCCGCGACGCTACCGGTGCTCTCGGCGCGGGGCCGGGCGCCGGCGGGCAGGAACAGGCCCGCGGCCAGACCGGCCGCGACTGCCACCGCAACTATCCCGACGATCACCCTTCGATCCATGCCCCGCCCGTCGTCCCGTGTCGCCTGATGCGAAGATCATCGAGCAACCGGGGTGCCGATGTCACTTCCGGGCGGCCCGCCACGGGCGCAACTGGCAGGTTCGGCGCTCCCGGCATCGCTCGCGTCGCCGGGGCCGGGCCGCGCTTCGGGTATCCTCCCTGCGAGGGAAGGCACCCCCGCCTTCATGGGCGGACGGGTGCAGGCGACGGATCCGGGAGGCATGCCGGGTGTTGGACGACCCGAGTCCCGAGAACGCGCATCCGCCGCACGACACCGACGCCCCGTTCCGCGCCGAGATACTGGCTTCCGGGCGCCTCGAGGAGAGCGCCCGCGTCGAGGCCCGCGGACAGCGCTCCACCACCGCGGTCTCGCGTCGGCCGACTCCCCTGGGCGCCCTTCTTCGTGACGCCGGCGCGGACCTCTCGCGCATCAACCGGTTCCTGGTGGAATGCTCCCGCACCGGGCGGGCGACGTCCGCGGCCACCGAGTGGCTCCTCGACAACTACTATCTGGTGGACGAGCAGGTACGGACAGCCGATGACGGGCTGCCGCCCGGATTCGGCGCGCGGTTGCCGCGGCTCACTGCCAGCCGCTTCGTCGGCTTCCCGCGCGTCTGGCGGGCAGCCGTCGTGCTGCTCTCGCACACCGACTCGCGCCTGGACGCCCCGGACGTCGACCGCTTCATCGAGGCCTATCAGGACGTCTCGCCGCTGACGATCTCCGAGACCTGGTCGGTGCCCGGCATGCTGCGCATCGGCCTCGTGGAGAACCTCAGGCGCCTCGCGTTGCGAGTCGAGATGGGCCTGCGGGCGGAGCTCGACGCAGAGACGTGGGCCAATCGCCTGCTGGCGGCAGCGGACGCCGACGCGCAGGCGTTGCCCGCAACGGTCGCGCGTCTGGACGAGGCGTTCGCCCGGTTGGAGGCGCCGGCGACGTTCCTGCTGCGGCTCTCGCAGCGCCTCGGTGCACAGGAGCGCGAGATCGGGCCGGCGCTGCGCTGGATGGAGGGCGCGTTCTCGCGCCTCGGAGCGCCTCGCCAGGAACTCGTGAGCGAGGAGCGGCAGCGTGCCGCCGCCGACCAGGTCTCGATCGCCAACGCGATCACTTCGATCCGCTTCATCGGCTCGCGCGACTGGCGCGCCTTCTTCGAGAGTGTCAACCGCGTCGAGCGGCTGCTGCGCACCGACCCGGCCGGCGTCTACCCGGACATGGACTTCGCGAGCCGCGACCGCTACCGGCATGCGGTCCAGGCGCTCGGGAAGCACTGCGCAGAGACCGAGCTGCAGATCGCGGGGGAGGTCATTGCCCGAGCCGCGGACGCATTGCGGCTCGACGCCGGGGACCTGGCCGCCGGGCACGTCGGCTACTACCTTGTCGGCGACGCCTGCGACACCTTCGCCAGGCAGCTGGGCTGTCCCGAGCCCGGGCAGTCGGGGCGTGCCAGGTGGTACTCGCTGATGCTCGTGGCAAGCACGGCCGTCCTCGTCGCAGTGCTGGCCGCCTACGCGTACGTCCACGGTGCGGCCGGGTGGGCCGTTGCGCTGCTCTCGGTCCTCGCGCTCGTCCCGGTCTCGGGACTCGCGGAGGACCTTGTCGGCCGCTCCAGCGCCGCGCTCTGGAAGCCGCGGCTTCTCGCCAAGATGGACTTCGAGCGGCCGCTCGCCGAGGGAAGCCGAGCGCTCGTGGTGGTGCCGACGCTCCTCACTTCCGACGCCGCCGTCGGCGACGTCCTGTCCAGGATCGAGATCCACCTTCTCGCCAACCGCGACCCGAACATCCACTTCGCGCTGCTCGGCGACCTGAAGACCGCCGGCGACCGGCAGCTGGTGGCGGACGCCGCGATCATCGACCGGGCCCGCGACGGCATCGCCGCCCTGAACGCCCGCTACGCAGCCGAAGGGTCCGGACCGTTCCATCTGTTCGTGCGCGATCGCTCCTACAACAAGGCAGAAGCGATGTGGATGGGGTGGGAGCGCAAGCGCGGAGCCCTCACCGAACTCACGCGCTACCTGCGCGGGGCCGCGGACACGACGCTCTCCACGGTGGAGGGCGACTCGGCCTTCCTGCCCTCGGTGACGTTCGTCGTCACTCTGGACGCCGACACGGTGCTGCCGCGCGACGCCGCCCGCAAGCTCGTCTGCACGATCTCGCATCCGCTCAACCGCGCCCGCATCGACGCGCAGCGCCGCATCGTCACACGCGGCTACGGGCTCGTGCAGCCGCGTGTGGGCATGACGCTGGAGTCCGCGACGGCGACCCCGTTCGCGGCGCTCAACACGGGGCCTGCGGGGATCGACCCGTACTCCGGCGCCGTCTCCGACACCTACATGGACGTCTTCGGCGAAGGCTCGTTCACCGGCAAGGGTGTCTTCGAGGTCGACGTCTTCAACACGGTGCTGGAGGGTCGCTTCCCCGACGAGACCCTGCTCTCGCACGACCTGATGGAGGGCAACTTCCTGCGGACCGGGCTCGCGAGCGACATCGAGGTGCTCGACGAGTTCCCGCCCGACTACGGCACCCAATGCTCCCGGCTGCACCGTTGGACGCGCGGTGACTGGCAGACCACGCCGTGGCTGTGGCGCAACGCGCCGGCGGCGGATGGCGGCACGGCTCCGAATCCGCTGCGGCCACTCCACAAGTGGAAGATCCTCGAGAACCTGCGGCGCAGCCTGCTGCCCGCCTCCATCATCGTTCTCGGCGCCGCCGGCTGGCTCCTGATCCCCCGGGCCCGCACGCTCTGGGCGGCCGCGCTCGCGCTCCTCATCGTCTACCCCGCGCTCATGCACGCGTTCGACACGCTCACGGGCGGCTGGAGCGCGGGCCTGCGGGGCGTCACGCGCTCGGTCGTGGGAGACCTCGGCACAGATCTGGTGCGGGCCCTCGTCACGCTCGCGTTCCTGCCACACCAGGCGCTGTTGCTGCTGGACGCGACCGTCCGGGCGCTGTGGCGCATGCGGATCTCGCATCGCCGCCTGCTGCAGTGGACGACCGCCGCCGAGGCACGGGCGACGGCGGAGAGCGCGCTGGGCGACTACGGCCGGCTCATGGGACCCGCCGCGCTGATCGGTTTCGCGGGCGCGGCGGCGACGGCGTTCCTCGCACCGGCGTCGCTCTACGTGATGGCGTTCGGCGCGGCCCTGTGGCTGCTGTCGCCGGTGTACGCGTGGCGGCTCTCGCAGCCCTATCGCCGCCGCGAGGACGCGGCCCTCACCGCCGAGGAGACGGCGGTCCTGCGCTCCACAGCGAGGCGCACGTGGCGCTTCTTCGAGACGTTCATGGGCGACGCGGACCACTGGCTGCCGCCCGACAACTTCCAGGAGGACCCGAAGGGCGAGATCGCGCACCGCACGTCGCCGACCAACATGGGGCTCGCGCTGCTGGCGAATCTGACTGCGCGCGATCTCGGCTATGTCGGTGTCGGGCGACTCGTCGACCGATGCAGCCGGACGTTGGAGACGATGGCGGGGCTCGCCAGGTTCCGCGGCCACTTCTACAACTGGTACGACACCGTGACGCTCGCGCCGCTGAAGCCCGCGTACGTCTCGACGGTGGACTCCGGCAACCTGGGGGGGCACCTGCTCGCGCTCTGCGAAGGACTGGGGGAAGTCGCGACTCGCCCCCTGGTCGAGCCCGCGGCGCTCGACGGGCTTGCCGACACGCTGCGCCTCACGCTCGCCGATCTGCGCTCCGGGGAAGGCGGCGGTCTGATCGCTGCAGCGGAAGAGCTGCGCCGCGAAGACGAGCTTCTGCGCCGCGTCGAACTCGCGAGGCCGCCGGCATCGATCGCCGGGTGGGCCGCCCTCCTGTCCGGACTCGGCCGGGGCCCCGAGCGTGCTCCGCAACTCGATGACCTCGCGTCGCTGGCACCGTGGGCCGCGACAGCGGGCAGCGTGCCGCACTCGCTCGACGACCACCCGCGTCTCGCGGACCTGCAGCCGCTCGTGGGCGGCGTGCCGTCGCTCACCGACCTCGCGGAGGGACTCGCGGACGCGCTCGAGGCGCTCGACGAGATCGCAGCGTCCGGGCCGTCGGACGGCGCGCGCTGGGCGGGCGGACTCGCAGCGGGCGTTCGTGAGGCGCGGCCTCGTTGCGCCGACCTACTCGCGCAGTTGCGACTGCTCCAGTCCATCGCCACCGAGATGTGGCAGCACACGGACTTCCACCTGCTCTATGACAAGGGCCGGGAGCTGTTCTCGATCGGCTTCAACACCGAACAGGGCAGATGCGACGACTCCTACTACGACATGCTCGCGAGCGAGTGCCGGCTGGCGAGCTACCTCGCGGTCGCGCGTGGAGATGTGCCCGAGGAGCACTGGTTCCGCCTCGGCAGACAGCTCACACGGGTGGGCGGCGGATTCGCCCTCGTCTCGTGGTCGGCCTCGATGTTCGAGTACCTGATGCCGCTGCTCGTCATGCGCGACTACCCCGACACGCTCCTCGACCGGACCTACCGGGCAGTCGTGCGCCGGCAGATCGAGTACGGAGCGGAGCGGCACGTCCCGTGGGGCGTCTCGGAGTCCGCGTTCAACGCGAAGGACAGCGAGTCCACCTACCAGTACCAGGCGTTCGGCGTCCCGGGGCTCGGCCTCAAACGGGGACTCTCCGAGGACGTCGTCATCGCCCCGTACGCGACCATGCTCGCGGTCCAGGTGGACCGCGCCGCGTCGGTGGCCAATCTCCAGCGGCTCGCGCGCGAGGGCGGTCTCGGCCGCTACGGCTTCTACGAGGCCATCGACTACACGCCCGGGCGCTTCCCGGCGGGCCAGCGCCGGGCGGTCGTGAAGACCTACATGGCACACCACCAGGGGATGGCCCTGGTGGCCCTTGGCAATGAGCTCACCTGCCACGCGATGCGCCGCAGGTTCCACTCCGACCCGCTCGTCGCCTCGGCCGAGCTCCTGCTGCAGGAGCGCGTGCCTCACGTCGTCAAGACCGCGCAGCCCCACGTGGAGGAGGTCGACTTCGTCCGCGCGCTGCGCCAGATGCCGCCGCCGGTCACGCGCTCCTACGCGAGCCCCGACACGATCACCCCGGCCACCCACTTCCTCAGCAACGGCCGCTACTCGGTCATGATCACGAACGCGGGCGGCGGCTACTCCCGCTGGCGCGACCTGGCGATCTCCCGCTACCGGGAGGACGTCACGCGAGACTGCTGGGGTCAGTTCGTCTTCGTGCGCGACACCGCGAGCGGCCGCCTGTGGTCGGTGGCGCACCAGCCGGTGTGCGCGCCAGCCGACGACTACCACTGCATCCTCTCCCCGGACCGCGCGGAATTCCGGCGCGCCGACGGGGAGATCGAGACCTACACCGAGATCGCGGTCTCGCCCGAGGACGACGTCGAGGTGCGCCGCATCGCGCTCACCAACCACGGGACCGCCGCCTTCACCCTCGAGGTCACCTCGTACTTCGAGATCGCGCTCACGGGCCAGGGGGGAGACCAGGCGCACCGCGCGTTCTCGAACCTGTTCGTGGAGACGGAACGGGTGCCGGAGCGCGCGTCGGTGCTGTTCACCCGAAGGCCGCGCAGCGCCGAGGAGCCACGTCGATGGGGCGTGCACGCGCTGGCCTGCGACCTCTCCGCACCATGCGACGTCACGGTAGAGACCGACCGTGCCGCGTTCGTCGGACGACTGCGCCAGGCGGGCGTCGCGACGGCGGCGATCGCCGGCGGCAACCTCTCCGGGACGACGGGTGCGGTGCTGGACCCGGTGTGCTCGATCCGGCGCGAGGTGACCATCGGGCCAGGGGAGACGGTGCGGGTCGCCTTCACGACCGGAGTCGCGGAGACACGCGAGGGCGCCCTCGCGATCTCCGAGCGGTACTGCGACATCCGCGCCGCGCAGCGGGCCATCGACCTTGCCTGGGGCACGAGCGAGGTGGAGCTGCGCGACCTCGGCATCGCACCTGACGAGGCGGTCGTCTTCCAGCGGCTCGCGTCCAGACTGCTGCTCACCGACGCGTATTCGCACCTGAAGGTGAAGACGCGTCGCGAGAACCTGCTCCCCATCTCGGGGCTCTGGGGCCTCGGCATATCGGGAGACAACCCGATCCTCCTCGTGCGGATCGAACGGCTGGAGGACACGGCGTTCGTCCGACAGGCCCTGCTCGCCCACCAGTACTGGCGCCACAAGGGATTCACCAGCGACCTTGTGATCCTCAACACCCGTCCGAGCGCCTACATCTCGGAGCTGGACCAGCGGCTGCGGCTCCTGGTGCGCACCGGTCAGGCGCTCGAGCTGCTCGACAAGCCCGGCGGCGTCTTCCTGCGCCAGTCCGACCAGATGGCGCCGGAGGTGCTGAATCTGCTGCAGTCGGTGGCGCGCGCCACCCTCGACGCCGATGCCGGTCCGATCGTCCTGCAGCTCAACCGCCACGGCACGCACCCCGAGCCGCCCGACCCGTTCGTGCGCAAGCGCACGGAGGAGCGGCCGTCGGCGGCGCCACCGTTCAAGCGACCGCACCTGGACTTCGACAACGGGTACGGCGGCATCGACCCCACAACGGGCGAGTATGTGATCGTGCTCGAGCACGGCGAGACGACGCCCGCGCCTTGGGTGAACGTCATGGCGATGCCGGAGTTCGGGACGATGGTGACCGAAGCGGGCGTCGGCTGCACGTGGGCGAAGAACAGCCACGAGAACCGCCTCACCACATGGAACAACGACCCGGTCTCCGACGGCAGCGGCGAGATCATCTACGTCCGCGACGAGGAGACTGGCGAGGTCTGGTCGCCCACTCCGCTCCCGGTCCAGGACGACGCCGCCTACGTCGTCCGCCACGGCCGCGGCTACACCAAGTTCGAGCACGACTGCCACGGCCTGCGTCACCACCTGACCTGGTTCGTTCCGGTGGACGACCCGGTCCGGGTGGCGACCCTCTCGGTGAAGAATCTCGGCAACGAGCCGCGGCGGCTGTCCGCCACCCAGTTCGTGGAGTGGGTGCTGGGCGACTCCCGCAGCCGCGCGAACCAGCACGTGGTCACCGCCTACGACACGGAGGGCCGGATGCTCGTGGCCCACTCGCACTTCAACGTGGACTTCCCCGGGCGCATCGCCTTCCTGGCGTGCGACAAGCGCTTGCACTCCTTCACCGCGGATCGCACCGAGTTCCTCGGTCGCAACGGGTCGCCGGCGGCTCCCGCGGCGTTCGGCCGAGTCGGGCTGGGCGGCCGGACCGGAAGGTTCCACGACAACTGCGGCGCGGTGATGACGCAGATGGAGGTGCCCGCAGGCGGCGAGGTCGAGGTCACGTTCCTGCTCGGGCAGACGGACACGATCGAGGAGGCCCGGGCGCTCGTCGCCCGCTACCGCGACACGACTGTCGGCGCGCGCGAGCTCGTTCGCGTGCGCAAGCACTGGGACACACTGCTGGACACGCTGAGGGTGAGCACGCCCGATCCCGCCTTCGACGCGATGGTGAACGGACGCGCGCTCTACCAGGCGCTCGCCTGCAGGGTCTGGGGCCGCACCGCGCTCTACCAGAGCAGCGGCGCGTTCGGCTTCCGCGATCAGCTGCAGGACGTCATGGCTCTCACCCTCGCCCGTCCGGACATCACCCGCGCCCAGATCGTCGAGGCGTCGCGGCATCAGTTCGAGGAGGGCGACGTGCTGCACTGGTGGCAGCCGCAGTCCGGCCGTGGCGTGCGCACCCGCTTCGTCGACGACCGTCTGTGGCTGCCCTTCGTCGTGACCGACTACATCGAGACGACGGGTGACACGTCGGTGCTTCGCGAGGAGACGCCCTTCATATCCGGACCGCCGTTGGCCGAGGGACACGAGGACAGCTACCTGGTGCCGCAGACCTCTCTCACGCAGGCAAGCGTGTACGAGCACTGCGTCAGCGCCATCGAGGCGACACGCGGCACTGGCGCACACGGACTGCCGCTCATGGGTGGCGGCGACTGGAACGACGGCATGAACCGGGTGGGCATCGGCGGCAAGGGCGAGAGCGTGTGGATGGCGTGGTTCCTCGACCTCACCCTGCGAAGGTTCGCCCCCCTTTGCGAGGCGATGGGAGAGCCGGAGCGGGCGACCGGCTACCGCGAGTGGGCCGACCGGCTCATTGCCGCGGTGGAGGAGAGCGCGTGGGACGGCTCCTGGTACCGCCGCGCCTACTTCGACGACGGCACACCGCTCGGCACGCGCGATGCCGACGAGTGCCGCATCGACGCGATCGCGCAGGCATGGAGCGTGATCGGCGGGCGCGCGGACCCGAAGCGCGCGGCGAGGGCGCTCGAGTCCGTGGAAGAGAAGCTCGTGCGCTGGGACGACGGCTTGATCGCGCTTCTCGCCCCGGCGTTCGACCAGATGAGCCACGACCCGGGCTACATCAAAGGCTACGTGCCCGGCGTGCGGGAGAACGGCGGCCAGTACACGCACGCGGCCCTCTGGGTGGTGATGGCGTACGCGATGGCGGGCGACGGCGACACGGCCGCCTCGCTCCTGGACCTCATCAACCCACTCACGCGCTCACGGGACCGTCACTCCGCCGACGTCTACCGCGTCGAGCCCTACTCGATCGCCGCGGACGTCTACGCGGTGGCGCCACATGTGGGCCGCGGCGGCTGGACGTGGTACACGGGCTCGGCGGCGTGGTTCCACGACGTGGCCACGCGCTCCATCCTCGGCATCCGCACGATGGCCGACGCCGACGGAGCGCGCTACCTGGTGGTGGACCCGACCGTCCCGAAGAGGTGGACCGCCTTCTCGGCGGAGCTGCGCCTCGGCAAGGGCACCTGGCGGATCAGCGTCGAGAACCCGCGAGGCGTCAACCGCGGTGTCGCGCGCACCACGCTCGACGGGCGCGTGCTGAAGGACGGGCGCGTGCCTCTCACCGGGTCCGGCGAGCACGAGGTGATCGTGACGATGCTGGGCGGCTGACGGGGCCGGCCACAGGCAGAAGCCGAACGGCGCCTCTACTTCTGCAGCTGGTCCAGGGTCACGAACCGGTAGCTGTGCGCCTTGAGCCTCGCGATGATGGCCTTCAGCGCCGCGACCGTGCGGGAGCGGTCACCGCCGCCGTCGTGCATCAGGATGATCTCGCCGGGGTGCACGAGGTCGATGACGTGTCGCACGATCCAGTTGGCCTCGGGCTTCTTCCAGTCCTCCGTGTCCAGGTCCCAGGACACCACCTTCAGGCCCAGGCCAGTGGCTATGGTGCGCACGCGCGGCGTGATGGCGCCGTAGGGGAAGCGGAAGTAGGTGACGTGCTCGCCGGTGATGCGCTGGATGTCGGCCGCACCGTCCTTGATCTGGGCGGTGACCACCGCGGCGCTCGCCTTGCGAAGATCCAAGTGGCTCTCCGTGTGGTCGCCGATGACCATGCCGGCCGCAAGGACCATGCGGGCGATGCGCGGATTGGCGCGTACCTCCTTGCCGATCTCGAAGAACGTCGCCTTGATGTGGTTCTCCTTGAGGACGGCGAGGATCTGCGGCGTCCACGTCGGGTCGGGCCCGTCGTCGAATGTGAGGGCGACCGGCCCACCGGGCGGCAGACCTCCGGCGCGGCCTGCCGTGCTGGTGGTGGGAGCGGCGGCGGTCGTCCCGGCCGTCGCAGGCGACGTAGCGGTCTCCGTCGCCGGACCCGTCGGAGCGGTCACGGAAGTCGCCGGGCCGGACTTGGCGGGTGCAGCGCCGACCGATCGTGACGTCGGTGCGCAGCCTGCGCTCATCGCGACCAGCGCCAGTCCGACGAGGAGTGCGATGGCGCGGACGGGCGGAGCGAGCCGAAGGCGCATGTGCCGGTCCTCCTGAATGGCGGTCGAGCAGGTCTGGTGCCGGGCTGCTAGGTCAGGGGCACGGAGACCCAAGCTGAGCTCGCGGCCTTGTAGTAGCCCTGGGCGACGAACTGCGCCCTCACTTGGTAGGTACTACCCTTGCTGAGCCCGGTGAACTTGCCTCCCCAGGTACCGCCCGACCCCGAAGTGGTCCTGAGAGTGGTCACTGCATGCCAAGACGTCTTGCTGCCGCTTCCCAGTTTGACCTGGAGCACAAGCGTGATGGCTACCTTTTGCGGCTTGAGGGAGACCGTCCCGGACGCAGCGATCGACGTCGTGCTCACCTTGCTGGCCTTGATCGTCAGCGAGGGCGCGCCGTACACGGCGATGTACTTGTAGACGTAGCGCCAGTTGCCGGCGTTGTCGTACGCCTGCGCCTCCACCTTGTGCTTGCCCGGTACCGAGGTGGACAGGGAGGCGATGGCCGTCCATCCGCCCTTTCCGTCGAGCCGCATGTCGAGTTCCTTGATGCCGGACATGCTGTCCGCCGCGCTCGCCGTGACGGTGGCCGTACCCGTGTAGACCGCCGTCTTGTTCGTCCCGATCGAGAGCGTGGGGGGAGTCTTGTCGATGAGCACCACGGTGGACAGGGCCGTCTCGGCATTCCCGGACTTGTCGACGGAGTAATAGGTGACGGTCGTGGTGCCGGCGGTGGAGATCGAGACCGCCTTCGTATACGTCGTCGGGCTGGAGCCGTTCAGGGTGTAGAACGTCGCCGCCACCCCGCTCCCGCTCGAGTCGTCCACAGCCGTCAGGGTGAACGTGACGGTACTCGTGGTCCACGTGGACGGGATCCCGGAGATCGACGTGGTGGGCGCCGCGGCGTCGGTGGTCGCCGTCTGGGACGGCGCAACGGTCGTCGAGGTCACCGGCGCGGTGACCACTGGCGCCTGGACCGACACGGCGGTCGAGGTCGGGCTCTGAGAGGCGTTCGCCCCCTGCCCCGCATCCCCGCTGCCGGGCCATGCGAGGGCCACTGTCACCAGAAGCGCGATGCTCAGCACGGGCACCAGAGCGCTCAGGGCGATCCGCGCGCCACGGGGGAACCGGGGCTCCTCCCACATGAGGGCCAGCCCGACAGGCCACAGCACGACAAGGAGGAGGACCATGAACCAGGTCCTCTCGGCGAGCAGCCGATGGCGTGCCTCAGGCATCCGTGTCACACCTCTTCATCGTTGAGACTTCCGAAGCGTACGTTGTGCCACCGTGGATTGTCACGGACGGGTGACTCCGACGGTCGGTCTCAGCGGCCGTCTGCCCGGGTCCCGGTCGCCTCGCGGCGCGCGACGGTTGATAATGCCACTTCCAGGCGCTACACCAAAGGGTAGGACGCGTTGGGGTTCACGGTGGTTCCCGCCGGCGGACAGCAGGTGGGGCATCGCGAGGGGGCAGGGGGAGAGCGGATGCGAGCGAGACAACAGGCGTTGACACTCATCGTGGTCGTCGTGGGGGTCCTGGTCCTTGCGGCCACGGCGACCGCAGCCGTCGCGCGGCGTCAAGGCTCCGGGTCGTCCGCCGTGTCGGCGGCGGTCGCGACGCCCACGGTCGTCCCGACGATCACTGTCACCGCGGTCGGGGACATCTGCTTCGCCTCCGCGCCGGGCCGACTCATCAAGTCGAAGGGTCCGAAGGCGCCCTTCTCGCAGGTCGCCGCCATGACGAGCGCCGCGACAGTCACCGTGGGCAACCTGGAGTGCGTGCTGTCCAAGCGCGGGAGCCCCGTGGCCGGCAAGGCCTACGCCTTCGAAGGGGACCCGTCAGCCGTGCAAGGGCTCACCTATGCCGGCTTCGACTTCCTGGCGCTCGGCAACAACCACTCCGGCGACTATGGCCACACCGCGCTGCTCGACACCGTCGCGAATCTCAACAAGGCCGGGATCGGCCATGCCGGAGCAGGCGCGAACTGGGCCGCGGCGGAAAAGGAGATGAGCCCCATGTTGGCGAGCATGTAGCTGTCGCCGATGATCGCCTGGTACAGGTAGCCCAATAGGACCACCAAAAGGATCCCGAGCCGTTTCAGGTTGTGCAGCAGCACCGGAACCCGCGCCTGCGGCTTGAAGTGGAGCACCAGCGGCATCAGCACGTGGTTCAAGAG
>Ga0118677_10012666_pt1 | contig 12316 bp, 9 predicted proteins | sample AliMusrvi5mmetaG_FD_86154 | JGI IMG/M metagenome (GOLD analysis project Ga0118677, IMG submission 86154)
GAGGAAAGCGGCGCGGGCCTCGACCAGGTTCTGGGGTCATTTGGCAAAGTGATTGAATATGACCTTCCCCTGGACCCCAAAAGTTACGACCTGTTTTGCATGACGTCTTATTATTACCTCTGCCGGATTTTGCCAACCCTGGGTGAAACCCGGCTGGATGATTATGAGTATCAACTGGGATTTCACCCCGTTTGGGTCGAAGTATCCGCTGCCGTCCGCACCAACCTCGAGCGCTTGCAGCACCCCGCTCCCCCTTTGTGGACCCTGCGCGAAACCTTTGTCCTCCAGCAGGTGCAGCAGCGGCTCCAGGCAGGCAATTAATTGCAGCGCGTTAACAATCGCCCCGCCGGGCTGTGGGTGTCGATCTAATTCAGAATTCACGAATTAGTGAAAGGGGCGGGCCGGCTGCGTAACGGGCGCACCGCATGGGGGTTATTCTTGCAATCATACGAGCCGGATTTTAAGCCGGTTCGGGAAAAGAGATGATTTTATGAAAAACAAACTGGTTGAAATTCTGCTGAAAATTTTACTGGGCGGCGCGGAGCTTGCTTTTGTCGGCGGCCTGGGTTACATGCGTGTTTTAAACACGGGCTGGCTGCTGATCCTCTTTGGCCTGGGGCTGCTGCTCTGGGTGGTCGTTCACCTGGGATTGATGGCGCTTTTTATTGCCAGCCTCAGGTTAAAAGCGCTCGATATCGCCCTCTACCTGGGGCTGCATTTTTTTTACCTCTGGGCCTGGCTGCTGCAGTCGGACGGCGGTGACAGCGACAGGACGACCTGGACAATACAGAGCCTGTATGTCTTCCCTGCCCTCGACCCCTTGCTGACGAAATGGGGCGACACCCTCTTCTGGGCCGCCTTCATTGCCACCCTGGTCTGCTACCTGGCTGTCAGCATCCTGCTGATTGTGCGCCTGGTCAAACTCGTAAAGGCCCGCCCTGAAAGCCTTCCAGCGCGCTAGGCGGGGTGTGTCCTTGTTTATTCCGGCCCGGGCGATCGCCGCCAGGCCGCACGGACCATGGTTTTAAAATTACCACCATAATTCAGGCTGAATCCGGGCGGCGAATCGGGCAAACCGGTATAAAATAAAACCAAGACAAATAGCCGGGGGTTGTTATGTCCGTCCAACCAGCCCATTTTGAGGAAAGTGACCTCTCCAGGTTTACGCGTGGAATGCCGCTCCTGTGGGCTTCCGCGGCTTTTTTTGCCGGGTTGCTGCTGGCCAGTGTTTTCAGCCTGCCCGGGTGGGCCTGGGCCGCTGCCGGGCTACTCAGCCTTTTCCTGGTCTTTCTTGAACGGCGTTTGACCGGCGCTTTCTGGTCTGCCTGGCGCCATTTTTCCAGCCTGCCGCTGGCACTGCTCCTGGGGGTGCTCTTTTTGGGCGCGGCGCGTTACCAGTTCGCCCTGCCCCGGGTCGATCCCTCCAGCCTGGCATTCTACACCGGCAGCAGTGTGACTGCCAGCGGGTTGGTGGTGAACGCACCCCAATCCGGGGGAGATTGGGTTTCCCTGCGCCTCCAGCTGGATTCCCTTTCCCTGCTCGATTCGAAGGGGCAGGTTCTGTCGAAAATTGTTTCCCCCTCAGGCCTGCTGCTGGCGCGCATCCCGGCAGGCGGCTCAGGCTGGCGTTACGGCGACCGCCTGCAGGTCACGGGAACCCTTTCCGCATTGGAGGACGGCACCCGGCCTGACATTCGCGAGGCGCTTTACCGCCAGGATGTGCTCGCCCGGATGCCGTATGCCGGCGCTGTCCTCCTCGAGCACGACCAGGGCAGCTGGTGGCTGGGTGCGGCCGACTCCCTGCGTACGCGCTCCCAGCAGCTCATCTACGCGCTTTTTCCCCAGCCCGAGGCTGCCCTGCTTTCCGGAATCCTCATCGGGAACGATAATGACCTTCCCCTGGATCTGCAAACCGCCTTCCAGGATACGGGCACAGCCCATATCATCGCCATTTCCGGGTTTAACATGGCCATCGTCGCCGGCCTGCTCACCCTTTTGGCCGGGCGCCTCCTTCCCCGGGTCTGGGTCATCCTTCCGGTCAGCGCCGGAATCATCTTTTACACCCTGCTCACCGGGGCCACGCCTTCGGTGGTGCGGGCTGCCTTGATGGGTGTCATGGGCCTGCTCGGCGGAGTGGTCGGACGGCGGCAGACCGGGATCAATTCGCTCGTCTTCACCGCCGCCGCCATGAGCCTCTTTGATCCGTTTTTACCCTGGGGTGTCAGTTTCCAGTTATCCTTTGGGGCCACGCTCGGCCTCGTGCTTTATGCCGAAGATTTTGAGGCCCTCGCCCTGGGTTTCGCCTCGCGCTTCCTGCCTCATGGCTGGGCCCGCCAGGTTTCGTCCTGGGTCGGGGAGTTTTTCCTCTGCACCCTCGCCGCTCAAATCACCACTCTCCCGGTGATGCTCTATCATTTTCAACGCCTTTCCTTGAGCGCCCTGCTCGCCAATATCCTCGTCCTGCCGCCGCAGTCGGGCGTCATGCTTTTGGGAGGCCTGGCCTTGCTGCTGGGAGCCCTGCTCCCGGCCCTCGGGCACCTTGCTGCCTATCCCGCCTGGGTCCTGCTGGCGTATACCACGCGCATGGTCAGCCTCCTCGCGCGTGTTCCCGGCGGGGTACTTTATGTCGAAAAAATCCCCCCTGGCTCTTCGCCGCATCCTACGCCCTCATCTTCCTGCTCACCCCGGGTTTGTCGCGGCTCTTGACGCCGCTTAAAGCCGTGCTTAAACCCGGGGTCGTTTTGCTCGGGGCCGGGGTGGCGGCCGTCCTCGTGCTGCGGGTTGCCCTGTCCATGCCCGATGGGGAAATGGATATTACTCTTTTGGGCGGCGGACAGCAGGCCACCCTCCTGGTTCGCACCCCCGGTGGGGAAACGCTGCTCTTGAACGGGGCCACCCAGGCTGGCGTTTTAAGCAGCGAACTCGGAAAACGCTTCCCGCCGCTCGAGCGCCGCCTTGGGGCCTGGCTCCTGACCGACCCTTCCAGCGCGCCTTTGCAGGAATTTGACCTGTTAACCCAGCGCTTTACCCCCGGCCTGGTTTACCGCTCCCCGTCTGTGCCAAACAGCGCCGACTGGCGCAGGGTCTCGGCTTCCCTCGCGTTAAAGGGCGTCATCAGCAGCCCTTTGCAGGCCGGCCAGGGGTTTGACCTGGGCCAGGGTGCCCGCCTTCAGGTGCTGGCGCTTTCGGATAACGCTTCCGCTCTTTTATTGGAATGGGGCAGGCTGCGCCTGGTTGTCCCCGGCGGTCTGGCCTCGAGCGAGCTGCTGCGCCTGGCGGGACGCCGCAATTGGGAAGGCTGCCTGGTCGTGCTCTCCGCGGCGGACCTGGCAGCCGCGGATGCGCAAACCACCTGGGCCCAGGGCCGCCCCCTGGTTGTCCTGGTGGCGGGTGGCGCCACAGCCCTGCCCCCCGGCTGGATGGAAACCGCGCGCCTGGGGTGGATCGAGGCTAAATCAGATGGCCAAAACCTGTGGCTGCAGGCCGGCCATTAAAAATCGTCCAGCACCGAGGGGCGGTGTTCGCGTGATTGGCTTTCTCCCGGCGCGCGGGTGGATATATCCCGCACCAGTTTGACATATCCGTAAACTTCCCCGTTCAGGTCGTAAAGGGCATTGATCACCACGTTCGCAAAAAATTTACTGCCGTCTTTGCGCACCCGCCAACCCTCGTGTTCAAAGCTGCCTTTGCGCGCCGCCAGGCTCAATTCAAAGCGCGGCAGGTTATGCTCCCGGTCGGTTTCAAGGTAAAAGACATCCACATTCTTGCCAATGATTTCCTGTGCCTGGTACCCTCCCAAACGCTCTGCGCCTGAATTCCAGCTGATCACGTTGCCGTTGACATCCAGCATAAAAGCGGCGTAATCCTTGATCCCTTCCACCAGCATGCGGAAATTCTCCTCGCTGCGGCGCAGGTTTTCCTGGGTTTGCTGGCGTTCAATTGCCATGGCGATCTGGCTCGAAACAAACGAGAGGATCGAGAGGTCCTCATCGGTGTAGCGCACCTCGTAGTTGTAGGACTGCACCACCAGGCTGCCGATAATCCGCCCGTCGGTGGTTTTAAGCGGCACGCCCATCCAGCTCGGTGAATAGGTTCCCAGGTAAAGGATGTCGTGTTCGCGCATATTAAAATCACTGTCGGGCGAATAAAACAGCGAACGTCCCGATTTAATCAGGTATTCCGTCAGCCCCTTGCCGTCTTTGCGCGCCGGCGGATTTGAATCGTATTCATCGTTGTAATATGGAAAAGATACCATGCCGGTTTCTGCGTCATACAGGGCGATGAAAAGATTGCGGGCAGGGATGAGCCTGGCGACGATCTCGTGTACGTTTTGAAACATTTCCAGCTGGTTTTTTGCCGCAAAAGCGGCTTCGGAAATCTGGTGGATCGCCTGCTGCAGGCGTTCGCGTTTTTTATGTTCGGTGATATCGTGGATTATGGCGCAGCTGTATTCGTAGCCGCTGAATAAGAGGAAGGTCCGTTTCACCTCCACCGGGATCCTCTCCCCGTTGCGCGTGACGATTTCAGTTTCCTGGGTAAATGCGCCCTTTTCTTTTAATTGGCCCCATTGATTTTTCCAGTTTTCAATTAAAATCGAAGGTTCAATATCCTGGATGGTCCGGTCCAAAAGCTCATTCCGCGAATAGCGCAGGCGTTCACAGGCGGTTGAATTGGCATAAACAATCTTGCCGTCTTCCTGGATCCAGAAGACCATATCGGAAGCCCCTTCAATCCAGTTATGCGTCAGGTACAGTTCCTCTTCGGTCTGGCGCGAAAGCAGCAGGTTTTTTACCCACTGGTCAAAACGGGCCAGCGCTAGGTCATCTTCGCTTTTATTCACCGGCGGAGTGTAATAAAAATTTTTATGCGTCTCTTGATTGATCAACAGCGTCGGGTGCAAGATCAGCGCTTCCAGCATCTGCTGCGGTGAAAAGACACGGCGGTTATACTGGCACAAAACAATGCAGCGGTTGGCTGAAAAATACTGGTGAACCAGGTCTTCATAGGTTTCCAGTTGGCCGATATCGGGGGAACCTGATAAAATGCAATCCATCTGCGCCAGGACCCGCACGCAAGTGCCGGCCTGGTTTTCTTCGCAGCGCGCCGTGATCTCCACCGCCCGTGTCAACCAATCGGTGAATTGATCCACATCAAAATCATCGTCCGGGTACTGTTCAACATTTTTCGGAAACAGGACCATGCGTTCGTCTGCCATGGCTTCCCGGATTTGTGCTTCGTCCGCCTCTGCTATATTTGCCAGCAGGCCGTCGTGGATATCGCCGCCGAAGATGACCACGAATTCACCTTGTCCCAGTCCCTGTTTTATAAAACTGAGGCTGACGCGTTGGCGCTCTGGTTCATTATCATAAAAATGACACAGGTGCTCTCCAGGGGAAAGATGGCTCCACATAAAATTTACCTAAAACCAGTTTCATCATAAGTTTGATTTGGCTCTTGTATATACATTATGACTGAAAGCGCCCTGTTGTCAAGTTTTCAGGTTAACTCGAAACCTGGCAGCCTAAACCCGCGGCTTGTAAACGCCTTCGAGGTTCGTGCCCAGCATACCGGCTTTGTAGGAAAGTTCGTCCACTGGCAGCAGTCCGGCGGCGCTTTCCTTGCTCAACAGCGGAATAAGCTTTAATGTTTTCAGCCTGTTTTCAATTACGGTCAGTTTTTTGTCGTTCCATTCCCACTCGAGATAATCGTAAGACGCCAGGTTGATCGGGCGTGTATAATAGCGCAGGCTTTTTAGCCCGTTGAGGTTGTAAAAGTCTTCAAAATAAGAAAGTACCAGTTCCCGCAGGCTGCGGTAGATCGGCTCGCGGAAGCGCAGGCCGACAAAATTAGATTTCGCCACAGCGCCGTAGCGCTCATGCAGGCGAAAAATTGCCAGGACATGGTCGTCGTCCACCCCGGGGTCGGGCTGCAGGTCGATAATCAGCGGCGGAAACCCCAACCGGCGCAGGGCAGCGGCAGCAAACAGGCCTCCGTCCAGGCAGTGCGCCAGCCGGTCGCGCATCACACTTAACGGGCTGCGGTCCGCGTCCTGCGGGCTGTAAGGTGTGCCATCCAGGTAAGCCTGGATTTTCGCAGGCGTATCCAGGCTTTTCCAGAGCGACAGCTCTGTTTCCGTCAGGTGTGATTCCAGCAAATCCGGCATCTTCTCCTCCTCAGGCTGATTTTAAGCCGAATAAAAAGGCATCCAGTTCTTCTTCTGCAGACGGCTCAAGCGGGCTTCCCAGTTCTTTTTCCAGGTTGCTTTTGGCAGTAGAGCGCACGCCCCGGCTTTCAATGGCGGCCAGCCCGACTGCTTTTAAACGGTTGGCTTCTTTTTGCATCTCAGCCCGTGTCAGCGGTTGGCTGTGGTGTGCTGGCAGGAAATACTCGGCATCCAATCCCAGCAGGGTGTCCAGCAGGGGAAAGAGTTTTTCCCGGGTGTAAATCATGCCTTTGGCGCGAAAACCGCTGTAAATACAGTCGCCCAGGAAAACCACCCCGTCTTCGGGGATATAAACGATGGTCGAATCCGGGGTGTGATCACCCCCGACCCACATCAGCTGGCAGCTGATCTCGCCCAGGTTAATCACCATTTTTTGTGAAAAGGTGATATCGGGCAGGCGCAGCTTAAGTTTTGTGCGTTCAATGTTGCTCATTTCAGCCTTCATATGTGAACGCACAAAATCATGTTCGCTCCCGTCTTCAACGCGCTGGTCCAGTGACTTGTCGCGCCAGTCCAGGCGTGACATCTCGCGCAGGCGCTCGCCCGTTTCAGCGCTGGCGCACAACAGGCTTTCCAGGTTGATTGAACCAAAAATATGGTCCCAGTGGTAGTGTGTCAGGGCAATATAAGTTGGGGCAGACAGTCCGCGCGGCCGCAGGGCCTCGATAAATGCATTCGCGTGGGCGGGTGAATTGCCAGCATCCACCATCATGACAGAATGGGACCCAGCCACGGCTCCCAAAAGGGGACGGTCCGTCTCTTCAACAGGGAGTGACCAGAAAACATGTTCGGTAAGTTGGTTTAATTCGAATAGGCTCATAGTGGCTTAATTTTACCCTATTTACGGGCGCAGGCAAATATTGGCTCACCCGAGAACCACGCCTTTCTTAAAGCCGATCAGCCGTCATTGTGAGAGCAGCGAAGCAATCCACGGCAGCCGGCTTTAAGCGCCCCCCCAATCAGCCTGCAATAAATGATATACTTACGCCGATTATTCCGGATGAAAGCCAACAAGATGAAATTCCCCGGCACTGCCTCAAAAATCGCGGCTAAGATAAAAGCCGCTATCCCGCCTTGGCCGGTCTGCGCCGCCGTGCTGGTCGTCATGCTCGTTTTTTCCTGGTTTGTCACCGAAGGCACGTGGCAGTTTAGCGCGCCGCTCAACCTCGGTTTCAGGCAGTTTTTTGATTACCAGGCCAACAGCCTTTTGCAGGGCAGGCTCGATGTTCCCCCTGAAGCCATCGGCTATGAGGCTTTTGTCTATAACGGCAAAAGTTTTGGCTATTTTGGCATTGGCCCTTCATTACTGCGCATTCCCCTGAACTACCTTTTCCCCTCACTCTGGGGAAAATGGAACGAACTCTCTTTACTCGCCGGCTGCCTGGTTAACCTGCTGGCAGCCTATTGGATTTACCGCGAATTATCGCGGCATGATTCCGAAAACACCTCCCCGCCCGCTCGCCCGGTGCCGCGGAGCGTGGATCGCCTGTTTTCTGTTTTTATCCTGGTTTTTGGGCTGGGTTCGACCAATATCTTTTTATCCAGCCATGCCTCAATTTACCACGAGCCCATCATGCTCGGCGGCGCTTTTTGTTTGTTGTCCTGCCTCTTTTTTCTCAAATTTATGCGCTCCCCCTCCCTGGCCTGGTTTTCAGGCCTGCTGCTTTTTGGATTTTTGGCGTTTTTCACCCGGGTCACAGCCGGCTTGAGCGCGATGCTCTTGATCGGCCTCCTGCTTGGGGTTCTTTCGCTGAAAAAATGGCTCCCGTCTCTCCATTCCCGTTACGTCAGCCGCATCCTGCCTGGAACACCGCCCGCCGATTCCCTTCTCTTTCGCTATATTGCCCTGGCCCTGCTCTATTTCCTGCTGGTCGCTTCCTTATACTTTTGGGTCAACCAGACCAAGTTCGGCACCTGGGTCGACGACCATTCCTATAAAAATTACGCCCTGGTTAAACCCGATTCTGAGCGTTATCAACGCACCGACGGCGGGAAAAGCTTTTTTATCCAGAATTACCCCATGATGGCATCCGCTTATTTTTTCCCCCTCGATATCCAGGTTGTCAATCATTTCCCGCCCCTGATCACCAACCAGATTGACCCGGCGATGTTCCCTTATGCCAGGTATGACAATTTTGAAGCCACAGACCCGCTGACCTTAAGCATGCCGTTTGAATTCATTCTGGCAGGGGTCGGGCTGTTTTCCCTTGCCCGCGATCAAAAGAGAAGGGTCGTGCTCTTCCCCGTTTTATCCACGGCCACCGCCCTCCTGGTGATGCTCGGGTTTAACTCTGCCAGCCAGAGATATGAGCATGACTTTTTCCCGTTTTTTTTGCTTTCAGCCGTCATTGGTTTTTTATATTTAACCGGGCCGGTTTTGGAAAAGAAAAAGCAGCTTAAACATTTTGTCCTTGCTGCTTTGCTGCTTCTGGGTTTGATCTCCATTCACCAATCCCTGGCGCTCACATTTACCGACCAGCGCAACGGCCATTTCGTCATTTCGGCGCAGCGCATCAGCGACCTGAAAAAAATGTCAAACGAAATCGACCAGGGTTTTGCCGATGCCTGGCGCAGTGCCAAAAAGATCATCCAGCCCCTTCGCCCCCAATAGGTTTGACCGGCCGCCCTGCTTCAGGCAGGGGATTGCGAATCAAACCATTTGGAAAGACGTTTTTCCGCATGCGGCTGTTCGTCTGCATAATGCGAAACATCGTTAAAAAGCATCAGGCGCGCTCTTACCGGGTCCTTGAAATCGAGGATGTTCAGGCATGCCGGAGATTGGTCCAGCCGGTCGCGGTAGCCGCGCGCGTCGATCCCCAGCAGGCTGCTTAACACCAGGCGGATCGTGGCTTTGTGTGAAACCACCGCCACAGTTTCCCCTTTGTGTTTTAATACCACCTCGCGTATCACCGGCAGCGCGCGCGCCATCACCATCACCCCCGATTCGCCCCCTTCGGGTGCAAAAGTAAACGGGTCTTCCTGCCAGGAAGCATATTCTTCGGGAAAAAGCGTCTCCACGTCAGACCTGCTCCTGGTTTCCCAGCGTCCGTGGTGAATCTCGCGCAGCCCGTCTCGTTGGATCGGCGTATAGGAATAGGGTTGGCAGATGATTGAGGCGGTTTCAACCGTGCGGCGCATCGGGCTGCAGTAAATTGCGCTGATCTGGTCGTCGGCCAGGCGTTTGGCCAGGCAGGCGGCCTGCCAGCGGCCTTCATCAGACAGGTCTACCTCTGTGCCGCCTGAAAAGCGGTCTTCTGCGCTCAGGCTCGTCGATCCGTGGCGGATCAGGTATACACGGGTTGTGCTCATGGATTCTCCCTCTCGCTTGGTGTGCAAATATCATCTATTAGATTTTAGCACAGCTTGCCGGGTTGGTGTCAGGCACACCTTGCAGAATTGCAGGCAAAAACTGTGCAAACGCTGCCCCCGAAATCCACGCCGCCCCCAACCCTGACGCAACCCGATTGGGCCTGTCTAAACTGTGCCGCCCATCCCCCGGGCAACCCGGCCCCGGAGCCTGCCAGGGCAGCACATCCGGGCTTTCTTCATTCAACACCCGTGAAATCGTCTGGGTGGAAACGCCGCACAGGTGCCCAGTATCTTTCAGGGTGGGTTATTACTTTTCATATTCCGCTTGTTTGATATCAATGATAAATCGTACTCAGATTATAATTAATTTTAGAGGAAAAATTATTGCATTTTTAATAAGCCTGTCAATGATGACGGTATCGAAAAGAAAATTCCTGCGGTTCAAAAATACCGGAGTTATCCGGATAAATAGAAATTAAAGAGCTAAGGAGGCGTTATGGGAAAAAAATATACAATAGGTGTGGATTTTGGCACGGAATCAGGGCGGGCGGTCATGATTGAAGTGGCCACCGGACAGGAACTGGCATCGGCAGTCTATCCCTACAGCAACCGCGTGATCGACCATGAATTGCCTTTACCGGGCAAAACGGTGCGCCTGGAAATGGATTGGGCGCTGCAGGACCCGCAGGATTATATTCGCACTTTTCAAAATACCATCCCGGAAGTGCTGAAAAAGTCAAAAGTGAGCCCTGATGATGTCATCGGAGTCGGCGTCGATTTCACCGCCTGCACCATGATGCCTGTCAAAAAAGACGGCACGCCGCTCTGCGACCTGCCTCAGTACCGTGAAAACCCCCATTCCTGGGTAAAATTATGGAAACACCATGCGGCTCAACCCGAAGCGGACCTGATCAATGAAACCGCGCGCAAAATGAAGCAGGGCTGGCTCGACCGCTACGGAGGCAAAGTTTCATCTGAATGGTTTTTCTCAAAAACCTTGCAGATCCTCAACGAATCACCCGAGATTTATGACGCTGCGGACCGACTCCTGGAAGCCGCGGACTGGGTCATCTGGCAGCTGACCGGGGTCGAAACCCGCAACTCGTGCACGGCCGGCTATAAGGGCATGTGGTCAAAACGCGAAGGGTTCCCCGACAAATCATTTTTTAAAGCACTCAACCCCAGGCTGGAAAACGTGGTGGACGAAAAAATGATGCGCAGCATTACCCCCATCGGCCAGAAAGCCGGCGGCCTGACAGCCCAGGCAGCCGCGTGGACGGGCTTAAAGGTCGGCACCGCGGTGGCAGTCGCCAGCGTTGATGCGCATGTGGCCGTGCCTGCGTCCACCGTGACCGAACCCGGGCGCATGGTGATGATCATGGGAACCAGCACCTGCCACATGGTTTTGGGCGACGAAGAACACGTTGTCCCCGGCATGTGCGGCTATGTTGAAGACGGCATCATCCCCGGTTTGTTTGGGTATGAAGCCGGGCAGTCCTGCGTTGGCGATCATTTCGCCTGGTTCGTCAACAACTGCGTTCCCGGGCGCTATGAACGTGAAGCCGAAGCGCGCAAGCTCGATATTCACGCCCTGCTCGAAGAAAAAGCAGCCGTCTTGAAACCCGGCGAAAGCGGCCTTCTGGCCCTCGATTGGTGGAACGGCAACCGCAGTGTCCTTGTCGATGTCGACCTGACCGGGCTCCTGGTCGGTGCCACCCTGGCAACCCGCCCTGAAGAAATCTACCGCGCGTTGATTGAGGCCACGGCTTACGGCACGCGCGTGATCATCGAAACCTATGAGAAAAACGGCGTCCCGGTAAATGAACTGGTGGCGTGCGGCGGTCTGCCGGAGAAAAACAAGTTGTTGATGCAAATTTACGCCGATGTCACCGGGCGTGAGTTTAGAATGACGGCCTCGCAGCAGACCACAGCCCTCGGGTCGGCCATGTTTGGCGCTGTCGCGGCGGGAGCCGCAGCCGGCGGCTATGACAGCATCGTCGATGCCGCTAAAGTGATGGCGCATCTCAAGGACGAAGTTTTTAAACCCATCCCTGCCAACCAGAAGGTTTACGACCTGCTCTTTGTGGAATACATGCGCCTGCATGATACCTTTGGGCGTGGGGAAAATAATGTCATGAAAACGTTGAAGAAAATCAGGAATGAAGTTTCGCATGCCGCTTGACAAAGCATAAAATTTCTACAACACCTCTCACCCCAACCCCGCTGGCGGGGGATAAAGGGGGTGGCGGTCTTTTTTTATTCCGGGTTTGAGAAAACCGTGCAAACCAAACGCGTTCCGCAGGGAGCGCGTTTTTGTTTTATGGTATATTTATCCCAACCATGAATGGATTTGCGCTTATCCTCGGGTTTGGCTGCAGCTTTGGCCTCTGGAATATCTCCCGGCGCTCCGGCGGGCAGCTGGCTGCCGCAGCCTTGTTGATGATGGGATTATCCCTCCTCGGGGCGCGTGCCGGCTATGTCTTGCTGCGTCTCCCCTATTACACCCGCTATCCGCTTCAGATGGCCAATTTTTCTTCAGGCGGTCTCGATGGCCCCGGCGCTTTTATCGGCGCTTTCTTCGGCCTGGGGTTGGCGGCGCTTGCGCTGCGCGGCGGCTCTCCCCAGCTGCTTGAGGAAAGCGTCCAGCTCCTTCTGCCGCTTAACCTGGCGGTCTGGCTCGGATGCTGGGTCGAAGGCACAGCTTACGGCGCGCCCATTTCTTCACCGGCCCTGGCCTGGCTCGACTGGAATCCCGCAGGCAGCCCCCACTGGCCTCTACCGGCC
>Ga0118677_10012668_pt1 | contig 12316 bp, 9 predicted proteins | sample AliMusrvi5mmetaG_FD_86154 | JGI IMG/M metagenome (GOLD analysis project Ga0118677, IMG submission 86154)
CTATAACACCTTGTTCACCTTCGGGATGAAGATTAGTCATGGCATCTTTAATGTCCTCAATCGAATAAGATTGAAGTTTAGGAAGACCTAGTTGATTACGATATTGATCTAAATACTTTATTTCTTCGGGATGCAAAGCATCTACACCAAAGTTACCCAAAGGATTCTGTAAAGGATGACCTGTTTCTTCTAAGACTTGGGGTGCTGGGGCTGGAAGAGCAAGAATTTGTCTGCCATTTTCTCCAATGTTATTAACACCTAAGTTCTGATAGGTCTGAGATAGCTGATCTTGAAGCTTTTTGTATTCATCTACCTTAGCCTGATAAACCTTTTGTTCTTCATCTAAAGCACGTTTTTCTAGTTCACCCTTGGCTCCACTCTTGCTTGCCATAGAGCCAACAACACCGAGAGGACCAAGTAATCCAACCTGATAAGCAGTATCACCATATTCGGCTAGGGCATCAGGACTGGTTAAGGAAAGACCAGCTTGTGCTCTTTCCATCATCTGCTGGGCTATTTCAGTCGGTATTTCAACTGCCATACCTTTGGCAGTACCCTTAACTCCATAGCCTAAAGTGCCTTCTGAGATGCTAGGAAGGAACTTTTCCCTAGCTTGTTTCTCTAAAGCACCTACGGATTTGTTAGCCAGTTCTTTTTCAGAAAGACCTAATAGGTTTCCTAGATACTTGCCTCCAAATAGGACTTGCATTTCAAATATATCGGTAGCCGTTTGACCCATTGCAGAAACAGCCGCATTGGTCTTATCAATATCAATAGGCTTACCAGCTTTAATCTGTTCTTGGGCTTGACGTTCAATGTTAGAACCAAAGAACTGAGGAAATTCAACAATGGCTTGACCAATGGCACTACCAACCTTGGCTCCTAAAGCCGCACCACCAACTGCGCCAGCCGCAGTACCAACAACAGGAGTAACAAAAGAACCACCAATACCACCAAGAGTACCACCAATACCACCACCAATCCATGAGCCTACACCCATTGCAGTGATTAATGGGGCTTGTTGAGCAAGGGCTACAGGAATATCGGTAGCGACTTCTTTAGCCGCACTAAGGACTCCATTTTGATCATATTTTTGACCAATCCGAGCAAAGCTTGGACCTTCAAACTTTTTAGCTTCTTCTTCTTGACGTTTAAGACCAGCCCTAGCGGCTTCTTCTTCATTGCCTAATAAAGCTTGAATGCCAGTCTGTGCTGGCGATAAGAATTGATTAACCCCGCTTTTAAGACCAGCAATAATGCCAGTCTCAGGTGGCTTTTCAGGGGCTGTATTCTCTAATTGAAAACCAGTAGGTAGTCCTAAAGGTTCTTCAAGCTGAAATCCAGCAGGTAAAGCCATTATTTAGCTCCAACAGGTTGCCAAGTTCTACCGCCATCAGTGGATACAATACGTTCTTTAGTATTAGGATTAACTGCATATTGGGGAGTATTTCCAGTACTGCCTCCACCAAGACCAATTGCCCTAGCGTACTCATCAAACGTCTTATATTGTTGCCTTAATGATATATCAGTAGCGTATTCTTTTCTAGCCTGATCCAAAGATTGGCTAGAACGTTTTTCAGAGTTATAAATATTAAGAGCATCAGTAAATCCGACCCCTTTATCCTTCATAATGCGCTCAAGCATCTGCATTTCTGCTGGTGCTTTTGTAGCGTTAATCATCATGGCATCGGTCTGCCGTCTCTCATTTTCTAACTTAGCTAGGTCTAACTTAGTCTTCTCTTGAGCCGCACGAGCAGCCTCTACACCAGTAACACTACCTCGTTTACGAGCATCCTCTTCTTTGTTCATCTCTTTATGGAGATCAGCCATCGAATTTTCTTGTTTGTTTTGTAGTTCTTGCTGTGCTCGTTCTAGAGTTTGACTAGCTTCACCACCAGCACCTACGGCATAAGCCCATCCTTTAGTAGGATCTGCTTTACCAATGCCAATAGCTTGAGCAATTAATCGATTTAAAGGATTATCTGCGTATTGTTCTTGTTGACGGGCTTCAATCTTGTCATAACGGGCTTTGGTATCTGCATAAGGGTCTTGAGAAACACCAGCCATTTTCTCCAAATTCTTCCGTCTTTCAAACAATTGTTCATCTGTAAGGTCAACTGGAGGAGCATAGCGATTATTAATGGCATTAGCTTGAGCATTACTGACTGGTTTAGCCCCTTGAACTACAGTAGATGGTGCAATTTGACCTGATGGAGTATTAGAGACAGGAGGAACGCTAGTGTCAGCAGATCCAGATTGACCATACAATCCACCAGATTGAGCGTCAGCATCTGCGGAAGGTGTTGGGCGTGGTTTGGTAAAGTAATCTATACCTGATTGAACCCATGATGGTTTCTCTTCTGGCGGTGCAGAATATCCAAATTTATCTACCAGCCATTTCTGAGCTTTATCTATATCTTCACTAAAAGCACTTCCACCTTCTCCAAACGCTACGATTCCACCACCAGCAAAAGACTGTTGTTGAAACATATTGGGAGTAGGAATACCAGCTACCCCTTGTTGCTGAGGCTGAGATTGAGGCTGATTTTGGGATATTTGTTGATTAGATTGCTGAGGAATGAACTGTGGCTGTCCCCAAAAAGACGTAGGCTGACCTTGTTGAAAGTTCTGCTGAATCTGATTGGGAGGCTGGGAATATTGCTGTTGATCTTGTTGGTTGTTTAAACTGGCTATGCCGGGTACAAAACCACCATCAGAAAAATGCATTAATCCACCTTGAGCGGCTTGTACCATTTGTTGAGCTTGTTGCTCACCTGTTGGGTCTACTTGAGGAGTATTGGGGTTTTGACCACGCAATAGAACTGCGGCATTAACGGGAGCAGTAGGGTTTACTTGTTGTTTAGCCAAAGCTGGGTTAATAACTCCTTGTTGGCGAGTCATGTCAATATGAGTGCCTTGTTTTGTAGGATCATTAGCAAACTGACTAGGCTTAGTTAAAGCATTGCTTAATTGATCTTTAACAGTGGGCTGTTGTCCTTCAAAGGCAGACTGCGTAGATTCAATCTGTTTACGCCTCATCATTTCAGATAAAGCAATATAAGGAGGAACCTGCGGATTAGACCCATTAGCATATTTTTGAACATCCGCTAAAGGAAGATTTTTAATCTCATCTTGGAGTTGAATTAAGTTATACATAGTTATTCCTTAAGGAGCATCAACCCAAGAACCGGGAATCATTATTCCATTTGCATCTGTTTGGTAAGAAGCACCAGAATCTTCAGTTACGGTATTAGTTCCATTACCATTATCTACTGAATTAATTGGGTTGCCACCAGAAACAGAACCGGGATTATTAGCATCATAACCATTGCTTGAGAAGTACGCTTTAATAGCGGCTGGAGTTAATCCCATGTCGGTCAAGTTTTTGGTCAATGCGGCTACACCACCAGCGGCACTCATAGCATTTTGGAATGTACTTGGAGTAGCGTTGTAAGTAGTTGAAGTACCCTGTGGAAGACCAGCCATAATGGATTTTTGCAATGTAAGCATGGTTTGTGGGTACTGTAACTGAGCCAAATATTGATTGTACTGAGCAGTATCTGCGGCTTGTTGCAGAGCTTGCTGTTGACCACCAGCAGTAGACAATGCTTGTAAGTTTTGCAATCCATACTGAGATTGTTGTGCTCCAGCATTCGCAGCGGCTTGTTGAGCCGTAGTGGCGGCTTGTAGACCTTGAAGTCCATAAGTAGCACCAAACTGATTAGCAGCTTGAGTGGCATTTTGCTGGGCTTGAGTAGCCGCAGCTTGCTGTTGAGCCTGAGTCATCTGTTGGGTATAACCATATTGCTGTGCTAATTGGTTAGCTTGATCAGCAGATAGTCCATACTGAGCTTGCATTTGTGCAGCAGTCATACCTTGTTGAGCGCCAAACTGAGCTTGCTGGATATTAGCTTGTTGAGCAGTAGATCCATATTGAGCATTTGCTGCTGCATTTTGCTGTGCTAAGGTAGAGCCATATTGTGCTTGTTGTACATTAGCTTGTTGAGCTTGCAATGCACGAGCCTGATCTGCGGTAAATTGTTGACCAGCTTGGTTATAAGCTTGGTTATATCCAGTACCAATCAAATTAGCCTGTTGAGCTAATAAGTTGTAATTATTTTGACCTTCTAAAACAGCTTGACGGGAGCCACCATAGGCTCCAGCTTGAGTTAACTTGGCTAAATCGCCTTGTTGATTAATTTGTTGTTGACGTTGTAAAGCCTGTAACTGTGGATTTAAAGACTGTTGAATATATGGGTTCATATATTGCTGGGCAGCATCAGCGTTAAATTGACCAGTAGTTACATTAGTAGGGGTATATCCAGTTGTAGGGGCTACATACTGATTTGTTGCATTAATTCCTTGATAAGCAGTTGGTGCAGAGTATTGATTGCTTAAAGGAGTAGAGCTATAAGCCGAAGGTGCAGAATAAGTATCGGTAAATGTCGTAGGGGTATACGATAAGTTTTGCTCTTGATTAGCAATATTGTTAAGGTTCGTTCCTGCATTAGTCAATGAAGAAGGAAGAGCTAAATTGGCTAATCCACCCCAAGCTTGATTTTGTAAATCTGAAGAACCAGCAGTAAGCTGACCTGTGTAATCTGGCATTGGCGCATTAGCCAAAGCCTGACCAGAACTCAACATATTATTTACATACGGTTGTAAATAAGTCGATACAGAGTTTTGTACTGAGGATGTTGGAACGGTAGATAAACCGCTAGATGTCATTACACTCATGATTTAACCTTTGGCATAAATTTTTCAGCGTTAATTTGTTTGCCTTGCTTGGTATGACCAGTTCTGGCTTTACGAATACGATCCATCATGTTGTATAAGACTTTAGCTCCAGCATCGCTAGAACCATTGCCTAAATGAGAAACAACATCTGCTGGGATTACAAATTCAGAATCGGCTAATCGGGCTTCTTGCTGACCACCAATAGAAGCTGGAATGGAATCAGACATTCCATCTCCCGGTCCTTTAAGCATTTGACCGCCATCAGAGAATCCACCTAAGCTAGACACTCCACCTTGAGCCATTCTTTGTCCTAAAAAGCCCATAATATGATGCATTGGAGCACCACCTTTGGCTAAATGAATGGCAGTATCCATGTTTTCTTTAGTTGCAGGAATTTTGGATTGTTGCATTGCTTTAGTTAAACCACCATGTGAGTACATTTGCACTGCATTGGTTGGATCTGAATTTCCAAGATTAAACCCTGCTTGACCTACCGTAGGGGTAACAAAACCACCTTCTGCACCACGCACAGGATTAACAATTTGTTGACCATAAGATTCACCAGTGGGTCCAACAACAACAGGATTAGATTGCCAATTCAAAGAAGAATTAGGAACTACTTGATCAGCAGGACTCCATCCTTGAGGAGTACTCATTCCGCCAACAATACCAGCACCTAAAGCAGCCGCACCAGTTAATGCTTTTCCAGAGGAATTGTTAATTAAATTTCCTAGCAAAGAACTAGCCAAATTTCCTAGGTTTAAACCACTTCCAGATACTTTAGTTGCATCTGCTGTGGCATTGGCTTTGCTTTCCATTGTTTGAGTGCCATCTGTACCAATCTTTAATACATCGCCATTTGGCATAAAGACAAACTGAGTACCGTCATTTTCAACAGAAGTGACAGATCCATCAGGATTGTTAACAATTTGACTTGGAAAATCTTGCGAAGATTCACTTGGACCAGTATTTAATGGTTGATAAATATCTGGAACACCAGCACTAGTGACTCCAGCATTAACATTAGCCATTTGTTGATTGGCTAAATCTGTTGGAGTAAGATTTAAGCTATTAACTAAATCAGATGTTGTTGTAGATTCAGAAGTAGGAACATAAGTAGGGTCTATTACCGACATATCCTTGTTATATTCTGCTGGAGTAATCGTTCCATCCGCTAAATCAGAAGCCAATTGCTCTTTAGAAGTAGGAGCATTAGGTGTTCCAGTTTCTGTAGTTGCAGGAGCAGGAGATACAGTTACTAATTGAGTCTCTCCATTAGAAGCTAAAGGAGCATATGGGGAAGGACCGCTAGTTGCCGCATTATCAGAAGCAGTGTTTTGAGCATATTGAGTAGCTTGATCAGGTGTATAACCCAATGCAATAGCTGTTTGATAGTCAGGAGATTGAGTAATATCTGCTGTAGTGGTTGGCATAGTTGATGTACTAGAAGCATCTTTTAATAGATCTCCTACACCGCCTTTAATAGCTCCTGTAGCGGCATTAATACCAGTACCAATAACAGAACCTAAACCACTAGTAATACCAGCCGTTAATGGATCACCACCATTTAATGCAGCTTTACCAGCACCCAATACGGTATTAGCAAGTACTCCTGCACCATAAGGATCAACGCCAGCGGCTTGAAGACCTGTGTTTAAACCTGCTCCAGCGGCTCCTGTAAGACCTGAAATACCACCAGCAATAGCACCTGTTAATGGATCTCTACCGTTAAGTTCTGCACCAGTGGCTCCACCAGCAACACCACCAGCAATTCCTGAAGCGGCTCCACCAATCTGCGAGGCATATTGTCCTAAGTCATTAGCAGAAGCTAAACCTTGAGCGGCTCCACCAACATAATTACCAATACCACCACCTACGGCTCCTGTAGCGGCTCCTGTTAAGAGTCCTTCTGGAGTAATGTCTTGACCAGTAGCTACATCTTTAAGGGCTGTTATTCCAGCCCCTTTTAAAGCACCTGTACCAGCAGATTGAAGGGCGGATTGAACAGCAGCTTCTTGTGCAGCGGCATCAGCAGCGGCTACATCAGCACCACCAATCAAGTCAGCACTTGGACCAACAAAGTTGGCAGCAGTTTCTCCAACATAACCGCCTACTTCGGCAACAGTTTGACTGCCAGCAATAGCAGTAGCTTCAGCAGTAGCTTCGCCACCAGCAACAGCTACAGCATCAGTTACAGCAACTTCAGCACCTACAGAAGCAGTTTCAACAGCAGCATCAGCGGCAAGTACAGCGGGACCAGCCGCACCCATTGTAGCTACAGTGGCGGCAATAGCACCTACAGTAGCCCAACCACCGGGAATTACATCATTAACAGTGTTATCAACAGCAACACCAGCATCGCTTACAGCAGTGGCAACAGATTGTGCAGCAGCACCTACAGATTCAACTACAGGCTCTACAACAGAAGATACGGCATCAGCAGCACCAGAAAATATTGACCCTACGGAGTCAACAATACCGCCAAGACCACCGCCTTTTCCACCGTCACCACCACCACCACCACCAACTGCACTAGCGACTGCGCCCATTATCTTTCTCCATTGCGTGGCTTACCCAGTTTTACTGTAACTGTGTAAGTGTCTTTGTTCTTTTTAACTTGATAGCCCATGTCTTTTGGCTTATCTCTACCAACATATTTAAAAATTTTAAGAAGGGTAGGATCAGTAAACTGAGTAATCATGTAGTCAAAACCATTTTTGTACATATTTGTAGCAAAAGTTTGACTACTATTAAGGTAATTTTGGGCTGTATCGCAATTTAATGCACGAAAAGCAAGAATCCGCTTTTTACAATCATGGGCAATAAACACGGTATTGCCTTTTTGGATAACCATTGCAGAAGGCATAGTTGCTTCTTTAATAATAGATAGAAATACCGCATTTGCTGGATATGGAGATTTCATATCTTTAGCAGCGTTTTCCACTACTTTTGCCATTGGTAACTTGGTTTTGTTGCTATCTACTATCATTGTGCGTCCTTAAAAATTGCCGCTGAATAGACATTTCCCATGCCAGCCGCAAGACTCAAAATATAACTGCCCTTTTCATAGGGCGAAGGTTCACTTAAAAAAACCTTATCTTCGTCTGTACGGTTTGGAATAGAAGGCACAAATCCGTTTTTAACATTATCCAACAATAATATGGTTTCTAGCAAGCCACTTGCACCCATAGTATGTCCAATTCTCTGTTTAAACGATGTTGCCACAAAATCTTTTAAAGTGCTAGTTAAAGCTGTTCTTTCAGCCATATTGTTAGATTTAGTTCCTGTGCCATGAGTCTTTACTAATTTGATTTGATGAGCTTGAATTTGAGAAACATAGAGTGCTCCTTCAATACATCTGACAAAGCCTTGACCATCCTCTCGCTGACCGATGGAATTAGAGCATTCTTCACTGGCGGTATAAGCTCCAATTAGCTTGGCTTTAGGCTTAAATCCAGTAAGTTTCATACTAGCTTCTGTTTCAAAAACAGCAAAGACAGAGCCTTGCCCGATGTGAAAACCATAGTTAATAGGATCAAATGCACTTGGCATTACCGTTTTATCGTTTTCTTCGGTAAGAACGGCTCCAGAATCCCCAAAAAACTTAAGCACAGTATTGGATACTGGATCTTCTAAAGAAAGAACAATAACTCTTTCAAAGCCATAGAACTTGATAAGGCTTTGTACATCCATCATGACCTTAAGACTGGAAGCACACGCAGTAGAGTCTGTGACGATGTGATCAGAAGCTCCACAAGATTGAGCCACTCGTCCGGCATAGACTTGAGTAAGGGTTAACGGAAGGAACTTGTACTCATAGGACAGGGAATTATCAAAAGCTATAGCACCAATGCCAGCAAAATGAGCATTACCAGCAGCAAGAATAAATGCTGTCTTTACAGGGGTTTCCCTTAGTTTGCTTAATAATTGAGCATCTAATACTTTATCTGCCATCTTATGCGGAACGTAAGACATACCTGATTTAACACGGGAATAGGTATCTGGAAACCAGTGAACTTGCTGGGGATACGAAATGTTACTTAATAGAGATAGAGTCTCTGTACAAGCAGTTCGTGTCTCGGTTAGGTAGATCACCAATCAACCCCTTTAATAGCTTCTTCTATGGTATCAGGAAGAGGCTTAGTTTGATGTTTTTCTAAGAAAGTTTGAAACTCTCTTGGAGTGGTAGGGTGAAGTTCTTTTGAAATTTCTTCTGGAACACCATATATATCGCAGAAATAAATTCCCATCATTAAACGATCCATGCTATCTAAACCAGTTTCCGTTAAACGAATATCGAGATCAGTAACAGGAACATAATCCTGATAAGCTGGTCTAACTGCTTTAGCTACTGCGTTAAAGAGTTCTAAAAAGTCCATTTTTAAACCTTTATTTTTAAAGAATTGTCTGCGGTATCTCGATAGACATCTCCTGACCGCAAGTTGGTTAAATCTGCTTCTGTTGGAAGTAATGCTATATCAATATTGAGTTTAGCAATATTAATTTGTTGCACTGCATTAATGGCTTTGAAATACAAGTTTAAAATACTTAATATGGTATTAAAAGTAGGTGCTTTATAGTCTTGCGGAGCTAATGGAAGGTTGGCTGGAAAACGGTTAGTAAATAGGTTCATGAGTTACCTCTTCTGCCATCAGCACGAATATCGATGCGTGGAGCACCTAATTGCCATTGCAATCCTAATTGATTACCTTCAATCTTAAAGACTAACTGTCTTCCCCGAACTCTAATAAAGATTTGACCTGTAAATTCCTCTACAGGGACACTCGTTATACGGGAAACAGTTCCATAATCTATTCCTCCTACAGAGGCAGGATTTGTATAGCCTGAGCCTGAATTTTGTAAAGGAATTAACGTCATAGTGACTTGTGGAGTGGTAGCAGAAGATCCTCTAAAGGTTAAATCGGGAAGGATACGATAAATAAAGCCAAAGTTATGACCATCATCGATGTCAAATTCTGAAGACATGATGTAAGAATCAATAGGTAATACGGTAGAAAGGGTAGCATCATCTACCCCATTTTCATGGTAAACCAAGTTTTGTTCATAGGTAGCAGCAATAGGATAATTTCTTAATCCTGAGTCTAGCCAAGCAGTACGTCCTAGAGTGCCATAGAACCATATTTGTTCAAGGTAGTTGTAAACAACATAGCTATCAACCACTAATGAATTAGCAGAACAGTAATACCACCATACTTCATTAAAACCTTCATTGGTTCCAGCAAAAATTTGATATGGTTGTGTAAGATTAATGTTTCCAAAAACATACTGCCTTAAGTCGCAACTTAAGGTACTGACAGATCCGTTATAGGTATAGAACTTGTCTCTACCCATCCAATACAGAACTCCAGCCGCTACGATACCGCCATTAGGACTAATACTGGAAGTGTTATCTGCCAATAAGGTAGCTCCCCATACTGCTGGAGGTCCTAAATATTGAAAAGAATAAGTAGAAGAATCTGTTAAAACAATAATTTCCTGACGCATTTGAATTCCACAAGAAATCTCTGAACCGTGTGAAAGTCGAAGACTACCAGCTTGATTGGTTGCATCAGGTGTCCACATCGTTAAAGACTCTTGATCTGACCAACGAATCAACATAGGATCCAATTGAACAGATCCATAATCATTACAACCAAAAGCAATAATAAATCTAGATACATCTGAAACAAGAACATTTTGTACTACGATAGGAGTATCAGAAGCATCGGGAAGAGTAGATAAGTCTACGGCTCTGCTGTTTAAACCTGCGGTAGCAGACCAATAATAAATAGGGGCATAACGAGGTGCTGCTATTAAGTCTTGACCAAAGTTAGATTGAGACCAAATACGTAATTCTGCATCACTAGATTCACTATTTCCCCATGTTCCCGATCCCCATGCTCCTGAACTCCAACCAACACGAGGCACTTGAAATTCAGGTCCAGTATTGATTTGATATTGAGCAAGGACAGTTCCGCCACCTGTACCAGATCCTGAAGCAATAACAGCAGATTGAATCGTATAGGTATCAGAAGTAATAACGGTAACTTGATATTCCCCGTTTAAATCTACTCCATTAAAAGTACTTACACCTGAGAAAGTAACAAAGTCATTGGTAATACAACCATTAGCAACATCCGTTACTAAAACTGTTTTAGAGCTAGTTGTTGTAGTAAATGGGTTTGTTAACTCAACGGTGTAATAAAAATAGTTAAAATTGACAGAACCACCGATTCCAGAAGCCCCTGCGGTAGCATTTGTAGTGGTTTCAAAGGTGTAAGAATCATTATCAATTCGGGTAACGGTATGCTGTTTATTGAATTCAGATGCTGGAATGCCATCTAAAGCTGTTAAAACACCTGAAATATTGACTACATCACCATCTTGAGTGTTAGATCCTACGTCATTAACGGTAATAATATTAGATGATGCGGTGGTATCAAATGGATTATTAACAATAGCAATAGCTGTTGTATACCTAATTGGAGTGATGTCATAGTAAGCACCACCCATTTCTAAGTAATATTTAAGGTTGGTACAAACAGATATGATGTTTAAACCGCCTAATGTCACCCAATTCCACAAAGAACGGCAAATACCTAAAAAAAAGCTAGAAGAAATCTTTATCCAACCACCGATTTTTTCAGGAGTCCCTTGACGAAAACGAATCTTATCGCACTCATAATAGCCACCTTCAGTGGTATATCGAGTATTTTCCCGGTTAATTCCGGGCTTAAATATAATTTTTTTTAATGGCATTTAGATCATTCCTAGTGCGGTAACTTTGACTTCAAGAACTCGTCTTTCCCAGCCATGACCAAAATCTTTCCAAGAAGGTAAAGCTTCTAAGAATTTTAATCTATCGTCACAATATTCGGTAATTAAAGTTCTAAGTGAATCATTCTTAAATTGGCTTACTGCAGCCATAGTAAGAGTACCGAACCCACCATCAGGGTTAACACCAAGGCAATTTTGGAGTACTTTGACTGCTCTGCCGACCCCAGAATTAACAGCGCAATCAAAAACACAATAATCCAATCCGTTGGGAAGTTCGTCAGCCCGTATAGCATCCCAGTATTTCCTTTTATAAAGTGGTGCTACAAGTTCAGGAGTTAGCTCTCTCATCTGCTTTTCATCTACAGGATGACCTACCCATTCTTCCCAAACTCTAGAAGTGACCCCTAAATTGGTCATTCCTCCATTATCATTTTTTAAATTTGAATAGCCTCCTTCGTGTTCCAATAGGAGAGATAAGCATTTTTCAAAGTTCATTTTGCTGGAGTAGATTGAATATGTTTCATCCAAAGGTATAGGGACTCAACCTCTTTTAACGTAGCATTTTGTTTCATGGCATTAGCTTTATGAGAAATCCAGTATACATTTCCAACTATATACCCCAAATTAGCATTAAATTTATCTAAAGAAGGAGAGTTTGCTGTTGTTTTTCCAGTTGCAATACCCCAATTTAGCTTGGTATTTAATACTGGGCAGTAATCATTTGCGATATCAATAGCATAAGATAATGTAATTTTAAATGGTACTCCATTAGCTATGGCGCTTGATTTTCTTGCTGTCTCTT
>Ga0118677_10012670_pt1 | contig 12316 bp, 8 predicted proteins | sample AliMusrvi5mmetaG_FD_86154 | JGI IMG/M metagenome (GOLD analysis project Ga0118677, IMG submission 86154)
TTTCGTCCAGGCGAATGTGCAAGGGCGTGACCTGGGCGGTTTCGTGCAGGAAGCCCAGGAACGGATCCGCCGCAGTCTCAAGCTGACCCAGGGGATGACAGTGGAGTGGGCCGGACAATACGAAAACCAGCTCCACGCCCAACGCACGCTGCGCCTGATCATCCCGGTGGTGCTCGGGATCATATTCCTCTTGTTGTATTGGGTCTTCCGGTCGGCGAAGGAGGCGGCCCACGTCATCCTGGCGGTTCCGTTCGCCCTGACTGGCGGCGTGTTCTTGCAGTATGCTCTCGGCTACAATTTCAGCGTGGCGGTATGGGTCGGGTATATCGCGCTGTTCGGCATCGCCATCGAGACCGGGATTGTCATGGTGGTATACCTGGAAGAGGCCTTGAACAGAAAACGGGCGGAGCGTGGCGCCCGGTTCTCCCACGCGGACCTGATGCAGGCGGTGAAGGATGGCGCGAAGCTCCGGCTGCGCCCGAAGGTTATGACCGCCGCGACGGCCATTGCGGGACTGTTGCCCATCATGTGGAGCACCAGTACCGGCTCCGAAGTGATGCGCCCGCTCGCGGCTCCGGTCATCGGGGGGATGGTGAGCAGTCTCGTTCACATTCTGATCGTGACCCCCGTTCTGTTTGCCTGGCTGCGCGAACGCGAGATGGACCATTGGCCAAGCCCAACCCGGCGCGACAAACTAGCGGAGTCTCTCGAAGACCACATTCTCGCAACACCCATCAGCCCTCGTGGAAAAGCGCCGGTCGGCGTCCTTGCCTGCCTGGCAATTCTTGCCGGAGCCGCCGCCCCGCTCGCCGCCCCTTCAATTAATCCTTACCAGCCGATTGTGGACCGCAACGTGTTTGGTTTAAAGCCTCCTCCGCCGCCACCTGAACCCGAAGCGGTCAAACCGCCAGTTCCAGCTCGGATCACCCTCACCGGTATCGTCACCATTGGTGGAAAACGCGCGCTCATGACCACACCACCTGTGCCCGGCAAGACCGGCCCCGAAGCCACAGCCCAGTCGTTCGTCCTGGGCGAGGGACAACGGGAGGGTGACATCGAAGTCGTGGAAATCGACGACCGGGCCGGCACGGTGAAAGTCAACGAGGGTGGTGCAGTCCTCACACTGAACTTTAAGGACAATGGGGCTAAGGCGGCTCCAGCTTCCCAAAGCGGAATGGCCGGTGCACCGCCTCCCGTGAGCAAACCAGGTCTATCGCTCAACCCTAGAGTCAAGCCGTCCACGCCTGGAACCCCGACATTGCTTACAGGTACCGACGCGCCGACTCTAACCGGAAGGTGAGCTGTGTGAGAGTCGCACACCCACGTAACGAATAGCCACCATCGGAAACCACCATGGCAGAGTATGAATGTGCCAATACCCCCCAACGAATTCGGGAGACTGGCGGCTCTGCGCGAATACTACATCCTGGACACCGCAGCCGAACAGGCCTTCGAAGATATTACCGCTTTGGCCGCCTTTGTCTGTGATGTCCCGATCGCAATCATCTCCCTGGTAGATGAGGCGCGGCAGTGGTTCAAGTCCCGGATCGGTATCAACGAGCAGCAGACGCCGCGCGATATTGCCTTCTGCGCCTACGCCATCATGCGGCCGGAGCCGCTGATCGTGCACGATGCCTGCGCTGATGCCCGATTCGAAAACAGCAAGCTCGTGACGGAGGAGCCCCGGATTCGGTTCTACGCGGGCTTTCCTTTGATTTCGCATACGGGGTTTGGCCTCGGGGCGCTTTGCGCGGTTGACCGAAAGCCGCGTCACATCTCCCCACCACAACAGGCCGCCATGCAAGGGCTCTCCCGGCAGGTAATGGCCCTGCTTGAGCTGCGCCGGCTCTCCGCGCGCATGGCCAATACGCTGGAGACCATGAAGTCCGTACACGGGCACATCTTGGTTTGCTTCTGCTGCCAGCGCGTGCGGGATCACCAGGGGAACTGGCTGCCTCCCGAGGCTTTCCTGCGTAAGGAATTGGAGGCTTCAGTCAGTCCAGGCATTTGTCCGGATTGCTTCGAGAAAGATAACTTGTCCGTTGCTTGAGCAACGGGAGGGGTTCAGCCAGACTCCGGAGGGTTATGCCTGAACTACGAAAAGACCTCATCACGGAGCGTTGGGTAATCATCGCTACCGAACGAGCGAAGCGGCCCAACGAGTACACCCAATCTTCGAGCGAGCCCGAGTCGCTATCCTGTCCCTTCTGTCCGGGCAACGAGAGCCAGACGCCGCCGGAGCTATGGGCGGCGCGGCAGAGTGGCGGGCCGAATCAGCCCGGTTGGAAGGTGCGGGTCATTCCCAACAAGTTTCCGGCATTGCGCATCGAGGGCGGGATGAACCGCGAGGCCGATGGCATTTACGACCGCATGAACGGGATTGGCGCACACGAGGTGATCATTGACACCCCGGACCATAACCAGGCCCTGGAAGAGCAGACCGTGGCGGACATCGCGGTGGCGCTGCGGGCGTGCAAAGAACGGACCATGGACCTGCAGCGCGACGAGCGTTTCCGGTATATCCTGGTCTTTAAGAACGTCGGTCGCGAGGCTGGCGCATCACTCAAACACTCGCATTACCAGGTGATTGCCACGCCGGTCACTCCGTCTCGCGTGAAGGCAAAACTCGCTGGTGCCCTCGATTATTACAAACGCAAAGAGCGTTCCGTGTTTCACGACATCCTGCGACAGGAACAGCGCGAGGGCAGCCGCGTCGTGTTCGAGAACAGTGGCTTTCTGGCTTTCTGCCCCTTCGCCTCGCGGTTTCCGTTTGAGCTGTGCCTCCTGCCCAAGCGACAGTCGGCGGACTTTCACAGCATTGGGCCCGAGGAGACCCTCCAGCTCGCGGAGGGGTTGAAGGTGGTGCTGAGCAAGCTAAGTCGGGGTCTGAAACAACCGCAATACAACTTGATTATCCAAACTGCGCCATCGCGGGGTGGTCATCGGCGGAGCGGCTACTGGGACTCAATTGACCAGGACTTCCGGTGGCACATTGAGATTCTGCCGCGGCTGACGCTAACCGCCGGGTTTGAGTGGGGCACGGGTTTTTACATCAACCCGCTGCCGCCCGAGGACAGTGCGGCGTATCTGCGTGAGGTGGCAATCATTAATCCATGAATGACAGACGATTCCAGGTCATGCCCAGGTTGCTTGCGCTGCTCCTCGTTTGGGAATTGGGGCTCTGCGCGTTGGCCGCTGCCGAGGAAATCACTCAGGTTCCCGCTGGGGACCTTCAGCTCACGCTCCGCAATTCGGACCGTGGCGTCCGGATTGACCGCTTGCTCGACACGCAATCCGGTCAGGAACTCCTTGCCACGAATCCGCTGCCACTATTCTCCCTCACGCTCCGCCAAGCGGGCTCGCCCAACGAGCAAGGACTGACCGCTGACGCCGGCTGGAGCCAGCACACCATCCAGCGACACGGACCGCGCTTCGAACTGCACTGGTCCCAGCCCGTGGACAAGACACTGGCCGGCCTCTCTGTCAGAGCCACGGTGTCGCCCGACGTCCGCGCCAGCGCCCTCCGCTGGCAGTTGCGCGTGGATAACACCAGCACGAACTGGAGCGTCTGGCGCGTCGTGTTCCCGCAGTTGGTCCTGGCCAACCTGGGGACCAACGCGGCTGTGCTGTTCCCGCGCGGGCCGGGCGAGCTACAACGCGGCGTCTGGGACCGGCCCTTTACCTTCCGCGGCGAGTATCCCTCCGGTTGGTGTTCCATGCAGTTCATGGCTGCTTACCGCGAGGGCGAGAAGCCGACGGGTCTTTACGTGGCCATCCACGATCCGTGGGGCAGCACCAAGGACCTCGAAGCGAGAAGCGATCCGGGTACACGCACCGTCCGGTTGGTTTTTGACCATCCGGCACCTAACATGGGCGTAGCCGGGAATGATTTCGTGCTCGAAGGCGAGGCTGTCTGGCAGTTCCTGCGCGGCGACTGGTTCGATGCCGCCATGATCTACAAACAGTGGGCTCAACGCGAGGCGAAGTGGTGGCCACACCTGGCTCGCACCGGGCGCGCCGACACACCGAACTGGATGCGCGAGTTGAACGCCTGGGCCCAGACCGGTGGTGCACCGCCTGACTGCGTGCCGGCGGTGAAAGATTTCCGCGAGTTCCTGGGAGTGCCGGCCGGTTTTCACTGGTATAACTGGCACCAGATTCCCTTCGACAACGACTACCCGCATTACTTTCCGGCCAAGGATGGATTCGCCCAAGGCGTCGCTGAGCTGAAAGCCGCCGGCGTGTTCGTGATGCCTTACATCAATGGCCGCCTATGGGATTCACACGACCATGGGGCGGAGGATTTTGAATTCAGCAAGCTCGCCCTGGCTGCGACCACAAAGCAAGCGGACGGCTCTCCTTATCTCGAAACCTACGGCAGCAAGGAGACCAACGGTGAGCCGGTGCGTTTGGGAACCATGTGCCCGGCGACGCCGCTCTGGCAACACACCGTTAGCAACATCGTCCTAAATCTGCTGCGGGAGTGCGGGACCAGCGCGGTCTATATTGACCAGGTGGCCGCGGCGTCACCGAAGCTGTGCCTGGACCGCGCACACGGCCATCCCCTGGGCGGTGGGCATTGGTGGAACGAAGGTTATTGGAAAATGCTGGAGGCCATCCGCCGCTCCAAGCCGAGCGATACGGCGCTGACGACCGAGTGCAATGCCGAGCCGTTCATCCGATGGTTCGACGGGTATCTGACCTGGCATTGGCAAAACCCGGGACAGGTGCCAGCCTTCCCGGCGGTCTATGGCGGCACGATCCAGATGTTCGGACGCGCTTATCGCGGCGGCGACACCAAGGATTTAGCCCTGCGCATGAAGGCCGGGCAGCAACTGGTGTTCGGCGAACAGTTGGGCTGGCTCGACCCCAGTGTGGTGAAGGAGAAGGAGAATGCTGAATTCTTCCGGCAGATGGTGCGGCTACGCGCGGAATTCAGCCGCTACTTCAGCGCCGGCGAAATGGCGCGGCCTCCCAAACTCCTCGGCCCAATCCCCACCGTGCGCGCCGATTGGCAATGGTCGGGCGAATGGTGGGTAACCACCGACGCCGTCCTGACCGGCGCTTGGCGATTGCCGAAGGAAAGGCGGATGGTTCTGCTATTTGTCAACGTCAGTGACAAGAGCGTTTCGACGCATGCGCAGTTTGACGCAGCGGCATACGGAAATCGCGCGAGCCAGATCCGGGCGCAGCAGAGGACTGGCGACGGAAGCAAGACCGATTGGCAGAGCTGGCCGACGTCTTTCGGCCGCTCTATGGTCTTCCCGCCCCGCCAAGCCGAGGCGTGGGAACTGAGGTGGTAGAAGCCATCAATACTCGCGCTTAGTCGTGATGCCAGGCTGCGGCACCGGGTATCTGCCCGTCGCATCAACCTGCAAGGGAGCCGGGGATTCTTTCGTCAGTTGGTCCAGACCCGGCGCCATCTCATGCTCGCAGTCGAGCATCTCCTCGTAGGTGACCTCCCGGCCGGTGTGGGCCGCCATTCGGCCCATGCTGGTCACCAGGCTGGCCTCGACGCCGCGCTTGGCCTCGTTGTAGGGCTTGTCGCTGCGGATGGCCTCCAATAGGTCGTTCCACTCGTTTTGGTAGGGATCGCCTTCGCCCTCGGGGGCTTTGGATTCCCATAGCAAGTCGGAGCGCCGAGGACTCTGGCCCTTGAAAATGCTGGAAGGCTGGCCGGCGTCGCCACTCCTCGATCCGATGGCCGAGCCCTTGGTGCCGTGCAAGTAATTCGAGAAATTGTCGTAGCAGCCCGTCATGCAACGCCCGTCGAAATTGAACTTGCTCCCGTCGGCGAAGGTGTATTCCACCGCATAGACATCGAAATTCTGGTCCACGTAAGTCTGCCCATCGCGGTTCTGGCGATAGTGGCGTCCGCCCAGCGCCTGGGCTTTAACCGGCCAGGAGTTCTTCATCCAGCAGGAATGATCAATGATGTGGATGTAGTAATCGCTGAAGATGCCGCCACTGGCCCAAATGAAGCTGTGGAAACGTTGCACCTGGTAAAGCAGTTCGTTGGCGCCGGCGCGCATAGCCACCGTGAAGCCGCCGGGCGCGTGCATGCGATAACCGCGCATCAGAATCAGGTCGCCGATCTCGCCGTCGTGCACGCGCTTGGCCAATTCCTGCAACGCCCGGCTGTGCCGCGACATCAGGCCCACACCAACCTTCAGGTTCTTGGCGGTCGCCTCCTCGGCCAGCTTGAGCATGCGCTTGCTGGTCGGCGCATCCACGGTGACCGGCTTTTCCATGAAGACGTTGAGACCTTTCTGGATGGCGTAGGTGAAATGCACCCAGCGGAAGGCGGGCGGGGTGGCGAAAATCACGATGTCGCCCGGCTTCAGGCAATCCATAGCCTTCTGGTAGGCATCGAACCCCACGAACTGGCGCTCCGGGGTCACCTCCATCTGGTTAGCGAACTGCTTCTTCAGGTTGTTGAAGCTGGTCTGCAGGCGGTTCTCAAACACATCGGCCATGGCTACCAGCTTGAGGGGACCACCCTTGGCGGCCAGGGCGTTGGCGGCGGCGCCGCTGCCGCGCCCGCCGCAGCCCACGAGCGCGAGTTGAATGGTGTCGTTGCCGGCTGCGTGGACGTGAGGCACGGCCACGCCCGCCAGGGCCGAAGCCGCCGCTAGACGGCCGGTGGTCTTGAGAAAATCACGTCGGCTGGTGAGGTTGGATGGAGATTGGTTCATATTAATAGATAGAAGGTTTGATTCCGGACTGCTTCATCGGGCCACAATGCCAGCACAGCCAAAACCGGTCAACGCTATCCTCCGCCATTCCACCAATTCTCGTCATGGGAATGGGTCCTAAGGTAGGGCGCGTCACTCCGTGCGCGCCGGTCCTGGGGTGCTTGCGAGCGAACGGCGCGCACGGAGTGACGCGCCCTACCAGCCTGACAAAACAAGGAATGCTGCCACCCTTCTCCGTGCCTTTCACCTGAATCTCGTGTGAGCTCAAGAAGGTCAGCCTCAGAGCCTGTTTGAAAACGACCATTGAGAGCCGTTGCCGCAGGTTTGGAGTCCCGCCTTTAGGCGGTTTCTGCGCCGCGCCGCCTAAAGGCGGGACTCCAAACCGAGTTTTCAAACGAGCTCTCAGACCGGTTCCGATGGGCTTGCCTTGAGCATCTCGATAATTCGCTCCGTGTCATAGACGCATCCAGCCCATGTCCCGCCGCTGGCCAGTTGCAGTGCCGCCCACAATCTCGTGTCCTCGGGTAATGCTGCGTTCGGTGAAAGTTCCGCCCTCATGGTACGCTGGGAAAGAACCTTCGCGCCTTCTTCCGGTGTGAAACGCCGTTCGCCTTCTCCGACGAGATCGACACTGCCTTCGTTGCGATTCCTGTCTATCACAATGCGAATGAGATCGGTGTCCCCAACCTTGCCTATGGGACCGCCCGCCAATCCTTCCGGGCCGGCATGGCCGATACAGGCGCCCGTTGAAAGGCCGGAGAACCTCGCGTCGGTCACCAAGGCCACATGTTTGCCGAACGGGAGATGTTTCAACGCACCGGTGACTTGATAGGTTTCTTCCATCCCCGTGCCCATCGGCCCGACGCCCACCAACACCAGGACGTCGCCGGCTTGGATGCGGCCCGCCTTGATGGCCTCCATCGCCGCCTTTTCGCTCACGAATACTCGCGCCGGCCCTTCCTTGCGATACACGCCATCCGCATCCACCACTGATGGATCAATCGCAGTGGCTTTCACAACCGAACCTTCCGGAACCAGATTTCCGCGCGGGAAAACCAGTGTGCCGGTCAGACCACGCTCGCGCGCCTTATCGGGGGGAAAGACGACCTCGTCCGCGTCCACACCATCCTGTTCGCGCAGCAACTCACGGAAACGATTGCGGCGTTCGGAGCCCTCCCACCAGTCCAGATTCTCATCCAGCGTTCTGCCTGTGACGGTCAGCACGTTCGTGTGGAGCAGCTTCAATCGCCGCAGGTGTAACATCACTTCCGGCACGCCGCCCGCCAGAAACACACGCACTGTCGGATGATCAATCGGGCCGTTCGGGAGCACGCTGACGAGACGAGGCACGCGCCGGTTGATGGAAATCCAGTCGTCCACCGTCGGTCGCTTCAAACCGGCGGCGTGCGCAATCGCCGGGATGTGCAGCAGCAGATTCGTCGAGCCGCCGAACGCGGCATGCAGCACCATCGCGTTTTCAATGCTCGCCGAGGTGAGCACATCTCGCGTCCTGAGTTCGCGTTCGTCCAGTTGTTGGAGCGCGCGCGCCGAACGCCGCGCCATGTCGAGCCACACCGGTTGCCCCGATGGCGCGAGCGCGGAGTGCGGAAGGGACAGTCCCAACGCTTCGCTAACCACTTGCGCCGTCGCCGCCGTGCCGAGGAATTGGCAACCGCCGCCGGGCGAGCCACACGCGCGGCAACTCAGTTCCGCCGCTTCCTGCAGCGTCACCAGTCCATGCGCAAACCGCGCCCCGAGAGTCTGCACCTTGCCGGCATCTTCAGCGCCCGTGGCCGGCAACGTAACACCGCCGGGCACGATGACGGACGGCAAGTCCCGCAGACCAGCCACCGCCATCATCATCGCGGGCAGACCCTTGTCGCACGTGGCGATGCCAAGCACACCCCGGCGGAGCGGCAGCGACCGTGCCAGCCGCCGGAATATCACGGCGGCGTCATTCCGATACGGCAAGCTATCGAACATTCCCGCCGTTCCCTGCGTCCGGCCATCACACGGATCAGAACAGAAACCTGCGAATGGGATGGTCTTGAGTTGGCGAAATTCCTCTGCCGCCGCCTGCACCAGCAGGCCGATCTCCCAATGGCCGGTGTGATAACCCAGCGCGATGGGTGTCCCGTCGGGTGCGCGCAATCCGCCCTGCGTGCTGAGGATGAGGAATTGTTTCCAGCCAGCCTCGGCGGGATTCCAGCCCATGCCGGCGTTCTGCGTCATGCCGAAAAGGTCGCCGCTCGGACTGTGCCGGAGCATTTCTTCTGTAAGCGGCAGGCTTCCAGGCGGGCCGCTGGCTTGCGTGGAAATCCGGTAAATCTCCGGCGCGCTGGAATCGAACACGTCGTATTCTGAACTCATGGGGCGATTGAAACAGGTTGTAAGTAAATGGAAAACTACGTTTTAGCCGCGCGTCATCAACTCAGCGCCGCGTGAGGGCACGCGGCCTGCAGCAACTTGTAGGCCGCGTGCCCTCACGCGGCGTTACGACTGTCATCCTCTATCGCCCCGCGGCAAAGGAACGACTCTCCCTCCCTCAAGCGGCGTGACCGGGTCAATGAACAGCCAGCAGACGGCGCCGAGCAAATAGACGGCGGCTGAGATTGCAAACGCGAATTGCCAGTCGCGGTGGGTCCAGGCCAGGACGTAACCGACGACGATCGGCCCGGCCATACCGCCAAAGTTGCCGAGCATGTTCATGCTGCCGGAGACGGTGCCGGCGTATCGACCGCCCACGTCCATGCAGGTGGTCCAACTGCCCGGCAGGGTGGTGTCGTTGAAGAAACTCGCCATGCCCATGGTGAGCATCGCCCAGAGCGGGTCGCGGACGTAAAAGGAGGTCATCAGCAGCGTGGCCGCGCCCGTCAGTCCGATGAATCCGAACGTGCGCCGCACGAGCGTGACGCGGCCGGTGCGCGCGATCAAGCGGGTGGAAATGATACCCGCGATCAGCGAGTCGAAACCTCCGAACAACAGCGGGATGCCGCCCAAGGCCGCGGCCAACACTTGCAGCGTCATTGCCGGACTGAGTGAACCCTCGAGCCCATCGGCCACCCATTTCATCAGCGCGTTGGATTTGATGTCCACGCCCCGCACGTCCTTGAGATAGGTGGGTAGCCAGGTGACATAGAAATACCAGCCGTAGCTGAGGCAAGCATATTGCGCCCCCAAGAGCCAGAGTGTTGCGCGCTTAGAGAGTTGGCCCCACGGCACGTCGCCGTGGCCCTGGGCGTGCTGCTCGTTTTCCTTGAGCAATTCGAGCTCGGCGGCGTTGACGCTCTTGTGATCGCGCGGGTTGTCGCGAAACCACCTCCCGAAAACGATGGCCCAAACCACTCCCAGCAGGGCAAACACCAGAAAGGCGGTCCGCCAACTGACGAAGGCCATCACAGCCACAACCAGCAACGGAGCGGATGCGCCACCCCAACGCGCTCCCATCCACATCAGCGCCTGGGCGCGAGTGCGGTCGTGGGTGGGCAGCCAGGTGCTGAGGGCTTTGGTCAGATTCGGAAAGCAACCCGCTTCTCCCGCGCCAAACAGAAATCGCGCGACGACCATAGAAGCGCAGTTCCACGCCCAGCCGGTGGCCGCCGTGAAAAACGACCACCACAGCGCGACGCGCAGCAGCACCTTGCGCGGGCCAATCTTGTCGCCGAGCCATCCGGTCGGGATTTCAAACAGCGCATAGGCCAGCGTGAACGCGGAGAAGACGTAGCCCATTTGCTTCGTTGAGAGGCCGAGGTCTTTCGTGATGTCGGGAGCGGCTTGCGAAATGCACACGCGGTCAACGTACTGGATGACAGCCAGCGTGATGGCGAAGACGATGACCCAGTAACGCGCGCGGGTGGCAGTTGGGAGGTCTGTCTCAGGGCCGGTCATCCTGGAATTCTGATCGGGGACAGCGCCCCGCGTCAATGCCCAACCCGGTTAGCCTCGGGGTAGCCTCGGGGTAGCCTGCGGGTGGCTTCCGGGTGCCTACCGGTTGGCCACCAGATGGCCTCAGGGAAGCCTGAAGATTCATCATTCAACCTTCTGCATTCCCTGTGTGAGGGCGGCTTCGAGGAGCCTTGTCCGGCTTTTCAAGGTTCAGGGTTCGAGGTTCAAGGTTCAAGGTTCCCCATTGGATGTTGGATGTTGGATGTTGGATGTTCCGCTCCCACGCTCGACGCCCCCAATCCAGGTTTACCTCTTCCCGCGACGCCTCCCAAGTCAGGCCAGGTATTGCTTGGGGAACTTCCACGGCTCGCGGTAGCTGGGCACCGCCAGCCGCGCAGCCTCTTCATCGCCGACGATCCTCTCGGTCTTCGGATCAAACCGCAGCGACCGGCCCAGCTTAAGCGACAGCACGCTCAACACCAGCGGCACATCGACCTTGACGTGGTAGGCAGGATTGCAGCTCGGCTGCTGACGCGACTTGATGCAGTCGAGCCACTCGCGCTCATGGCCAGGGGAAGGGGGGATCGACTTCAGCGGCGCCTCCTTGCCCTGCATGAAATCTCCTTCCGGCAGGACTTTGAAGTTCCCCGCGTAGTCGGTGTACAGGGTGCCGTTCACTCCATGAAAATACGCGCCGACCCGCACATGGGCCGTGCCGTCGCGCTCGACGTCGAACCCATAGCTGTTAGTCAGCGACATCATCCAGGTGAGGTTCAGGTTTGGATAACGCCACAACACCTCGTGCTGGTCGTAAGCGTCTCCATCGTCCTTCACAATGAACCGTCCACCCGAAGCGCTGATTTGTGTGGGGTAACCGAGGTCCAGGGCGCGGATCGGCAGGTCGAGCATGTGGGGTCCGTTGCCCGGCGTCCAGCCACCGCTGTAGTCCATCCAGGAGCAATGGTTGTAAGCCCGGTTGACCAGCAAGCGGTTGTATTTGCCGAGCGGCGCAGGGCCGCACCACATATTCCAGTCCAGCCCCTCGTGCGGAGCCGAGTAGAAGCCACTGCCAATACCCTGGACGCCTTGGTTCATGACATTGAACGTGCGCACGACCCCAATCTCCCCCAGGTTGCCGGAGCGGATGAGTTCGACGATGCGGCGATGCGCCTCCGTCGCATGATGCTGGGTGCCGACTTGGCAGATGCGATTGTGCTGCTTGACCGCGTTCCGGACGGCGATGCTTTCGGCCAGGTGCAGCGTCATCGGCTTCTGCAGGTAGATGTCCTTGCCGGCTTCGCAGGCCGCGATGGCTTGCAGGGCATGCCAATGCGGGAGCGTGGCAATGATAACGGCGTCCAGCTCCTTGTATTGCAGCAGCTCGCGGAAATCCTTGAACTCCTTGCAAGTCGTTTTGTAGCGCTCGAGCACCGGTATGCGGCGGTTCTCGTCCACATCGCAAGCGGCGGTGACGACGACATCCGGGTACTGTGCGCAATTGGTCAGGTTGCTCTGCCCCATGTTCCCGCAGCCGATAATGCCGAGCCGGATCCGCTCGCTCGGTGGCGTGGTCCCGTTGCCGCCAAGCACGCTCTGTGGGATCTGGGTAGGCATGGCCAACGCAGCCGCGGCAGTTACTTTCAGAAACGCACGACGTGACGACCGGGGTGGAGCGGCGGCCGGTTGAGCGGTGGCCGATAGCGCAGCGAAGTCAGGGTGGGTCAGATGCATGCCAG
>Ga0118677_10011585_pt2 | contig 12315 bp, 9 predicted proteins | sample AliMusrvi5mmetaG_FD_86154 | JGI IMG/M metagenome (GOLD analysis project Ga0118677, IMG submission 86154)
GAAGGAGCATTCGCCGGGCGCGACGGCGATCGTGGGAGGATTGCTTGTGAGGGTTGCGCTGAGAATATTCGCTTCGATTCGCAGGCGGCCATTTCCAGCGTAACTGTCAGGATTGCCAGCGTTGAGATTGCCGGTTCCCGTGACAGCATTGGCAATCAGTTTGATCGCTCCCCCAGTCCCTGCATCGTAAACCTTCACCCCGGGAAGCGCGGTAATGCCACCGGTCACTTGAATCGTCGTGGATGCCGCAATTAAGATCGCTCCGCCCCCTCCTGCCCCTGAATAGGGGTTTAGGCCCCCACCACCTGAACCGCCGATGAGTGGGAGAATTTGGGGGTTGCCATAAATGGTGTCGTATCCTGAGGCATGAGCTCCGCTTGAACCGCCGCCAGGCCCATAACCTGAGCCGTTGCCTGGAGCTCCGGATGCAGCTCCTCGAAAACCACCAGGGCCAGGTTCAACTGGCATCAGCGCATCCGTTCCTGTAACGGCCGCCTTCCCATTCACACTCACCGTCCCCGCGATATCCACGCCACCCTGCACCAGCCACACCACGGGTGCGTGGCTCGGGTGGTTTTTGAAGGTGACGGTGACGCCGACGGGGACGTTGATAGATGCATATTTGAAGACGATGGCCCATTTGGTGGCGTCGTAGATGCCTTTGCCGGTGTTGGCGGTGTTGTCATCGCTCCAGGTGCCGGTGACGGCTTGCGAGAGATCGACCTCGATGTTGGCAGCCGGGCTGAACGTGCCGTCGGAGCCATCGCTGGGGATGATGAGTTGGGCGAAGGCGGTGCTGATGCCGCCGAACAGGACGAGGGTGGTGAGCAGGGATTTCATGATGGTGGGAGATGGCAGTTAGGGTTCGGTGTTGAGGACGCTGACTTCGCGCGAGATGGCTTCGACGCCCGCCGTGGGTTGGCCGAAATTGAAGGTGGTGACTTCCCGCGAATAGACTTCGGCGATGTTGCTGTTAGGCACGCTCTCGCCATTGAAGACGCTGAGTTCCAGCGAAATGGCCTCCACGTTGGCCGGTGGACTGCCGAAGTTGAAGACACTGGCCTCATGCGAGATCGCCTCCTGGCGGGCGGTGGGTTCGCCGAAATTGAACAGGCTGACCTCACGCGTAATCGCTTCCTTCAGGGCGATGATGCCGCGCTTCCAGCGGTAATAGTCGAGGTTGTTCCGACCGTTGGCATCGGGTTCGGGGCTGAGTTGGAACCCGTCGTTCGGGTTGAGCGGATTGAGGTAGGGATGCTGGATTTCCCAGATATCATCCATGTAGTCGTTGTCCTGGTCCTCAGGTTCGGCGATGCTGATGCCCCTACCACGGAAAAAACCGCGCGTTTCACCGACCGCTGGCGTGTAGCCGAAGGTCGGCCCCGGACTTCCCATGGCCATCTGCCGCATGGAAAAGCGCAGCAGGTCATTCGACTGCTGAAAGCCGTAATAATACATCGAACTCGTCGGCAGGCTGAGTCGGTATTCCTCGCCCACCTTGGTGAAGGTGTAAGGAATCGGCTCAGCAGCACATGGCGTGACGCTAATAAAGCACCCTAACAAACAGGCCAACGGCACCACCCAACGGCACCACCCAACGGCACCACCCAACGGCACCACCCAACGGCACCACCCAACGGCACCACCCAACGGCACCACCCAACGGCACCGTTTGATAGACTTCGGGGATTGCGGCGGCAAGTCATGGTTTGGAGCTGGTGGGCTGAGGAATTGATGCTGTTGAAGCTGGGCGTGTCCGTTTGACGAAACCGGGAATTACTAGAAAATTGTTGGAGCACAAGCAAAAATATCAGAAAACAGAAAATATATTCCGGTCTGCCCGGCGTCCTGTTCGACGAAAAATCCTTCAACACATATATCCCCTACCTCAAACTCAAACTCGCGTCATGGGTGTCGGCCGGTCAGATCGAAGTCCTCTTCGCATTTCGCATTTCGCATTTCGCATCGTCTGAGGCATGCCGCACAAGCATAGCTGCCGGATTGTAGCCGCGTGTTTACTGCGGAAACACGAGTTTCTCTGTTTTTGATGAGCCGCGCCCGAAGCCGTCGCCCAAGTCCTTGCTCGAGACGTAAATCATCAGGCTGATGAGCATCAGCGCAAACGCCGTCTGCACCACTTCAAGCACTCGCGCCTTAACCGGACGGCGGGCAATTTTTTCCAGGATGGCGAGGGTGATGTGGCCGCCATCCAGCACCGGCAAGGGCAGCATGTTGAGCACCGCCAGATTCACGTTGAAGAGTACCATGAAGGCCAGCAAGCGGCGCCAGGCATGTTCGGTTTGTAGGATGGCATACTGGTGCTTCGCAATACCGATGGGGCCGCTCAAGTGGTCGATGCCGATGCTCGAATCGCGCGACACCAGGCGGCTGATAGTCGTCCACATCATCGTCAGGCTGTCGGCCACCTGCTGCAGTGGCCCGGGGTTGATAATCGCTTCATCAATGAAATTCACATCGTCAAAGCTCACACCGATCATCGGTCCCTGGCCTGCCGGTGACAGCGGCACCAACGGGATGATGCTTATTGTTAGATCGGTGTGATTGCGCACAACCGCAATCTCGACGGGCTTGGTTTCGGCCTTTTTGATGTGGTCGTAGGCAGCGCTGGCATTGATGATTTTCTCGCCGTCGATGGAGACGATTGTGTCACCGGGTTTGAGCCCGGCGCGGCTGGCGGGGCTGTCCTTGCTGACGCTCGAGACGTCAATCCGGATCCCCTGGGGCATGATGCCGACGCGGCGCAATCCGCTGCGTTGGAACCAGTGGCTTTTTGCCGGGATGTCAAATGTTGAGACGAGCTTGAGCGGGGCGGGTTCCCCGGGCCGTTCGACGGTGAATTCAATCTCGCTGCCCTGGCTCAAAATGATGCTTTCGGAAATACTCTCGAGGGTACCGGCATATCCCCGCACCGTCTTGCCGTTGACCGCGATGATTTTGTCCCCGACGAGCAGACCGGCCTTTTGTGCCGGACTATTCGTCATGACCGTCCCGATCACTTGGGTCGGCACGAAATCATTCGGCTTGCCAACCTTCCACACCACCACTGCGCTGAGCAATGCCAGCATCAACGAAAACAAGGGCCCCGCAAACGCCACGATGATCTTGTCCAGCGGCGTGACCGGTGGCAACGCCGCTGCTGCCGCACCACCGCCTTCAATCGCTTCCATCGGTGCCATTTGCGGCAGCGCGACAAACCCACCCGCCGGGATCCATCCCAGCCCGTATTGCACGCCGTTGATCGTTTTGCTCCAGATCGGCCTGCCAAACCAGATTTGGAAGCGGTCGATTTGCAGGCCGCGCCATTTGCCCGCCAGAAAATGCCCCAGTTCGTGGGTGAAAATGATCACATTGAAAATCATCACGACGACGAAAATCAACAGGGCGACGTGCAGAATGGTGGCGAGAGTGGACATGGACAAGGGTGGGAGAGACCAGAACGTAGCGTTACCGGTCATTCCGGCAAGTGCTTAATCCTGGAAAGAAGAATGATGTGTGGGCTCAATCCTTGAAAGGGCGCGGATATTGCCTGTCGTCACTTGGTTTTGTCCAGAACGGCTTGGAGTTCCCAAGTGCGTTTCCCGCGCGGGGTAGCGGGACCGTTGTACCCCAGTAGCCGGAAGGTTTTAGAGTCGAGCTTGCGTGCGGCCAGCGTCGCCTCGACGGCGGTCTTGGCTCTGGCTAGATTCGCTTTGTTGTCTGGGCCTTGCCAGGTGTAGCTAAGGACTTTGGCGGCGGGCACGTCGCGCACCACCACCCGTTTCCCGTCCGCGCCCGTGACGCCAACCTTGTCGTTGCGATAAAGGAAAGCCATCGACGACATTTCGATCTCCTCGCCGGTCGTTTCCATGGTCAGTTCGACTGGCGCAGTCATTGGAATTTGGTGGCGCTTGATATGGGCAAATAGCGTCCAAAAGCCAAAACTCTGCCAACGGTTGTGGGTGAATGCCGCACGGTAGGCCGGATAATCTTTTAAACTCACCTGGTCATAGGGCCCCGGCTGGGGCCAGCCCTCGGGCAGAGGGGCTTCATTTACGTAAGCGGGGGCGGCAGGCGGTTCCAGTGCTTGCGTGTTGCAGCCGGAAATCAGGGTGAGGATAGGCAGTAGGGTGAGTTTCATAGCTATGACTAAAGCACGGGAACGCGAAATCGCAAACTGCCAGTGATGGGCATGCCGCCCAATACTGGCAGCTTTGCATGGTTTTGTGACGCAACGCTCTCCGGGCAGGATGCCCGGACCACGGTGAAGCGGGCATCCTGCCCGCCTCCTGTAACAGCCAAGTGAGTCGGGAGGCCAATTTCTCTAGCAGCATCTCTTCGGACAGGGTCCAGCCGCCCTTGAGCATGCTTCGACGTATTTGGCAAAGCGCTCCTCGTCCCACCCGCCGTGCTCAAAGCCGATGAACGACGGCGGCTTGTCTGGGTCAAACTCCGCCATGCACCAGACCCAGGAGGTGGCATCGACGAGTTGGCAGAGGCCATTCATCAGAAACCGGCGCTTGGCTCGGATGTCTCCAGAAAGCACACTTACGATCAAGAGAGCGGCGGGAGTCTCGGTGTGGCCATTGGCACGGCCTGGCAGACGTCGCGCCAGCCGGGGAAATTCCAGCGGTTGGGAAAGCCAGCGCATTGGTCCGGCTTAACCGGATGGATCCGGCAGACCACGCCATCTAGCATGCTGCACTCGTGGTTGGGTTTTTCCAATAGTGAGAGCCCCTGCCGATTGTGGCGCAGGCGGGTGTAGCTTGCGAGGAACGCGTTTTCAGTCAAGCCGAGGAAGGCGGCGATGCGGAGCACGTCATGGTCCTCCAAGCGCACATCACCAGGCCATTTGCAGCAGGCGGTACAACGCTGGCAGACGTAGAACACGTCCGGGTCGAGCTGAACGTCGGGGTTGGCTGGGCTGCCGTGATCGTGTAACATCAAATCAGACGGTGGTGAGGCGGTGGTAGTGGAAATTGACACGGTTGAGAAATGTCCGCCACTTGGCACCTGGGCGGCCGTGGTCAAGGAGGAGGTGCGGGCAATTTTTGTTAGGTGGGTTTTTACCGTGGCGCGGCCAGTGGTAATGTGGGACGACGTTGGCGAGTGGGATGTGATAGCGGTACATCAGATAGGCGGCGAGTTTGGCACTGCGCTCAAGGGTGACTGGCCAATTGTTGCCGCGGTTTTCGCACATTTCGATGCCGATGGACAGGCGGTTGCCGGGGCCATCAAAGTCGGCGTGTTCGCCTTGTTCATTCAACGGCATGTGCTGGATCGCCACGCCGTCGTCCACGGTGAAATGCCAGATGAGGAAGCCGATGCGATTGCCGCCGGGGCGCTGGCCGGAGCGCAGTGTGCCGCGCTTGAGCGCCAACGCGTGGAGGGCGGCACCGGCGCTCTTATTTTCGGTGCTGTGGATGGTGATGTAGCGGGGGGTCATTGGCCGCACCACTTTGCGGCCGTATGTACCTCGTGCCACCATATCCGCTTTCAAGTGTATTTCGCGCAGCAGCGCCGCTGTGGTGACCCTGCCGCCCCCGCCGCTAGCGCCGCTGCCAGCTAGGTTGTGCGGTGATTCTGCGCTGGAAGGTTCTGCGAAATGTTGATTCCACGGATCTGGCCCACCGCCGGAGGGGCCGATGGGTTGGCATTGCAGGCTGCATAGGCACAGCGCCACCAGGGGGATCAGCCAACAAATGTATTTCATGGGCGGCACTATTAGCACCGATCCGGCCATCTGCCAAAACTCAAAAAACTAACCATTAGTTGCGAATGATCCGCAAGCGTAAGAATCCGTTGCCGGTGGGGAGGCGTGGCAGTTTGGCCTCGTGGGTTTGAAGGGTGCCGCTGGTGGCAACCACAGTGTCGGTAAATCCGCCGGGAGCCCCGGCATCGCCTGGTGCCAGCCAATTTCCCAGGGAAGTACAAGCTTGTGCGGTGAAAGTGACATCGGTGAGGGCGGTGTCGCATTGATAGCGCAGGACGAAGTATGTGGCAGTGATAGAAGCGACGGGCATGCGCGGAGCGAGATCATTGGCGATGACGGGGGACGTGCCGAAGACATATTCGAGGAGGTTTGATCTGCCGTCATGGTCAAAATCTCCGTCTGGGTTATTGCAGATGGTGCCTGCGGCAAGCCCGCTCGAGATTTCATGATTCGCGGCCCAGGTGGCGAATGAGGGTGGAGCTGGGGCAATCACCAGTGTGCCGTTGGCGCTGCCTTGATAGTTGGCATCGTTGATCGTGCCGACGACGGGATAAGTGCCCGCATTGCTGGGCGCGGTGGGCAAACTGTTGTAGGTGAAAGTCACGTTCAAACCAGCGGGCGTGGTAGTGGCCGTGGCGGATTTGGCAGTTGCATCATAAGTCGCCGCCAAGCTTCCGAGGGTCACTGTTGCTGTCGCTTTTGAAATCACCAGCGAGCCGTTGGCGCTGCCCTGATAGTTGGTATCATTGATCGTGCCGACAACGGCATAAGTGCCCGCGCTGCTGGGCGCGGTGGGCAAGCTGTTGTAGGTGAAACTCACGCTCAAGCCAGCGGGCGTAGTGGTGGCCGTGGCGGATTTCGCGGTTGCGTCATAGGTCGCCGCCAAGCTTCCGAGGGTGACTGTTGCGTTTGCCTTGGCTTGGACCGTGGCGATCACAGTGTTAGAGTTAGCAGTTCCGGCAGTGGTGGTGGCACGCACCCAATAGCTCGTCGTGGATGTGAGAACAGGCGTGGTGTAGGAGGTTCCGGTGGCGCCGGAGATCGGGTTGCCTGTGACACCGGAGTTTCCAACATACCATTGGAAGGTGGGTGTGGTGCCGGAGGCGGTGACGCCAAATGTGGCAGTGTTGCCAGTGATGATCGTGATGGACACGGGTTGGGTGGTGAAAACCGGGGGCATAGCACTTGCGTCAACAGTAACGATTGCAGTGTTAGAGCTGGCGGTTCCGTAGAGGTTGGTCACGCGAACCCAGTAATTGAAAGTGCCGGCAGCGGTAAATTTGCTCGGGGTGTAACTGGCCGCGGTGGCACCGGTTATCGGACTGCTGGTCACTGGGCTGATTCCGCTATACCATTGATAGCTCAAAGTAGCAGTGCCGGTGGCCACGACGGTCAGAGTGGTGAAGGTTTGTTTTAAAATTTCGATGGAAGTCGGCTGGGTGGTGATGAGCGGCGGTGAGTTGACGGTGGCAATCGCGGTGGTGGAGTCGGCAGTGCCGGCACTGTTGCTCGCACGTACCCAGTAGTTGGTGGTGGATGTTAGGGCGCCGGTGGTAAACGAGCTAGCGGTGGCGCCGGTGACCGGGTTGGCAGTGACGCCGGTGTTTCCGACATACCATTGAAAGGTGGGCGAGGTGCCCGAGGTGGCGACACTGAAGGTAGCGGTGGCACCCGTGACGATGCTAATCGATAGCGGTTGGGTAGTGATGGCCGGAGGGGTGATGACCGTGGCAATCGCAGTGCTGGAATCGGCTGTGCCGGCGGCGTTGGAGACACGTACCCAGTAGCTGGTGGTTGATGTTAGGGCGGAGGTGGTGAACGAGCTGGCGGTGGCACCGGCGACCGGGCTGGCAGTGACGCCGGAGTTTCCGACATACCATTGGAAAGTGAGCGAAGCACCGGAGGCGGTAACATTGAAGGTTGTGCTGGCTCCGCTACTGATGCTAACAGAAACCGGCTGGCTGGTGATGACCGGCGGCAAGCTGACGGTGGCAATCGCGGTGGTTGAGTCGGCCGATCCTGCGGCGTTGCTCGCACGCACCCAGTAGCTGGTGGTGGATGTTAGGGCGGCGCTTGTCAACGTGTTAGTGGTAGCACCGGCGACCGGGTTGGCAGTGACGCCGGTGTTTCCGACATACCATTGAAAGGTGGGCGAGGTGCCGGAGGTGGCGACACTGAAGGTGGCAGTGGTGCCGCTGGCGATGGTGACGGGAAGCGGTTGGATGACGATGGCCGGGGCAGTGAGCCCGGAAGTTACCGTTAGTGTCTGATAGGAAGCGGGGAACGCCCGGCCGGAGATTACCGGTGCCACGGCCATCAGATAGGTTCCGGCGCTCGGGCTGAAGGTGCCGTAAGTGCCGCCGAGCGACTGGCTCACGTTGTTGGTTAGAGTGGCCATGCCGGTGAAGCTGATAGCATCGATGAACCAACCGACGATGTCACCAGAAGTATTATAGTAGCCGCCGCCACCGTAACTGAGCAGGAAGCGGACGCGGAACGCCTTGCCGGCCATGGTGGAGAGAGCCGCGCTGCGCAGAGAGAAATCGGTTTCTCCGGAGTCGTTGGTACCGGTCTGGGTGAAGACATCTAGCCAAACTAGGCTACCTTCCTCCTTGACCTGGACCTTAAATTGTTCGGATGTCGTGGCATAGAGGATGCAACTTTGAAACGACAGGCTCGGTGACGTTTGGCCGTAATAGAGCGCATTGAGTTGCAACGATTGGCTGGCACCGGTGGAGTTTTCGAGGTGGAAGCCAGCCGCTCCTTGTTGTGTCACGTTGGTATTGAGCACGGAATAGGTGCCGGTGGTCACCGACGTGATGTTAGACAGACTCTCGCAATTTTCTGCGGCGGCGGCGGCAAGATTCCAGCGGTTCCAGGAGTAGCCGGTTGCTCCACCCACGGGGTTGAAAATGAGCGTGTGTGGGCTATCCGCCGCTGCGCTGGCGGAACTGGTGACCCCAGGCGGGACGTAGCTGAGTTTCAAGTCAGCCTTGGCATTGGTGGACGCCGCAACCACCAGGTTCGCAGTCTGATTCATATTCAAGCCGGAAAATGTCACTGTGCGGGTAGCGGCACTGCTCGGCAGCGGCACTGCCCAACCACCGCCGCTGGCCGTGGTGCAGGAGTAGCTGGCGCCACTCACAGAAACAGTCAGGTCGGCAATGCCCTCGCCGATGTCATAGAAATTATTCCCGTTGAGGTCGTAATAGACCACTCCTGTGCCAAATGTCGGATGGGTCGTACTGGTTCCCAAATCCTGCGTGACCAACTGCGGACCTGTCAGGCCGTTGGAGCCGAGCACCACGCCCACGCCCAGTTCGCGGAAGGCCGCGCTGTGGATGTTCGCCCGATGATCGCGCCCGGCCAGCATGCCATAGGTGCCGCCTGCCCCCCAATCCACCTCGAACCCCGCATGGCCAAACCATACGCTTTTGGCATAGGAAAATACGTTTTCACCGACGGTGGTAATCGAGTAGCCTGCCGTCGCAATCCGGCTCTGAAACGTGTTAGCGGGATTGGTTTCGTCGTGCGACTGGGTGGCATTGGCCAACATCCAGGCCGAGTGGCCCCGCGCTGCGGTGGTCAGGCTCGCGTTGGGTGCCAGCGGCGGCACCACCGCTAGCGCGCTGAATTCGCTCTGCATCTGCGTTAGATTCACGCCATACTGGGCATAGGCGCTGAGCACATCCGGGTCGGTGGTGGTGGCGAGGCGCAAGCCCTCGGCGGCAGGATTGGCGCGGGCGCGGTTGATGTACTCGATGTAGAATTGCTCTTCGGAGCTGGGGTTGCCAAAGTTGTATAACGTCTGGCTTTGGCTAAGCGCCACCAGCAGCATCCATCCGCCAAGAGGCAGCAAGCACCGGTAAACACTTGAGGGCACGCACGGTTTCATTTCTCGGTCCAGGTTGGCATTTATTCGGGAAGTTCAACCATCGAACCGCCCTAACCCATGCAAAGTGCGTATAAATACTTATCGCGTCGAGAAAAAAATCCGGAATTTTTACTGAGTCGCGATTTACAAGGATCGTTTGAGACGGTCCTTTGGATTGAAAACGGAGAACGGCTTGGAATTGGGTTGGGTGGGAGGCACTTGAAAGGCCAGTGACCCGAATGGGGTATTGTGCGCGATTCTGGAACGGATTATCTTGCGGTGAGGAGCCACAATATAAGACACCGACTCCACCCCTAACCCAACCGCACACGTCATGAACCGTCGCCAAATTCTCCGTACCGGGTCGCTGGGCGCCCTTGGATTCCTAGCCTCACGCACGTTCCCGACCGCTCTCGGCCAAACCCGCTCGGTCGGTGCCAACTCACGCCTCCGCATCGGCATCGTCGGTTTTTCCGATCGCCTCAACAGCGCGCTGCTGCCGGCATTCAAGTCGCTTGCTGCCGACTATAATTGTGAAATCGTCGGTGTTTCAGACATTTGGAGCAGGCGGCGAGAGGACTCGAAAAAATGGTTCACGAAAAATTTTGGCAAGGAAGTGGCCACCTATCGCAACAACGAGGAATTGTATGAAAAGTGCAAACCGGACGCGGTGATCATATCCACGGCGGATTTCCAGCACGCGCTGCATGCCACCGAGGCGGTGCAGGCCGGTTGCGATGTATATTGTGAGAAACCGTTCGCGGAGACCATGAGCGACGCACGCACCGCGCTCAAGGCGGTAAGGGATAGCAAACGCATTCTGCAAATTGGCTCCCAGCGCCGGTCCGGTCCCACCTATCAGGCGGCCAGGGAATACCTGCAAAACGGGAAGTTCGGTCCCATCGTCGCCGTCGAAATGACATGGAATGTGAATCAACCCGGACGCTGGCGGAGGCCAGAGCTTGTGGCATCTATCAAGCAGGAGGACACGGATTGGAAACGTTTCCTCATGAACCGACCCGACGCCGCGTGGGACCCGCGCAAATACCTCGAATTTCGCCTGTTCTGGCCGTATTCCTCGGGCATTCCCGGCCAGTGGATGAGCCATCAGATCGATACCATCCATTGGTTTGCCGGTCTGCCGCACCCGCGCTCGGTGGCGGCCAATGGTGGAATCTATCAGTGGAAAGATGGTCGCACCAACTGGGACACGCTCACCGCCGTGTTTGATTACGGCCCGCTGGACGATCCCACGAGCGGCTTCCAGGTGACCTTTGCGTCGCGCTTCAGCAACTCCGCCGGCGGCACCAAGGAGATCTATTATTCCAATGGCGGCGAACTCAACCTGGCCACCGGTAAGGTTACCGCAAACGGCGGCATGACCCACAAAGAGGCAGCCGAAATGAAACTGCCCGCCAATCTTCTCGATGAATTCAATCTGGAAGGTGCAGCAGCAGCCGTCACCGCAGCCAACACCGGTGCCGACCCGCTGACCACCGCCCACATGAAAAATTGGCTGGAATGCCTGCGTTCCCGCAAGGAACCTCATGCCCCGGTCGAGGCGGGCTATCAACATTCGATCGCCACCATCATGGCCAATGCCGCAGTCCGCACCGGCGAGCGCATCACCTTCGACGAGAAAACTCAGGAAGTCATGGCCGGCGGCAAGGTGTTCCATCTCTAATATCTCCTGCGTGTATGCCTATCATTCCTTATTCCCCCTCCCGCCGGGCGTTCCTCCACGCAGGTGCTCTCGCCATTGCCGGCACCTGGCAATCCAGCCGTGCCCGTGCCGCTACTTCTGATAAAAAACTTTTTTCCGCGATGGGGATAGCGGCGTCGCTTGATCGTGCGGCGCTGCTCAAGGATTGCGGGGCGGAGTTTCTCAATGACAGTACTGACAAGTTCCTGATGCCCGACAAGCCGGACGAGGCATTCGCCTTGAATCTGAAAAAACTCGCCGCAGCCCCGGTGAAAATCCTCGCCTGCAATGGATTCCTCCGGCCGACACATCTGCGCTGTGTGGGCACCGATGCAAATCACGATGTTATTCTCGCCTGGGCCGACACCGTCTTCCGCCGCCTGCAACAAGCTAACGGAAAATTCATCGTCTTCGGCAGCGGCGGCGCGCGTGCTCTGCTCAATGACTGGCCCAAGGACAAGGCCGACGCCCAATTCGTCGCGCTTCTCAAACGCATGGGGCCGCTCGCCTTGCAACACGGCGTGACCGTGGTCGTCGAGCAACTCCAGGCGTCGGAATGCAATTATATCAATCATATTGGCGAGGGTGCCAAACTCATTCGCGAAGCCGCTCATCCGGCGATCCGCCTAAACGCCGATCTCTTTCACATGGCTCGCATGGGTGATACCCCCGCCGACCTCAAGGCCGCCATGGATGTCGTTGCCTTCGTCGAAATCGCCGAAAAAGCCGAACGCACCGCCCCCGGTGTAAACGGCGACGACTTCCGGCCGTTCTTCCGCGTCCTGCGCGACGTCGGCTATCAGGGACCTATCAGCATTGAAGCCAAAGGTACCGACGCCCAATACGCCAAGGCCTTCAAGGAAATTGCCAGACAGGCGGAGCTTGGATGATTCCCCCGCCTCACATGGGCGCTAGAGCGGCGGGAGGCTGGCGGCAGCGACTGCCTGGCCGAGGCGCTTGGTATTTTCATCAGGGACCACCAAGGTGATCTGGAGTTCGGGAAACTCGTGGGCGAGCACGGTTTCGGCC
>Ga0118677_10012672_pt1 | contig 12315 bp, 11 predicted proteins | sample AliMusrvi5mmetaG_FD_86154 | JGI IMG/M metagenome (GOLD analysis project Ga0118677, IMG submission 86154)
AAAAGATTTAAACAAAAGAGTATTATTAAAAAAGATAATTTTGGCAAAATTTTTTGTACTAGGTAAAAAATGAAACAAAATAGTTTGATTCGGATGTTTTAAAAAACCATCTAAAGAAACAAAACGCATTTTGAATGATTTAGATATATTCCCTCAAAAAATAACACGCAAAACTTGTCTAGAAAATTGATTTTTCTTTGTAGATCCACAGTATAGATGATTATGAATCGCTTCACACATTCAAAAAATACTTTTGGACTTTATTACGCCATATCCAATACTCTCTATTACAAAGACAAGCAATATTGCCATGCAAAAGATCTTAGCATATCATTGATTTATCCATGTATGACAGCCATATCTCAATCATTTTTTACAACAAGAAGTACAAATATACCTCTATAGCAATAAAATCTAGGACATGAAAGATACTTAACAATAATAATAAGGCTTATCACAGAGTTTTTTTGACAAAATTTGTTATTTATGTATAATGTATGTATTTATTTCACCTACTACAATCATGAACAAATATAAAGCGTATGCAGAAAATATTAGCGGATTGGGTAGTACATTAACGTGAACAACTTGAGCAAAACTTACCTATATCACAGCAAAGTCCGAATGACTAACTACCTATACAAATTATATATCAAGTAAATTTTTCCCGAAAAAAAATATTATTTCTCAATATGATATAAACGAAAGAATCGCTATCATCGAATCAGCATTGCACGAATATACTGCTCTACAGCATGAGATAACTATCGATGAAGATATAGACCAAGATTTAAAATCTTTTCTTATCAGAAAGATTAAAGAAAATACTACACAAGCTGAAATAGCAAAAAGAGCTACACTATTTGAAGCAGAAAAATCCGGCTATGATATTCTCTTTACTTGATCTACTTTTGAAATCAAAAAAAACCAAGAAAAGATTCAATCAATGTGATTAAACGAAGCATATGAAAGCAAAAAAAACATATATCTGAAAGAGATGAATGATTTACAAGACCAGGTGTATGGTCCAAAGATCAGTAACAGCGCTGATGAAAGACAGCTTGTTGTATCAATGTGCAATGCTAGATATCAAAAAAATAAGCAGAAACTCTCTAATCAGGAACAAATTTTATTTGCATCATTTTTAAAAAATTTTAAGGATGATATTACTCCAAATATACCTCAAAGTCAGAAAAGACTTCCATCAAGAGGGAAACTTTCTATGAGTACTATTATGAAAGGAACTGAACATATCAAAAACTATTTCTATCCCGATATTCAGCGATGACAGGTAAAAGAAAAAGGTAAAGTGTGATATTCCGCACCTTTTAGCAAAAAAATCCGTGAATATCCAGACAAAGATGAAGATTTTTTCAATAAGATTTTAACCACTATAGGTCATGAGGATGGTGGGCATATGGTAAGATCTGATAATCAGAAAAAAAATGGTATGATTATAGCTGGACCTGGATATGAAAATATAGAAGAATGAATCACCGTACTCAATGAATGATTATTGAGATATAGCCTAGATGAATATCCGCTTATCCCCAGCGATACTTTCATATCTGTTTTTATAGGAGAAAACTATAATTTTGAAAACACCTACCATATCATAAAGGCATTTAAAAAGCTAACAGCATCTGGAGAAATACCCAAAGAGAAAGAAGATTTGATAACAAAGACTGCTTTCAATCTTACAAAAAGAGTAAAGTGTTATTATCCTCGAGATGAAAAAGGTTCAAATAGGAAGGATGTCATTTATTTCAGAGGAGAAAAAAAATTTATTGAGTATCTGAAATCATTACCTAATGATGAAGAAAGGGCTGAATTCTATAGGAAGGCGATGTCAGCAAAAGTCTCTTTCGAAGATATCTTTCTTTTGGATAACCTTCTCAAAAAAATATGAGCAACGGGAAATATCAATCACAATAAACTAGTAGATAAGGTATGTAATGTAAAATTGCAACAATGAGCATGAGCATTTAGCAAGACAATCAATGAACAATGAACGATGAGTATCGAAGAAAATTTATTGAAATGAGATTTTAGATTCAGAGGAATGGAACAATATACCCAAGAAGAAAAAAAAGCATTAGTGGATGTATTTACTATGGTAGGCTATAAAAAATACAGAGGGAAATATATCCAGCAAGAAGAACGGAATAAACTCAAAGCAAGAGACCAGTTAAAAAAATGAACTATCATATCCATTTCTACCGGAGAATGAGTCAAAAAGGCTAAAGTCCTCTCCTCTTCATTTGATGAACTCAAAATAATCATTCAAAAGGATTGAAGATATTCTTGATGAAAAATCATTTCGATACAAAAGAAAGATATGCAAACAGTATGAAATATCAGAATCCTTAATAAGAGAAATATATAATTCCTCTTGCATACCCCTATCAAATCACTTAAATACGGGCAATTTACTTTCCTGTATCTTTTTGCATGAAAAAAATCATCATTTTCATATCTTTGTTTGCTTGAAGCATATTTTTTCTCACTACTTCATCGGCGCAATTCACGTCAATCACCTGTGAAGCACAGGCTCACTGTGCTGCACCGACTAAATGAGTCAATTACACCAATAGCATCATCTATATCTGAGAAGAATGAGAAGAGTTTGATCTCGGATTTCAGCAGAATTTCGATAAACAGAAAACATTGCTCCAGGAAATTTTCATCTCTGAGAATAAAAATTTTTCCGAAGAAGAAATAATGGGAAAAATAACCGATAATATCAAAGAAATTCAATCCAGTAAGCTATTGATTATCAATACTTCGAAATTTGATATCCTCCTTCAGCTGCTCGCTAAGGTACATGTATCCGACAATCTTGATCTTAAAAACAAAACAATCTATCTCGTTACCAGCAGCAATAAATTCTTTCTCAAAAGGATATTAGCCAAATATATCAAACCTATTGGAATAACAAAAATATATACCCTTTCTCAAGATAAACTCCTCAATTTTCTCTCAACCCTTTCTTTGGATAAAATCACTAATAAAGAATCCTATATTACGCCATTTTCTCTTTCATTCCAAGAAACGCCGAAATATTTACCTATCTCCTATCTTGTAGACCGTCTGATCTATCATGGATTTCCTGTTGAACTTATCACTATGTTTTTGATCTTATCATTTGGTGCATTATTGATAAGCATTTTGAGGCAGATTGTCGGTTTTTCTATTTTCGGCATCTATAGTCCCCTCCTGTTTGCGGTCTCTATGTCTATCCTAGGTGTACCCTTGAGTCTTACTTTGCTCGGTGTCTGATTGATTACCAAACTCCTGATGAGACTTTTTAGCAAAAAAATTTATCTCCTCCATAACGCGAAAAGTGCATTGCTCATTATCCTTTATTTTTTCCTCTTGTTATTGGTTTTTTGACTCAATATGCTGTTTGGACTCAATCGAATCGATATTGCCCTCTTCGCTAACGGATATATCATTTTCCCCATGATCTTTATCATCATCGTCAGCGACAAGGTCTTCAACGAATGATTCAAGCTCTTTAGCACTGGCCGACGAATAGCTTTTGCAGAGTTTCTATTGGTTTCTTTTGCTGTCTACGGACTCTTTTATCGGACAGGATTAAATCATCTGCTCTTGGCTTTCCCTGAATTATTAATTCTGATTTTTCTCCTCAATATCGCTGTCGGAAGATTCACCGGACTCCAACTTCTCGAATACTTCCGCTTCATGCCATTGATAAAAAAGTCCTCAGAATCTGAGGAGGAAGAGGAATAAAGATTTTAATCATAAAAAAAAGGGCCAATAATCATTGGACCCATTTTGATGTGATTTTCTATTCCCTCGATATAAAACCGGTTAAAGTTGTATGTTGTATATCAATTTTAAGCTTCACTAATTTAGGAACCATTTTGGTAAATATACCGTTGTCAACATTTGAATTTGTTAGCTCCAATTGAATATAAGGTTGTGACTTTTCTTTTAGATTCCTCACTGTCGAAGGTATTGTTGTTACAACAATCTCGTCAGCATATAGTTCATCCTTAAAAGTTTTTTGGATTTTATTGAATAATTCCTCGGCCTCATGATCATTGAGTCCATAAAGTTTAATGTTTGGCATATTTTTTTCTCCTTTTGTTTTGGTTAGTGTGATTTTTTTGTGTGATCATGTTATATATTTATTTTTTAAAGTCAAGCTTCTATTTTTTTTACCCGAAATACTTCTTTTTCTTACTCAATCGCCAATCAGACTGCCTGGTCAGCTCTTGCTGATCTTCTGGATTGAGTAAAAAATATTTAACAGCTTCTTCGAGGAAGATGGTATTCTGACTTCATTTACAGACAACTATACATTCGTCTCAAGTCTCCTTAAGTATGTTCTGAATATGCTGACCGGCTATATTTGCATCGTAAAAATTATCTATGTTTGCTTTGTCATATCAAACTTTTTCTAGTTCATCCGCTAAATAATCCGTCATATACTTCCCTACCAGTATGACGCGGTCAGCGACTTGTGAGACGTAGCCTGCAATCATCCTATGCTCTCTTTCCGTAAGTTCTCAAAGCTCTCTCATATCTCAGAGTACGAGCCGCATCTTTCTCTGCGGAAATAATTGCATCTTGATATTATGTGCAGTATTGATGATCTTCTTCACACTGAGTGGTGAAGCATTGTAGGTGGAATCTATGATGACACTATTTTCTCTCCCGTGGAATATCGATAGTCTTCCTGGCTGTAAGGTATATTGCAGTTCAATCTGCTCGTGAGAACCGTTTCTCAATACTGGATTTTCTGGGCGAGCTTCTGCTCTTGCGTATTGGTAGTCTAAAATACCTGAAATCGCCAGTCAGAGCCCAATGTACCCATAATTCGCCTTTCATAAAATATTGGTTCTGATACTATATTTTTTTTCTTTGATTCGAAGATTGAATTGGACTCCTATTCCTCATTTAAAATCCGCGACGAAGAATTTTTCATCCTTGAAGGTAATGTCCGCAACGATCTCGTGGCCTTCTGTCTGATAGGTCAGATAATCTATTTCTAATTTTTCCTTGAGCTGGATTGCATACGGATCATTAGCATTCAAAAAACCTATCTCCAAGGTGTTTTTTAGCATCTTCACCTCCTCTCTCGCTATCTCTGCTGGATTGCCGAACTGTTCTGAATGGACAGAATCTATCGCGGTGAAGATCCCGATATGCGGCTTGGCTATCGTGAGCAGAAATTCCATCTCCCCAGGACGATCAATACCGTACTCCAAAAGGATGATATCGTAGGGTTTGGATCAGAAAAATCTTTTTCGGATGAATGTGGATAAGGTAGTGATGAAGTAGAAAACATTCGGTTCCCGTTTTTCTATCTGAAAAATAGAGAGTGACATCCCTAGTTCTCCATTGAAGTTTTTTGGAGAGGAATACATCTTTTTATTCGGAAAAAATGTTTGCAGCGTCTGATAGACAATCATACGGCAGGATGTTTTTCCCACGCTTCCATTGATCCCGATGATCTTGGGATTGTGTTTGCTGAGATATTTCCTAGCAAAATACGCGAGCAGTTTGAAATATGCTTGCAGAAATTTGTCCTTCATGGCGTGTATAAGAGGATAAACACTCTGTGTTTATAGAAAGCAAGTAAAAATTCCATTGATTTTATACTACTTTTTAGTATCAATTATTTTGAAACAAAAATTTCAAACCCAAACAAATACATACATATGAAAATATTAATAGTGGATTCTGAACCCGAATATTCGGAACGAGTAATTAGATTTCTAAAAAAGGAACATGAAGTAAAAATAGCTGGTGGTACTAAACAGCTTCAAAATTATTATGAAGCGGAAGCGTATGACCATTTGAATTATTTTGATATCGTCATCACGGAAAATGTTATGCCTGGTGGTATTTTTCCACCGGAAGAAACAGAAGGATGTACCCATACAGCATGGGCAATATATCATAAGTTTCTGAAAGATTTACCACATACCAAATTGGTTATTTGGACACGTTCAATACCGTTTATCCAATATCCAACTGACTTACATCCTGACAGAAAATGGCCTGATGATGTAATACTTTGGCATAAAGATGCCAGTAATGATAATAATCTTTTGGATTGCGTCAATAAAATAATGGACAAAAAATAACAACCATTCTTTGAATCATTATAAATCCTGTCTCGTTATGAGGCAGGTTTTTTTTATATTCGAGATATACATTTCATTGTTCTCTATGCAAATATTCCTATTGATTTTATTCAGCTATTTACTATCAATCACATTGAAATAAAAATAACAAACTCAAATAAAATATATATGAAAAAAATCTTGGTCATTGATAATACGACTGAAAAAATGTACAAATCCATCAATACACTTAAGGCTAAATATAAAGTGGATATCGCTGGTGGAACACAACAGGTCAAACAATACTACGATAATCCATATTTTGATCACTTACATTATTTTGATATCATAATTTTGGAATCATTTCTTCCACGAGATGGAATGTTTACCCTTGAGGAAACTGATCATGGTATATATACAGGTTGGTGTCTGTGTAAGAAGTTTTTGAAAGATTACAAAAAACCAATCGTGATTTGGACCCAATATACCATAGATGAATACAAAAATAAAAAATGGGAAGCAAACGTATGCTTCCATCAAAAAAACGAAAAAGATGATACTTCTTTATTGACTATTATCGACGAAATCATTGGATAACTATCAACTATTATGATATAGCCTACTCATCTCTGAATAGGCTTTTTTTTATATCTGAAATCAATATTTTCCATCGTTGCCTGCTCTCGGTGTGCCGGAGTTAGTTTTTCACCGTTAGTTAATTTATTCTTCAAATGTCTTTTCCAGAATAAGAGTAATGATAACCGCGATAGGTACGGCAAGCAACACTCAGACTAACCCTAAGATCAATCATCAAATAATCATACTGACAAATACTACGACAGGATTGACTCCCAAGGTTTTATTCATCAATAACGGAACCAAAACATTACCTTCCAACCATTGGATGAAAATCACTACACCCACGAGGACCAATACCCCTGAGATGCCGTAATGGATAAAGGCAACTAATGCTGCTGCAAATCATCAGATAATCGGTCAGATATATGGGATGAATTCTGTCATGGCTAAGATACCTGCGAGCGCTCATTTTTGAGGAAGATCGATACCAAAGAACATCAGGATCCATAGCGCTATATATAACGCAGCACCGATGAATAAACACAACAATAACTGACTTCTCAATCGGATTCCTAATTTTTTATAGATTCTCTCGAGCTTCATGTAAATGAATTTATATTTCCTTTCTCATCCCAAACCAGCGATAAATTTCATCACAGAATCTTTTTGGATAGAGAAGAGTACAGAGAGTGTCACTACGATAGATGTTTGTGTTATAAATGAGACGAAGCTTCCCAAAATACTTACTGCTGTATTTCCGATATTCCTTGCATAGGTCGTTCAGAGACTGATAATCTGTGAAATATTCTGCTGCAACTGACTCTGTACTCACGACACAACAGCGGGATTACTGAAAGAATCCAGTAAAGTTTTTTTTAGGCCTCAAGGAAGCCAGGTAGTATCAGTAATGACACCGACAAGCGATTTAGTCGCTAATACATTCTGGAAATGCGAAATATTCCCTATCATTATCGTAATAATAGTCGAAAGCTGATTGAGCATAAATGGGATGATAAATACCATCGCTCCAAGAAAGAATACGAGGATCAAGAGGTATGATAAAGCAATTGCTATCCCTCTATAACGGATTCTCTTCTGGAAAAAAGAGATGATGGCTTCCACAGCAAGTGAAAGGATATATGCCATGAATATCAGATAAATGATGCTCAATGATTTGTAGATGAATAGTCCTATAAAGATGATGAGAATACCGAATGCTCGGAATTTAACGAACATTCTATTGGTCACCGCAAAACGGGGAGAAGTTATTCTCTTTTCGCTCTTCTGTTGTTCATCGAGTTTCTTTTCTAATCTATCCAATTCCAAAAGTTCTTTCCTGTTGTCCGACTTAATGGATTTGAGGAAATCAGAACCGCCTTTGATGATTTTGTGGAAGATTGCCATACTAAACGACTAACAACTAAAACTTAACTAACAGTGAACAACGAAGGAATTGCTTTATCATGGACTATAGCTATTCTAGCATCTAAGTTCTAAATTCTAAATTTTCAATTCTCAATTTTCAATTTCTAAACTCTTAACTCTGCACCCTACACTCTTTTGCTATATAGTCTAATAGTCACTCCTTTTCGTGCTTTTTCAAATTCTTCTTGGATATATCTAATTGTATCTTTTTTCGGAAAATTTGCAATTTTTTTTTCTATTTCTCAGATGCGGTCTTTGGAGAGCACGATAAAAATTTTATAAAAAAAGGTATTGATAGAGAGCTTTACAAGATTTTTCTGCTGAATATATTGTATGACTGCCCTCTTGATGATATGTCTGACAACAGATCTCTTGGATAACTTGATAGTAACATGAAAAGAGAATTGGTTGTATTTGAGGCTTGTATACTGTCTAACATAAAAAAATCCGAACAGTCCCTGACTGAGATACTGCCTTTTTCTGGTAAGAAAGATGACGTCTTTCCCGGTTAATCTTTGCTTTTGTGGTAACAAAATAACAAATTTAAAATTTAAAAACGAAACATAATTTAGAATTGTCAATTATCAGTTGTCAATTATCAGTTGTCAATTATCAATTATTAATTATTTAATGTTTCTTAGTTTTAAGGTATTTCATTCAGCTATCCCATACTTCGAAGCTATTCAGCCATTAATCTCTAAGACGTAATTTGAAAAGACTTCTGGCCTATAGATGATACATGGATCTACAGTGCAAGGAAGGGCATTGGCTATATGTACTACTTTATGCTGATTATCAATCCGGATCATATCCAAAGGAATGAGCGTATTCTTCATCCGGAAATCATGAAAGTCAGCCTTTGGGAAGATAAAGAGCATCCCACTATTTTCAGCCATGAATGTACGATTCATCAGTCCCAATGTTCTTGTCTCTGGCGTATCTGCTATCTCTACCGTAAAACATTTTTTCTGATTACACACCTGAGGGACAGCTACCCTTCCATGAATGAGATGAAAAATGATATAATAGAGGATAATCAGGATTACGAGGCAAATCGCGATCAACATTCAGTAAGATATTTTTTTAAAATTCCGTTTGTTTTTCATGGATGATTGCTTATCATAAACTAAATGATGTCATTTATTCGTTTAGCCTTTTTATCGTTTTATCGCTTATCATGAAACGTTTATTGAAATATCTTGTAGTGCTTCTGATCGTACTTGTGTGTGTATATAGTTTTTGGGTATGGTTGCAATATAAATGATCGACTGTCGTCAAACAAACTACTGATGCTATCATGACTGAACTTCAAACAGTCGAGAAAATAGAAACCGTAAGAAAGACTTTCACTACAACGATTGAAGGAGAGCAGCAATTAGCACATCTTCTTCCAGGTATTGGAGTAGATGAAATTATCAGCAGTGCATTATTCAGAGATAAAATGGTTTTGAATGTAGAATGAGAAGTGAGTGCTGGATATATGATTAACAACGTAGCTACGGGAGATATCAATGTCTCTCGTGATGGAACTATTACTATAATTTTGGGAGAACCGCAAATCTTCTGAGTAACGCTTACAGGAACAACCCAAAGTGCTAAGCTCGGTATTGTCACCCAAAAAGATATAGATATGGAAAACAAGCTCAGAGAAAATGCTGGTGCAATGATTATCCAAACTGCATTAAGTGGGAATATCCTGCAAGAAGCAAAGAACAATGCTCAAAATGCATTACAGAATTTATTCCTCAAAGCAAATATCCAAATCAAAGAAGTCATTATCAAGAGCATTGATACTACGAAATAAAAAAACATTATTTTCATTTGAAATTACTATGGGAATTCGTATATAGTAAGTCGCATATTTTTTTAAATCATACAATTACTTGATTACGAATTACGGAATTTACAATCCGCAATCTATAATCCGCAATTGATAAATCTTTTAATTATTAAGTAGAATAGCATGCCAAAGAGAAAATTAGAGAACAAGACGATAGAAGTCATCCTCTTGCAAAGTGACAAACACCTTGGAGAGAAGTTTGAAATCGTGAGAGTAAAACCTGTTTTTGCTAGAAATATCTTATTACCAAAAAAATTTGCTGTCTTAGCAGATGCCAACAACAAGAATAAATTCGCTCAGAAAATGGTAGCTGCAGAAGCCGATAGGAAAAAGAAAGCTGCTGGACTAGATGATCTTTTCGTTAAGCTTCATGAAAATGGAGGTGTCACTATCATCAGAAAAGCTAACGCTGAAGGTACACTTTACGCAAAGGTAGATGAAAATGATATTGCTACAGCAATCAATACAACCTATGGAACTGAAGTAGAACCGCATTATTTAAAACTCAAGAAGAAAATCACTGCGCTGGGAAATTTCAGTGTTCCCTTCTTATATAAAGAACTCAAAAAGGATGTAGCAGTCAAGGTCGAACAAGATCCTGAAGAAGCAGAAAAACTAGCTAAACATAAAGCTTCCAAAAATCCTAAAAAAAATGAAATAGTAGAAGAAGGTACCGTAAAGAAAACAAGAGAAGAAGTAATGGCAGAAAAGGAAGTTGCGAAGCAAGCAAAGAGAGCTGAAACCATCAAGAGGTTAAAGGAAAAATTCAAAGACTAATTAGCCGATGGTCGATGGCCAATAGTCGATAGACCATGGACTGGTGACTATAGACTATATTCTACATTGAAGCATAACCATGCTTATCATAGTCCCAATTCGTGGGGCAAGAAAAAACCCGCAATCGTGGGTTTTTTTTGAAACAAAAAAAGCCGTATGCATACATACGGCGTAGCTATTATGCTTATACTTCCAAAAAAGCCATTGTTTTTTGTTTCTTGATCTGAAGAGCTAAATCATTTGCCCGAGGAATATTTAATTTTGTTATATCCTCTATACGATGTTGCTTGAATTTCTTGGCATGCAGGTCAGATAATCTCTGAATAAGCGCATCATCCAATACTACTAATTTATTTCCCAACAGTAGTTCAAGAATATTAAACTCCGGTTCTTCGCATGATTTGCTATTTGCCAATATACATAGGTTCGTAGGTTCGGGACGTACCTTCTCTGGCAAAGCATTCCATACAGGGACAAAATAGTATTTCTTATGTTCCCATAAAAAGAATTTCAATAATTCGAAGGCTTCTTTCTTTGTCGGAATATATCCATCGTATTGTATGCATATCAGTTTATAGACCCAGTTGTAATAATAGTATTTGAATTTTTTTGGCTTGATAAATATACTGATCTTTATCTGCGGTACCTGAATTATTTGATACAGCATATCTATATTGTTTGCAGCAAGATTCTGGAAATCCTTATCTGATACCACAATATCCTTATCAATATATGGACCAAAATCTAATTCTCTGTATTTTGAATATTCCTTATCAGAATTTATCTTGGCAAGATCACAGAATAGAGAAAGTTTTACCTGATCAGACAAAGTGATGTTCGGATGCTTTTTCGCTAACTTTAGCACCCGTCTCGGATATGCTTTCGCACGGAATTGAATGTGTTTATTCATTGCAATCTTTTCTTCCTTATGAAGTAATGTCCAGGGAAGATATTTCCAGAAAAAAAGATCCATAACGAGTAATTTTTTGCGTTCATCGTCCAAAGTAGAACGGTAGTAATAATTACAGACATCAGGTATGATATCTTTGTAGTCATTGAAAAACTTCTTCATCAATTTTTTTTCATTAGATCCACGAATATCAAGTTCCTTCTCGTCACCCATATCAGATATTGCCGTGAGAAATTCATCGAATGTTACGGTGATCTTGTACCTCTTTCTGATCTTGTCAAACAACGAACGTTTTTCACCAGCCTGATTAGTACCACCATCATAGAACCATTCTATTGTCATAGTGCTTTTTATCCAGTCATAGATTTTTTTGCGATTGACTGTATTCAACCGGATACGATATTCCAATATTGCCCAAAGCATTTCTTTCTGGCATTGCTCATCATCAAGTAACCTGGTGATGGTCTCTTGTGCTATGCTTTTTCTGTCTTCAGACATGCTGGTATATATTTCATTGGCCAATTTTTGGCTACTCAACGCTACCATGATCACATCTTCAACGGTGAATAAAGGATCCCAATCGCAGCAAGCTGCGGGGTATTCGTCACAATTAACGTAACGAGAATAATTTTAGTTGCTTATACTGTTCACGCTCTCTTTCATCTCACTGATTCTTGATATATTTT
>Ga0118677_10012673_pt1 | contig 12314 bp, 7 predicted proteins | sample AliMusrvi5mmetaG_FD_86154 | JGI IMG/M metagenome (GOLD analysis project Ga0118677, IMG submission 86154)
GGTCGTAGGTGAGCAGAAGGGTGTAGTCGCCCATGGCGCGATTGGCGAGCGAGACCGAGCAGACATCGTTCGAGCGCGACCAGGTGTCGATTCCCGCGCCGATCACGTCGATCGACGCGATGGCGGACGGCACGCGGAAGCGCAACTGCTGCACCGGCGCGCCGCTGATGTGGCAGGTGATCGCGGCGGAGACGTACATCACGCCCTCGCCCAGCGAGACCAGGTGAAACACCTCGCTGTGGATCGCGGGCCGGGCGCGCTCGACGCCGAGTTCCAGCTTCCAGGGCGTTTCGCGGAAGCGGTAGGCAAGTTGCGCGCCTTCGATGCGCACGGGGGTGGAGGCCGTATGCACGTCGCGCAGCTCGGTGACGCTCTTCGGCGTGAGCCGGAGTCCCTTGGCGGCGGCGGCGATCAGGTAGCCGCGCTGCGTCCGCGCCGCGGGCAGGGCGACGCGCGGAACCGCCACGGCGCTGCGGTCAGCGGCAAACGGCTGTTCCAGCCGCACGCGCAGGGCCACGGCATCGCTGACCGGCTGGCGGAACGGGACGACGATCTCGCGTCCGCCGGGGATGTTCCGGATATCCACGTCGCATTCCGCCACCTGGGGTCCGGTCACGGCGGCGACGATCCATTTCGCGTCGGCCTCGACCAGCAGCTTCACCTCGCGCAGGGGCGCGTCGCGCACGTCGAGCTGGACGTTCGCCTCGAAGGTCAGCTCGCCTTCGCGGACGTTGAGGATCAGGCCGGCTTCGCTGTCGAACGCCGGCACGATGTCGTCGAGCGACAAGCTCAGGTGGTACGGCATGGCGGCGTATTGGTAGGTAAAGACGTTGCGCTGCGGCAGTGTCCGGGAGGCGTCCCGCGGGAAGGAAGTAGGGTCTGTCTGGGTCAGCCCCACGGCGCCTGCCGGCTGGATGCGGATGGCGTTGTCGGTGCCAAGGAGCAGGACGCCGCCGGCGCGGATCACGGCGCGGGGCGAGATGACCGGCAGCGGAAGCGTGCAGGGAAACGCGGGCACAGCACGCTCGAAATCGACGGTCAGCCGGTACGTGGCGCGCTGCGGCCGGCCCAGCGACACGCGCAGTTTGGGCGCCTTCGGTTCCGACTTGTCGACGCGCCAGTCCCGAATGTCCTCGCCACTGACCTGCGTGATGGTCGCATCCGGCGCGTCCAGGACCAGCTCGCTCAGCGCGCCCTGTGCAATCTGATAGGTATAGACCGAAGTCAGGTGCAGGGCACCGGCGCCAACGCTGGCCACGGTGACGGCGTCGCAGGAGGCCAGCAGTTCGGAATCGAACTGGCGAACCTCGGGTTTCCACGACAGGACCACATGATCGCCCTGCCCCAGAAACCCGCTGGTGCGGCTGCGGCCGCCATCGAGTGGCTCCCGGCGGATTTCGCGCGCACCGGCGATGCGCACCTCGAGGTCGGGACGGTCGCCCACCACGGCAACAGGACGGATCGGCGCGATCGGGATGACAAACTCGCTCTGCCGCCAGTCGCCGGATGCGCTTGCACGCACGGCAAAGGTCACGGTCGCGCGGCCGCTCCGGGAATCGGGCGACAGCCAGCCACCTGCCACGCAGGCCAGCAGCAGGCGATCCCCATCGCGCCGGATTTCGACGCCGCGCGGCAGGACGCTGTCCAGCAGCGCCAACGGGCCTTCCGCCAGCAGCAGCGTCCCGCCGACAGGCAGGTCATCGAAACCCATCTTAAGCGTGACGGTGAGGTTCTCGCCAACGATCGCGCCTTCCAGGCTGACATCCCGGACTTTCTGGTCCGCGGCAAAACCGAGCAGAGGCAGCAGGCAACCCAGGAGCAATAGAGTACGCTTCATGGTTCTCTCCTTGTTCACACCGACTGTCATGCTGGCGCTCGCCGCGCGACTCATTTCGACAACGCCTCGGCCGCTGTGACCAGCGACAGCAATTCCCCGGCACGCGGATCGATCGACAGTTCTTGCACCACGGGGTTCAGCAACCGTATCACGTTCGCATAGTCGCTGACCATGTATGGACTCCCCCGCAGCTTTTCGGCAAAGGCCGCGGCGCACATGGCCACGCGGAATTGCGGTCGCGTCAAGCCCGCGGCGGCTGCCATCGTTTCCGGTACGATCTCCTGCGCAAACTCCTCGATCGCGCCGGTGTCCGCGCGACGGTAGCGCACGCGCACCGTGCCGAGCGGCGCCTGGCGGGCGGCCGGGCTCAACTCCAGTTCATAGAGCGCGGTGACAGCCTGGCCCGAGCCGACTTGGCCGGCCTCGACCGTGTCGTCGCGGAACTGCTCGGCCGCGAGCGCGCGTCGCTCGTAGCCCAACTGGCGGAAGCGGCGCACAGCCGCGGGGGACCATTCCACCTGGATCTTCACATCTGTGGCGATGTTGTTGAGCGTGGCGGCGAGATCGTCGACAAACACGCGCTGCGCCTCGGCGTCCGAGTCGAGGAAGCGGTAGACGCCCTGCCCCTTGTCGGCCAGGTCCGCGAGCAGGGCGTCGTTGTAGGCCCCCTCGCCCACGCCGAAGACCGAGCTGGTGATCCCCTGGCGGCGGAATTCGTCAACCTGCTTCAAAATATCCTGGGCATTATCCGAGCCGAGGTTGGCCACGCCGTCGGTGATCAGAATCACGCGGTTCTCACCGCCCGGCACAAAGGCGCGGGCCGCCTGCTGATAGGCGCGACGCATGCCGTCCTCCAGGTTGGTCGAACCGTTGCATTGCAGGCGGTCGAAGGCCTTCAGGATATCGGCCTTGCGCGTGGCGGCCGTGGGCGCGAGCACAATGCGCGCCTTGTCGTCGAACGACACGATCTGGAGCTTGTCCGTAGGCGCGAGACGGTCGAGCAGCAGGCGCAGCGCCGTGCGCGCCCGGCCGATGCGGTCAGGTTCGGACATGGACCCCGAGGTATCGATCAGGAAGGTCAGCATGGCCGGGCGCTGCTCCTCGCGCCCCATGCGCTTCCCTTTCACGCCGATGCGCAGCAGGGTCAGCCCCGGAGCGCCAAACGCCGAGGGCGCGCCCTCCAGGTAGACACGGAACATGGCGCGGTCCGGCGCCGCGTCGCCATAGTCGAATGCGTTCAGGATCGCCTCCGTGCGAACCGTGTCCGGCGCCGGCAGCGCGCCGGAGCGGAGCGCCTGACGCATCAGATTGTACGAGGCGGTGCTGACATCGATCGCGAAAGTGGAGAACCGGTTCTCCACCGTGTTGACGAAAGGATTAAAGGAAGGCGGCGTCGGACGGCGGACCGGCCGGGATTTTGCAGGTTCCGGCGGCGCGGGCGGTATGGGGCTGGAAAGGGACGATGCCGATGCTTTGGTGAGTAAGATCGTGTTGTATCCGACAATGGCGGCCGAGACGGGGGCAGCAGGTTTAGTGAGGGGTTCGCGGATTTTGCTGGCACGCGAGGTGTCAACGCGGTCTCCAAAATACATATCCTTTCCAGACTCTGCGGCTGCCCCGGCGCTGCCAACGCCGGCCGGAGCAGAAACGGTTGTGCCATTCATTTCTCCTGCCGCGCGCAACCGCCCATCATCTGTCGAGAGCTTTTCATCCCGCATCACGCTTTTCCGTATGATGCTCTGTATGGCTTTGTCGGGGCGCGACTGTGCCGCTCGCTCCTCCTCTTTTTGCGATTGCTCTGTCGCGCTGGCCCACCTGTGATCTGTGTCCGCATCGACGTTGGCGCGCTTGAAACGGTACGCAGAGTCGGAAGGCGCTTCTTCCGGTTTGTAGCTGTCTGCTGCGAGCCCCTTGAGACCGTTCCCTGACAGGGCTTCTGCTGCATGCTGTGTGCGCAACTTGTCTTTCGCCAGATTATTGACCGTCGTACCCAGTATTCTGGCTGACAACACTTGCCTTCCTTCGACTACCACAGGCGCAGCAGCCGGGACAGGGGCAGCGAAGGGATCGAGCGCATGGGATTGTCCGCCAACCAGCATGCCATCAGCCCCTCCACCGTACGTTACAGATGCAGCAGCCGGGGTCCCGGCAGGTGCGGCGCCCGCCTCACCCTTGCCGTAGGTGAAATAGGACAGATCGGTCCGATCCGACGGATTCGACGGAAAGGGCTGTTCTCGCTGACTGGCAATCGTTTCAATGCGCGCGCTCGCAAGATCGAGGCCGAGGCGCGCATGCGCACGTTTTCCCGCTTTTACACTGCCCATTGTAGCCGGGAACAGCATGGCGCTCAGCACCAGCAGCGCCAGGATGCTCGCCGCAGCCAGAAGCCACGGTCGAGGGCGAGCCGCCCAGGTCAGCACGCGTGGCGCGGAAATGACTCGTGGCGGCACGCACAGGACCGCCTGCCGGCGAAGCGGGTCGAGGCGCGGGTGCGCGTCGCGGTCCCGGGCCAGGCCGGCTGCCAGCGGCTGCAGCACGGACGTAAGTTCGCGGGCTGTTTCCCGGCAGGCGGCACAGGTCTCCAGGTGGCGCTGCATCGCTGCCATATCCTGTTCGGGGAGTTCCCCGAGCAGGAACGGCGTCAACCGATTCTCAACGTCGCATCGGTTCATTTCGCCCTTCCTTCCTCGCGGCGCCGCACTTCGACCGCCAGACGCCTGACGGCAACGTGCAGCAGGTTCCCCACATATCCGACGCTTTGGCCGGTGATGCCGGCAATCTCCTCGTAGCTCATCCCCTGCTGCAGCCGCAGGAGCACCACCTGCCGCTGGGCCGGGGCCAGGATATCCAGGCACTCCAGCACCATGCGCTCGCGCTCATCCGGCAGCGGATCGTGGTGCAGGCCGCCGGTCGCGCAATCGAGCGCCTGCCCCTGCTTGTCGCAAAGGCGACGCCGACGGGCCTCGGCGCGGATCTGGTCCACCGCCTCGTTGTGCGTCACGCGAAATAGCCAGTTCTTCAGCCGGGCGTCGGGTTGCATGCCCGGCTGCCATTGCTGGCAGAGCTTGATCAGCACGTTCTGAACAACGTCCTGCGCCTGCGCCACGTTGTGGTTCAACACGCGGGTCGCATACCGGAGCAACGGCTCCTGGTAGGCGTCGATCACTGCTTCCATGCCCGCCTGGCGGCGGAAGGAGGCGGCGGCGATCTCCTGCGTGGCGCGTATCATCAGGTGTGCAGCCCTGTGGGGTGTCCGGTATCCATTCCTGATACGACTGTCGGGAGGAGTTTATTTGAAAAAAAGTTCGCGGGAAAGGGAAAGCGCGGGTGTGGCGACAGAATTCGGCGCCTTCTGGCGTTCTTTCCGGCAAGTCCTTGCTTTGCCGCTGACCACGTCGCATGTTACGATTTTAGACATGTTTGTGACGTGGAAAAGCCTCTGGGGGCGCATCGCAGCATCCAGGCGTCGGCAGCCGGTGCGGTTTTGGATCGCGCTCTGGTGTGCGGTCTCCCTGCTGCTCTGGGCAGCCGGATGCGTCACAACCGCCTTCCGCCCGCCGCCTGATGCGCGCTGCATCACGGTCCCCATGCTCCTGACCGGCTACTGCAACTGCGGCAAATGCTGCAGTTGGCACCGCACCTGGCTCGGCCTGGGTTCGCCCGTGATCGACGCCGGGCCGCACAGGGGCGATCCTAAGAAAGTCGGCTACACCTCCAACGGCACCGAGGCCCGGCACGGCACCATCGCGGCAGACACCTCCCGCTATCCGTATGGCACCATCGTGGAAATCCCCGGCTATGGCATGGGGCGCGTGGATGACACCGGCAGCGCCATCAAAGGCGACCACATGGACCTCTGGTTCCCGGACCATGAGCAGGCCATGCGCTGGGGGAAACAGCAGAAAACGGTCAGGGTCTGGATCCCCGCCGGGAGGCGGTATGTACTGGAATCGCCGCCGCCGGCAGCGACGAACGAGTTGCCGACTGCGCTTTGAGTTCAGGTGGCTCGGGCGGTCACCGCACGGGCAACGGCACTCGGCGAAGCGTCCGTCCTGGGCTTGGCCCGCGCCGGGACGGCGCAGGCCACCTCGCAGAATGGGAGAAGAACGTGAGCTTATATTCATTTTCAACGTTGGCGGTTGTCCCCATGCTTGGGCCTAATGTGCCATTCGTCATTCTCGGCATAATTTTTTTCCTTTGTTACTACTGGCTGGCTATGCTGTCGCTTCTTGTCTATTGCGCAGCATCTTCGTTACACCGGCAACGGTGGCATGCCGCAAACTCATCTCCTTTCGGCTGCGTCTTGAAGTCGTGACTTGGTTGCTTGCCTTGGTGCCTTTCGTTTTTCTTTCGTTGTACGGTCAAATCCCCAACCCGAAACTTTTGGCGCCGTTTATCATCGTCACGTATGTGATACGTGGTTGCGCATGGTGGATTGTCGGAGGTGAGGGCCTTCCGAAATTGGCGCGTTTCTTCCCATCAGCCGGGATGAACTTGTTCGGCCTGCGGCGAGTGCTGTGGGCAATTCTCGGCCTTGTGGCAAGCGCAACAGTGGATTTGGCGGTCTTTGTGGGACTCGGTTTCGCCATTTCGTTTCGCTTTTGGTGGGACACGTAAACGCGCGGCCCTCCAAAACTGCAACCAACACAAGTCACAGTGGTCGGGGTCGGTATCAATTGCGCTTTCGACCCCGATACCGATAGCGACGCCGACCCCGATGCGCTGAAATCTCCTTGCGGATGTCCCCTTGTCCGCGTATTTTTCATCTCCGTCATGTCCGACGAAACCAAAGCACCCACCTCCGATACCAGCCGCCACTTCATCCGCCAGCTGATCGCGGACGATGTCGCCGCCGGCAAGAATGGCGGCGAGGTGGTCACGCGCTTCCCGCCCGAGCCCAACGGCTACCTGCACATCGGCCATGCCAAGGCCATTTGCATCAATTTCGGCATGGCGAAGGAATTTGGCGGGCGGTGTCACCTGCGCATGGACGACACCAACCCGGCCAAGGAGTCGGATGAGTACGTCGAGAACATCAGGACCGACATTGCGTGGCTCGGCTTCGACTGGGGCAAAAATTTTTTCTATTCCGCCAACTACTTTGACCGCATGTACGCCCTGGCCGAGGCGCTGATCGAGCGCGGTCATGCCTATGTGTGCGAACTCACGCAGGAGCAGTGGAAGGAGTACCGCGGCGTCCCCATCTCCCCGGGCCGCCCCAGTCCGTTCCGCGACCGCATGCCGGCCGAGAATCTCGCACTCTTCCGCCGTATGAAGGCCGGTGAGTTTGCCGACGGCACGCTCTGCCTGCGTGCCAAGATCGACATGGCCTCGCCGAACATCCACTTCCGCGACCCGGTCATCTACCGCATCCTGCGCGTACCGCACTACCACACCGGCGACATGTGGTGCATCTACCCGATGTACGACTTCGCCCATCCCATTGAGGACGCCATTGAGGGGATCACGCACTCGCTCTGTTCGCTGGAGTTTGAGGTGCACCGGCCGCTCTACGATTGGGTGATTGACCGCATGGATGAACTCGGCCTGCTGGTTGTACGCAACGGCCACAAGATCCGCCCGATCCAGCGGGAATTTTCGCGCCTGAACCTCCCCTATACCATCATGAGCAAGCGCAGCCTAATCCAGCTCGTGCAGGATCGGGTTGTGGACGGCTGGGACGATCCGCGCATGCCAACCCTCTGCGGTTTCCGCCGGCGCGGCTATACGCCAGCGGCCATCCGCGCATTCCTCGAAGCTGCAGGCGTCACCAAGTTCAAGTGCATCACCGACATCGCACTACTGGAGCACTGCATCCGCGAAGACCTGAACAAGACCGCTGCCCGCCGTATGGCTGTGCTCGATCCGGTAAAGGTCGTGGTCGACAACTACCCGGAAGAGCAAGAGGAGTTTTTCGACGCGCAGAACAATCCGGAGGAACCCTCGGCTGGCACGCACTCGGTGCCGTTCAGCCGCGAGATCTACATTGAACGTGAAGACTTCATGGAGACGCCGGCCAAGAAATTTTTCCGCATGGCGCCGGGCCAGGAGGTGCGGCTGCGCTACGCCTATCTTTTCACCTGCACGCGCGTGGAGAAAGATGCGGCCGGGAAGATCGTCGCCATCCACGGCAATTATGATCCGGCCTCGCGCGGCGGCACCGCGCCCGATGGCCGCAAGGTCAAGGGAACGATTCACTGGGTCTCGGTGAAACATGCCAAACCCGTTGAAGTACGCCTCTATGACCGACTGTTTACCGTGCCAGACCCCATGGGCGACGAGACCAAGACATGCACGGACTTCCTGAACCCGGAGTCGTTGAGAACGATCACCGGCTACGTGGAACCCGCCTTGCTGGAAGCCAGGGGTGGAGAGCGCTTCCAGTTCGAGCGGCACGGCTATTTCGTCGCCGACCGCATCGACTCGAAAGACGGCGCACCGGTGTTCAACCGCACGGTAACGCTCAAGGACTCGCCCGGCAAGGCCGGCGCCTGACCGGGTTCGGCGTGCCGATGACCGTCGTCATGAAAATGCGCCGCGTCCATCCGCCGGACCGGAACGTGCCCGGGCGGCGCTAAGCGCCGCAGTATCAGCCTGACGACGGACTTTGCGCCAGCGGTCCGTCATTCGCCGCGCGTCGCACGTTGCTGAAATCGACGACCTGATGCGAGGCGGCGCCGCTGCACAGACGAACGCAGTCGCGCCCGGCCTCTTTGGCGCGGTACATCGCGTCGTCCGCCCCCTTGGTCAAGGCCGGCGCGTCCGCGCCATCTTCAGGATAGACGGCAACCCCGACACTGCACGAAAGCGACAGTTCATGGGAGGCGACAAGGAACGGGCGACCCAGCGCTTCGCGGAGCTTTTCTGCCAGCGCGAGAATCGAGTCCGCATCGCTGATTTGCGCCATCAACACGACGAACTCATCGCCGCCAATGCGCCCGACGGTATCGGCAGCGCGGACACTGTCGCGAAGCCGCCGGGCGACCTCGCGCAAAACCTCGTCGCCGACGTCGTGGCCGAAATTGTCGTTGATCGGCTTGAAATAATCGAGGTCGAGAAAGACCATGGCAAAGCGCCCTTGCTGACGTTTGGCGCGCGCCAGTTCCTGGTCCAAGCGGTCGCGGAACAGCGCACGATTGGGCAGACCCGTGAGCGGATCGTGCTGGGCCATATGCCGCAATTCCTCGGTCATCGCTTCGGCGAGGCGCAAAGCGCGGTCGCGGCCATTGACCATCAGCCAGGCGAGCAGGGCGAGCAGCAGGCTCAAGACGACGCCGGCCGCCGCGGCCAGGGTTTCGATGCCGCGGCCATAGCGCTGTGCAAAGGCCTCCTGCGTGCTCAGCGAAAGGGTCCAGTTGTGGCCGGCGACGACCATGTATTCGTTGGCGCTGAGCGCGGCAGGGTTCGACATTCCACCGCCGGCAGCCTTGCCGCCGGAGCGGTAGAGCAAGGACGCCTCGCTGGTATCGGTGCCGTCATACATGGCGAGGGTCAGCCCGGGCGACTGACTGCCATACAAACTCGCCATGAAGTCATTCATGTAGAAGGCCGCATAGACCCAGCCGATCAAATGGGCGCGGCGCTGATCGACCCCGTCGTGCGGCTCGCCCTGCGCATAGATCGGCAAGTACATGATAAAACTGCGAGACGCAGCGGATTCGCCATCCAGCTTCAGCTGCACCTTGCCGGAAATCGCCGCCAGGCCGGAGTCGCGGGCTCTTTCGACGGCGATCCGGCGCACCGGATCAAGCCAGATATCGCCGCCCAGAGGCGCGCGGTTGCGACCCGCATAGGGTTCGCGCTGGACGATAGGCGCATAGGCCGAACGCATGCCGTCGGGGTCAATGGCGTAGCCGGCAAAACCGGCGGCTCGCATGGCGGCCAGATGCGCAGTCTTGCGCTGCGCGGGAACCCATTCGACGACGCCGATGGCCTGAACGCCGGAAAAATTGGCGTCAAGTTGCAAGGTTTCCACATAGTCGCGCAGCGCAGCGCGATTGTTCAACGGGGTCGTGGCAAACAGCGATTGCACGCCGCGCAGCATTTGCTCGTAGCCCATGACCCGTTGTTCGACGCGGCTGACCGTTTCGCGCAACGCGAAGTCAAACTGCGAGCGCAAGGCCTGGCGCGTGGTTTGCCGCTCGTGGTCCCAGGCGAACCCGCTGACGCCGAGCGTGACGGCCAGAACGAGCCACGGGATCAGCGTCAGGAAAAGGCGCGGCGCAGCGCTCTTGATGCGGACGGGGGTCATCGGCGGGCGCGAATCAGAAATTTACCAGGGCAGCCGCCAGTTCGGGCTTGAAATACTTTTCGAAGATGCGGCGCATGGTCCCGTCGGCACGCAGCTCATCGACGATCGCGCGCCATTGTTCCTGTTGCGCGGTCGAAAGTGCTTTCCTCGACATGATGAGTCCATGCGCGACGGGCGGGTCGTTGAACTCGATGATGGTGCTCATCTCGCGAATCTTGTTTTCCTCGAGCGCCGGAAAATCAAAGGGCTCAATGATCATGCCCTGAATGCGACCGAGCAGCAGCGCCTGATACAGCGGCGCAAGTCCGCCGGCCTGGCTGACGCGACTCGCGTCCTGCAGCGTGTCGACCAGGCGGTTCGCCGATTCGCTGTACCTGAAACTGCGGATGACGCCCAATTGAAGCCTGTCGTTCTGCGCGAAATCCGACAAACTGCGGACACCGGAATCGTTGCGCACCAGCAGGTAGTATTTGTTGCTGAAGTACCAGGCAAAACTCGTAAACCTGTCGCGCTCGGCATTGGCAATTCCCGACAGGCTGAAATCGAGCGCGCCCGACTCGATCAGCTGCCAGATGCGCCCCCGCGGCATCAGGCTCACCTTCACCTTGCAGCCGCTGCGGCGAATGAGTGCGTCGGCCACATCCTTGTCGATGCCGCTGTCGGTGTCGGCGGAGTAGAGCAGGCCGTGATCGTGAAGTGCGAGCGTATAAGTGCGTTCGCAGGCGGGAGTCGCGGCGCCGGCCAGGCCGATGTGGCCGAGCACGGCCAGCAGTGCGAGAATTGATCGGCAGGACATGGCTCCCCCCCAACGAAGTTTGAATCGCCCGACTTGCGCGCTCATGATACACCGTCGGCGATTCGCCAGAGCGCGCACGCGCTCTGGCGCCACGGCAATCGCCCCCATGAGCGCCATAGGTTCGAGGGCGAATTCATTACGGCGCTTTGGTCCCGGGCAATGCAGGCTGGCGATGGGTCGGTCGGTTGCATGGCCATGCCGGCTTGACGATGACGCGGGTGCGGCGTGCAAAGTGCGCTATGTTCCCGCTGACCGACGATAAATACACGCAAGATGATCGGGCGAACAATCCTGCGGCAAGCGATTTCCGTGACCGTACGGCGGCGCGGCATGCCGTGAGCCAGCAAGCCGCGAGCCTCGGTCAGGACTGCGCGGCACCAAGCCGCTCGGTTCATCGACGAGTTGCTAGTTCGCCCGTTCAAAAGCGATGATGCTGCGCGTCATCCCCTTGTCCGCCCAATTGGGCATCATGCGCCAAGGCGTCAGGACCTGGAGCTTGTCGCCGTCCAGCTTGAACGGACGAATCTGCTCGCTTCCGATCCACTCGGGATTCCAGGCCACTTCAACTTTCGTAATCCACTTGTCGCCTTCGATGCGATAAGTGCCGCTGTAGGCGACGAGCGTGCTGAGCAGGCTGGCCTTCTCGGCATCGGTTTTGGCCGGCTGGCGGCCTTCGCCGGTCAGCACGAAAAACACCCGGCCGCTCGGCAGGAAAGCCGTGTAGCCGGTCGGTTTTTGTCCCATGACCGGCATTTTTTCTCCGGTTGACTGGACCTCGACCACATAAGAGACGAGCTTCCATGTCCCGACGATGTTTTCGTCGGCGCTGCTTTGCTGAACGAACAGACAGGCCATGAAGGCGAACACAATTGACTTGAACATTTCATTTCCCCCTGCAGATCCGCCGATGCAGGCAGCCTGCGAATTTTGTTGTGAATTTGCCGGGCTTCTCGGTGACGCCAGGCTCGATCGTTTGCCGAATGAACTCGATCAAGCGAGCGCTTCTTGTACAGGTTTTCAGATGAAATACGCTGTTTGATCGCGCTCGAACGCTACGCCCTTATTGATCGCAAGTCTAGGAGCCTGTCGGACTTAACCCAGTCGGCTGCAAAAAGTGGGAAGACGGCTCATTTTCGCCCGTATTCCGGCGCGAATAGAATGACTATCCGCTTGAAACCCGTGCAAAACTGCGCTCGCCTCCCACATTTTCAGTTTCGGCAGAACCTGAAGGTTAGCCTTCGCTGAAACAGCGTTTTCGCTTCGACCCATTAAGCCCGACAGGCTCCTAGCGGACACAAGACACCGCGACTGTGCCCGCGTCGCCGATCCAGTAGATGATGCCGTCCTGCAGGCCGACGCCCTCGTGAACCCCGGCAGCGTGCAGTATCGAAGACCAGGTGTAGCCCAAGGTCCAACCCTGACCATTCATC
>Ga0118677_10012674_pt1 | contig 12314 bp, 13 predicted proteins | sample AliMusrvi5mmetaG_FD_86154 | JGI IMG/M metagenome (GOLD analysis project Ga0118677, IMG submission 86154)
GCGCCGCACCCCCCACCGCCGCCCCCACCATCGGCACCACGAAGCCACCACGAATGAACCACCGCTTGGCCATGGCGCTATCCTACTCCGTCCCTATCGCCACCGGGAACGCTGGGCACTCCTGCACTCAGTTATCCCATTCCACATAGGCCCAGTCATCACGGATCCGAGTCAACTTGAACGAGCGGCTCTGCGCACGCAGGGCACCCAGGCTGTCGGGTAACGGTTCAAACCCCGCCGGCGAATACCAGAGTTCCGGCACCGCATCCGTTGGCATGAATGCGAAGGTAATGACAACACAAGGGCCTTTCTTCCTGACGCTGGTTGCCCCGTGTGCCGCCAGGACGTCGAGCAATAGCACTCCGCCGTCCGCTCCCACAGGAATCTTGTCAGCCTGAACCCTCGCCACATAATTACGGATCGATTTCTCATTCTTCAGGAACACGCGAGAAGGGTCGTCGTGGCCGCACCCCACCAAGCACACCAGCACAGGCACCATGAAAACCGCGCGAATAATCCATCGCCTCGCCATGCCACCATCCTACCCCATCTCCCCGCCGGCCGCCCGCTGGCTCATCTCCGGCCAGACGCGGATCGCCACGCACTTACCTCGCCGGCCCCTCCGGTACAACCAGACCAACACAAGAACGGCCCCCACCAACAGCGCGACGACCACTGGCCAAGGCGATTCCACTACCAACGTTCTAGTCTCAGCAAGTGCAATCACGATGGCCTCTCCCGCGTCCCACCCCGCCAACTTGAGCCGCGTCATGGACGCAGGTCCCGCCGCCCGTTCAGAACCACACCCAGCATCTTCGCCGCCCGCTTCCTGACGAACTCATTGCCACTCCCACTCAGGCTCCGAAGCTGCTCCACAAACCTCCTGTCGGCCACCCGGATCATCAGCCGCCCGACTTCCCCAAGCTCCCGCCGATGGTGCGGCGAACCGCACAACCCGATCCCATATTGACGGAGCCGGCCGTAGTGCTCTCCCGTCAGCGGAATGGTCTTGAGATCACGCAGGTAAGATTCCTTGGCATAGCCACACCGAAAGGCCGGAACATCGACTTCCAGGAAATCAATGATGGCATCGACCGCCTCGGGAACGCCGCGCCGGAAATCCTGGTAGATCGGCCAGAGATGCCGCTCGAACAGCCGCGCCAGGAGTTGGTCTCGCTGGCCTGACAGCGGCGCCGCGGCCCGGTACGCCACCCCATTCGCCTGCCAAATCTGCTCCCACGACCGACTGCCCTTCGTCGGAAAGCTGTTCAAAGCTGCGGCCCGTTCCGCAGCCCAAACCTGGCTGAACTCGCCATGAGCAGCCGCAATGCGCTCCATGAGCTGCCGATATTCCTGTCGCCGATCCATCAAGCACCATCTTGCGTCGCCTCTCCCCTCGCCCCGCCCATCCCCACGCCTCGGCAATGGAATCGGCCCGTAGTGCCTGGGGGCAACTGGCCTACGGGAGCGCGACCCCAGCAGAAAAATCTTTGCGCCCCGTTGGTTTTTTTCGTGACCTGTCCGAACTAAGGCATGTCACCCCACGCACCGCGTTGCCGGTCATGAAGACCCACGGGATTGTTCCCGGGTACCGGCAAGGCCCCACCGGAGCAAAGCCATGACCACCCTGCCGCCCATGTCGCCCCCGCCACCACCCCAAGGTGGCTTCAACCCACCTGGGCTGATTCCGCCATCCAACACGTTTGTGGGCTCATTGAGACCGGAGGAATTGGCCCCCGACCTTGTGACACCCGCTCGGCATGAGTTGGTCCGTTTCCAATTCACCAACCGCAGGGCGGTGATGATCTCCACGGATGCGCGTCTCGCCTTCCACGAGGCTGGGCATGCCATGGCATCCTGGCTCATGGGTGATGCGTGTCAATTGCACTCGATCGACATGCGCCCCGACTCATGGTCTTCGGCCTGCGTGAGATATTCGTTGCCATCGCCTCTTTGGGATCTCTTCGAGGATTACCCACGTCGCAGTCCCGACCTCCCTGCGGCAACCACCAACGCCATGCTGCGGGAAGGATCTCGGAGGATACTTCGTCTCCTGATGGGGTCCGCAGCTGCGAACGCCGCCTGGCTGGATCGCCCCGGTTGGTTTCACGAACAGGCCTTGCAGCTCAACCGGCGGCGGGATCCCACCGACTTCTACAAGGTTTGGCAGACCGCGTTGACCATCCAGCCTTCGTGGCCCAGGGCCTGCCGGCTGCTGCTCCGACTGTCGCGGCTGACCGATGAACTGGTTCGCCACCCACGCGTCTGGGGCTGTATCTTCGCCTTGGCCGTCGCCCAGAATAAGGGGGCGGTCATGATGCAGCAGGAGATCTGCACGATCCTGGAGCGTGCTTGGGGGCATCCCGCCACATGGCCCGCGGTCGAACTGGGACCCCGCTGGCGACGAATCCTGATTCCAAGTATCGTTCAAGATTGCGAATGCGAACCCGACCCGCCACGGGTCTACAAAAGGGACGACATGTTCAGAGCCCCCCGACCGCTGGTCTTCCTGCCATCATCAATATCCACATCATCTGGCGGCAGCATCAAACAGTTCCGCGACGTAATCAAGGTCGCTGGGGCTAAGCCGCCGCCAGGTTCTTCATCAGGTTGAAAGCGAACCACGGATCATCCATCGAGAAGACCTCTGGCTTGGCGCTGGCGGCGTCCCGCGTAATCCAGGAAATCGGCTGATCCTGGCGGACTGATTCTACCCGCTCACGACCCTTGAGGCATGCCCCGTGAGGGGTTCAACGGGGCGAGCGACATAGACCTCTGACGGCTTGGGATCCAAGGCTGGCAGAAGCCTCTTGAGGCGAAAATACGTAGGGCGAGAACACCCAGTTTGTGCGCAGAATCGCGCCACCCGCTCGCCTTCGTTTTGCAGGGCCGCGTCCCATTGGAGGCGGGCCATCAGCGACACCCGCCGGTCCGGCACCATCATCTCCAGCAAACTCTCCCGCCAATCGGTAAAACCGGCAGCGCGCAGGCGGCGCCCTTTGTCGTAGTGGCGCATGGAAATCACAGGTACCTGCTCCAGCCAGCCCGCGATGAAGGCGTAGACTTCTCGGTCATCAAACCACTCTCCCACCTGGCGATGGACTTCCTCATTGGACGGGGCAAAGTGCAGGATGATGGCCCGGTCCTCCAAGGCTCGCACATTGGCGTTCAGAGTCCGCCATTCGTTGGCGATCAGGGCCACATTGCTGGTGGTGGTGAAGCGGTCGGGGATCTCGCTGCCGGCGCGGGTCATGTGGGTGATCCAGGAAATCGTCTTGGCCCGCTGGGTGCTGCAGAGAGGTTTGAGTATCCGCACACAATTGGGATCAGCATAAAGGCGGTCGAGGTCGTCGAGCACCACCGTGCGATCCCGAAACTGCCAGAGTTTCTGGTAAAGGCCGAAAGGCTGCACGTGGCCTTCCACGTACAGCACCTCTTCCTCGCACGACGGCGCGGTCGGGCCTTGGTGCCCCATGCTGGGGAGAGCCCCTAAGGCGGACTTGGTGTGGTGGGTCTTGCCGGTACCGGGCCGACCCAGCAACAGCAGGAGGCCGAGGTGCCCCTCGGCGAATTTTCGCAAATACAACGCCAACTGTGTGTAAGTGGTCACGACAATGACGTCATCGGGAAGTTTTCGTTTTCTGGGTCGGTTCACGAGGGGAGCCTACTCATTTTTCAAAAACCGTGAGACTTTGAGACTTGCCATACGGAGCCCTTGTCAATACAGGAGTTACGACGCAAAAATCAGTCTCATCTCAGTGCGCTGGTGAGACTTTTTGAGACTTGGGGAACGCGTTGTGATCCAGGCCCGCCGCCAACAGGGCGCTCCGCCAGGTACCGTGGCGCCACGTGGCGGCCCGATACAGCGAACGCTCCTCCTTTTGCACCGACGAGGAATCCATCCGCCGCTGCGCCTGGTGACGGGCCACAATGGCCTCGAGGACGGCCTGGTTGGACCAGGGCGTGGGCGGCTTCCGCAGCCGTTTGACCGGCGCGGTGGCTGGATCGCCTCGCTCCGGGCCATTGTTCGCCGATACGCCGGCGTCAACCTTTCGCGGCCTACCGCGGCGGGTAGCAGACGGCACTTCGGGTTCGGGGTCGACGTACGCTTGTGGATCCAACCCCGCGGCCGTGAGCGCCGCGTCCCAACTGCCGAAGATTCTCACGGCCGCGTCCGCCAGCGATGGTGGCGACACACTGCGGCGACCCAGGGGCTTGCTGTGTAAAACGCGGGTCAGGATGGCCTCGATGATCCGCTCTCTGGACCAGGGCACCACCCGCAGGATCTTGGCCGGATCGACCCCCGCCGCGAGTATCGCCTTGGGCCAGGAACCAAAAATTCTCCGCGCTGCCTCGTCCACGTTGCCATAATGCCGGTGAATCTCCTCAGGACACAAGCGCCGCCGTCTGTGGCCCAGCATTCGGATGATGCCCAATACCTTGGGGATGGACCAGTGCTCCTGACCTTCGCCCAATTCCGGGGCGATCCCCGCCGCCATGAGCACGCTGCGCCACGAGCCAAAGATCCGCACGCCGGCAGCGTAAAGCGTTGGCTCCACACCCTGGCCCGGCTTCTTAGTGTGCACCAGCGGCAACCCAGCCGCCTCACGCCGCAGCATCTCGCGGACGATGCCTTCCCGCGTCCATTTGCTCATGATCTACCCCTTGGTCTCGGCGATCACGGCCTCGAACCGCGCCACAATCGCCGCCTGATGCTCATCCAGGTACGCGCGAATCCGGCTGTTGGTCAGTAACGTCCGGGCATAGATCGCCAGCCGCAGCAGGTCGATGGTGTACTGCTTGTACAGCCGCGAGTAGAAATCGTGCTTCTCCTCGGCCTCGGACAACTGTTTGAGCAGGTCGGCCTTCTTCTGGCCGGTCTTGTCCCAGGGATCGTGTTTTCGCTTGCGGGTATCGCGCAAGGCGGGCGGTGTCTTGAGGATCATCGTGCGCGCAAAGGCGACGCTGTAGTCCGTGTAGCCGTCCATCGCCGTGAGAATGTCTTTTTGCCGCTGGGGCTTGACGTAGGTGAGGTCCTGGGCACACGTCCGGCCGATCTTACCCTGGTCAAAGGCCAGGGCCACGTCGGGATGCAACTGCTGCAAGAGCAGCTTCTTGATCCGGTGGCCGATTCTCCCCAGGCCCAACGTCGCCGAGATGGTCTGCTCATCGAGTTCGGTCAGCGATTTCGCAATCATCCGGCTTTCCTGCATGGGTGACACCTGGTTGACCATGCGATCGCTGGTGAAAGTCTCCCGGCGTTGCCCCAGGATGCACGGCACGATCTCCACGCCCAATTCCAGCAGGGCGCGATAACGCTGGGCGCCGTCGAGGATCACGTAGTCGTCGCCCTCGGGATAAACGACCAGCGGCTCGAGGAGCCCAATCGCCTTGATGCTCGCGAGGATCTTGTCATACGCGCGTTTGGGGATTTTACGCTCGCGCAGGGGCCGCAGGCGGATGATTGGAATGTCCAGACCCTGAGATTCGTCCATCATATTCTACCTCATTTGTAAGAGACGTAAGAGACGGATGTTTACGTAGTTAGGCCGCCGCCAGGTTGTAGGTACCGGCGAGTTCGGGCCGCTTGTCCAGGCTCTCTGCCTGCAGCAGTTCCAGCAGGCCCGTGTCGTTCCAGAGTGTGGTCAGACCATCGAGGAGCACGAAGAGCCGGCTTTCTTTGGCCTGGGCCTCCCGCACGTAAGAATCTCGAGCCTGCGTCGCGTCAGTAATGTCATGGGTCAGCGTGGCCACGGTGTACTCCCCGGCATGGACAGTGGCTCCCCGGCGTTTGCGTTTGTCCATCCGGGCACCAATCAGCGCCCGAGCCCTGGCGAAGTTCGCGCAGTTGACGATGCCCTGGTCGAAGGCATCCATCAGGACGTTCTGGATGCCCGTGTCGTCGGTGCCGGCGACCAGGATGGCAAAGGAGATCGGAAAGATGTCTTGCTCAACGCCCTGAATGAGCCGTTCCTCGCCGTTTTCCACGAGGCGAATGTATTGCCGGATGTACTCGGCGCTCTTGCAGGCCACCAGGGCCAACTTGTCGTCTTCCCATCCCGCATCGTGCATACGCTTGAGCTCGCGGGCAAAATCCATCGTCCCCGGCCGGCTGCGGGCCAGATTCTCCACTAGCGATTCGAGGTAGGCCTGCTTGCGGGTACAGGTGACGACCTCGGCACGGATATGGGATTTGCCCAAGCGCTGGTGGGCAATCAGACGGCCCTCGCCGAAGATCAGCTCGTAGACGCCGTCCTTGGCCAGGAACTTGTCGTTGACGCGGATGTCTTTGAGTTGGCCATTGTTCTCGATGCTCTGCACATTCATGGCGAACTGCCTTTCATCCCGCGTACGCGAGTTGGGGACAATGATCTTGTCTATGGGAATCATTTCCCGGCGGCGGTCTTTCATCAGAACGATTGGTACAGTTTCCATCAGGCCCTCGCTAACTTAAGAATGATGTCCAGCCCGGCATGACCATACATGGCGAGCAACGCTTCCGAAGAACTAAAGAGCCGAATCCCCCGGCTTTGCACCAAGAGGCGGGGCAGCGCCAAATACCCCAGGATCTCGGGGCCCTTGGAGCTCGAGACCGGCACGCCCAAGGTGATGTCCACCATGCCGCGGGCGTCGGGCCGGAAGTACCAGTAGTTGGTGTAGCCATGCGGCACCGGCACGGATGGCTGGATCAGGACGGTAAACTTGCGGTTCACCACCAGGAAGTCGTCGTAGCATTCCACCTCCCCGACCAGGTCACGCAGCAGCGTTTCGACCTCCGTTCGCACCGTGCCCACGGCCGCGCGGAACAACTGCTGGTACGCCGCGTCCAACGACGTGAAGTGTGTGGCATACGTCGTCGCCGAGGGTGCCGCCGCATCGGCCCGCAGGAGGGATGGCCGCAAGAAGCCGTGCTCCCGATGCAAGCGATCGAGGTGCTCCAGCATGACTTCTGGGGTGTAGCGCAGCGCCGCCTGCGCCAAGATGGCTTGCGCGTGATCGAAGATGGATGGCTCGATCAGCGCGTCGAACGCCCCCGGAGTCCGGACCCAGTCTTTCAGTGGATTCCGCCGCGTGGGCGTCATCAGTTTCTGGGTGGTCTTGTTGTAGACCATCGTGCCGGCGTAGATCTGGTTGACCACGATCCGCCGGATCTTGCCGGCGTTCCATGGTCCACCCCGAGCGGAGCGCAGGCCATCGCGGTTGAGCGACTCGGCGATCTGCTCCAGGTCATGGTTCAGGTCAATGAGCTCCGAGAAGATGCGGCGGACCGTACTGACCTGCTCTTCGGGCCCCAAGGTGAGGGTCACACGCTGATTCTGGATGCCCTTCTTCTGGCGGGGCTCCAGGACATGGACCGGATGGCGGGCTTCATCCAGCAGCAGCCGGTCATAGCCATAGGGCGGGCTGCCCCCGACCCAGTAGCCCTGCTGGGCGATCCTGATGCAGCCGTGGGACACCTTGACGCTGAGTTCCTTGCTGTACTGCGCGGCACGGAACCGCTCGAACTGAAGGTAGACCGGGTAGAGCGGGTCATCGGGGCGAGGCATGCCCAGCGTCGTGTAGATGACCTGCTTGCCGTGCTTTTTGCATTCGGCGCTGTAGGTCGCCGACAGGTCAATGTCCTGGAAGCGGCCCCACCGGCTGACGTCCAGGCACATGACGAAATCAAAGTCCTTCCGCTTCTTGACCCAGTTCTCCATCATGTCGTTGAACCCGTCACGCCCCTCGGCGGTAAGACCGGACTTCCCGCGATCGGCAAAGTCATGGATGATGTCCACTCCGTTCTCGCTGGCCCATTTCTGGACGAGTTCCTGTTGGATGGCGACGGAGTTCTCCTGCCGGTCTCGTGCCGAGTGCCGGTAGTACGCCACCCCGCGGAACCGGGGCCGCGCCGGCTCGGCAGTCGGCTCCGCTTTGACCCACCACGGACGTTGATTTCCTTCCGGAGCACCGGCCATCTTGACCTCACGCAAATAACCCTGGACATGGTGCCCTCCGGGGCAGGCACCTGCCTCGCCGGGAGCATCCCATGGTCGGTCCATCCGGAGCCGCACGAGCCACGATTCATGGGCTCGTGCGGCCTCCGGTGAACTGATGGGATAAATATGCCCCATGCTTGTGCAACGGCGCGCTGCATGGGCGTGCAATTTTGTGCAAACGTTATCGGTACTACCCCAGAAGCAGGGCGTACCTCCCGTCTTCGCATTGGATCGCTGCGGCCAGGTCGTCCATGCCGGCCTCCTGGAGACGCACGCGGAGATGATGAATGGTGCTGCGGATGGTGCTGGTCGTCTTTTCGTCGCCGTCCCAGACATCACGGAGCAAGTCGGCTTCCGTGGCAAAGTGGTTCGGACGACGGGAGAGGCGATCGGCGAGTTTGAACAAGATCGTGTGCCCCAGGTAGCAGCGTTTGCCGGCCCAGACGACCGATAAAGTCGTGTGATCGACCCGCGGGCGCTGGTCGAGGCTAAAGAGCCCCTCGAACAATCCTTCGCCGGGCTGGTTACCACCGGGTTGGTTCCCGTGCAATTTCGCGTAGGCCATGGCGCGGATTTCCTCCGCGCACATCGTGGTGAGGGCGAGATTCTCCACCAGCTCGTCCATCATCTGCACCAATCGCCGCGCCTGTTCCCATGACAACATAAGGGGTCTCCAATCTGCCGGCCGATGGCGCGACCACCATTCCTGACCTGGCCCCGTGAGTTCAGGTGCATCAAGCGGGCGTCGCTCCACCGTGCCCGCTCTCAAAGGGCCATGAAGTCCGTTGGAGCTGGGCATCGGCAAGGAGAAACGGGTGGACAAATGGCGACCGCCGCGGCTCGGGGGGCGACGATCGGCGAACATGAAGAGCAGAATGTTGAATGCGGGGATTCCATGGCGCATGATGGGAACAGGAACGCCGAAGTTTGGCATCGGGAGGTTCTGTGGCGCGAGTGAAGAAGGGCATGTCAGTCGAGGAATTACGACAGGTCTGGTTGCCTCTCGCCGAGGCGAAGACCAAGGCCATCATTGGCAAGTACTACGCTCAGCGACCCTATTCCGGTGGCCGCGAAGGCCTCGGAATATACGGCAAGTTCCAGGAGCGAGCGGCGCGCGAGAAGGTGAGGCTGGCGGTCCGGCTTCTTCAGCAAACCGGGCTGGAAGTAACCTTCACGATGATCAGCAGGGTTACCGGGCAATCGCGGAGCACCATCAGCCATTACTGGGCTCCACCGCAGGCACCGATTGATCCACCACCTGCGCCACCAGCGGATGAACAGCCGCCTCCGCCCACCTACCGTTTCCCCGGAATCTCGCCGTGAAATTCCCCTCCACCCTTCTGCCGCTTAAGGTGACGTACCACCAGCAAGCCTCTGATAATCCGGCTTGGCCCCGTCAGATAAAGTAACACTTGACGTTTGATTATCTAATATGACGGAGGTAAACTACGGTCATGATCCCACGCCACCTCACCCCTTCGCTCCTGCAAGCCCTGCAGGATAACCCGGTGGTGCTCCTGCAGGGACCCCGGCAGAGCGGCAAGAGCACCCTGGCCCAGGCCCTCGCCAGCGCCGGCCACCAGGCTCGTTACGTCACGCTGGATGATGCCGCGGTACTCGCGGCCGTGGCCCGCGACGCCGGAGGGTTCCTTTCTGGCCTAACGGGACCGGTGATCATCGATGAGGTGCAACTGGCGCCCGAGCTCTTTCGCGCCATCAAGTTGGAGGTCGATCGCCAGCGCACGCCAGGGCGCTTCCTGCTGACTGGGTCCTCCAACGTGTTGCTGCTACCGAAGCTCTCCGAATCGCTGGCCGGACGGATGGAAATCCTGACGCTCTGGCCGTTTTCCCAAGGGGAGATGGCCGGCCTCCGCGAGGGCTTTATCGACGCCCTCTTCCACCAGGGTCCCCTGCCGGCCGTGGCGCCCCTGGCGCTGACTCGCCAGAATCTCGCGCAGCGGATGACTACGGGTGGATATCCGGAAATGGCCCACCGCGTGGATCCTGCCCGCCGCCAGGCTTGGTTCGGCTCGTATATCACCACCATCCTGCAACGCGACGTACGGGACATGGCGGATATCGAGGGCCTCACCCAGATGCCCCGCCTCCTGTCCCTGCTGGCCGCGCAGACCGGCGGGCTCCTGAACATCGCCGCCCTCTCGCGTGACATCGGCCTGGCCCAACCGACTCTCAAACGCTACCTCACGCTGCTCCAGGCCACGCACCTTTACCAACCGCTGCCGGCATGGTCGGGCAGCCCGCGGAAGCGGTTCATCAAGCGGGAAAAGGTCTACCTGAACGATTCGGGACTCGTGGCCTACCTGCGCGGCTTGGAGGTCGCGCCACTGGCGGAGCCCAACGCCGACTTGGGAGCGCTGCTCGAGTCCTTCGTCGGCCAGGAACTCCACAAGCAGATCGGCTGGAGCCAGACCAAACCGGCGTTGTACTACTACCGCACGGCTGACGGCCGCGAGGTAGATTACGTGCTGGAGGATCGGCGGGGCATGATCGTAGGGGTGGAGGTCAAGGCGGCGACCAACTTGCGCAGCGAGGATTTGCGGGGGTTGGCGGATCTCGCCGACGCCACCGGCAAGCGCTTCGTCCGCGGCGTGGTGCTGTATCTCGGGCGTGAAGTCGTGCCCTTCGGGGCCAACCTGCATGCCCTGCCTATGGAGGCGCTGTGGCGCATCCCGGTGGCGTAGTTGGGAACCGGGTTGGATACGCTAACGTGGACGTGCGACCGCGGCCCTGTCCGAGGCCACAAGTGTGGGTGGCAAGGTGATCTGGATCATGGAGAGCACGACCGGCTGCCAGATCCCCCGCTACCCTCCGGTCTGTGGACGCGTCCAGGCCAGGGCGTCAAAAAACCGAGGACGGAATGGTGAAAGTCCCACGGCTGTGACGAACGCCGGCCGAGAGTCTGCATACGGAACTGCTGTACAGACTTTGTACAGAAGTTGTACAGAAAAACCTCCGTGTACAGACCCTGGTGATACTCCCTGATGCTTCCTGATTCTGCTTTACAACCTCACGAAAACCCTTATAATACAGGCATATTCGTTGTCCTTGGCTTATTTTGCAGCAGGGCCGGGAGATGGGCCTGAAGGCCATCACACCCGTAAGGTCGCAGGTTCGAGTCCTGCAACGCCCAATTCTCCCATAACATATTGAAAATAAAGACGTTATGACGCATGAAGAAACGGCTTCATTGCGCCAATACCACGCCTGTTATACCGGTTATAACTGACTTTATGCCGGCTATTCTTGCCGCCCCTTCCCTTCAAGAATTTGACGCCCACGCCCCGCAGGAGTGTAATACCCACCATTCCGGAAGCCGCTCCCCGGCGCCACGCAGGAGGCCTCTCGTGAAGCATCGTCGCCAAAAACGCGATTGGTTGGTCTGGGTCATCATCATGCTCGTCCTGGTGGCCCTCTGGATCTGGTACTGGATGACCCACATGGTCTGACACGCTCTTCACCCCACTCTGCTTTGCGGCCGCCGCCGGCCGCAGGAAGGAACTTCATATGACCACGACCGCCCCTACTAAAACCCTCGCCAATCTCCAGGCCGCCTTCAACGGCGAAAGCAACGCCCGAGCCAAGTACCTCGCCTTCGCCACCAAGGCCCGCGCCGATGGCTACGCCGGCGTCGCCGTCCTCTTCGAAGCCGCCGCCAAGGCCGAGGAAATCCACGCCAAGGCCCACGGCGAGGTCATCAAGAAGATGGGTGCCCAGCCGGTAGCCAAGATCGAAGCCGTCACCCCCGGCACCACCGCCGAAAACCTCGCCGCCGCCATCAAGGGCGAAACCTACGAACGCGACGTCATGTACCCGGACTTCATCAAGACCGCCAAGGAGGAAAACGCCCCCAAGGCCGCCCTCTGGTCCTTCGGCAACGCCCTGGCCGCCGAGGCCGAACACGCCAAACTCTACACCGCCGCCCTCGCCAATTTGGCCCAGTGGAAAGCCGCCAAGACCTTCCTCGTCTGCTCCATCTGCGGCTTCACCGCCGAACAAGTCGGCGAAAAGTGCCCCGTCTGCGGCAACAAGCGGGAGAACTTCATCACGGTGAAGTGATCCTGCGCGGCAGCGCGGGCCAAATTATCGGGCACTGAACGCGGAGGGGTAAAGACAGTGGGTTCGATAACCGATTTTGGGCATGTGGTTGCTGCGCGCTCGCGGATCGAATCCGGCCGCAGCCGCATGGGAGAAGGCATGACCCGAATCGCCTCAATAAAACCGCCCGCAGACCCCGCCGCCCCGCGCTACTGGACCGCCGAACGCCTCTGCGGCGGCCTCCTCATCCTCGCCGCCGCCCTCATCGCCCTCCTCGGC
>Ga0118677_10008452_pt2 | contig 12313 bp, 8 predicted proteins | sample AliMusrvi5mmetaG_FD_86154 | JGI IMG/M metagenome (GOLD analysis project Ga0118677, IMG submission 86154)
GACCTGGCGCATGCGCTGATGTTTCCCGGGCGGAGGCATCGGCTCATTCCCGCACCAGGGGCCGGGGATGCTCCACGCGGCCGGGCGCGCGCACACCGGGGCCCTGCCCGCGGGCGCCGAGATCGGCATCCATCTGCGCGACGAATTTCTTTAGTCGTTCCACTACGTCGGGATGCTCCGCCGCTACGTCCTTGGTTTCGCCAATGTCCTCAATCAGGTTATAGAGCCGCGGCTGCTCCAGCGATGCGGGCACCATCTCATGATTATTGCGCTCGTTGGTCTTCTTCTGCGGCGCAATCGCCAGCTTCCACGGGCCGGAGCGGACCGCGTCGAGTCTGGTGCCATAGAAATAGAACAACGCCTCGTGCGGCGACTCCGTGGTCTGCCCGGCCAGCAGTGGCCAGATATCCTTGCCGTCAATTTTACGGTCAGAAGGCGCACTGCCGCCCGCGAGTTGCACAAGCGTCGGCAACACATCCATTTCACTGACCGGTGCTGCGCAGTTCGATCCGGCGGCGATCTTACCGGGCCACCAGGCGATGGTCGGCTCGCGCATGCCGCCCTCCCACGTTGTACCTTTGCCGTTGCGCAGCGGGCCGGCGATGCCGCCGTTTTTGCCTTGAATCAGCCATGGTCCGTTGTCGCTGGTGAACAGCACGAGGGTATTCTCAGCGAGCTTCAGTTTGCGCAGGGTCGCGAGTACGCGGCCGACGCTCCAGTCCACCGCCTCGACCCAGTCGCCCTAGGTTCCGTTATGGCTCTTGCCCGCGAATAGCGCGCCCGGATGCAGCGGGACATGCACGGCATTGTGCGGCAAATAAAGGAAGAACGGCTTGTCCTTGTTGGCGGTGATGAACTTGACCGCCTCGTTGGTGTAGCGAGCGGTCATCGTGTCCTGATCGATGGGCGCCTCGATCACCTTGAGGTCTTGTACCAGGGGCAGCGGCGGGCGCTTGTCCTTCTTCCGGCCTTTTGCCTCTTGCGCGTTGGTGGGGCCGCCCATGTCGTTGGAATACGGAATACCGTAGTAGTGATCGAAGCCATGGTTTGGCGGTAGAAATTCTGGCTGATCGCCGAGGTGCCATTTGCCGACGCACATTGTCGCGTAGCCGCAGGTTTTGAGCAATGCGGCGATGGTTTTCTCCTGCGGATTCAGCCCGGTGGGACACAGCGGGAAGATCACGTTCGGCATACCGACACGCTTGGCGTAGCAACCGGTCATCATCTGTGCGCGGCTTGGCGTGCAGACTGGCGCAGCGTAAAAACTTGTCAGCTTCATACCCTCCGCTGCCATGCGGGTGAGGTTTGGCGTGCGGTTCAGCTTGCTGCCAAACGGCTCGATGTCGCCATAGCCCATATCGTCAATCAGGATGACGACGAAGTTGGGTGGCCGCGTGCCAGATTTTTCCGAGGCTTGGAAACTGGAATCGGCGCTTTTTCCAAGCCTTGGAAAAAGGGTTGCGCCAGCTACGCCGAACCCGGCCATTTTCAAGAAATTCCTGCGTGGTAGTTTATGCATGGTCGTTATTCCTTTGTCTGGTCATCGGGCCGGCTGGATCCCTGGGTTCGGTATTTATCCAGCAACGTGGCGAGCCGTTGCGCCACGTCGGGATGCTGCGTGAGCATATCATGTTGCTCGGCCGGATCGTCCTGCAAATTATAGAGCTGCTCGTGATACTCCACCGCGCGCTCGCCCTTGGGTTTCTTTGGCTTAGCGCAATGGCCCTCGATCCATTTCCACGGGCCGGAGCGCACGGCAAACACGCCATCGGCACTGTGTTCGACCAGCGCGGGTCGGAGCGGTGCGGTGAGTGTTTCGCCAAGCAGCGCGGGTAAAATATTGTAGCTATCCTCTGCGCCGTGCGCCGGCGGCGGCAGTTGCGCGCCGATGATGGCAGCGATGGTCGCCAGCGTATCCACGAGGCTGATCGGCTCGTTGCATACCGTGCCGGCGGGAATTTTGCCGGGCCAACGGGCGAGGTAGGGTTCGCGCAAGCCGCCCTCATAGATGCTGTGCTTGCCTGCGCGCCATGCCCCGTTGACTTGTAAGCCGGCCTTAATGGCAACCGCTTCATCGCCATTTTGAGGTTTCATGCTGCCATTATCGCTGGTGAAAATGACCAGCGTATTGGAGGTGAAACCCCTGTTATCAAGCTCCGCGAGAACCCGGCCAACGCTCCGGTCGAGTTCGTGAATCCAGTCGCCGAAAGGCCCCGCCTTGCTCGTGCCCTTGGTCTGGCTGGATGGTGTGATCGGACGGTGTACCGCGACCGGTGTAAAATAGAGAAAGAACGGCCGCTCCGACGTTTGTTCCTTGATCCAATCGATCGCGCGGGTGGTGAGCACTTCCATCACGTCCTCGTCCTTGCGTTGCGGCGCGTCGAAACCGAGGAATGGCTTGCCGCCATAATAGCAGGCGCCCATCGGCTTGAGCTGAGCAGAGCGCAGGCCCTGCACGTGCTCGCAATCCACATAAACGCCGGTGATATCGCCATGATTCTGCGGAACGCCGAAGTGGACGTCGAAGCCCACGCTCAGTGGGCCAGGCCGCAGCAGCTTGGTATAGTCCACAGGTTTGGATGAACCATAGCCCAGATGCCACTTGCCGATCGCCGCCGTGTGGTATCCGTGCTGCCTGAGCAGCGAGGCCACCGTGATGCGAGAGGGTTCGATCCAGAGGGGATCGAACACGCCGAGCACCTCGTACTTCAGCGGCGTGCGCCAGCAGTAGCGCCCTGTTAGCACGGCGTAACGCGTCGGTGAGCAGACCGAGGCCGGCGCGCAGGCGTCGGTGAAGCGCCGACCTTCGCGCGCGAGGCGGTCAATATTTGGCGTGCGCACGAGCTTGGGGTTCGCGCCATAGCAACCGGCGCTGCCCCAGCCGAAGTCATCGCTCAAAATGAACACGATATTGGGCTTTGTGGCTTTGTCGCCTTGCCGTTCTGTCGTTTGTGTCCATCCCAGCCTTGGCATAAGGGCCGCGCCAGCCATACCCAGTCCGGCCCGCTTCAGAAAATCCCGCCGCCCGATGGTCTGGTTCATTCTTGCGCCCTAATTACTTGTTGGATAACGAAAGCTGCTGGCAAATGTTGCTGGTCATTGCGCATGCTTGGCGGCATTGGTGGCGGCGTTCATGCCTTTACGCCAACCCCAGATCTGTTGCCACTGTGCGTCCGTTGCGGTCAACGGATTGAACTTGCTGGAATCTATATCCTGATAGAGCGCGCGATATTGGACCGGATCAAAATCCGGATTCGACCGATTGCTTTGCGCGTGGTTTGCCCTGCACCACGCTGCAAGCGTAGCGCGCATCTGCGTGACGCGCTTCGGTTGTTCCGCGGCGAGGTCGTGCGTCTCGCTCATGTCGGCGGCGAGGTTATACAACTCGGCCTTCTCCTCGTCGTAGAATTCGACCATCAGCCACGGCCCGTCGCGCATCGCGCCGCTCGGCCGGCTGCCTTGGTTGGTGTAATGCGGGAAGTGCCAGAAGAAACTGCGCTGTGGATATGGTCCGCGCCCGCTCAGACCGGCGGCGAAGCTGATGCCGTCCAAGCCGGTCGGCGGGGGCTGTCCAGCCAGTTCCAGCAACGTGGGCACCCAGTCGGTGTTGATTACTGGTTCCTCGGTGACTTTGCCCGCAGGCACACGGCCCGGCCAGCGCACGATCAGCGGAATGCGCAAACCGCCTTCATAAACATAGCCCTTGCCCGCGCGGAACGGCGTATTGTGCGTCACGCGTGGATGCGGGCCTTCCGGCACGTGCAGGCCGCCGTTATCGGACGTGAAGACGACGATGGTGTTCTCGGTCAGCTTCAGTGCCTCCAATTTTGCCATAAGCCGTCCGATGGTGTCGTCGATCGTTTCAATCACGCCAGCGTAAACCGGCTCGAAAGCGCCGGCGTTGTTCACGATCCGCACTTTCTGCGCGGTGTAGGGAATATGCGGCGCGTTGTGGGCCAGATAGACGAAGAAAGATTTCGCTTGGTTGGCTTCCATGAATTTTTCGGCTGCGGCTGTCAGGTCATATTCGCCCTTGCCACCTTCGATTGCCGATGGCTTCGTGTTCGCCTTGCCCGGATGATAGGAATCGAAGCCGTGTTCCAACGGGCCGAAGCCATTGCCCCCAACGTGCCATTTGCCGAATGCACCGCAGATATACCCCGCTGGCTTGAAGTAGCGCGGGATCATCTTCTCCGTCAGCGGCACCTGCATCTCGATTTCCGGGTGTAACACCTTTTGCGCCGCGCAATCGGGTCGACCGGGCAGGAACGTGGTCAGATGCAACCGCGCCGGGTTCTTACCGGTCAGAATCGCGGCGCGCGACGGCGAGCAGATGGGTTGCCCGCAGTAGGCCGAGGTGAACCGCGTACCCTGTGTTGCCAACTCGTCCAAGTTGGGCGTGTGATGATCCTGCCGGCCGTAGCAGTGCAGATCATTGATGCCAAGATCGTCGCACAGGATGAACAGAATATTCGGCGGCCGCGCGCCGTTTTCCAAGGCTTGGAAAATTTGATCAGCCCCTTTTCCTGACCTTGGAAAAGTCAGTGCCACTGCACCCAGTCCGGCCTGCTTCAAGAAATCGCGTCGCGTGTTCATCAAGCGCCCTTTCGTTGCCCTTCGCATAACGACTGAACGCCACGCTTATTGCACAGCCCGCCCCTTGGCGCAAGCGTTGCCAGCACCTAGGGCCGTGTACGGTTGTCGGTTCGAGCTCGTTTTAGCAATGCCATCAGGTGTTGCACCACATCGGGATGCTGATCCCAGAGGTTTTTGGCTTCGGCGGGGTCTGTGGCGAGGTTAAAAAGCTGGTTTTTATTTTCAACATTCGCTTTGGCTTTTTTCGCCTTTTGACCTTTTTTGCCGACATCCGCTTCTTCCAAAGCGGGATTGCGTTCGATCAGTTTCCAGTCGCCTTGGCGAATCGCAAAGATTCCGGTCGCAGAGTCGAGTACCACAAAATCACGGACGACGGCTTTCGGGTTGCCCTGCCATGCCGCGAGGGCATTGAAGCTATCTTCCCCGGCGCTTTTCTCCGGTAGATTTTGCCCCAATATCGCGGCACATGTTGCCATCACGTCGGTATGGCAAATGACCGCATTGCTGCGGGTGCCGTGGGCCTGTTTATCGGGCCAACGGACAATGAACGGTACGCGGAAGCCGCCTTCATAGATACTGTGCTTACCACCGCGCAAGCTGCCGTTGACGAGATGCCCGGCCTGCCGCGCCTGCCACTGGGCCGCCAGCCGCTCGTTTGGTGGTAACACACCACCGTTGTCACTTGTAAATATAATCAGCGTATTATCGAGCACGCCTTTTTTCTGTAGCGCCTCCAGCAACCAACCGACGTGCGCGTCAAGTTCTTGGATGAAATCGCCGTAGCGACCACATTGGCTTGAACCCATAAATTCCTTGGCTGGCGCGATATCATTGTGCGTGATGTTTGAAGCAAAATAGAGAAAGAAAGGCTGGTCCCTGGGGGTGCGTTCGATGAACGCCACCGCGCGGTGTGCAATATCGCCAGCGACACAATCTTCCTTGAACTCCGCGTCCGGGCTCCATGGTTTGATGTCACTGCGCCCAATCATCTCGACCTTGTCACCGGGTTTGCGTCCAAAAAACCGATGGTTTTCGATATAGATATGCGGCTGATTGCCGACATTCGCCGCCATGCCGAAGAAATAGTCAAAGCCCACCTCGCACGGCCCCGGCTTGATTTCTTCCTGGCTCCAGTCATAGCGTTGCGCAGGATTTTCGCCCTCACCGAAACCAAGGTGCCACTTGCCAATCGCGGCGGTTGCGTACCCGTTTTGCTGGAATAGTTGCGCCAACGTCAACCGATCATGCTCGAACAACAGGCAACCGCCGGGCGCATGGACGCCTGCCGGATGGTGCCGCGGGTTCCGCCACCAGTAGCGGCCGGACAGCAGGCTGTAACGCGTCGGCGAGCAGACCGAACCGGGACAATAGGCCTGCGAAAAGCTCACGCCCTCGGCCGCGAGCCGGTCAATGTTGGGTGTCTTGATCTTTGTCGCGCCGTAGCAACCCACATCGCCATAGCCGAGGTCGTCGGCGAGGATGAGCACAACATTGGGCTTTTGTTTTTCCGAGCCTTGGAGTGTGGCGTCTGCACTTTTTCCAAGCCTTGGAAAAAGCGCCGCGCCAAGACCAGCGATCTTCAAAAAGTCACGACGTGATTGCGCATCCATTATCATTTTCCCTTTCTCATTAGAACGGGTTTTTGAGCGGTTTATTTTAGCTCCCTTTTGAACATTTGGCATTGTTTTCGGAGCTCGTCCAACTGCGCGGCATACGCCGGATCGGTTGCCAAGTTTTTGGTCTCCAACGAATCTGCGCGCAAATCATATAGTTCCTCACTGGCGGGGCCGGCTTGTCCCAACCAATGCATATACTTCCAATCGCGGGTGCGAACTCCTTCAGAAGGTTCGATATGCTTGGGCGGCTTTGGGCTGTTCGCATAGAGGTGTTGATAAAAGAAAGCATCGCGCAATGGCGCGTCCGGCTTACACATGACTGGCAATAGACTTTGCCCTTGCATCGCGGCTGGCGCTGGCAGACCAGCCAAATCGAGAATCGTCGGCGCGATATCGATATTGAGCGCCATAGCGTCCAAGGTCTGGCCCCGATTTGCGACTGGCGCACGTGGATCGTAGATGAGCAGCGGCACGCGCAGCGATTCCTCATGCATAAACCATTTACCCCAGAAACCGTGTTCGGTGGCAAAATGGCCATTATCCGAAGAGAAGATCAACACGGTGTTATCCGCCAGCCCACGTTGCTGGAGTTCCTTCTGGATTTCGCCCATGCAAAAATCAATTCCCTCGATCAAGCGATAGTATTGGCGCAATAGTGCGTTGCGTCGGCTTGGATTTTTCATTAACTCCAAACCGTGCTCACTCTCCAGCGACTTGCGAAGGAACTCCGGCTGACGCAGCGCCTCGGCCAGTGCGACGTTCCCGCGCATCGGAATATCCACACTATTGAAATCCTTTTCAAACCGCGGCGCATAACCGCACCACGGCCCGTGTGGCGACTTGAGACTGACCGCCAGACAGAAGGGCTTGGCCGTATCGCGCTGATCAAGGAACGAACGAACCTTGCCCGGCGCAAATTCCGTCTCGTGTATGGGATTTTTCAGTGAGGGATGCGGACCTTTATTCTTATCACACCCATTGCGCGCCTGGGCTGCCTGAGGACAGGAACAGAAAAAGTTGGCGCGCTCCGTCGTCCCATTGTTCCGAATATAGTTGCAGTCACGATCATGCCAATAGGCGGCCTGCTCCATATCGCCAGCCCAAAAGTCGTACTCCCGCGCACACCGCTGATAGTATGCGCGATCATTTTCGTTGATGCCCCACTTGCCAATGAAGCCGGTGTAATATCCATTTTGCCGCAGCACCGTTGGATATACGCCATCTAGAGAACGCAGTGGCGTGCGAAAATCGTTGACGCCGTGCCGGCACGCATGCTGGCCCGTCAAAATGCAGGCACGACTGACGGCACAGATGGATGTGGTGACAAACGCGTTTTGAAACCGCGTACCACCGGTGGCAAGGCGATCAAGTGCAGGGGTTTTAAGCACCGAATTGCCCGCGCAACTCATGACATCCCAACGCATGTCATCGGCGAGCACAAAAACTACATTAGGCCTGCCCTTGCCCTCTTTTCCCAAATCTTTGAAAACAGACTGCGCTGTTTTTCCAAGGCTTGGAAATAATGTTGAACCAGCCACGCCGATGCCCGCGTATTTTATAAAATCACGCCGCGATTGCAGTTTCATCTGTTTTGTTCCTTATATACCAGGGTAAACCAGTGCCTTGGCTGTTCCTTCGAGTACGCCGATCGTATGTTCCAAGATCTTGGGCGAGGTGGTGCGTTTTTTTTGCCCTTCGGCGCTTGGGTTACGCGTCGTATCGCCGGCAGCAGTGGCCGGGCTTGTTCGCCGAGCCGGTCGAGGACATTGGCTGCTTGTAAGGCAAAGGAAGGATTGGTTGCATCCTGCATCCAGCGCTCCAATACCGGCAGAGCGGCGTCGGTTTGGCCGAGGCGTGCGAGGGCTTCGGCGGCGGCCACGGCCACGGCCCCGGATGGATCATCCAACCGCTTACGCAGCGCGGCGGCGGCGGGTGCAGCTTTTTCACCCAACAATGTACAACCTTGCGCGGCCCACCAACGTAGGGGTTCGCTGGCCTCATCAAGCGTGGTGATCAACAGTGGCAGGTTAGCCGGGTCGCGGTCAGAGGCGCGCACGGCCAAATCCAGCACGCGCTCCACAGGCCAGGCACCGGGTGCATGCGAGGCGTCGTAGCCCTCGAGCGCGGAACCTTCCGGTAGCAAGCCGTTGTCCTTGAGTGCCAGCATGCGCCGCCGCAATGCGCCGCGCAGTTTTTCGAGTGTCTCGCGGTGGGCGGGATCACTGACAAGATTCTTTACACTATCGGGATCACTCGTCATTTCGTAGAGTTCTTCGCTGGGCTTCGCGCTCCAGAATTGGGTCGTGGCAGGCGTGAGCTTGCCTTCGCGGGCTACGCGCGCCCACGATTGATAACCACGCGCTCGGAACTGGTATGCGATTGGTTGCACATAGGGCAGATCCGGGCGAAAATTGCGAATGTAGATGAAATGTCCGTCGCTGACCATGCGACTCATGTCATAGTATTCGTCCATTCGATCTCGCGTAATGAGAATACTCTCATTGGGTGTGGCTTTGGCCGAACCCGCGAACGCGCGCCCCTGCATGTATTCAGGAATTATTACACCCGCCAGCGAAAGCACCGTTGGCGCGAAATCCACGAAGCTGACCGGTTCCTTGATGCGCGAACCGGGTGCTGCGGGCGCGAGATGCTGCCATTTTTTCGGGAAACGAATAATCAGCGGCACATGCACGCCGCTCTCTTGCAGGCAACGCTTGCTACGCGGCAACACACCACCGTTGTCGGAGTAATAGAAAACAATCGTGTTTTCGGCGAGGCCATCGTCTTCCAGCGCTTTAAGTTTTGCCGCAATCTGTTCATCCATCACTTTCATGTGATTGTAGTAGCGTACCCAGTCAGCGCGCATCTCCGGTGTATCGGGCTGATAGGGTGGAATACGCACTTGGGCTGGATCGGTGGCTGGGAAATCAAGCGGCAACTCTTTCTCCGGAAACAGGCAGCTTTCGTGCGTCACTTCGTGGTTAAACACGCTGAAGAAAGGGCGCTTGGGTTCGGGTCGCTTGCGCCAGTGGGCCTTGCCGTTGCAATCGTTCCAGGCTTCTTGGACGCTGATCGGCGAGTTGTAATCCGTCTTGGCGTTGTTCGATGTATAATAGCCGGCGGCGCGCAGGTATGCCGGAAAACCCTTGAGCCATGACGGAATCTTCCCCTGCGCCCGCATGTGCTGCGCCGGGCCGCAGGTAACCGCATACATCCCGCTGATCAACGCGAAGCGCGACGGTGCGCAGACTGGCCAGCCAAAGCAGCGCTCAAATAACACGCCCTCGCTCGCCAGTTTGTCGAGGGTGGGCGTTTGTGCGAGTTTATCGCCGTAACAGGCAAGAAAGCAGTCGTTATCCTCGCTGACGAGCCAGAGGATGTTGGGGTGCTCGTCGCTGCTGATGTTGGGCGCAGGGATGTCCAAGGATTGGAAAGCCGGTTTGGCCTTTTTTCCAAGGCTTGGAAAAATCGCCACACCCGCCGCACTCAACCCGGCCAACCGTAGAAAATCTCTTCGTTGCATTTTCTTATCCTTTGCTTTGTCACGTCGTACCCGCATTGATGAACTCGTCGCGCATAAGATAGCCTTTCCTGCCGGAGTCCCATAGCCCAAACCGTATTTTGGCGGCTTCGGGGTCGGGTTGGTGGGCGATGAATTCATCAAAGGTCAATTTGCCGTCATGGTTCTTGTCCATTTTCTCGAACAACGCCGCCCGATCAAAGCCGGGCTTCGATTGTTTCTTGGGTCTGGACGGTTTTGTGCCGGCAGCGACCGGCAGCGCCGGCAGGTACACGCGTAGGCGCGCGACCACGTCGGGATGCGCATCGGCGAGATTCTTCGATTCGGCGGGGTCATTCTGCTCGTCATAGAGTTCCGTCGCGGCGACGCTGCCGTCGTGCCGGTCACGCCATACCGTCAGCCGCCAGCGCGCGTCGCGGATGCTATAGCCCATCAGTGAGCGATGGCCGGTCACCGCGCCGCCGCGCGGATACTGGCTGATCGCAACCTTCTTCAGCGGGGTCGAAGGATTTTCGAGCCACGGCTTGAGGCTGATGCCATCGAGGCCCGAAGGGATGGCCAGTCCGCACACGTCGGCCAATGTCGGATAGACATCCACGAACTCAGCGGGCGCGTCACATTTTTGTCCGGCAGATTTCATTCCCGGCACGCTGACGAGCAGCGGCGCGCGCGTGGCGAGTTCAAAGTTGGTGTGCTTGTGCCAGAGGCCGTGATCGCCGAGTTGCCAGCCGTGGTCCCCCCAGAACACGATGACGGTACTATCGGCCAGACCTTCTTCGTCGAGTGCCGCGAGTAGCCGACCGACCTGTGCATCGGTGTAGCTTATACACGCGTAGTAGCCGTGGCGGAGTTGCTTGGCGAGGGAGGTGGGGATCGGATTGCCTGGAGGAATATTGGCGTAGGCATGCAGTTCGCCATTGTCGTGACCGGCATAAACGGGTGCCCCTTCAGGCAGGTGGTCCATCAACGGCAACGGAATTATTTCCGGATCATAGAGGTCCCAATATTTTTTCGGTGCGACGAACGGCAGGTGCGGCTTGAGAAAACCGACGGCGAGGAAGAACGGCTGATTATGCTTCTTCAGTTCGTGGAGTTTTCTGATCGCCGTGGCGGCCGTAAAACCATCGGGCAATTCGTCGTCGCTCTTAGGACTGATCTCGAACGCTTCGCCTTTCGGGGCCTTGCCCCGCTGGCCGTGGTGGGGCTTGTCGTTATCGGCCGGCATGGGGAGCTTGAGATATTCCCGCACGCCTTCACCCTGTTTCTTTACGATATGTTTGGTTACATCCGCCGGATCGGTGTCCACCGTCTGGCCGTTCGGATACCAATGCGGTTCGTTCCATGAGCGGCCATCCTCGAAGCCGTGGTGATAAATTTTACTGAATGCGCAGCAGTAGTAACCATTGTCCTTGAAGTGCTGCGGCAGCGTGATCGTATCCGGCAGCGCGCTGCGGAAATGTGTTTCGAGATCCCACACCCGCGTCGCGTCGGGCCGCCGGCCGGTCAGCAGCGAACTGCGTGACGGACTGCACAACGCCTGCTGGCAGTAGGCGTGATTGAACACGATGCCGCGCGCCGCGAGCCGGTTGAGGTGGGGCGTTTGTACGATGCGGTTGCCGTAGCAGCCCAACTCCGGCCGCAGATCGTCTACGGCGATGAACAGTACGTTCGGCCGCTTTGCCAAACCTGGGAATCCGGAACTGACGCTTTTCCCAAACCTTGGAAAAGCCAGTACGCCACCCACGCTGCTCGCGGCCAACTTCAAAAAATCGCGGCGGGTTGATGTGTTCGTTGTTTTCATCTTCATTGGTCTTGAACGAGCTTTTTGCCGCCAGGCGGCGGGGCCAGCGTGCACTTACCTTGCAGTAAACCAAGACTAGTAAGAAAATGATCCGCTGCTCTAAGCGTCAGGTCCTGCCAAGGTTGTTCATTAAAGAAGCCATGGTCCTGAGCTGCAGCCGTCCACAAAACGGCGGTCGAGTTGCCAAGTTCCTTGAGCTTTTTCAGCACCGCGTCGCCGCCCAATTTCCAGGTATCCTTCGTGCCAAAGAAAAAGATCGCGGGCGGAAACGTCGCTTCGAGATGCCGCAACGCATCCACGGCGCCATCGCTGCTGTCTTTCGGGCTGAACGCCGGATTGAACAGCACATAGGCGGCCACTGTGGTATCGAATCCTTTCGGATCGTTGGGATCATTCAGTCCGGGATTGGTCGTGGCCAGCACAGCAATATGGCCACCGGCCGAACCGCCGCCGGTGATGATCCGCTGCGGATCCACGCCGAGTTCGTCAGCGTGTTGCTTCATCCACCGAATGGCGCTTTTGGCGTCGGTAATACAGACCCGCTTATAGGATTCGTTGGCGGGCATTTTTTGGACCGTGCTCTTCGGCAGCATCCGATAGTTTGCGGTAGCGACGACAAGGCCACGACTGGCCAGATAGTGGCAAATATACCGAAACATGCCCAAGTCGCCGCCCGTCCAACCACCACCGTGGAACAGCATGGCTCCGGGCACCTTGGGCCCGGATGGTTTCCAGCCGGGGGGAAAATAAATCTCCAACTTCTGCGGTGCGCCATCCGAT
>Ga0118677_10007429_pt2 | contig 12312 bp, 12 predicted proteins | sample AliMusrvi5mmetaG_FD_86154 | JGI IMG/M metagenome (GOLD analysis project Ga0118677, IMG submission 86154)
TATATGCACCGCGGTGAACCGAAGATTGTTCTTAACCGTGATAATCGCGACCTAACACCATCCATAGTCTCACGTGGCAAGCGGGGTGAGTTATTAGTCGGCGTACCGGCGAAGAGTCGTGCCTTAATAGATCCACAAAACACCATATCTTCTATTAAGCGCTTTATGGGTAGAAAATACGCTGATCCCGATGTACATAAGGCCTTGGCGCGAGTCTCGTATCGCGTTACTGAAGGGCAAGATGGTGATGTTCGGGTTTGGTTGGGTGATCGAGAATATACGCCTATCGAGATTTCGGCACTAATCTTGCGTCGATTAAAAGAGGATGCAGAGAATCGCGAGCATGAGAAGTTCACGCGTGCAGTGATCACAGTACCAGCATACTTTGGTGAGCGCCAAGTGGCAGCAACGCGTGAAGCAGGACGAATGGCGGGATTCCACGTTTTAAAGATTATCAACGAACCAACGGCCGCCGCACTTGCATATGGACTCAACCTGGAGCAGGGCGACGATGGAAAAATAATCTTAATATACGATCTGGGCGGCGGTACCTTTGATATTTCCATTTTGCTAATGATGCAAGGTGCTATCACAGTTCTAGGCATTGAAGGCGATAATTTACTGGGCGGTGATGATTTTGACCATGATATTACAGAGCGATTACTAGAGGAAGCAAAGCGACAACATAATTTGGATCTGAGTAGTGATCGGATCGCGTTGCAAAAGATTCGAAGCGAGGCTGAGTCAACTAAAATCACTTTGTCGAGTCAGGAAGCCGCCGATATCATATTGCCTGCACTTGGGCATGAACAGATTGATCTAGAGATTGAGCTTTCGCGAATTGAGTTTGAGCAAATGATAAGGCCGCGTATGGAACGGACAATAGATTTGACCCACAAAGCCATCCGCGGGTCCTCTCTCACGCCAGATAACATTGATAATATCCTCCTGGTTGGTGGATCAACCAGTATCCCTTTGTCTGAAGCTCTCTTGAGAACGGTTTTTGGAGATCTCAAGATTCGCAAAAACGTCAACCCTATGCAATGTGTAGCAGTAGGAGCAGCGATCCAAACAGCTTTAATTACCGACATAGAGTGTCCGAATTGCCAGACTCGCAATTCGATCCAGCAAGACACATGCACACAATGTTCTGTGACTTTATATGGCGCTGACAAGGTAAGCTGTCCGGTCTGCTACATGCCTTGTAATCCTGGAGACCCAACTTGCTGGAAATGTGGCACCACCTTGGCGGGTACAACTACACCACTTACCATATCACCATCGCAGCCGGAAACACAAGTCGATCAGCGCTGCCCAAACTGTGGCAAACCTTTTAAGCCAGGAGCAGCAACATGCAGTATATGCAATTATGTGTTGATAGAGCAGGGAGGCTTGAAGTGTTCAAAGTGTGGTTATTTGAACATCCAGGGAGCTATCGCCTGCGCGAAATGTGGCATTGAAATAGCTGGTCCAAGAGATATTACTTCCAAGCCCCTGGGGATTGAACTTAACGATGGAAAGATGTCGGTAATCATTGAAAAAGGCACTGGCTTTCCAACAGAAGACCTAATACGTAAGGAGTTCAAAACTGCAGTGGCAGGTCAACGAAGGCTGGAGGTTGCTGTCTATGAAGGCTTTGACGAGATTGCGCAAAAGAACCAACTGTGCGGAATTGTGAGTATGCCGCTCCCTCCTAATCTACCTCGTGGAGCACCCATTAGTATCGGCTTTGGTTTGAATGGTGATCGTATGATAACTGTTGTAGTCAAACTGCGCTCTGGAGGCGGAGAAGACAAACACGTGACCTTTGATCAGTTTGTTGATCCAGATCGCCTACGCAAGATTGAAGAACACCGCGAGAAATTGACGCGCTTTATGGACCGCTGGCAAAATGAATTGAAAGAAGCCGAACGGCAGGATCTTCAAGGAATTGTAAATGAGTTAGAGAGTGCCGGTGTATCAAATCAGGTAAAACAGATAGAACCACTTATCGCACGTGGTGATGCCATCCTTGAACAAATCATAGAAATTCGCGGCACTGATGCAAACATTTCGAACTTTTTATTCGCATGTTCAAAGTACCTGTCGGAACAGCAGCGGACTATGATTGCAAGCTGGATAGCCGATCTTGATCAGGCACGTGAACGTGCTGATTGGACAGGTGCTTTCGCCATTTCTGGCCAGATTGATCAAGATATGAACCAGTTTTCGGACACCCTGCATGTTATCGCTCGCTGCCGAATTTGTGCTTTGCAGGATAAGTTGTCTCCCGCCCTCAGCCACCGCGTCACTGCAGCGCTTAGTCATCTCGATGATGGTGTTGACAAGAACGACAAAGAAGTTGTTGACCGGGGAATAGCAGAATTATTCGGCTTGTGGGACAACGTTAAAAGTGAGATTCGTAATCTAGGTGAGGTAATTCCAGGCGGTCATGACTTCAAGCCTGGAAGATTATAGGCATTATGATGTCAATACAACAGCTTAAGTGTCCAGTATGCCAGACTTTGGTCCCTGATGGCGCAACCCATTGCCCGGATTGCGGTGAGGATCTTGTTGCACTAGTACACTTGGTTGCTCAGTCACAAATCGCTTTTAATCAAGGCTTAATGCTCTCAAAGGGAGGTAACTTAGAGGGTGCAACTCATGCCCTATTGCAATCAGTCACTGCAAACCCTACCAACTTTGATGCGATGAACCTTCTAGGGAAAGTATACGCATTGCAGGGATTGGAGGAAAAAGCACGGGCAACCTGGCAGAAGGTATTGATGAGCGAGCCAGCTAATTCAAACGCACTGACAAATATCGCACATCTTCAGGCGATCACCCTTGAGAGAGAAGAGCGCTCCAAACAAGTAGCCGTCGAGGAAACGAAAGACCAAGATAGAGTGATGACTAGAGCACGTCGCAGAACTATTCTATTAATTTGTATCTCATTTCTATTGGGACTTTTTGTGCTTAGCTTGATTGGGTTGTTTATTGTGCCGGGAAAAATAACGACCAGTGTCGCTGAAACGGCGGTCGTACAATCATGGAGTGCACAGACTCGTGAAGCTGCGATAAACGCAACTTCTATAGGGGATATGACCCGCGTGGCACAAAATGCAAACCTGACTGTTGTGGCGATGATGGGCGCGGCAAAACAGACTGTAGCCGCCGTTGCAGTTGTACCCACCCCAGTGGTGTCAACCGCCGTGCCGCTTATTTTAACAGCTCAGCCATCACCAACTCAGACTCCACTACCGGATCTTGTAACTCCTGTCAAGCAGGCCCTTCTAAACAGACCGGAGATCAGGCAACTGGTCATTTCAGTTGAACAAGATGGAATGGTTGTACGTCTTAAGGGTAATGTCACAAGCCTTGTAACGCGTTTACTTATCGAAAACGTAGCTCATTCAGCAGGAACTCCCGGCATAATAGATGTACAAGGTCTTTTGCTTACAAATGTATACGAGGTTCAGCCCGGAGATAATTTGTGGGATATTGCCACACGAGTTTATGGCAGTCCGATATGGGCAAGAACGATTGCCCGCTTGAACAACCTCACCGACCCTTCGCATTTGGCTACAGGACAAAAACTTATGCTTCCTTCAGTGGGTCAATAGGTATGTGCTATCCATATGCCTTATTAACGCACCCAAATCAACTACACGGACCGTGGAATGCTTTTATTAAGGCGCTTGTCATAGTCTGTAGGTGAGTCACCTCATCATAAACACAAGTGTTGTTCATTTGTGGATCGCATTACTGCTAAATCATGAACTGTGTATACTGCGGACGGCCGGTCAACCAAGTGGATGTTGGGCGTGCTCTCATGCTTCCTGGCAAGCCAGTCGTCTGTCGTATCTGTAAACAAAGCGCCATCTACCAGGACCATGAGGCAAAGCCCATTGTTGAACAAGTGGGGGGTTGGCTCCAGACACAAGGTTTCCAGTTTGGTGGTGTTACTCTGGACGTACAGTTGATGGAGTCCTTACGATTGGCTAAGTACAACTCTGGACAAATACCAGGCAATATTTTAGGCGTTACTTTAAAGCAAAGCATTCCTTGTTATGGTGGAATAATAGTCCGGCGCGTATTAGGAATTGGTTTACTCTGGGGACTACCGCGCGATCTTTTGGCTGGAGTAGCGGCACATGAACTAGGTCATGCCTGGCTATTTGTAAACAAAATAGATCAACTTGAGCCTTGGTGCGAAGAAGGTTTTTGTAATTTGCTCTCATACCTCTGGTACAGCCAGCATCAAACACAGGATGGGGTGATCCAAATGTCTAACCTTAAGGTCAATCCTGATCCAGTTTACGGAGCGGGATTCCGTCGAATATTTAACATATTACAGAGACGGAAATTGACAGAACTCATTCACTATCTCGAAGTGAATCATGCTTTGCCGTCCTGAAGATGTAACGACTGGTGCTTTGCAAGACAGTAAATGTGAATAGTGGCATGACCAATAAGTTCTGCATGGTAGCTCAACTTGCAATCGGCTTATATTGTTCACAAAATAGTCTCTTGGCACGCTTCCATGTGAATGATCAACGGATTGGCTTTGCTTTTAGATTGCGTGCGGTCTCACTGTTGATCAGTTCAGTAGTCAGTGTCCATTCATCGGCGATGCGGCGATCCAGACAGTGTCTAGTAAGAGCGCTCAATTCGATCTCGGCGATGTTGGTCCAGGAGGCATGCAGAGGCGTGTAATGGAACTTCAAACGGGAAACGATAGGCGCCGCCTCGGGCATTCGAAATATCTCGATGGTGTGGGTGTTCAGGTGATCAAGTACCAAGTGAATGGTGAGCGCCAACGGATAGAGCACCTGCACCAAGTAGCGCATTGCTTTCGCGAAATCCTCCTTCGTCCGATGCAGCGTGATCAACACATGACGTTGGCCCGTCAGCGGTTCGACAAACACAAGGATAGTCCGCGTCCCGTGACGGACATACTCGTAATCGCGTCGGCGCGACTGGCCGGGCTGGGGTGGTTCGCCTACCCGCCCATCAGCCAACAATTGCAGGCTTTTCTCGTCAAAACACACGACAGGACAACTCGGATCGTACGGACGCCGATACAGGTTCAACACATTTCACAAGCATTTCAGGAACTCAGGTGTTACCTGGGCATGACACCAACTCCGCAGTTGCCAATGCTTAACTGCGTTTTTTCAAGACCTGCCGCACCGTTTCTGGCGCAACCGGTCGGATCAGTTTCCGCCCGATAGCTTCCTCGCTCAGTAAGCGCACCGTCCAGCGACAACGCCCACGTGGCGGGTCGCTGCACGCGAGAGCGACGATCACGGCTTCCGCTTCCTTATCCAGTTTATGTGGTGCACCTTCTCGATGCGCTTCTTCGAGACACTTAATGATGCCTCGATCCAGACAATGCAACCGAGTCCGCCGCACCGTATCAATGCTCGTTCCGAAAGTGTGGGCAATTGCTTCGTCAGTCCAGCCCTCTGCGCTTTGTAGCAGAATGTGCGCACGCATAATGACCCGTGCTGGCCGCACGCCGGTAGTAATGATCTTGCGCAGTAACTCTCGCTGTCTCTTGTTCAGACGAATCTCTTGTTTGTCAGGCATACGCCTAAGGTTACTATGCAAAATTTATTAGTCAAGCCACTAGTCTGATCGGCGTCATATTGGCTTGAGAAGGTCATTGATGAGTTCCTCGCCCAATGGCCAGTGTCCGTAGCCCGACGCGACGTTGATGTGCCCTTGCGCGCCGAGGTTGATGAACTGGCTGCCCCACCTCTGTGCAAATAAGGTAGATCGCTCGATCCTCGTGTAAGGGTCGTCGTCACTCGCCACCAGGATGCTGCGGAAGGGCAGCGGCTCACGCGGGATGGGTATCCAGCCCGCCGCAGTGACGTACACCAGCGGCGCTGAGTCCTCGCGCTCCGTTTCGAAATCCGCCGGGGCGACCAGCAACGCGCCCTGTATCTTCCCAGGGATGTTGCGGCGTTGAGCCCATTGCACGATCGCGATGACGCCGGCGCTATGCCCGGCCAGGATTACCGGCCCGTCAATCGCGCGGATGGCCGCATCAAGCGACTGCACCCAGGTGTTGCAGTCGAAGTCATGCCAATCCTCAAGCTCAACGCGCCGGGCGCCCGTAAACACTCGTTGCAGATGCGTCTGCCAGTGCTCCGGGCCGGAGTCGCCCATGCCGGGCACGATAAGCAAAATGGGCTGAATGGTATTCGATTCCATGCCGCCTCACAGGGTTTGCGCTGTCGGATCGAGCGGTAGTGAGATCGGGCGGCCGCTTTCCGCTGACGATTGCCGGATCGCGAGGATCAGTTCCTGGTCGAGGCGCGCCTGGAGTGCGCCATAGGTTGGCGCGGTGTCGTTGCGCACGGCGTTAACCAGGCTGAGCAGGCACCCGGCGACGCCAATCTCGTCGTCATGCCATTGTGGGCCATGACCTTGTTGCGCGGGTGCGGGGCGGAATGGGTTTTCCCAGGTGATGGTTGGTTGATCCGGGTCGCCGGTATGCGCCACCATCGCGATGAGCGCGCCGCCGTCCACGCGCTCACAGCGCCGTTCGAGCGTAATGAAGTGGGGGGCTTCGCTGTCGATGGTGGTCTTGCTCAAGCGCTCCTGCACATCAAGCCCGACGCCAACCGTGATCCCCATGCCCTTCTCGGCGAGGAACCGGCTGCTGCGCCACCACCGCAATGGCGAGTCATAGCCGACATCCGTCCAGTGAAAGATGCCCAACTGGCCCCCGTCGAATTCGATGATCCCGTGTTCCTGCGTTTCGGTGCGCTCACCGGTCACATTTCCAAGGCGCGACCAGTGTGCGCCTAACTCATATCGGCGCACTGCGCCGGTGACCTGCGCAGGTCTGGCATTGAATCCGAGGTAACTGCGCATCACGCTGACGCCGTGGTACCCATGACCAGCGAAGTCGTTAAACGAGGAGTAGACGCGCCCAAATATCCCTGATGCGATCAACGCGAGTTTGATCGCCTCCAGCGGGCGACGGTGGAACTGTTCAGCCACTTCGATCTTCAAGCTGCGTTCGCGCGCGGATGCAATGATCGCATCAGCCTCGCTGAGCTTGTGCGCGATTGGCGTTTCCAGCAACACATGCAATCCCGCCTGCACCGCCATCAACCCGACCTGTCCATTGGCCCCGTAGTTCACTGACACAATGCCGATCTGGGGCGCGGTTTCGCGGACCAGCTTATCGACATCGGTGTACCACGGCGCATTCAGGCTCTCACCCAACCTGCGCGCGGATTCTGTGCTGCGACCCCATACGCCGACGAGTTGCACTTCGTCCGGGAGCGCGTTGATGATTGGTCCATACAAGTAGTCAGATCGACGAGCTGTGCCGTTGATGGCAACACGGAGCGGTTGTTTCAAGTGTGACATGCGTGACCTCTTCGCCTATTGTAACAACGTAACAACGTAGCAAAGCGCTTTGCCCGTGTGACTAATCCACGATTTTGATCCACAATAGGGATATGCAATACCAGTTTCAACCGTTTGAATACGACCGCGTTCGACTGGCGCCGGGCATGTTCCAGCAGCGATTCAATCTGAACCGCAAATACATGATGAGTCTGAGCAACGAGAATTTGTTGCAGAATTTCTACCTCGAAGCGGGGTTATGGTCGCCGCCGCAAAAACCAGTGGACTGTCACTGGGGCTGGGAGTCGCCGACCAGCCAGGTGCGCGGACACTTCCTCGGCCATTGGCTTTCAGGCGCAGCGATGATCTGGGCCGAAACTAGCGATGCCGAGATCAAGGCCAAGGCTGACCGCATCGTTGCCGAACTGGCGCGCTGTCAGCGCGAAAACGGCGGTGAGTGGATAGGGTCGATCCCGACACTGTATCTCGACTGGGTCGCGCGCGGCAAGGCTGTATGGGCGCCGCACTACACACTGCACAAAACGCTGATGGGGTTGTTCGATATGTATGCCCTTGCCGGCAATGCCCAGGCGCTTGATGTGCTCGTGAATTCGGCGCGCTGGTTCTCACGCTGGACTGAAAAGTTCACGCGCAGCCAGATGGATGACATCCTGGATGTCGAAACCGGCGGTATGCTGGAAGTCTGGGCCAACCTGTACGGCGTGACCGGCAAGCAGGAGCACCTCGACTTGATGCATCGATACGACCGTCCGCGATTATTTAACCGGCTGGTCAACGGCGACGATGCGCTCACCAACATGCATGCCAACACCACAATTCCAGAAGTTCAGGGCGCGGCGCGCGCATGGGAAGTGACCGGCGATTCGCGTTGGCGTGATATCGTTGAAGCCTACTGGCGATTTGCCGTAACTGAGCGCGCCACGTACTGCACCGGCGGGCAAACCTGCGGCGAGATCTGGACGCCGCCGGGCGAACTGGCAACACGTCTGGGCGACAAGAACCAGGAGCATTGCGTTGTGTACAACATGATGCGCCTGGCCGAGTACCTGCTGACCTGGACCGGCGACGCACAATACGCCGATTACTGGGAGCGCAACCTGTACAACGGCATCCTGGCGCAGCAGCACCCGACCACTGGCATGATTGCTTACTTCCTGCCGCTGCAACCGGGCGCGATTAAGAAATGGGGCACGCCTACAGACGACTTCTGGTGCTGCCACGGCACGCTCGTGCAGGCGCAGACGTTATACACCCGCGGGGTGTACTATCAGACGCCTCATGGGCTGGCGTTGTGCCAGTATATCCCGACGGAACTGCATTGGGACTGGCAGGGAACACCCGTAACCGTGACGCAAAAGCCGGATATGCAGACCGGTTCCGTCCATCGCCCGGACAACCTCACGATCAACGTCACCGTGACCGCGGCGCAGCCGGTGGAATTTGCACTCTCGGTGCGATTGCCGTGGTGGCTACAGGAGTCGCCCATCATCGAGGTGAATGGCGCGCGCGTGGAGGTCCCGTTCAAGCCAGCCAGTTTCTTCACCCTCCAGCGCAACTGGCACAACGACGTGATTCGCATTGTGCTGCCCAAAGGGCTATCGACCGACCCGCTGCCCGATGATCCCGATGTGGTCGCCTTCATGGATGGCCCTGTCGTCCTAGCCGGGATCACTGACGAAGAACGGATGCTGTATGGCGACAAGGGGAATCCGGCTTCGATACTCAAGCCGGATAACGAGCGCGAGTGGACGAACTGGATACCGACGTATAAGACGCATGGTCAATCGCACGGTCTGCGTTTCATGCCTTTGTATGAAGTGCGCGACGAGCGCTATACGGTTTATTTTCCTGTGAGTCAACGACAGGTATAGTTAACCCTATGGCAACTCTGGTCATCAAATGCGGCACGCTCGTGCTGCCGAAAGAAACGTTGAGTAATGTGTTCATTCACGCGCAGGATGGCGTGGTCACCCAGATCACATCGAACGCCGACGTGCCTTCTGGCGCGGTCTTCGTCGATGCCGGCGCGAACAAGGTCGTCCCTGGTTTTGTGGATATCCACGTTCATGGCGCGCTGGATCACGACACGATGGACGCGACGCCTGAATCGCTCGATACGATGTCTGCGTTCTTTGCAAGTCATGGCGTGACTAGCTTTCTGCCGACGACCATGACGGCTCCGCGCGCCGAGATTGATGCAGCACTGCTGAATATCAAAATGATGATGTCACGCGGCACAGCGGGCGCGCAGATTCTTGGCGCCCATATCGAGGGCCCGTACCTGAATGTTAAACAGTGTGGGGCGCAACTCCCAGACCTGATACGCCCCGCCAACCGGGAGGAGTATTGTGCCTGGTTCGATATGGGTATTGCGCGCCTGATCACCATTGCGCCGGAGATTACGGCCAATGCTGACATGATCGACGATGCACTGCTCGCAAATGTCGCCATTGCCATCGGCCACTCCGACGCTGATTACGCCACCGCTCAGCGTTGCTTCATGCGTGGAGTCACACAGGCCACGCATACATTCAACGGGATGCGCGGCCTGCATCACCGCGAACCGGGCACGGCTGGCGCGATTCTCGCGAATGACAACGTCGTCGCGCAGGTGATTGCGGACAACGTGCACGTGCATCCTGGGGTGATGAACATCATCTACAAATGCAAGACGGCCGACAGATTGGCGCTGATCACCGACGCGATGGAAGCCGTCGGACTGGGTGATGGAATCTACAAACTCGGCCCGCAGGATATCACGGTGCACAATGGCGAGGCGCGCACGAAGAGTGGCAGCCTGGCGGGTTCGACCTTGACGTTGGATACAGCAGTGCGCAATATCATCGCTGCCACAGGTTGCAGCTTGAACGACGCCGTCACTATGTCTTCGTGGACGCCCGCGCGTTCAATCAAGTTTGGCGACCACAAAGGAAATCTCATCCCTGGTTACGATGCCGATGTCGCGATTCTCAACGACGCTCTGCAGGTGCAGAAGACCATCGTCGGGGGCAGGGTGGTGTATGAGCGGAAAGATGTCTCGTGAAGCGTCTCCGAGAAGTCAGACATCTTTCCGCCTTCTTACCTCAATTCTGGCAGCTTGATCCAGGCGTGCAGGTTGCGCGGGCTGTCGCAGTTGACGCCCTTGCGCATCGCCTGGTGAAAGGCTAGCAGGTGCAGCGCGGGCATGATGTAGACAAGGCTCGCGATCTCCGAGAAACCGCCGGGGAGCGTGATGTCGACGATGTTTGCGCCTTCAATCGCGACCCCTTCGGGATGGATAGCGATCACCGTCCCGCCATAGCCGGTCATCTCGCGCAGGACTTTCGTTTCCGCTTCCGCAGCCCGCGCCGACACAAGTCCGACAACGAGGGTGTGTTCGTCGATCATCGACTGCGGCCCGTGCCGAAACTCCATAAAGTGAAATGGTTCGGAGTTGCTGATCGACATCTCTTTCATCTTCAGCGAGCCCTCATGCGCCAGCCCGTGGCGCAAACCAGAGCCGAGGAAGAAAAATCGATCAAAGCCGCGCCCGATCAATTCAGCAATCGGGGCATTGATCCGATCGAGATAGGTTGGCACTTGCGTTGACACTTGCAGCAACTCACTAACCAGTGCGTTGTTGTCCGCAGCCACGCATACGGTTCCCAGCGTTGCGACCAGCATGGCTGCAAACGAGCGGGTTTGCGCCACACTCTGTTCGCTTGCGTTAGGGATGTAAACCGTTAAGTCCGCCAGCCGTTCGAGTGAGGTGTCTTCAGAAACCGTGATGAGTGCGAGAGGGCTGCCGCGATTTTCCTTGAGCAGCCGGCATGCGGCAAGCAGTTCGCTGGTTTCACCACTCCGGCTGACCGCAATGACCAAAGGCGTCACGTCACCCGCCAGGACATTATCGAGATTAAATAGGATCTCGGATGAGGGTATGGCCAGAGCCAATTTGCCGGTCAGGGAGCGGTATAAAGCAGCGGCGGTCATATCCAGATAGTAAGGTGAGCCGCAACCGAGAAACACGACAGGTTTATCATTGTGCCGGGTAAAAAACGCCCTGAGGGTCTCTTTTTGCGCAACTACAGCATTACTAGCGGATTGCCAACTGACTGGCTGGCTGAATATCTCGGCTCGGGTAAATGCCCCGGCAGGAGATGGTTTCGTATCATTCGAATTTATGGATGTCATGTTATTTACCTTTGTGGGTGATGAGAGGTGGAGATTACGCGCGATCTTTGCCTATACCGTGTCGTTGGGCGAGCAACGCAGCCTCGACCCGGCTGCGCACATGCAGTTTCTGCAGGACGGATGTGAGATAGTGCTTGACGGTTTTTTCCGCCAGGTTTAGCTCGATGCCGACCTCTTTGTTGCTCATACCGCGCGCGACCAGTTCCAAGACCTGCAACTCGCGTTCGGTCAGCTCAGAGAGCGGATCTGCGCTGGGTTTGTGCGTCATCTCACGCAGCAAGTTGCCAGCCATCTTCGGGGTGATATAGGCTTCGCCCCGTGATGCCGCCAGCACCGCCGTTACTATCTCGCCTGCGCCTGCGCCTTTGACGACATAACCGCCTGCGCCTGCTTTCATCGCTGCCATCAGATCGTCGCCTTCCTCCGATGCAGTCAGCATTACGATGCGCGTCTCGGGCACAAGGCGACTGACTTCGGCAGCGGCCTGTAGCCCATCCATACCGGGCATCGTGATATCGAGAAGAAGGACATCTGGGCGAAACTGTTGCGCCATCTGAACTGCCTGGCGTCCATTCTCGCCCTCGCCGACTACTTCGATATCAGGGTTATGGCTAAGAGTAAAGAGAACACCCTGCCTGAATAAAGGGTGATCGTCAACAACTAGAACGCGTATCGGTGACATAGGTGTCTATCCTACATCGATCTCAAGTTCAGTTGTCATCGTGTAGAGCGGCATTACGGCTTCGATCGTCGTTCCCTTGCCGGACG